>VFQQ010000317.1_pt1 | contig 107424 bp, 74 predicted proteins | sample 3512341 | NCBI WGS metagenome assembly VFQQ01 (sample SAMN10412373, study PRJNA504923) | tailings metagenome | isolation source: Relicate 2 Philex TSF1 revegetated site | place: Philippines: Tuba, Benguet | collected 2017-08-29 | reverse complement strand
CCCGGGGGGGGGGGGGGGGGCCCCCCCCCCCCCCCCCCCCCCCCCCCCCCCCCCCCTCAGGACCGATCAGCCCTTGGTCGGCAACTTCGAGACCAGACGGAGAGACACCGACAGACCCTCCAGCTGATAGTGCGGGCGAAGGAAGAACTTCGACGAGTAGTACCCGGGATTCCCCGGGATCTCTTCGACTACGACCTTCGCCGCCGCCAGCGGGTAGCGGGCCTTGGTCTCTTCGCTGGCCGTCGGATCGACGACCACGTAGTTGGTGATCCAGTCGTTCAGGAACTTCTCCATGTCGGATCGCTCCTTGAGCGATCCGATCTTGTCACGCACCATCACCTTGAGGTAGTGCGCAAAGCGACAGACCGCAAACATGTACGGCAGGCGTGCGCCGAGGTTGGCGTTGGCCGTGGCCTCGGCCCCGTCGGCACCCTGGAATTCCGGCGGCTTGTGGAGTGACTGCGCCCCAAAGAACACCGCGTAATCCGTGTTCTTGTAGTGGCTCAGCGGCATGAACCCGTTCTTGGCCAGTTCAGCCTCGCGACGATCCGTGATCGCGATCTCGGTCGGGCACTTCATGTCGACCCCGCCGTCGTCGGTCGGGAACGTGTGGCACGGCAGCCCCTCGACGATGCCGCCCGATTCGGTGCCGCGGATCTGCGAGCACCACCCGTACAACTTGAACGCGCGGGTGATGTTCGTGCCCATGGCGTAGGCCGCGTTGCTCCAGGTGTACTTGACGCTGTCGGCCCCTTCGGTCGACTCCTCGAAGTTGAACTCCTCGACCGGGTTGGTCTTCGAGCCGTACGGCAGCCTCGACAGGAACCGCGGGAGCGTCAGCCCGATGTACCGGGAATCGTCCGAGTCGCGCAGCGAACGCCACGGGGCGTACTCGGCCGTCTGGAAGATCTTGGTCAGGTCGCGCTTGTCGTCCATCTCCTGCCAGCTCTCCATCCCCATGATGTTCGGGGCGGCACCGGCGATGAACGGGGTATGGCACGAGGCGCAGACCTTCCCGATGCCCTCCAGCAGCTTGACGTCCGGCGGATTGTGATCGAAGTGGAAGTCCCCGATGATCGCCCCGTAGGGCACGCCGCCCGGCGTGCCGTACGTCTTCTCATAGATCATCTTGAACAGCGGAGACTGGTCGAACATGATCCCGTCGAACTTCTTGATCGTCGACGCCAGTTCCTTGCGGCTGATATTGAGCACCTTGATCTTCAGCGTCTCATCGGTCTCGGTGTTGTACACCAGGTGCCGCAGCCCGCGCCACGACCCCTCGAGCTGCTGGAACTCGGGGGTGTGCAGGATCAGATTCAACTGCTCGGAGAGTTTGCGGTCGATCGCCGCGATCATCGACTCGATGGTCTTCACCGCGTCGTCGGAGATCAGCGAGGTCTGCTCCAGCGCCACCATCCCGAGCGTCTGCACCGCCCGCTCGACGCGCTCCTGCTGCGCCTTGTCCTTGCTCCGGAAACTGTCCTTGAGCAGGCCTTCCAGCGGCTTGTCACCGACCATCACTCCGGCCAGTGCCCCGGCCTGGGATTCAGACTGACTCATCGATTAGCCCTCCTTCTTCTCTTCGCCGTCCGCAGGCTTGGGCGCGGAGCCCAGGGCCTTGAGCAGTTCCGGTTTCTGCAGAATGTCCTGGACCAGTTTCTCCGCGTTGGCTTTCCCGTCCATGTAGCTCAGCAGGTTCGACAGCTGCGTCCGCGCCTCGAGGAGCTTGTTCAGCGAATCCACCTTCCGCGCGACCGCCGCCGGAGAGAAGTCCTCCATGCTCTCGAACGTGATATCGACGTTCAGGTTGCCTTCCCCCGTGATCGTGTTGGGCACCTGGAACGCCACGCGAGGCTTCATCGCCTTCAGACGCGAGTCGAAGTTGTCGACGTCGATCTCCAGGAAATCGCGCTTGCTCAACTCCGGCAGCGCCTCGGCCGGCTTGCCCGACAGGTCCGCCATCACACCCATCACGAACGGCAGGTTCACCTTCTTGGTCGCGTTCCCGACCTCGAGGTCGTACTCGATCTGCACGCGGGGTGCCCGGTTCCGAGCGATGAATTTCTGCGAACTCTGCCTGGCCATGGGTCACTCCTGACTACGCCGACGGCTCCGCTGTCCACGTCCGTCGACGGTCCGTTGGTTGCACGCCTATGCCCGCGGGGGATTCACTCCTCCGGCTTCTCTTCCGGGGCAATCTTGTCGAACAGCTGCACGGCGTCCGGGGTGAGGATCTCGTAGATCTCCCGGTAGCTTTTCCCAACCAGCCGCTCCGCCGCACGAACGACGTACGGAACAGGGCTGGAAACCTCGCTTTTGGCATAGTACCGAAGAACCCGCTGCAACGCAAGGCGGACCCCTTCGGACGTCGTGATCTCCCCGCTTGCCGACGCGGCCGCGGCCCCTGCTGAAGATCCGGAAGGTCCCTGATCTCCGCCCTCCACCACCAGCGCCCCGGCGGCGGAACCCCGCTTGGCCAGGTTCCGCTTCACGTGGGCCGTGGCGTCGCTGAGCATCCGCCGCAGCGGGTCCCCGCTGAACGAGGCCGAATCAGCCTTCTCCGTCAGGATGGCCTCGATCGCCTTCAGCTCGGCTACCGCCTTGTCCAGGGCTCCGGCGGTGGCTTCAAGCGTGGCGGTTTCGGTCTCGTCAAAAGCGGCCTCGATGATGCCCTGGGCGATCGGGGTTTTGCCCGAATCCGACGTGTAGTGCTCCGTCCCGGCCGCGACGGCAAAATCTTTCAGCGAGAGTTTGCCAAACTGCCGCGAGTCGGTCAGTGGAGCCTCGAAGACACGGTCCAGCACCTGGTAGGGGTCGCCGAATGTCCCCCGAGGGGTCGTGAGTGCCGACAGAATCGACACGCGCTCCATCGGGTCGTTATCCAGGTCGGGATCGAGCCGTGGGTACACCTGGTCCCATTGCTCGAGCAATGCCCGGACGTAGGAAAGCCCCTGGGCCAGCCCGGAGTACCCGTCCAGCTTGGAGAGGGTCAGCGTGAGCACCACGCCCAGACGCAGGTGCCTGCCCCTGGCCAGCAATTCGATGCACCCGTCGTAGACCTCGCGCCAGTTCGGCACGTGACCCGGTCTGAGCACGCGCCCATCCGCGTCCACATCGTCGCGCGTGGTCTCGGCCTCGCGGAGCAGTTCAAGAAACTTGCCGTCGTAACTGAGATCCTCGCCGCAAGGCGAGTCCTCTCGGATCGGCTTCAGCAGGCCTTGCAGGTCGACTTCGGGCATGAAGGACTCCCGGCCCAGTTCTCCCCCGTGGCGCGGCCAGCGCCATCGTTCCGCCACACCGCTCACCGGGCGCTCCTCAGCGACCCGCCGTGTGTGGAACACCCACCGGACCGGCCCAGTCTACCAAATCCCCGCTGATACAGAAAGTCGCCAGAGACGAGTGCGCACTGTGTGCGTGGTACTGAAAGCGCTGTGCCGAGGGCTGCCGGTTTCGTTGCCGGGCACCCCCCGTGCTTTGAAGGACCCATGTCCAGCCTGCAGGGCTCAGCGAGTGCCGGCGATTTGGGCTCCGCGCTCGCCAGCCAGAACCACCGACGGAACCGGACGCGACGGCGGCGCGAGCAGAACGCGACCGGCCGCACGCACCGGGGCGGGGAAGACCAGATTCACCAGACGGTTGCGAACGATCCCGACCTCTGCCGGTGAGAGCCCCAGCGCCTCGACCTGCACCATCAGGGCGCGGGCCTCATCGATCGCCGAAGCCGCCTGACGGGCGTTCTCTGCAGCGTCGCCCTCGCCCCCGGCCGTGGCGCGGAGGTACTCCCCGAAGGCCTCGCCGGTGCGCTCCGCGGGAGCTCGCCCTTTCTCGAAGTCGGCCCATGCGCGACCGATGGCGCTCTGAATCTCGGGGAATCGGGAGACCGGCGCGCCGCCGGGCTCATCGCTCGCACGCTCGCTGAGGCTCCGGTACGCGTCGGCCACCGCACGCACCAGCGTCGGATCCAGCCGCGGACGGGATACTTCCGCCCGAGTCGCGGGCTCATCGGGGGCCAGGCGGAAGTCGTTGTAGAGCGAGCGCCCGGCCAGGAACTCGACCAGCTGCGGCACGTCCACGGGCAGCGGCACGATGTTGAGCTGACGCAGCACCTCGATATCCGAAGCCGACGGCGCGATCGAGTCGGGGATGTCGGCGATCCGTGCGAGCGCCGGCGGGGTGATGAAGGTGGGCGTCGTGCTCCCGCCACCGGCAGGCAGCGAGATCGGCACGAGGAACGCGCGGGTCGGATCGATGAACAGCGAGATGTCGATGGGCTGGCGCGGCGGATTCAGGGTGAACCCGCCCGGCAGGCCCACACCGTTCGCGGCTGTGAACAGCGCGTTCTGCTGCGGCGCCCCAAGCGCCACCGGGTTGTTGTTCTGGTCGATGCCGTTGGCATTGATCGTGGCCCCGCTGGCGTCGATGGTCGTGGCGACCCAGGCGGTGTTCTCGGAGGGGTCAGCGCGACCAAAGGCATCGGAGCCGTCGCTGCGCGGGCGGACACGCACCGTGATGGTGCCGTTCAGGGTGAGCGTCCCGAGCACGGAGATGTCGCCCAGCGTCGCGGTCGTGGTGTTCAGCGTCAGGTCGCCGAACGACGTCATGCGCTGGAACGTGCCCATCAACAGGTTGTTGACGAACACCTGGAAGGTATCGGTGATGTTCGCCGGAGATGCACTGACACGGAACGTGCCGTCGAGCCGCCCGGCGCCCGCGAACAGCACGGTCGCGAAGTGCGGCGCGAGCGGGTTCGGGTCGGCGATGTCCGTGAACGTCAGGCTGTTCAGACGAACCCCCGCGGTGCCCACGTCCCCGGCGATGATGATGGGCGTGAACGTCGCGGTGGCCGGCAGCGTCGGCGTGAGCGTCAGGTCGTCGGCCTTGTTGGCCGTGCCGATGATGCCCGCGAGGAAGACCATCTGCCCGGCACTGATGGTCGAGTTCCCATCGACCTGAAGCGCCTGAAGGAAGACCGCCTGCCCGTTGCCGAAGTTGGCGGTGGTGTTCTCGAGGATGATCGACGCGGTCGACGTGCCCAGCTGGTTCAGGCCGCCCGCGGTCAGCGTGTTCTGGAACCGCACCGTGTCGGTGTTGTTGACCTGCACCACCCCGTCGGTATTCACGGTGTTGCCGAAGATCAGCGGCGCGGAGTTGTTGAGCACCAGACCGCCCGACCCGGTGGTCACGGCGTTGTTCAACGTCGACGCGGCGGAGTTGCTCAACTGCAGGCCGGACGTGGCGTTGCCGCTGGTGATGGTATTGAAGGCCAGGGTGGTACCCGTGAAGGGAATCACGCCAGCGCCCAGAGACAGGGGCGTTGCGAAGCTGATCGCCCCGCCGACGGCGTTGACGCCCGCGTTCATCACGCTGTTGCCGGCCCCGTTCTGGGTGAAGCCGCCGGAGTTCAGGTTCAGCAGGGCGTTGTTGGTGAAGAGACCGGTGTTTGTGACGATCAGCCCGCCGCCGGCCCCGGAGGTCGAGCCGTTCAGCGTGATGCCGTTGCCGGTGAGCGTACGCACCGCGGTGCCGACCCCCACGCTCTGCGCGAAGGCGATGTTACCGCCGTTACTGGCCGTCACGTTGCCACCGAGTTGCGAGGTGCCCGCGCCGGTCTGGTTGAAGCCTCCGGAATCGACGGCGATGTTGCCGGTCGTGCTGAACAGCCCGGCGTTGTTGACGACGAGTCCACCGCCCGCGCCGCTGATGGTGTTGGCGATCGAGATCGCGGCCCCGGCGTTGGTGGTGGTCAGCGTGCGGACCGCGGTACCCAGCGCGATCTGCGTGGCAAACGAAATGCCCGTCGCTGCGGTCACATTGGCGTTGAGCTGGTTGTTGCCGGCGCCGTTCTGGGTGAAGGCCCCGCCGATGTTGATTGAATCGTCCAGCACGAAGTTGCCGGAGTTCGTCACGGTCAGCGAGCCCGGCCCGGTCACGCCGACGAGGTTCACGATGGCCCCGGTGAGGGTCGACGTGCCGGCCCCGAGGGTGATCGGTGAGCCGAAGATGATGTTCCCGGTGCCGGAGTTGATGCTGCCGTTGAGCTGGGCGTTGCCGATCCCGACCTGGGCGAAGCCGCCCGTGCCGGTGTTCAGTGTGCCGTTAAGCGTGAGCAGCCCGGCGTTGTTGAGGGACAGGCCGCTGGCACCGGCCCCGGTCGAACCGTTGAGCGTGATCGTGCCGGTGCCCGCGGTGGCCAGCGTGCGGATCGCGCCGTTGAGGTCGATGCTCTGGGCGAAGGCGATGTTGCCGCTGTTGGCGGCGTTGACGTTGCCGCCCAGCAGGCTGGTGCCAGCGCCGGTCTGATCGAAGCCGCCCGAGTCGACCGCGATGTTCCCGGTCGTGGTGAAGAGTCCGGAGTTGTTGATGACCAGCCCACCGCCGGCGGCCGTCGACGTCCCGGGCAGCGTGATCGTGCCGCCGCCCACGGTCGTCAGGGTCCTGACCCCAGTCCCCAGGTTCGGGGCGGAGTTGAACGCGATCGCCCCGCCGTTGTTCGCGGTGACGCTGCCTTGCAGGTTGACGCCGCCCGCGCCTGACTGATTGAACCCGCCCGCATCAACCGTGATCGCACCGCCCAGCGTCGCCAGGCCGGCGTTGGCGATCACCAGGCCGCCGCCGGCGCCCGTGGTTGCGCCGTTCAGCACCACGGCACCGGTCCCAGCGGTCGTCAGCGTGCGCACGGCGGTGCCCAGTGCGATCGACTGCGCGAAACTGATGCCGCCGTTGTTCGCTGCCGTGATATCCGCGTTCAGCGCGCTCGTGCCCGCGCCGGTCTGGCTGAACCCGCCCGAGTCGACGTTGATCAGCGCGTTGCTCGTGAACAGGCCCGCGTTGGCGACCACCAGCCCGCCGCCCGCGCCCGTGGTCGTCCCGTTGAGCGTGACGGCAGTCCCGGTCAGCGTGCGGACGCCCGTGCCCAAGGCCACGCTGGTGGCAAAGGAGATCCCGCCGCCGTTGGACGCGGTGATGTCGGTGCCGAGCGTGTTCGCCCCCGCACCGGTCTGGGCGAACCCGCCGGAGTCCACGTTGATGGCCACGGCCCCGGAGTTGAACGCCCCCGCGTTATTGATGATCAGCCCGCCACCGGCGCCGCTGGTCACGCCCGCAAGCGTGACGGCGTTGCCGTCGAGCGTGCGAACACCGGTCCCGACGCTCAGCGACGTGTTGAAGGCAATATTGCCCCCGTTCGCCGCGACAATGTTCGCGTTCAGGGCGTTGAGGCCCGCGCCGGTCTGGCTGAAGCCCGCCGAGTCCACGTTGATCGTCGCGTTGCTGGTGAACAACCCGGCGTTGGCGATCGTCAACCCGCCGCCGGCACCGGTGGAGGTGCCGTTGAGCGTGATGGCGTTGCCGGTCAGCGTGCGGTTCGCGATCCCCAACGCAATCGACTGGGCAAAGCTGACGTTCCCGCCGTTGGCCGCGGTGATATCAGCGTTCAGCGCGGTTGCGCCCGCGCCGGTCTGGGCGAACCCGCTCGAATCGACACCGACGTTACCCGAGATCGTCAGCAGGCCGGAGTTGGCGATGGAGAGCCCGCCGCCTGCGCCGCTGGTGCTGCCCGGCAGCGTGATCGTGCCGCCGCCGACCGTCGTCAGGGTCCGGACCGCGGTCCCCAGCTCGGGGGCGGAGTTGAACGCGATGCCGCCGGCGTTGTTCGCGGTGATGTTGCCCTGCAGGTTGACGCCCCCCGCGCCCGTCTGATTGAACCCGCCGGAGTTGACCGTGATCGTCGCTGCGCCGGTGTTCAGCGTCCCGCTGTTATTGACCACCAGCCCTCCGCCGTTACCCGCGGTCGTGCCGTTCAGCGTCACGTCGTTGGCGGTGATCGTGCGGACCGCCGTCCCCAGGGCGATGTTGGCGCCGAAGACCGCGTTGCCGGTGCCGTTGGCGGTGATGTTCCCGAAGAGGGTGAGCGCGCGGAGGATGTCGACCGAACCGTTGTCGGTGGTCTCCAGGTTGCCGCCGAGGATGATCGTGCCCGCCCCGTTCTGCGTGAACCCTCCGCCACCGACCGTGACATTGGCGTCAAAGTTCGCGACCGAGGAGTTGGTGATGACCAGGCCCGTGGCGGCCCCGGCCGCGGTGACCACGTCGCTGAAACTGATCGTCCCGCCGGTCACCGTGATCACGCTGTTGCCCAGCTGCACCGGCGTGGTGAAGAAGACGAAGCCCGTGCCGGCGTTGATGCTGGCGTTGAGGTTCGTGCTGCCGCCGCCGACCTGCGAAAAGCCCGCCGTGCCGACGTTGATCGTGGCGTTGGAGGTGAAGAGGCCGAAGTTGTCGATCGTCAGCCCGCCGGCCGCGGCGCTGGTGGTGCCGTTGAGCGTGATCGTGCCGCCCGTGACCGTCCGGAGGGTGCGGTTGGCGGCGCCCAGCGCGATGGAATCGTCGAACAGAATGTTGCCGTTGTTGACGGTGATGTTCGTGTTCAGAGCGGTCCCGCCGCCCCCGGTCTGGCTGAACCCTCCAGACCCGAGCGTGATGGTCCCGTTGAGCGTGAGCAGGCCCGTGTTCGTGATCGCCAGGCCGCCGCCGGCCCCGGAACTGACACCGTTGATGGTGATGGCACCACCCGACACCGTGCGCAGTGCGCCGCCCACGTCAACCGGGGCATTGAAGGTGATGGTCCCGCCGGAGGAGATGTTGGCCCCCAGCGTGATACCCGAAGCACCCGTGGTCACCAGCCCGCCTGCGGCACCCAGGATGAGATCGGCCAGGATCTGCACGCCCCCACCGCCGCTGGTGTTTAACTGCAGCACGAGCGACTCGGTAGCCCCGCCGTTGATCACGCCGCTGCCCACCTGGAAAATGATGCTCCCGCCGGCGCCGGCGTTGACCTGCAGCGTGTTGTTGCCGGTGGTGGCGGCCAGATCGATCGGGACCGTGAAGATGATGTTGCCCGTCCCGGTGCCCGCGCTGGAGGTGATGATCACCGTCACACCGCCGGTCATCGCCCCGGTGATCAGGTCCACGCCCAGCAGTGCCCCGTCCGCGGTCGAGACGAACGGGTTCGTCCCGCTGATGTCGGTGTTCCCGGCGCCGGCAACGATCGTGATCTCGTGCGGGTCGATCAGCCACGTGCCGCCTCGCCCGGACGCGTGCCGCGCGACCGCGACGGGCGTCTTGGAGATCTCCAGCACGCGTCGCCCCGACGTCTCGATGAAGCCGCCGTCGCCACCCTCAACACCGCCGCGGGCGAACAGGTCGCCGAAGATCCGCGCGGTATCGCTGGCGAACATGATGATCGTCCCGCCGTTCCCGTTCCGGATCGCGTCGGCGTAGATGCGCGACAGCGGGCTCATGTAGACGGCGTACGAGTTGGGCAGCGGCCCCAACCCGAGCTGATCGCCCCCGATGCGGACCGTCCCGCCGCCGGCATCACCCGAAGCATCGATCACCGCGTCGAACAGTCCGACGCGCTCTCCGGTGATCGTGACCGTGCCGCCCACGCCCCCGCGCGAGGTGTCGCTCACGTCAATGAACCCGCCGACCTCGACGGTGCCCCCTTCACCACCGCGGAGCTCGACGTTGCGCGCGGTGATCTTGCCGGTCTGGCTGATGGCGAGGGAGTACATGTCACCCGAGACCATCACCAGGTCACCGCCGCTGCGGAGTTGACCGGCGTTCTGCACGCCCGCCATCGAGCCCGCCGAGGCCGCGGACTCGCCGTCGACCGTGCGCACCGAGACGTTCACACGGCTGCCCTCCTCGCGGAGCACCACCTGGTCACCGGCCGCCATGACGAGCATGTTCCCATCGGCGACGATGGACCCGAAGTTCGCCACGCGCGAGCCGATCAGCGCGACGCCCTGGGCATTGATCGTGCCGTGGTTCACCACCTCCCCGCCGCTGCTCAGGAACCGGTTCACGCCCTTGAGGAAGTCCTCGTTGGTGATCGTGCCGGCGGCGGCATAGAGCTGGCCGACGTTCACCATGGCGCTGGGGCCGAAGATCACGCCCGCCGGGTTCACGATGTACACGATCCCGTTGGCGAACAGGCCGCCGTTGATGGTCGTCGGGCCGGGGCCGATCACCCGGTTCAGCACCGTCGAGGTCGAGTTCGGCTGGATGAACACGACATTCGTGCCGGCGGGGATGTTGAAACTGTTGAAGTTGATGATCGTCCCGTTGGAGGCGGTGATCGTCGTCGTGTTCCCGACGGTGTTGATCGTGGCCGTGCCGCTCACCACCGTGCCGCCCTCGGGAGCGGCCAGCGTGGTCCCGGCGACCACGCTGAGCACCAGCGCGGTGATGATGGCGGCGCGACGCGAATCCCTGCGGCGACGTGGTGTGGTGATCATGCGTGTCCCAGCCTTTCGCGTGAAATACTCGTTTCCCCGGCGCTCGACCGACACAGAGGTCCGGCGGACGCCACCCCTCCGCCCCACCTGTCCCCGCTCGAGCGCCGGTATCTCTCCGTTCGCTCGTACCCCCTGCCCGGCTCCCGCGCCCCAAAATCGTGGAGCACGAACACACTCAGAACAGAAGTGTCATGATGAAGTGCAGCCGGTTGTCACCCCGCTCGATCCGGCGACCCGTCCCGTTGGTTTCGCGGAGGGCGATGCCCCAGTCCAGCCGTGCGTTGAAGTTCCGCTTGACCTGGAGCTCCAGGCCGATGCCGGCCCCCAGCAGTGTCTGATTGAACTCGAAGAACTGGCGATCGTTGTTGACCACGCGCCCCGCGTCGATGAAGGAACGGAAGATCAGGTCCCAGTCCGCCGACCCGTACGACTCGCTGGGCACCCAGCGGAAGTCCTCGGGGTTCTCGGGAAGCACCGGGCGGAAGATCCGCGGGATGTGCAGGCGGTACTCCGCCGTCAGAAACACCGCCGAGTCGCCGGCGGTGAAGCTCTCCGGATACCCGCGCACCGTGAACAGGCCACCGCCCGTGGCCAGCAACGACGGCACCAGCCGGCGGTCGGGCGAGTACTGCCCTCGGGCCGAAAGCCAGATCTCGTTGGCCAGCGTCATGCCCGGCTGCCAGGGCACCCCGCCCGGGTCGGTCGGGCCAAGGCCCTGCCCGCGGAACGCGTTGGGGAACAGCAGCGGCTCGAGAAAGAACGACGCCTCGACGTCCGCGCGGATGATCGTGAAACTGATGTCGGGGTTGAAGCGGCCCAGGTTCTGCAGTTCGGTGAAGTTCGAACCGCCGACCTCGGCCACGTTCCACTCCGCCGACACCGAACCGGCAAGCGAAAAAACATCCCCCGGACGCTCGACCCGCACACCCGCGACAGGGATGAAGAACCCATGGTCGCCGGTGACGTTCACCAGCGAGTTGTTCACACGCGTGCGCTCAAAGCGCACACCGACGTAGGGGTCTACGAACAGGTTGCCCCACTGCAGGAACCGCCCGATGATCTCGCCGCCGGCATTCCAGGTCTCACCCTTGAACGTCTCGTTGAGGATGCCGACGTCCGACGCCGTGAAGCGGTTCCACTGCCCGAACACGCGGACCCTCGCGTGCTCGCAGACAGGGAACTCATAGGAACCGACGAACGCGTGCGACTGGGCAAACCCCGCCGTCACGTAGTCGAACCGCAGGATGTCGTCGTTCCCCGTCAGTTGATTGTGCACGAACCCGAAACGTTGCCGCCACTCGTCCGTCTCACGAGTGCCGGTGTTCGAGAGCTGCCCATACACCGACCACGGCTTGTTCTCCAGCACCAGATAGTCCAGCGTGATGCCCCCGCGCTTCTCGCCGGGGGCCACCGCCACGTCCACGCGACGCCCGGGATGGCGGCTCAACCGCAGGGCATACTCATCGAGTCGGTCACGGTTCAGGGCCTGCCCGGGCTGCACCGGCGACGAGGCCCGGATCCACGCGTGCGCGGGGTTGTTGACACGCGGATCACCCAGCCGTTCGCCCGTCGCCAGCGAACGCACACCGTCCACCACTCCCACGATGATCGCCAGCGTCAGTTCAGTTCGCCCGCCGCGGTTGTCCTCGCCTTCATCGATCTCCGAGCGCAGCCGGTTCACCGTGACCCCGATGATCCCTCGTGACGAAAACTCCCGCACGACCGCGTCCGAGACTTTCTTGATCGCGCTGGCGTAGTACACCTGCGAACCCATCGCGTTCAACTCCGCGATGGTGGCCTCCACCGTCGGCACCCCCGCCCGCGGTGCCACGAACCCCTCACTGGTCCGGCCCAGGCGCACCCGCGCACTGAGCAGCGCTTCCTCGGTCGGCATCCCTGCGGGGAACTCCACTTCCAGATCACGGAAGTACGTCAGGACAAACGCGCTCACCGGCGCGCTCCACCCGTCGACCTCAGGATCCGCCTTCACCGGTTCCGAGGGATCCGCCGGCGCCGAGGGAACCGGGACCGCCGCCTCGGGGGCTGGCTCGATCCGTGGAGTCGCCGGGGGTGACTCCGCACCCGGGGCGGTCCGGCGCTCCTGCGGCGGGATGAACCGCTCCTGCGCGACCACCGGGGCCAACGCGCCCACCACGGCCACAGTCCCGGCAATGATGGCCAGCACTCCCGCTCCGGGACGTACGGGCTTCGGTGTGGACCGTGCCGAACCCGCTCCGACAAGGGCGTCCTGCTTCATAAAGTTCTTCCTGCGTAGTCGTGGGGACGGGACCAGATACCTTCCCGCCTGCCTGAAGTCCGGTGGCCTGAACCACCCGCAGCACCCACTCTGGCAAAATAGACAATGGGCCGGCGATGTCAAGTGATCACAAACATCGACCCAACACATTGATGCGCAAGAATTTCCATTCTCCCCTCAACACCGCGATCTCACCGGACCTAGGGGCTCCCCTCGCCCCTGTCGGATCAACGGCCTGATAGCCCTGCAAACCACGGGGTGGCATCGAGCACTTCCAGCACACGCTGCGCGATCGGACGGGTGTCCCGCTGGTCCCTGGGGCTGAAACAAAGCCTGAACCCGACATCGCTGAATCCCCCTTGGCGCGCAAGCCCCGGCGGCACAGGCACCGCGCGGTCACGCGGTAGGCCCGGAGGCGAAAGCGCCGAGCCCCCGATCACGCCGACCTTCCCCGCCGTAACCAGCGCCCCGGTGGCGGGCTTGCCGTTCATCGCCGGTGGTGCGCCCACAAGAACGAACTCCGCGACATTCCCGTGAAGGTGCCTGAAGCGCTTCCCTCTTGACGCATCCACGCTCTGGAACCAGAGCACCGTGTCCGTGGAGTCCCCGGCCGCTGGGGAGCCCGCCTCATCGGCGCCAGGGTTGAAGACCCCCGCGTTCGGCCAGGGAAGATCGGCCCGCAGCCCCGGCCGCGATGGATTGCGTGAGATCAGGCCCTCCAGGTGTTCCCACTGACGGGCATACGCACGCCCGCGCACGTGCCAGGACTCATCCCGCCCCCCGGCCCCGAGTTCCTGTTCGCGCGCCGCCAGCCATTCCGATTCCGTGGGCAGGCGGCACCCCAGCGCACCGGCCGCGATCATCGCCGCTTCCGGGCTCACCCACTGCATGGGCGACCGCTCCGACGGGGGCTCGACGGTCAGCCCCTGAGCCAGGATCGGAAACTCGCTGAGATACTCCGCGTCGGTCCCGAGCCAGCCCCGCATCGGGTCCCCTGCTCTCGCACGCCCCGGCGCGAAGGTCACCCAGTTCGGAACATCATCCACGCGCTCGATGCGCCAGGCCCGGGGCCCCGGCCACGCCGTGTCGCCCGCATCGGCGGGCATCAGCGGCGTCAGCACGTTCGACGCGTCCAGCAATCCCACCGCCACGCCGAACAACCCGACCGACACCTCGTCGCGGGCCATGTAGAACCGCTGCCCCGGGCCGTAGGGCACCGGCAGGAACTCCAGGCGGACGCGGGCCTCACCGGTCGCGGGCCACGCGTACACCAGCGCCTCGGGTTCCGAACCCGGCCCGACGTAGCGACCACCCCCCAGCGCGGGCCCTTCCTTGCTCGGATCGAACACCGCCGGAGCGTCTTCCTTGATGGCCGACGACAGCGCCGCGGCCAGAGCCGGGCCTTCGGAACCCGCACCTGATGAGGTGAGATGCTCGATATAGGCCTCGGTACCACGCCGTGCCGCCGCGTCATCGACCGATGTGCCCATGAGCGTGCGCGCGAGCGTCCAGCGCTGCATGTTCGCGGCCAGGTGCGGGGGCAGGTCCCGCAGGCCTTCGGGCTGCTGCGGCATCAGTTCGTCCAGCGCGCGCGCCGCCTCGCCGGGCGCCGCACCCGCGGCGAGAGCCACCCACCGAGAACGCAGCCACCCCGCCGCCCGAGCCAGGTCCTGCCCGGTCAGACCCAGTCGTTCGCACAGCGCCACCAGTTCCCCCGCCTCACGGTACTGCTCAGGACGGGTCGGCCACTCCAGGGTCGAGACCGCCTGCCACGCCGTGCGCGACTCGGAGACACTCCCGGACGGCAACGACTCCAGCAGCCCACGGATCTCCGCGGGATCCCGTGCGCCCGCCAGTTGCACAAGCCGACGGCACCGATCCGCCAGTGTCCCCAGCGCCGGTGAGACGACCGCAAACCTGGGGTGTGAGGTCAGGTTGTCCCACAGCGTGGCCAGCGTCGGCTGGTTCTCCAGATCTCGTTCGGCCCACCCCTGGCCTCGCAGCAAGCCTTCCGCCACCTCAACCGCCAACCGCACCGCCGACCAGGCCTCATCGCGCCCGCGACGGCTCTCACCCGCCAGGGTGGCGATCTGGCGTTGCGCTTCGGGCGAACCCGGCTCCAGCAGGGCCACGCGCCGCAGTGCCTCGCCCACTTCGCGCTCACGCAGATCACTCAGCAGGCGCTGGATGATCTCGCCACTCAGCGGCGACGGCAGCGGACCGACCTCGGCAAGGGCGATCTCGGCTTCGACCTTCTCCATCTGCCCACGGACTCGTCCCAGCCGGTCAAGGGCGATCGCGTCGATCGTCCCGCGCGAGGCGTCCTGCAGTTCCGTCGCCCAGGCGTCGCGCGCCGCGCGGGTCTGGAACACGGCCCCACGCAGCGACGTCCACCGCTCCCGCGCCGCAGGATCTTCAGGGCCGGTGGCCGCCGGTGACACCGGAGGGGCAGGAGTCACAGGGGGCGCAGGAACCACACTCGGCTCCGACGGCCCTGCCACTGGCGCCGACGGTTCAGGACCGGGCTGTGCACCCTCGCCGGGCGGGGTGGACCGTGGGTCGGCGGACGTCCGCCCGGGCTCGACCGGTGCCCGCGGGGGCGTGGCCGTGCGATCAGGTGCTCGGTCAGGCTGCACCTGATCGGGTGAGGTGGCCGCGGGCGCATCAGTCGCGGTGGCTCGGGGGCCGGGCTGGGGCGGCGTCTTCTTCGGGCCGCTGTTGAGGTGCAGGATCAACGCCACCGCACCGGCGATCAGCCCGACGACGATCAGGATCACCACGCGCCGCAGCCGCTTCCGGGCCGCCACGTCGGCCTCTTCGGCGTCCTCGAAGGACGCACGACGAGGGCCGCCGGAAGCACGCGCGCCGGTCTCGCGCTCCTCGGTCTCGGGCTCGGGCGCCGCGGCCTTCAGGGCCGGAACACCCGCACCGGCAGGGGCTGTCGCCGGCTTGCCGTTGCCCGGAGGGAGCCCGGACTCCATCGCCTCGACCGCGCGGCGGCACTCCTCGTCAAACCCCGCCGGCAGTTCGTAAGGCACATCGCTGGCCAGCGGCATGCGCCGTGGGCCCGAGCGGATGCACAGGAACTGGTCGGTCGTCGCCTCACCCACGATCGCGTCGATATACGAACTCTTCAACGGCTTGAGGAGCATCCACGCCACGCCGGCCCGCAGGCGCGCATCCAGCAGCGAGGTCCACCCCGCGAACGCCGCCCCGGTCTCGCTCTCTGTCGGAGCACGCAGGTGATGAGCACTCACGGGCCCGCCACGCCCACCCCGAGCACCGTTCAGGTAGCCCGACCACTCGTGGTGCATCTCGTAGAAGACCCGGTGCAGCGTCTCCGGCGATACCGACAGCGGCCCGCTCCGGCAGTACTCGGCCGCCGCAGGGCCGGGCACAGGGTCATCGGACGGCGTGCCGAACGACGGCAACGACCGGTCCAGGTCCGCCTGCACGCTCGCCACGCTCTCACAGACGCCCTCCCGGGTCGTTGCCCCCGAGATCAGTTCACGGGCACGCTCCAGTTTCGGAAGCAGGCGCTCGAACACCCGCCGCGCCGACAGGTTCGTCGTGTGCGCCGCCACGATCATCGGGTACCGGTCTCGCCCGCGCCCGTCGCGCGACGGCCACAGAAGCCCGACGATCAACTCGTTCGGCGAGACACGGAACACGAAATGGTGCCCGTAGTCCACCAGCCACTCCGGCGACGGCTCGCCGGGCACGCCCCACGCCCCGGCATCGATGCACCCGCGGATGCCGTTCTCGTAGAGCAGTTTCTTCAACCGGGCCAGCGCGGGGGTGAACGTGCCAAGGTCCTCGGTGTGGTCTTCCCACGCCGGGTGCTTGCCGAACGCGCCGACCCGCACCTGCTGCGGGCCCGAGACGGCGTTCATTGCTCGGCCGAGAATTCGTGACACGCGGTGTTCCTGTTGAGCCGCGGACCTGAACCGACACGCTCCCGTCGGGGCCTGCGTCAGGCCCCGACGCCCGCCCTCCCGCACGATCGATCACCCCGGTCAGCGAACGCGGGCCGCCCCGGGCCACTCACCCAGCGGCGGGAAACGCACACCCACCAGCGTCACCTTCACCCAGAAGACACAGCGCCCCTCCTGCGCGTCGGTGAACTCCACCGGCACCAGGTACTCGCTCGTCGCCTCGGTCGCGGACGCGGACGTCAACTCCAGCGCCCCCGCCCGCAGCACGAGCCGCAGAAGACCCCACGGCCCGGTCAGATTAATCGCCGGGTCCACCGGCGTCGGCGCGTCCTGGCCCGACTCGTAGAACACGAACCGAAGGTCCGACGCGAGTTGCTCGGGTGTCGGCGACCACTCACCGCCCTGGATGCTGCCGATGATCGTCGTCCGCCCCGCGATGTCCACGCCCCACCGCCCAAGGAACTTCGAGGCCTGGGTCCTGCCCGGCAGCGCATCGCGCAGCCGCGGATGCTCAGACTCCAGGGCCGGGCGCACCGTCACCTTCGGTGGCCACGACCGCAGCGCCGCCAGCACGCCGGCCCGGCGCCGATACTCGATCAGCGTCGGCTGATCGACCTGCCCGCTCCCGCCGCCCGCCAGCACGCGCACCGCCTCACGGAACCGCTCAGGGACCGCCTCGACCAGCCTCGGATCCAGCGTGTCCACGCCCGCCCCGGGGGTGATCACTCCCCCGGTCGTCGGCGCCGTCCGCAGGATCAGGTCCACGTGCTGCTGCAGCACCGGGTCGTTGATCGCCGATGCCGGCAGGTCTCCCGCCGCCGCCGACGAGGCATCGACCGGGAAACGGGCCACGCCGTCGATCGCGGCGAACGCCCGCTGGATCCGCCCGCTGCGCTCCGCGGAGAGTGAAGTCACCATGCCCAGAGCCAGCGAGTTCCAGTAGTCCCAGTGAATGCGCGGGTTCGTCTCCGCCGCGCGCGCTTCGCCGGGGCGAGCGACCGGCAGTTTGTTCAGGAACTCGTTGGTGCGGATCCACCCCAGGATGGTCTGTGTGGCGGTCTCGAACGGCAGCCCGGCCAGATCGCGCACACTGCCGTACCACGTCACGCTCTGCGTGCTGAACTCCGAAGAGCCCATCCCGCCCGGACGCCCCTGATCGTCGCGGATCGAGGCGATGCGCGGCGCGAAGTCCGCATCCGCACGCAACGACTCCGGCAGCCGGTCGGCGGCACGAAGTACCTCGTCGCTGACGCGCGCCAGGGTTCGGTTGATCGACGCCGCATCGGCCTGGCGCGTCTGCTCGAACACCCGGTCGGTGTACGACTTCCATTCTTCCGCCGACGCTCGACGAACGTCGACCACCGCCTGCTGCGGCACCTCGCGCAGCCAGAATGAGGCGTACCGCCGGGCAAAGTCATTGATGCCCGTCGAGGCCGTCAGGTCTCCCCGCAGCCGCGACCCTTCCAGGATCGTCGGCGTCACGGTCGGCGACTGGTTGGCGCTGTCGCTCTCCAGCACCAGCCGGACCACCTCCGCCCACTCCTCAACGATCGACGCCCCGCCGGCCCCCATCTCCGCCGACGTCATCCGATCCCCCAGCGCGGCCAGTCCGGTCATCGGGAGCGACAGGGTGAGCGACGCGGGCGCGGCCTCAGCCTGGGCACGCGTGACGGCCAGTTCCTGCAACTGCGCGTCCGACCGCGTGCGGATCGCCAGCAGGTAGCCGCCGGCGACGTCGGTCGCCCGGCGCCTCGCCCCGGCCTGCAGCGCCAGGCTCATCCGTTCTCCCCACGAGGCCTGACCCGCTCCGGCCGCCAGCGCGGAGACCGCACGCACCTCGTCGGCGTTGCGGACGCGCTCCGCTTCGTCCCGGATCGCTCGCAACCTCGCGCCCACGGGTTGGGCGAGTTCATCGCCGGACGGGGCCATGATCTGGGCTGTCAGGAACGCGGTGACCTGTGCGTACGCCCCGGCGACGCGAGAGACCAGGAAGGGACCGGTGTCGCCGTTCTGGGTCATCAGCCCGGCGGGGCCGGTGGTGTGCGCGCGGAGTTTCTGCGCCGCATCCCCGAGCAACCGCTTCTGATCGGCGCGGGCCTTGGCCAGGTCGGCGCTGATCCGAGTGAGCCGCTCGGTCAGGGGCGTCTCTGTGCGCGGGCGCGATGCCTCACCGGGGAGTTCACCCTGAACTCCCTCGAAGTCGCGCTCCAGCGCCGCCACGGGGTCCACGCCCGGGCGTGGACGCAGCAGCCCCGACAGACGCGCTTCGCCGATCGCCTGCTGCGCCTCGCCGATGTTCGCCGCCGACGTGCGGAGCTGGTCCATCGCGGTGCGCCAGCGCGTCAGGGAGTTGGTGTGCTCCGAGATGGTAAACGGCAGACGCCCGGCGGGGCCCTGCTCGCCGGGCCAGCGCACCGCGCGGAGCGTGCCGTCCGCCTGGTTGAACGCCTCGAGTTCGTTGGACAGCTGGTTCACCGCGTCGATCACGCGGGCCCCGCTGTTGGGCCCGCCGAAGCGGATGAAGTTCGTGACGCAGACTTCCAGCGTCGCGTCCCGGTCGCCCTCACCGACCGCCGCCAGCCGTAGATTCGCCGGGGGCCACGCGGCTTCGCCCGTCGCACCTTTGTAGGTGGCGGTCACCGTCGCCTCGAAGGCCGCCAGCGACGCCGAGCGTCCCTCCCGGGCACGCTCGTCCCCCGGCGCCAGAAAGTCCACCAGCGCCCGCACATCAATGATCGACGGGGCGGGATCCTTCGTCAGGTCCAGGCCGGGCGGTGGTGCGCCGGTGCTGAAGGTCGCCAATCGGAGGATCTGGGCCAGCGCCGCGGCGGCACGCCCCCGCGCCTCGGGGGTCTGCCACGACTCCTCGCGTGCCAACTCCGCGCGAGAGAGCCGCACCAGGTCCAGCAGTTGCACCTCGATGATCTGCCGGTGCACATTCCGGCGGTCCTCGCTGGCCACGTCGCCCGCAAGGCCCACCGCCAGAATGCGCGTCAGCACACCCGGCGAAATCGTGCGCTCGGCTTCCCTGACCGTGACCGCGGCCAGTTCGGCCCGCGTGACCGGCTTGCCCGTCTCCGGTGAGATGACCTCCGTCTCACGATCACCCAGGTACTGGCGCCCGTCGCGCCCGTCCGAGAGCAGCGCCAGCGACCCGGCCCGCCGCGTCGCCCCGTCGCGAGCGTCGATCGACCGTGCCTGCACGTCGGCGATGCCGCTCCAGAACTCCGAAGGCGCGCCGATCCGCGCGCGCAGGTCGGCCGAACTCCACCAGATCCCTCCCAGCAGCACGAGAAAGAACACGATCCCCGCCGCCACCATCGCCACGCGCCGGGTCCGCTGGGCCCGGGAGATGTTGCTGGCGTCGGTGACCAGCCCGCGCTCCACGAACACCTTCTTCATGAACAGGTCGCGGATGAAATACGACCGGTCCTTGCGGAAAACGTCCGGGTTGCCCACGCCGCTGAACTCCTCCGCGCTCTTGCCCATCGCGCGGAAGACCATCTCGTCCAGTTCCTTGCCCTCCTGCATCGCGGAGTTGAAGTAAATGCCCCGCAGGAACAGCGGCTTGGGCGACCACTCGCCGGCGGTAAAGATCAGTTCCAGCCAGCGCTTCAGCCGTGGCAGGATCCGCCCCACCTGGTCGGGGAACGCGTACAGCCCGTCCACCTGGTCGATCCGCCGCCCGACCGGATCGGTCGTGTGCACCGGATCCAGGATCAGCCGGTCCCGGCGGTCCATCAGGCGGGAGCGGACCATCTCAAAGTGCTGCTCGATCTCCTCGGGGTCGAACTGCGTATCGAGCTCGGCCGGGTTGGACCACCCCAGCATCTGCTGCTGGAGCTGCGGGTTGTTCACGTCGCTGAAAAACTCGCGGAAACCCGGCAGCAGGTCGCACATCGTCACGATGACGTACACCGGGAACCGCACGTCGAGCGTGCGCTGGATGACCTCCAGTTGCCGCGCGATCTGGCCCGCGTCGCGCTCGATCTTCGACGAGTCATCGGCGATGAGCCGCCGAACGTCGATCGCCAGGATCATCCCGTTGATCGGGCACTTGGGGCGGGCCTTCTTCATCCGCAGCAGGAAGTCTTTCCACTCCGCCGGGTCCTCCATGATCAGCCGCCCGGCCGTGTCGATGATCACCGCGTGGTTCGTGAACCACCAGTTCATCGAGTACGTGCCGCCCGCGCCCTGGAGCTTGTCCTGCAGCCCGGTCGGGAACTTCAGTTCGGAATGGCGGATCGCCTCGGTCTTGCCCGAGCCCGGGGGGCCGGCCATGAGCACCCAGGGCAGCGCGTAGAGCGACTTTCCCGCCGACTCGAACCTGTCGAGCCCTTCGCGGAACTGCCGCTTGAGGTCCTCGTACCGGGCTTTCTTGGCCGCATCGGCGGACACGTCGCGGGGTGTCCGGGTTTCGCGGACATCGTCGCTCAGCGCGCGAGCCCGGCGCTTCTCGCGCCACTTCAGGATGAGCAGGTAGATCCCGCTGACCAGCGCCGCCACCATCGCGCACGCCGCCACGATCAGCAGGATGTTCTGCTGGATGAACGCCAGCGAAAGCGCCACGACCGCCAGCCCGCCCGTTGCGCCCGCGGCCACCTTCACCATCCGCATGCCCGAACCCAGATCTCGCATGTGTCGTCCGCCTCTCTGGCCCCCCCCGCCCCCCCGCCCCCTCCGGCCCGAACCCCTCGGCCACCCCGCCCCCGCTTCGCCCCAAAGCCCGTGCACCCCGGGCCTCGCTCCTGCGCGATGTGCCCCTCGGGCCTACGGGATTTCCACCAGCCTGGCGTGGGCTTCGTTGTTCTTCTGCACCGACTCGGCCAGGCGCTGCTGCGCAACCCGGTACCCCACGACGTTGGCGATGATGACACCGGGGATCATGACGATGAGCACGATCACCATCACCGCGAACCAGCGCCCGGAACTGCGGTGCAGCACGCGCTTGTCTGTGTACTGGTACGCCTCCGGGCAGACGTACTCCTCCTCCTCGCGTGTTGTCCCGCCCATGCGGGCGTAGAGCTCTTTCATCTTGGAGCGCAGTTTGCGCTCGATCTGGTCGGGCTGGCCGGTGTACATCCCCGTGAACCCCAGGCCCAGGCAGGTGTAGAACACCGCGAGCCGCTGGCGGGCCGACTCGCCGGTCTCCTGAAGCGTTTCGTCCAGCAACTGGAAGAACTGCTCGTCCAGCACCAGGTTGCCGCGCTTGGGACCCAACCCTTTCCAACGCCCCGCGAACGGGAACCGGCTCTCGCGGATCGTGAAATCCGCGAAGGCGATCAGCGCCCACTCGACCTTGTCGTTGTAGATCGACGCCAATTCCCGGTTGGTCTTGCAGTCCTGCCGGATCTTCGCCAGTTCAGCCTCCAACTGAGCCTCCAACTGGGACGGATCGATCGAACCGCCCTCTCGCGCAAGGCGGTTCAGGTAGCAGATGTACTGAAAGAACGGCTCACAGACATCGACCAGCGTCATGCGTTCCCCGTTTCCGACCCCGCCTCGCCCATTCCCCGCACCCGCAACCCCCACCCCGACTCTCCACACAAACTCCACACTTCACTCTACCGCGCCGAGCCTGCCCAATGGCGACACCAGCCCCCGGTTGGCGCAAAGCCATGCCCGTTTCCGCCCGGATTGCCCTTCTGATGCCGGACACGCACGCCCAGTTTCTCCTTGAGCAACGCCCGTGCAGTGCGCCCCGAGAGGACCGGCAGACCGGCCGGGAAGGGGGCCTGCGGAACGGGCGAGGGGACAGGGCCTGGACTCAGGGGAAGGTCAGGTACAGGGCCACCTCCTCGGGCTCGAATCGTTCGGTGTCCGGCCAGACCAGCGCGATCTTCTTCTCCCGCTGGATCGAGTCCCACATGCGCCCGCTCTCGCTGGGCACCAGCCGGAAGTAGTGCTGCCCGGACGGGGTCGGCAGTTCCATCGGCGGGTACCGCTCTTCCTCGAGTTTGACGCCGAAGAGTTTGAGCCGCTTCTGGCTCGTGGGCATCATCTTGAACCGCTCGGCATCCTCGATGAACGCCTTGAGCAGTTTGGGGTCCATCTTGGAACGCACGCCCAGCAGGTAGGCGTTGGGCTTGGTGAAGTCTTCGTCGGTGAGCGGCTCGGCGTTGACCAGGTCCGCTCCTTCCATCTTGAAGGCCACCTTGCGGAACTTCTTCTCGCCCACGGGCTTCAGCCACCCGCGGATCTTCTGGTCCAGCTCGGCGAAGACCGGGCCGGGCTCATCGTGGTTGTACTTCGGGCCCTCGAACGGGTCACGGTCGGGATACAACGCGGCCAACTCGCCCAGCAGCGACCGCAGTTCCAGGTACATCGTGAAGGGCTCCTGGCCGGCGTAACCGGGGGCCGAGGAGTTGATCAACCCCGGCAGTCGGGCGGAGGCCCGGTTGAGCGTCAGCAGCCTGAGCAATTGCTGGATCTGCACCCCGCGGATGTTCTCGACCTGCCACCCGGACTTGCCCAGTTGGTTGGCCTGCTCCTGGCGTGAGGCCTCGATGGCGTCGGACAGGTCGCGCAGGCGCTTGATCAGCGCACCGGAGCCGTTGATCCCCAGGCAAGGCGGCATGAACTCGGCGTCGAGCTTGGGCATGCCCGCCTCGTCACCGGCCCCGATCTTGATGCGGCAGACGGGGATGGTGGTCAGGTCGCTGGTGTCGTCCAGTTCGGTGATCAGGCGGGCGTTGAGGCGCCGGAAGAGGACCGGCTGCGGGTTCTCCCCGGTGTTCTCGTCGGCCAAGGGCCCCTCGACGATCCGGTATCGGCGCTTGATGCGCGGGTCGTCGGCGCCACGGTCCAGGGCGTTGGCCCTGGAGAGTTCGTAGGTCGGAACGCCCAGCAGCACCCGGAACGGCTGGTTGGTGGTCTGGAGCGTGCGCTTGATGTCCAGCGCGGGGAGATCGGCGTTGCCGGGTACGTCCACCAGCAGCCCGTCGGGGAGCACCGCCCGCAGCCGCTCGAAGCGCACCTGCGCATTCTCGAGAGCGTCGGTCGAGACCCGCGACTCGATCACGCCGTACGCGAACGGACTCGACAACTTCGCCAGGTCGGCGCGCTGGTCGAACACCAAGCGTTGCAGCGCCTGCAGGTGGTGGGGCTGGAGGAACAACCCTTCGTGCCAGTGGACATGTGCCGAACTGTTCATGAGGCTTGTGCTCCCGGCGCCGGTGGGCAGCGTCGCGCTGGCCCGAGTTCGCCGTTACCCGCGGAACTGAGAGACGATCCGGACATACTGCGCCTTGATCTCGGACTCCAGCGTATCTTCGCTGATGCCTTCCATGAGCGCGCGGTAATGCCGCCAGCACTGGGCGTCCTTGGAGACAGTGAAGGTTCCGTCGGGCGCGTCGTTAGTGATGGCATCGACCGAGAAGCGGTTGAGGTGCTTCTTGGCATACTCGCTGCTGAGGTGCTTGATGGCCACGATCATCGCGACCATGAAACTCTTGAAAGCCCTGGCCTCCTCCGAGAGTTTCGCGGGGCTGGCCGAGGGATGGCCGCTGACCAGCTGCGCGGCGATCGTCGGCAGGGCGGCGCCGCGCTTGTCACGGTCGTCACGGGCCACCTCGCGCCAGATGCTCCAGAGCACCGGCAGGATGCCCTCGGCCTTGCGGTCGCGGCCCATGAGCAGTTCGGTGGCCATCGCGCCCACTTCCAGCGCGCGGGCGGCGTCCAGCGGGTCGGACGCCCCGAGCCCCAGCGCCCGGCGCCACTGCACCTCAACACCCTCGGGCATCCCCGACAGGCTCTGCGCCGGTGAGGCCCCCCCGCCGGACTGCTCATTGAGCCCGATCGCCCGCAGCGCCTCGAGCACACGCTCGCGCTCTGCCGCGTCGCACTCACCCCATCGAACCGCCAGCTCCTGGGCCAGGTCCGGCACGGACTTTGGAGCGGGCCCCCTGGACTGCAGCGCCGGCTCGACCACCGCGGCCGAGGCCCCCCCGCCCTGCAACTGCTCGCTCAGTTCCTGGAGGAATTCCTGCTGCTGCCCACCGGGCACCTGCTTGAGGAACCGTTCGATCGCGTCGTCCAGGTGCCCCTGCCGGTCGGCCGCGGGCTGGTCGGCCAACTCCGCCTGCAACGCACGGAGGCGGGATGCCGCCGCGGAAGCACGCTGAGCCAGGGTTGCGGGAAAGTCGGTCACGCGGGATCCTTGGGGTTCGTGGCCCCCGGCCACGCCGACACAGGGGAATTTATCAGGCTCACCGCACCCTCGCAACCCTGCAGGGTGGCCACGTTGAGCCAGCCCGAAGTTTGCACGGACCACGGACAGGAGGTCCCACCTGAAAGACGTACCGACTGCATCGCGCAGGAAAGACCTGCCGTCCGCATCAGCGCTGACGGTACGAAGTCGCCGGACGTCACGCCGAGGCCTTCACCCGGTGCCGAGTCCCGTCGATGCTCACCCGGGGGCTGTTGGTCATTCCTGAAGGACGTGCCATGACGATGTACCGCGCAGCTCGGTTCCGCTCTCTGACCCCGGCTCTCGGCCTGGCCCTGCTGGGGCTGGCCGCTGGCGGCTGCATGCCCCTGAGTTACACCTCCGCAACCAAGGACCCGGCCCAGGTGGCAGCGATCTCGCCGGACATGCTGGACACTTCGACCGCCTCGGGCGACCGCCTGGGCCTGGCCATGTCGCACCCGAAACTGACACCGGCAACGCGTTCGGCGACGGCCGGTGTGCAACAGCCCTGAGCGGGCGTGCGTCCCTCCACGGATCGTCCGCACAACGTACCCAGAGTGGCCGCTCACCCACCCCCGCCCGGAGCGGCCCCGGGTGGACGCATGTAGCGGATGGGCTCCACCGCCAGCGCCACCACTTCCACCGGGTCAGGCGCGACGGCGCCTCCGGGCGTGAAGGCCACTCTCCACCCTACATCCGCGAACCCCAGCGATTCGCCCTCGCGCCGACGCTCGCCGGCCAGTGTCGCTGGGACGGCCAGCGTGGCCGCATCGCGTGCATCCTGGCGCGGCGGGGAGAAAATCGACTCTCCGACAATCTTCCACTCGCTCCCGGCATCCACAAACTCGGCCACGTTCCCGAGGATGTGCAGGAAGACGCGCCCGCGTGGCGCACCCGCCTCACCGGCGCGTGCGTTGACCGGCTCGGGCATCAGCCCGTTGGAAGGCCCCGGCCAGACGGCACGGTCGTTGGCCTCCCCTCCCGGAACAACCCAGTAGGTCCCCCGCCCCAGCCAGGGAACCTGGTCGACCGCGATGCCCGTGCGCGCCAGAGCGGCGAGAAACTCCGTCTGTGCAGACCATGTCTGACGTCGCAGCGCCCACCGGGTCTCGCTCAGCAGGGTCTGCCCATCGCCCGATGACCGCAGGCTCTGTTCCTCCAGTTCCAGGGCCGCACGCCACTCGACCAGAGTCGGCAGGCGGCACCCGATCTGCTCGGCGATGAACTGGGCCGAGGCCGGCGAGACGCCCTGCATCGGGGACAGGTCGGACGGACCCTCTCGAGGGGCCAGGCCCTGCGCGAACACATCGCGCCCTTCCGCATCGGCCCCCAGCGAGAGCCAGCCCCGCGCCTGTTGCTCACCGCGTCGCCCCGGCTGGGGGGTGTTGAGGCGGATGTCGGTCCAGCCGGAGGGCGTGCCCATGGCCCGCCACACGCGGACCCCGAGTTGATCGGCGCTCATGTCTTCGCGACCGGGCATCCTCGTGCGCAGTTCGTCGGCCTTGCGGGGCGCCTCGGCCAGCACCGATCGCGCCAGCCTGAACGAGGTCTCCTCACGCGCGACGAACACCACCGTGCCGCCCGTTCTCACCGGCACAAACACCAGCGGCGCATCCGACCCGCGCCGGTACGCCCGCACGCCGGTGATCCCCAGGGCGGCGCTCTGCCGCTGGCTCTCCGCCTCGTCGTACTGCCACTGCTCCCGCTGCGGCGCAGTCGGTGCCCGTGGGCCCTCGTTGGCCGGGTCCGCGGGCCGCTCGGCCGACAACCCGGCGATCGCTCGCTGCACGGTCGCCAAGCCCTCGCTGACGCTCGACCGCTCCGCCTCGGGAAGGTCCCGCAGCACACGCCCCACCTCGTTCTCAAAGCGTCCGACGGCGGCCTTCACCGCCGAGGCGGGATCAGCCGGACGCTCGGCCGTGAGCCGGCGCAGATCCCGCGAGAGACCGAGACGAGCCTGGTTGTAGCGGACCCACGCGGGCTGCTCGTCGAGCGTGATCCCGAAGTCGCCGGCCAGTCCGAGCAGGCGTTCGAGTTCGGCCTCCGCGTTCGGCAAGTTCCTCGCGACGGTGTTCAACGCGCGCGTCCAGGCTTCGCGCTGTGCCTCGCGCTGGCTGGCCCGTTCGCGTTCGGTGTCCGCAAACCCCCGCCACCGCTCGAAGAAGGCCGCCGACAGCGCCAGCGATTCCACGTCCGCGGGCCAACCCGGCGCGGATGAGACCGCCCGCCACGCGGCCCGTGACTCGCCGAGGCTTGCGGGCAGTTCGCCGGCCTCGAGCCCTCGGGCGGCCATGCGTGCCAGCCGGTCGTAGGAGCGCAGCGCTCCATCCACCCGTTGCCGGGCCGCCTCGAACGGGGCCCCCGGCGGCACCACCCCCGACCGCGCACGGAGTCGTTCCGCCACGTCAACGGGGCGCGGCTGATCGTCGAGCGCCTCATCAGGGAGCCGGCCGGCGATCAGCAGGCGGTTCAGCGTCTCGGTATCGCGCCCAAGCGCGGTGAACTGCGCGATCTCCTGCTCGGCCCCGGTCAACGCCGTGCGGAGGTCGGCCCAGACCCCCTGCCCCTCCGTCGGCGACGGACGCCGCGCCCGCACCGACTCCTCGATGGCTGCGAGCACCGGGCGCACCCCGCGTTCCCGGGCCGCGTGGGCACACGCCGAGACGTCGAAGACGGCGCGGTCCAGGTCGGTCGGCTGGCTCACCTGCAGCACCTGGGCGAAGTCGGCAGCGCGGGCGTTGAGGTCCACGATCCAGCGTTCGACGCTGTCCAGTGCCTGGCGTGATCGCTCGCCCTGCTCGGCCAGGGCGGGCTCGTTCAGCCAGACGACCAGCTCATCCCGAATCGACGTTCCCCACACGCCGACGTTGATCGCCGCGGCCCGCGCCTGCAGCGCGCTGACACGCCCCGCGGCATCGCAGCCGCCCACGCGTGAATCGAGCGACGCGATCGCCGGGCCGAGCCCCCCGCCCGAAGTACCGGGCGCGATGGTCCGCTGGACCTCGGCCAGATCGCGCTGGATCTCATCGGCAAACCTCCGGACCCACGGGCGACGCCCCGGCGCGAGAGCCTCGAGGCGTGCACGGGCCCCGGCCAGGTCCTGCTCGGCGCGGTCCAGTTCGGGCGACAGCGCCGCGCACCGCTGGCGGGCCTCGGCATCGAGCGCGTTGAACCTCTCACGGGCACCACGCAACTGCACGCCGAGCTGATCCAGTTGAGCGGCCATCCCCGCCAGAGAGACCGCGCCGGGCGATTCGCGCGGGTCCGGCACGCCCGGAGCCGAGTAGTCCTCGCGGATGCGCGACAACTGATCACGCATCGAGCCGGCCAGCGTTGCGGAGAGCCGCTCGTCGCGCTGCAGAACGGGGCGCAGCGGCTCGGGAAGACGTTCCAGGAACGCCGCGAACCGGTCGAGTTCCTCGGCATCGAGCACCAGCCCGCGCGACCGCATCGGCTGCGCGCCAACACTGGCCGCGGGCCAGGAGAGCACCCCTGAACGCAGGGAGCCCTCGTCGGCCATCGCGCGGCGGATGCGCTCGATCGCCGCGGTCATCCTCCCGGCCGTCTCGTCCAGTTCCTTGAGCGAGAGGCGCTCACCCGCCCCGGCCTCGGAGACCTCCCGGTGGATGCGTCGCGTGGCCTCGATGAGGGCGGTCAGTTCGAGCTGGTCGCCCGAGTCACCCTTGCGCCCGTGCACCGTGGCGCCGTCGAGCAGCATTGCCCAGCGGCCGCGCAGCGCCGCCGCATCGGCCCAGTGCTTCGCGTCCAGGATCGCGTGCTTCTCGAGCCTGGTCACCGCCTCGCTGATCGCCTTCAGCACCGGCCAGGATTCCAGTCGCCGCGCCACCTCCGCACGCAGGGAGGCCAGGTCCGCGGCGTCGGCGCTGGAGATCCCCGCGGAGGGCTGGTCCAGCGCTTCGCTGAAAGCACGCAGTTGCGGCAGCCGGTCGGTCACGAGCCGGAGCACCTCGCCCAGGTCGGGGTCGCGCGACAGGTCCTCCCGTGCGGCCACGTCCGTGCTTCCCTGGCTGTTGACCAGCCGATAGACCTGCTGAAGCACGCCCTGGCGCTCGAAGTCCTGACCGGCCATGCCCGCGGGGCCCACGGCGGGGCCGTCCCTCCCGCCGCCGCGTTGACCTCCGCCAAGCACGAGCACCCCCACGACACCGCCGATCACCAATGCCGCGGCCACGCCGCCGATCACCCACGCCCGCTTCGACGAACGGCGCGGGGCCTGGAGTTGTGCGTGCAGGGGCGGGGGCGGAGGCGGCGGAGCGTGGCGCTGCCGCGCCCAGTGGGTGCCCGTCGGATGAACCGGCGGTGCTCCGGAGTGTCCGGGCGCTGCGGGGGACAGCTCCGACGCGGGCTGAAGCATCGCCTGTGGCGCCACGGGAGCGCCCGATTCGGCGTGCTGAGCGGGGGCTTCGACCGGCAGGACGACGGGGGCCGATCCCGGCGCCGGCGCAATCGGGGGAACCGGCCCCGATTCCGCGGGGGGTGCATCGCCGACCGGCATGGTGCGGCGATCAACCCGCTCGGTCGCGGGTCGCGAGGTCGGCATCGTCCGCGTGGAGACCGTCCGCGCGCCGCCGGCAGCGCTCCCCGCGGCCTGACGCAGCAGTTCAGCGACCTGCTCCAGCCCGCGACGGCTGGGGTTGCCGGGGTCGCTCAATTCCTGGCAGAGTTGGAACCAGAACGCCCCTGAGCGCCCCTCGCCCTGCCACTGGTCGAGTCGCGGGAGCCGCTCGATGGCCGCGGGGGTGGCCTCGCGCTTGAAGATCAGTTCGTAGATGAGTTGGGCCATCCCGTACTCATCGCGCAGGTCGGTCTCTTCGGTGACGCGGCTGCTGGGCAGCGGATCGACCACGACGACCTGTCCATCATCGGGCCTGGCCAGCGAGGTCAGCAGGACGTTGCTCGGGGCGATGCGCCCGTGCCCGCGCCCCATGGCCCGCAGTTCGAGGATCGCCTCGCACACACCCAGCAGGATGCTGCCAAGTTCGCGGTCGTTGAGCGTGCGCTGGCCGAGCGTGTCGCGGAGCGTCGCCAGGGAACTGGGGCGCCGATTGTCGGGCGTGGTGTAGAGGTTGGTCGCGTACCAGGCCGAGGCCTCGAAGAGCCCCGAGTCATGAACCGGGGCAAACCGCGGGCAGCGCTCGCTCAGTTCCCGCTCGGTCTCCGCCGCTTCCAGGAACAGCAGCCGCTCCGACTGCTGATCTCCCGAGACATAGTCGGGCGGGGAGTAGATCTTGACCGCGTACCGGGGAGGGGCGGAGGGCGGATCATCCACCCGGCGCGCCAACCAGACCTCGGTGCCCTTGGGGGTCGAGTCCAGCCGTCGGACAAGTTGGAAGTCACTGATGGTTCGCATGCTCAGGCCGACACTGGCCGCGGCCAGGGCGCGCCGCGTCGTGCCGCCCGACCATGCGGATGCTCAGAGCCGCTGCTCGACGCCGAGCCGTCGCTCAGCGCGCCGGCGCATCCTCCATCACCGAAACCTTGTCCTTGTGGATCACCACGCGCAGGGCGCTGGTCTGGAAGGCCGTCTTCTCCAGCGGGATTGGGCGGCGCCACAGGTTGTCCTCGGCCTCCGACCGCGGCGGGGGCAGGGCGTTGTTCCGCACGAAGACGTACAGGGTCCGTGCACGGCTGACGTCCAACCACTGACGCCAGATCGGGTCGTTCATGTCGATCACGAACGGGCCCGGGCGGCTGCGGCTGAAGGGACGCTGCAGGATGAACGGCTGGTTCCGGCTCCCGCGCTCGAAGTACTGAGACACGCCCATCGCCGCGTAGATCGGCGCATCGGCCTGCGACGGTCCGACGATGTCCACGTCGATCGAGGGGAGTTGGCCGTCCACGCGGAGGCTGTCGTCAGCCACGATCGTGATCCGGTAGGCCTGGGTGCTGGGCTTGTCCTGGGCACACCCGATCAGGCCCATCGAAACGACGGCCATGAGCACGGCTGTCAGTAGTGACGCGCTGCGGATCATGCGCTGCTCCTTGCGTAACTCGGTTGACGGAAACAGTCCCCCCTCGCAACCTGGGAGAGGGCCTGCACACAGAACACAGATGCTTGAGTGTACCGGCTCCGGGGGGACCACTCCAGCCTCCACGCCGGGGTTCAACCCTGCCGAATTCGGCCGAGGGATCCCCTCAACCGGCCTGCATACGGCGGCGCAACAGTTGCCGAAGTTCGGCGTCGGCGGCCGCATCGCCCACCAGCCGCGTGCGGCAGATATCCAGCAGGCGGGTCAGGTCCGACAGGACGGGATCGAACACCTTTTCGATGGCCTCCGACGGTGCATCGCCCAGGTCTCGGCAGGTACTGTCCGGGCCGGTTCCGGGGAACATCCGCACGAGCAGCGCAAGCACGCGGGCCCAGATCTCCGGAGGGATGGCCGAGTAGGCCACCTCGGGGGTGATCTCGGCGGCCGACAACCGGTGCGGGCCCAGTGAGCCAAGGCGGTCCGTGTTGGAGGCCAGCACCCCCTGGACGCGCTCGTGGATGGGGCGTGAGGCGTCGTACTCCACGCCGATCTGCTGCGCGAGGGACTTGAGTTCGTCCAAGGCCACCGGGAGCGGCTGGGCCAAGTTGACCAGCAGCGTGCGCACGCCCAGCACGCCCAGCGAGTAGAGATCTCCGGGCGTGCTCAGCAACTGGGCCAGCTGGAACTGCACATCCTGGATCTGCACACCGGCGTTGGCTTTCAACTCCTCGACAAGCCTGGGCTCGAATCGCTGCGGGACGGTGCGGAAGGCCACCTCGCCGGCGGCGACCGCACGCTTCTTGTCGACCATACCGAACGCATCCACACGCCCCGCGCCCAGGCCGAATCGCAGCCAAACAAAGTCACGCCCGCCGGCGCCGATGCGCTCCTGCGTCGTCAATGTGGCTTCAAGGATGGTCTGGGCGTTGTCGGCAATGACCTGACGGATGCGCAACTGCCCGTACCCGGCAACGCCCTGAGCCGTGGCGGTGGCGCCGTAGATCGGCTCGGCGGGCTTGCCCAGCGAGATGAACAGCCGCTGGTTGGTCGTGGGGATCGGCAGGGTCGCGGCCGATCCGGGGTCGCAGAGGATCGCGCGGGCCCCCCACGTGAACGGTGCGCCGGTGGCGGTGTTCCCCAGCGCGACGCGGAAACTCCGTGAGGAGATGTTCAGCAGCGGCTCCTGCGTTCTGGCCACTACGGCCCGCACCGCCGCCACCGCGTCGTACAGCAGCCGCAGACGAAGGAACAGCGTCTCGGGCATTCGACTCAGCCGACCGCTCCGAGTCACAAACAACAGGCCGCCATGGAACGGCCCCAGCTCGGACGCCGTGCCCGGACCACTCCCACCTTGCGGCGATGCGGCACTGGCCGCCGACTGTAATGGCCCCGCACCGACCACCTCATCGGCCGTCGCGTGCAACGCGTCGGCGTACTGCTCGTAGCCGACCGGGTAGTGCGGCACAGCCATGATCAGGCCGCCGGGATTCAACAGCACCGTGCTCTCGCTCAGGCCGAGGGCCTCTTCCGGCGGCCTGGTGGACTGGCCGGTGGGCGCATCCTGTGTCACGGGTACGAACGGGCCGTCAGGCTGGCCCTGGTAGACGTACCGGTGCAGCGTGGCGATATAGGACGGAAGACCGGCTCTCTTCAGGGCTGCTTCGTCCTCACAGAGCACCCAGGGCCGCCCTCCACCAGCAAGCCGGACCGTGCCTGCGCGGGCATCCACGATCGTGACGGGAGGATGAACCGTCTCCGAGCCGGTGCGGAAAACACCCTCCGGGGTGATGCGGTCGAGCAGGTCGCACCGCTCGGCCCAACGGGTGTCGAGTTGCTTGTTGCAGACCGCCTCAGAGGCCGAGGGCAACCGCAGCCCGGCACCGTCGGCCATCTGGAACCACACCTCGAGCCATTGATGCACTCGACCCTCGGCGTCGGCCAGACATCCCAGGAGCACCCGGGCATCGAGGGTCTCGCGGATGCACTCGAACGGCCCTCCCGGACCCGCGGCCGTCCGCACCACAACGCAGAGCCGGACCGGGGCGGACTCCTGCTCGGGTGAGATCGGGACCGGTGTGTGTGACGGCGGGAGTTTCGCCGGCAGTTTGGAGTAGAGGAAGCGTTGGAACGCGATCGTCGACAAAGGTCGCACCTCCGGAACGAACTCGCCGCAAGAACGCGTGAGTGTACCGGTCCGGGTTGAACCCTGCCCACGAGCGGTGTCCTCGCCCGGGCACGGTCATTCGGCCCTCACCAGCGGCTAAGGAATCCCGGGTGTTGGAGAGCCGGGCGGGGCCACGGGTGAACCGCCGGGGGCCCCGGGGGTTGTTCCGGGCAACCTCGGGGTCGGCAGTTGGCGCTGAATCTGGTCCTGCGCGCCGCGGCGGATGAGGTCCCGGGCGACGTCGGTCACGACGGAGGTCAGGTCGGGCTCGGTGGTGGGGTTGTCAATGGGCCCGCGGGTGCGGAAGCGGATGGCCACGTCCTCGGGCACGCGCCCGCCCAGGTTGACGCGGGCCAGGAGGCTGTCGGTCACCGCCAGGGCCGGCACGATGGTGGTCAGGTCGACGGTGCGCTGCACCAGGTCCACGCGTCCCTCCACCGAGAAGAGGAACCGGCCGACCGGGAGTTTCCATCGCTCGAACGACGCCACCCCGTTGGTGAACACCACCGTGAAGGGGTCGAGCCGCTGAGGGATCTTCGCGGCCTGCTCGACGTCGGCGGACTGCAGAAACCCGGTCAGGTGCTTGGCCAGCACGACCGTGGTTGTGCCGAAGTTCACGTCGATCCGCCCGTTGAGCGCCGCCATGTTCCCCGCGGTCGGAACGCGGAGTCCGGTGGCGCGGATCACCGCGGGCTCGTCGAGGGGGGTCTTGGAGACCGACTCGACCACCGGCGCCGCTTGCGCCAGTCGCTTGCTCATCTCCGGCGTCACCTGGCGGATCGTGATCTCCGGCGTTCCCTCGGCGACGAACACGCCCGACTCACCGGCCCCGGCCAGGACTGCGGCAGCGCGCTCGGCCTCGGCCTTGACGTTGAGCTTCACACGCCCGGGAGATCGCGAAAACTCGGCGATATCCGCGGCGAGCATCGGGCCCAGAGCATCCTCCAGCAGTCCGCCCTGCTCCGCCATCGCGTCGATGAACCCGACGGGCACGCCCGGCAGGTTCCCCTGCAGCGCGAACTCCGCCTGCTCGGGCCGGAGGCGCCCCTCATGATCGATGATCGCGGCCACGGAGCCGGTGAGCACGGCGTTGGTCATGCGTTGCGTGCCGCCCCCCGCGCCCGAACCTCCACCGCCGCCGGGCAGCGTGGCGCTCTCGACACCGACCTCGAAGACGAACGCCCCGGGGCCGTTGGAGCGGAGCGAAGCCCGAGGGTTCACGAGGTCCGTCACGCCGCCGGTCCCGCTGCGCACACGCAGGCTGGAGAGTCGCGCCGAACCCTCGAACGCCGCGCGGTCCGGCCTCAGCGGCACGCCGTCCAGGCCCAGCACCAGGCGCGTCACGGTCAGGTCCAGCCGGCCGACCTGCTCGACGATCAGTTCACGACCGCGCTCCAGAGTCGGGCCCGGCGCCGGCGCAGGGCGCAGCGCACGGCTGAGCCACCCCGCGTCGGGGGACCATTCGACGGTAAAGGGGCTGGAGACCACCAGCGCTTCGCGGCCGAGGCGGGCCGTCAGGCGAGAGACCCTGGCCTTCTCGGCGTCGAGCGCCATGTCCAGTCGCCGTTCACCCTGCGCATCGGGCGGGGTGATCGTGGCGGTGCCCGAGGCCCGTGAACCCACGGCACCGGAAACCGCATCGCCCAGTCCAAGCCGGGCGCTGAGTTCGGCCACGTCGAGGTCCGTGCCGCGAAGGTCGGCGGAGACGATCGTCCATCCATCAGCGCCGCGTGATGCTCGCCCCTTGACGCCCAGGCGTCCGAGGGGCGCTCGCTCGCTCAGCACCGTTGTCTCGAGGTCGATGTCGGCATCGCCCTGTGCGCCGCGCCCGCCGACGCCGAGGACCGACAGCGGCGCTGTGGCCCGTGCCAGCAGCCCGGACACACCCGCACGACCGAGGGCGGGGGCACCGGACTCCGCGGTGTGGAACCTCTCGATCATCAGCGAGCCGGACACCTCGACACTCGCCCGCACCACCTCGGCCCCGGTCAGTAACGGAGAGCCGTCGTCACCGAGTGCCAGTTGCAGGTCACTGACGCCCACCGCCACCTGAGCCGGTGTTGTGACGCGGGCGTCGGCGACCGGCGTGCCCTGCAGCAGCGGGCGCAGGCGGTCGAGCAGATCGGGCGTCATCGTGGTGGTCAGGCGCGCGCTGCGCACTCCCACCGCCGACGGGACCTGCGTCGCGTCCAGTTCGAGTCGCCCGAGGCTCCCGCGCAGGTCCGCCCCCACTTCACCGGGCACGCCGGGGGTGTCGGAGATCCGTGCCCGCAACTCGCCCGAGACGCCGGGACCCAGAACCGATCTCGCCAGGTCCACCGGGCGCGGGCCGGCGGGCGCCAGCGGATCCATCGGTGGCGCGAGACGTTCCACAAGGTCCAGTGGCAGGTCTTTCAGAGTCACGCGGACGGGTATGTTCAACCAGGGATCGCGCTTCCCCTCACCGGCGTGCGCGGAATCGCCCGCACCGACGCCGAGCAGATGAGCCACATCCGCCGAGAACGTGGCCTCGAACCCTCCCGCCTCTCCGGAGGGCGTCTCAGCGCGCGAGGAACCTGAATCCTGGCTGGCGCGGAGTCCGAGGCTGACGTCAGCACGTCGGCCGCCGTCCAGCGCCGCGGCAACGGTGATTTCGCGAGCGGCGATGGAGATCGCGTCGGTCGAGGCGGAGGCGTCGCCCGTGAACTGGGCCAGCCCCGGGCGCACCCGGACGCCGGTGCCGGTGATCGTCGCCCGCGCTTCGACGACCGCCCGCGCCAGGACCGACCCGCCCTCGCCCGTGGGCAGTACCAGCCGCGTCAGGACCACCTCGCAGGCGCCGCCGGGCAGCACGCGCACCGGCAGGTCGCCGGGGAGCAGTCGGGGCACGATCCCGCCGAGCGAGCGGACGCTCAGCGTGGCGCCCTGGCTGCTGACCACGCCGGTGTCGAGAAGGAAGTCCCCGACGCCCGAGATGTTGTCGGCGGTCACCCGGGCTCGCACCTCGCTGCTGCCCTGCACCGCGGCCCGCGCGGAGAGTTCCAGCTCGAGCATTGGGCCGACCGCCTCGACCAGGTCCAGGCCCAGCGCATCGCCCAACGGCTGCAGCAGAGCGGTGGTGAACTGCCGGACTGCGAGCACGCCGTCCAGCGCGCCGGGGCCCGTGGAACGGACCGAACCGTCGGAGAGCAGCAGTCGCGAGCCGGTGAGGTCGGCCCGGAAGGATCCGGCCGGTCGATCGTCGATCGTCGCTTCGCCGGCCGCGGAGAGCCTGAGCGTGCCGGCCATGTCGGGCGCATCGAGCCGCACGGTAAAGGCCGAAAGTGTGAAGCGGCGCGGCGGGCCGATTACCTGATCATGTGTTCCGGCCCCGTCACCACCCCCGCTCCCGGCGTGCTCGGGCAGGCGCACACGCCCTGCGGCCTCGGACAGGCGGACCGAGCCGGTCAGCCCTGCGCCGCGCAGGTCGGCCCGGATCCCCACGCCCCGCCCGGCATCGCCGGTCAGGGGCACGCGCCCGCCCTCGAGGGCCGCCTGCACGCCGGGCCAGGTGTCGAAGAGCAACCGGTCATCGCCCGGGGACGGCCACCCCGAGACGCGCGCCAGTTCGCGGAGTCCCTCCGGCGAGACCTCGACACTCCCGGGGCGCGTCAGTTCCAGTTCCCCGGCGCTGCCCAGCGCCGCACGCACACCCAGGTCTACTCGCGTGCGATCGCCGGCGATCTTGAGCGAGAGCGTGTGGCGGTTCTGGTCGGTCGCGACCTCGCACGAACCGCTCACCACCGGCCCCATCACCGCCGAGAGGCGTCGCTCGGGCCCCAGGAGCCGGTCCACCACCTCCGCCGATACATCCTTGAGCGTAACGGCCGCACTGCCCGAGGCGCGCTCGGGCGTGAGGCGCCCGTCGGGACGGCTCCAGTCCGTGACGCTGGCATCGAGGTCGAACGACCCGGCCGCAACACCCTGCGCGGCGGTGGCGCGGTCCGCCGAAGCGCTGGAGGTGCGGTCGACCAGGTCCCCGCGCAGGCCAAGCGTCAGTTTCGCACCGGGCTCGAAGGTGACCTTGCCGCGCACGTCGCGGAGCACCGCGTCGGCACGTCCGGGGCGTGCATCGGCGTACTCGACTCGTACACCGTCCAGACGCAGAGACCCGCGCAGCGCCGCGGGGATCGACGGAGGGGCGGCGCCGGACGATGGCGGCTTGGCCACAACACCTGCGGACACCGCGGGCGGGGCAAACGCACGCGCGATGTTGGTCTGGCCGTCGGTGTCAACGGCGACCTTCACCTGGCCCGAGAGGACCGCCTCGCCCACGTCCAGGCGTCCCCAGATCAGCGACCAGAGGCCGATCTGCGCCTCGGCCTTGAGGTCCGCCAGTTCCGCGCGTCCCTCGCCCACGCGGAGCCGCTCGACGCGCAGCGACCGCCCCCAGCCGATGCTCACGCCCTCGACGCGGAACGGGCCACGGAAGTTCGCGTGCAGGGCGCGCTCGATGATCCCCGGCGCCACCGCCCCGGCGATCGGCGGCACCAGCAGCCACGCCAGCAGCAGCAGCGCCGCGGCGATCCCGGCGGACCAGAGCAGCACGCGCTTCCACGTCCACCGGCGCGTGCGCGGCGCTGGGCGAGGTGACCAGCCGTCGTCGTCCTCGTCGCCCCCGGGACCGGGCGCGCGCGCGCGTCGCGGAGGCTTCGGGGCGTTCTCCTTTGTGGCCTGGCGTCGGGCGGAGGCCTTGGAGGTCTCGGCGCGCTGGCCCCAGAAACTCCCTTCATCCTCGGCGCTCTCGACCTCGTCGCCCGGGGTCCACCCCGGCGCGGAGCCGTCACGCTGGCCACCTTCTCCCGCTCGACCTGTGCCCGGCTCTTCCACGGGCTTCGGACCCGGCGGCGAAGCGCCGGCACGCCCGCGCGCCGGAGGCGCCCAGGCATCCGGCTCATCGTCCATCTCGTTCAGAGGACGGCGCGCGCCGCGTGGTGTGGACGGCGGCGCGGAGGGGGGTGCGGAGGGGGGCGGGTCCGATGAGCGGGGCGGAACACGGGGCGGCACCCGGGATGGACGCCCGGGAGTTGGGCTCGACCCCTTGGCCGGGCCTTTCGCCGGCCCGGACGGATCGGGGGCATCATCGCCCCAGAAGTCGCCCTCGCGGTCCGGGTCGTCACCGGGTCGATGGATCGGTTTCTTGGCCACGACCACTCCCTTGGAGCGCCCTTGACGGACGCTCCACCTCGGAGTCTAACGAAGTGTCACACGACCGGAGGATGAAAGGTGACCGCCCACACGACCGCTTGATGTCAGGCCAAGTCGGTTTGCGAGCTATCCGTGGTGTCCCCGACTTCGGGGTGAGTTTCCAGTTCGACCGTCCGTGCGCGGGTGCCGATCACGTCGTAGCAGGTGGCCAGCAGGCCCAGGAACGGGAAGCGTGAGCCGGTGAAGGGTGAGGGGCCGAGGCGTCGCAGCAGCGGGTGACTGACCTCCGGCTCGCGCAGGCTCAGGTCGAGGGTCTCCAGCGTCTGGTCGGAGGTCCAGTAGCGGTCGAGGCTTTGCTCCAGCGGGATCTCCGGCTGGTCGTTGAGGCCGGGCAGGCGTGGGGTAAAGGCCGTGAGCGGACGCTCGGAGCCGGTGGTGGTGGATCTGGCGGCGGCCAGGGCGCGGCGCTGACGGAGGCGTTCGAGCAGGTCCTCCCTGGGGAGGCCGCGCAGGGCGAAGATCATGAACGGGTCGCGCCCGAGGCGCTCGGCCAGCAGGGCCATCACGCAGCAGGCGTGCTTGCACCAGAGCTCGGCGGTGCGGCGCCCGGCGTGCTGACGGCAGGAGCAGGCGATGGCCAGATCCGAGGGCTCCAGCGGGAAGAGCCGCAGGCCTGCGGGGGCGAAGGCGTCCTCGATGTTCGGGGGCACCTCGCCCGAGAGCAGTGCGGCCATCTGGCGCGCCTCGCCCACGAGGTGGTCCAGTGCGCGCTCCCACTGCTCGAAGCCGAAGACCGGCAGGCGCAGGTCGAGGGTGTAGGCGGTGGGCATGCGCCCCTGCACACGTGCGTGCACGTGGCCGGGGGGGAGCGTGATCTCGCCGGGCACCGGTTCGGCGCCGCCGATACGGAGCACGCGTGTCTGCCCGGCACGGGCGTACTCCAGCCCTTCCACCAGCGCTTCGTTGGGCGCGTGCTCCTCGACCATCCGGAACCACCGCTGCCCCGCCCACGCCTGCGACACCGGACCCGACTTGCTCGACAACTTCACGCCCCCGCGGACTTTCCGCGGATGGAGCGTCGGCTGCGGCGGGCGCGGCCCGAACCGCGCCACCGGTGTCGCCGGTCGCGAAGCACCCAAGGGGACCGACGCCCCGCCCGCACCGGCGTTGGTCGCGGACTGACCGGCGTTCGCCGCAGGCAGAATTGGTGAGGCGGGAGTATTCGAGGAGTTCGGGGAGTTCGGGGGGGTCGGGGGGGTCGGGGATGATGAATCGGGGGCGTGGCGCGTCACGGCTCACCCCCTTCGTCGTCGGCGTCACCCGGCAGCGCAGGTACGCCATCGCTCTCCAGATCATCAGGATCTGGCGCCAAATCGTCGGCCCGCGCAGCCAGTTCGGCCGCACGCCCGGCCCTGGCCGCACGCGGCGCGGCGCCATCGTCATCCTCCAGCGCGGCGGGGCGGAGGGTGAGCACATCGCGGAGTTGCGACAGGCTCAGTTCGGTCAGCCACGCCTCGCCGGAGCCGATGACGTTGGCCGCCAGGTCGCTCTTCTGTTCGATCATCTGGTCGATGCGTTCCTCGAGCGTGCCGGAGACGACGAACTTGTGCACTTGCACGGTGCGGGTCTGCCCGATGCGGTAGGCGCGGTCGGTGGCCTGGCTTTCGACGGCGGGGTTCCACCAGCGGTCGAAGTGGAAGACGTGGTTCGCGGCCGTCAGGTTCAGACCGATGCCGCCGGCCTTGAGCGAGAGGAGGAAGACGGGGGCCGAGCCGTCGCCCTTCTGGAACCGCGCGACCATGGCGTCGCGCTGCTGGGCGGTGGTTCCGCCATGGAGGAAGAGCACCTCGCGGTCGAGTTCGGTGCGGAGCATGGGGGCCAGCAGGGCGCCCATCTGGCGGAACTGGGTGAAGACCAGGGCCTGCCCGCCGCCGGCGATGACTTCGTCGAGCATCTCGATGATGCGGACGCACTTGCCGGAGCGCGACGCGGCGACCACGCCGCCGGGGCCGGGGGGCTGGTCGTCCATGTCGCGCAGGTACAGGTGCGGGTGGTTGCAGATCTGCTTGAGCTTGACGAGCCCGGCCAGGATGATGCCGCGGCGCTGGATGCCCTCGGACTGCTCGGCGCTGGCGAGCATGCGGCGCACCGTCGCCTCGTACAGCGAGGCCTGCTCGGGCGTGAGGTAGCAGAAATCCTTGGTTTCCAGTTTCTCCGGCAGGTCGGCGATGACGGCGGGGTCGGTCTTGAGCCGTCGCAGCACGAAGGGCTGCACCATCCCGCGCAGGCGCCGCGCCCGCGCCGCGTCGTGGTAGCGTTCGATCGGCACGGCGAACTTCGTGCGGAACTCGCCCAGCGGGCCCATCAGCCCGGGGTTCAGGAAGTCCATGATCGACCACAGTTCGCTCAGCCGGTTTTCGATGGGCGTGCCGGTCAGGGCCACGCGGCGCGGCGCATCCAGCGAGCGGATCGCCTGCGTCTGCTTGGCGGCGGGGTTCTTGATGTTCTGCGCCTCATCCAGCGCGATGCGCCCCCAGGGCACGGGCTCCAGGTGGTCGCGGTCGCGGTTGGCCAGGGCGTAGGTCGTGATCACCAGGTCCGCCTCCAGCGCGGCGCGGAGGAGTTCGTCGCCGCGACGCCGGTCCGCCCCGTGGTGCACGTACAGCCGCAGCGTCGGCGCGAAGCGCTGGGCCTCGCGCACCCAGTTGCCCACCACCGACATCGGCACGACCAGCAGCGTCGGGCTCGGACGCCCGCCACCCTCGTCGGCGGTGCGCTCCGCCTCCTCGCGCTCTCGCAGCAGCATCGCCAGCAACTGAATCGTCTTGCCCAGTCCCATGTCGTCGGCCAGGCACGCCCCCAGCCCCACCCGGTCCAGGAACGTCAGCCACGACAGCCCCTTGATCTGGTACGGCCTCAGCGATCCGACAAACCCCGACGGCGGCTCGACAATCTCCAGTCCACCCTGCGCCGTTTCCACGCTCCCCCCCAACCCGCCGCCGAGCATCCCCGCCAGCCAGCCCCCCGCTTCCAGCCCCACCACCGGCAGCCCGGTCGTGCGCACATCCGCCGCGTAAGCCAGGCGCAGCGCCCGCCCCAGTTCCATCTGCCCGCCGGGGTTGGCCCGGATGAACTCGACCGCCGCCTGCACGTCCTCGGGGCGCACCTCAACCCACCGCCCGCCGATCATCACCAGCGGCGATCGCGTCTGCGCCAGTTTCTCGAACTCCTGCAGCGACAGGGTGACCTGCCCGATCGAGATCTGCCACGAGTAGTGCACCAGCGAGGCCAGCCCCGCTCGCGCGGCCGCGGCCGGTGCCGCAGCAGCGCCTTCTCCCCCCACACCCCCCACAGGACCGGGGTCGATCCGCAGGCGCACGCCCAGGCGCGCGGCCGGCGAATCCCACCAGGCCGGCACCATCACCCCGAAGCCCTGTTCGATGAGTATGGAGCGGTGCTCACGGAGAAACTCGTAGGCCTGGGTGGTCGAAAGTTCGAGGCGGTCAGGTTCGCCTTCGGCCAGGGCCTCCTCGAGCGGGCGGTAGAGGCGCGCGGCACGCCCCAGTTCGGCCAGCAGCACCTCCGCGGGCTTGTCCACACGTCGCGTGCCCACCACCGCGTGATCGCCCGGCAGCACCCAGATGTCCGACGCGTCCAGCAGGTCCTGAGGGCTATCGACGTTCTGCAGGTGCAGCGTCAGCGGCCAGCGCAGGCCCGGCCCGGGGGCCTGCAGGTCGGTCAGGCCGCTCAGGTCGACCGGCTCCTGCAGGTTAAGGCACAGCCGCCACCCCGCATCGCCGGCGCGCTGGTCCAACTGGCCGATCCAGCGCCGCACCGTCTTGAGCAGGTCGGCCCGGCGCTCGCCGGACGCATCGACCGCGCTGGGCGCATCGAGCAGCCCGCTGAGCCACAGCACGTGCGGGTCGTCCGCCGACGCTCGACCCTCGATCGCCTCGGCCAGGCGCTCGGCCCGCAGCGCTGCGCGGCACTCGGCGTCCACCACGCGCACCAGAAAGTCCTCCAGGATCGGCCAGCCGCGGTGTTCGAACGCGTCCACCGCCGCACGCGCTGCCGGCGGCATCGCCCGAGACAGCGGCGTCAGCCGCGACAGCACGATCTCGTCGGCCAGCCACGGCTGCCACAGCGCCCGCACACCTCCGCCCTGCTCCTGCACCACCGACGGCACGAACCGGTGCTGCCCCAGCAGCCAGCGCACGAAGCGCCCCGCGACCGCGAAGAACTCCACGCCCGGCCCGCGGCTCTCCCCCGCCGAGCCGGCCACCTCGACGCTCGCGGCGCTCAGCGTCGCGTCGTCGTCGTCGGTGTCCAGCGCCTCGAGCACTTCCAGCGCGCGCCCCGGCGGCACGCGCAGCACAGGCACCCGGTACACCGCGGGCACCGCCGGCGCGTGGTCGTCCTCCGTCGCCGCGATCGACAGGCCCGGCACGCCCTGGCCCTCGGCGGAGAGCCCCACGGCGTGGACCAGCCTCGGGCTTGGGACCGGGACGGCGTGCACCGTCGGGAGCACCACCCGCGCCTGACCGGCCTCCAGGTCCGCGGCGCGAACACCGGCGATCTCCAGAATGCCACGCACCTCATCGACCGATGCGGCCCAGGGCAGCGGCGCCGCGCGAAGGGCGTTGGCATCGGGGGGTGGAGGTGGGGAGTCGGGGGATGGGGGAGAGGGGGGGGGCCCCGGCGCCGGGGGGCGCTCGGCCCAGAGGGCCAGGTGACCATCGGTCCAGAGTGCGTGAAGGACGTGCAGCAGCACGGTCAGATCTCTCCCCCGGTGGGCGTGCCGGCACGCGGCGCGGGCGACGGTGCTCCCGCCGCAATGAGGCCGAAGGGACTCGAACCCTTGACCCGCGGATTAAAAGTCCGCTGCTCTACCAACTGAGCTACAGCCTCGACGACCTTCGGCAACCGGCCTCCCTGCACCACGCACGATCGGTGGCGACTCTAGGCGCCGCGCGGCGGAATCGCCCGCGGAAGACCCGTTCCGATGTCGTTCGCCCGCGCCGACGGCGGCACCAGGGCCCGTACACTCTGGACGATCCGTGTCGTCGCCCCGGTGTGGCGCTGGATCACCTCCAGCGCGGCCCGGCCCATCGCCGTGCGCTGCCCCGCATCAACCATCAGCGCCTGCAGCACCGCGCGGAGCGTGCCCGGCTCGGCCGTCCGCAGCGCCCCGCCGCCGCGCAGGGCCGCGACGATGGGCTCGAAGTTGGCGGTGTACGGCCCGCAGACCACGGGCTTGGCCAGGGCCGCCGGCTCGATCGGGTCCGAGCCGCCACGCCCCGCCCGCGCCGCGCGCCCGCGCCCCAGGCCGAAGGATCGCCCCACCACCGCGACATCCGCCAGCGCGTACGCGGCGCGCAGTTCGCCCAGCGAGTCCAGCAGGTATCGCCCGGTGGGCGAGGGCCCCGCGCCGTCTCGCCCGCTCCCCGCCGGACGCTGCGAACGGCGTACGCACCCGGGCAGGTCCGCGGCGGCCTGATCGAAGCGCTCCGGCTTGCGCGGGGCGCACAGCAGCTGCACCGGGCGCCCGACCGACTCGTGCAGCAGTCGCTCCTCCCCCGCGCTGGTCGAGCCCGCGACGATGAGCGGACGTGACGGGTCGAGGCCCAGGTCGGCCGCGAGCGCCGCCGCGTCGGCCCGCACCTTCTCCACGTCGAACGCGCGGGCGGTGTCCCACTTCACCGACCCGCCCACATGCACGCGTTCCGCCGGTGTGCCCAGCGCCACAAACCGCCCGGCCACCGCCTCGTCCTGCGCGCTGACCATCGCCAGCCGACCGAACGTACGACCGATGAGCGGGCGGATCCGGCGGTAGCCCGCGAACGAACGCTCGCTGAGGCGCCCGTTGATCACCCCGACCGGGATTCCGCGACGCTCGCAGGCGGCGACGAAGTTCGGCCACACTTCCAGCTCCACCAGCAGGACGCCGTCCGGGCGGATCGCATCGAGAAACCTCGCCACCGCGGCACTGAAATCCAGCGGATAGCGCACCACCCCCACCACCCCCTGTCCCCCTGCAGCGCCGGGTGTCGACAGCCCGGGGCCGGTCTCGAACAGGACCTTGGCGCGGGCCAGACCGGTGTCCGTGGTCGCAGAAACGACCACCTGGTACTCCCGCGCCAACGCGGGAACGATCGTCCGCAGGGCGTTGACCTCACCGACCGAGACGGCGTGGATGAGCAGCCTTGGCGTGCTCGACGCGGCCACATCGGCGGAGATCGGTGATATGCGGCCGAGCCGGGACGGCCAATCGTCGCGTCGCTTGGTCGCCCAGATGGGCGACAGCACCAGGGCGCCGGCGGCGTAGAGAAGGTCGAGAGGGTTCATGGCTTCGGATCACACCCCACCACTCACCACCCGCACTTGCACCTCCCCCCACTTCGCCACGCTTCTCCAGCCGTCAATGGGCGGGCCGGGACTTGAACCCGGGACCCTTCGCATGTAACGCGAATGCTCTGGCCAACTGAGCTACCCGCCCGCAGATGCTCTGAGCCTATGCGCCGAGTCGGGTGTCCTGCCAACCTGCAGGTCCTGCACCAACGCCCCCCCCTCCGTCGGCGAAGATGCCGACACCTCCCCCGCACAGCGGGGGAGGAGCGAGGAAGATCGGGCGAAAAACAAGGCCGGCGTGGAACACCGTTGTGACACGGTTGCTCCACGCCGGCCCGAGTTTGAAGAGGGCCTTGGAAATCACTCGCGGTCCACTCAGGTTGTCGTGGCACGCGTTGCCACAACCGATCAACCAGAAGCCGACAAAGTCCGCCAAGGTCTGGACAACGCGATTTTTGCATCAGCATCCAGAAAAGAAAGCGGCAAGAAACAGAGTGAAATCGCCATTATCAACTTGACCATCAGGGGGTCCCGAACCATCCGAGCCGCAGATATCCGCAGCACTACATGGAACCTCCGACGGGAATAGACACCCCAAAAAATAGTTATTAACAAACAGATTGAAATCGCCATTATCTAATCGGTTATCAGGCTCGGGATACCCATCCGATCTCGCGATATCCGCAGCATTGCATCCGGCCACAAACCGAATGAGGAGAACAGTTGACCAATCGCACTCGTCCGCACAGTTGATTGGAGCGTTGAAATCTACTGGAGCGTGCGCGATCCAACTCGAAAACGGCACACCGGTGGTGGGGGTCCCCATCGACCTGTCTGCAGTCACGGCAATCCTTGGAATAAATGAGGTCATATCAGTCACAACCACGCCCGGATGGCATGACCAACCGGCAAAGGCAGGCGACCATCCCTTACGCATCACACAGTACGAGTAGCCGAGCCGCGGATCCCATACATAGATCGCATCAGTGGTTGGACCCGGCGGATTCTCGGCGGCCTTCTGCAGCCGCACCGTGTAGGCGACCTGACCGGAGTCATTGACCTTGACGGAATACAGGTCATGAAAGTTCAACACGCTCCAATGCCCGTCGAGATTCCAGGCGGATTGCTTGGGGACCGGATCGTTGTGACTGACCACCTTGATGAATCCAGAATGAAAGATCCCGACTGGGTGCGGGTACCAGACTGCCACGGTGTTCGCGACGAACGCAGTCGACCCACCCTGTGCGGGCTCGTGCTCTTCGCACACAAATGAGACCTGCCCGAGCGTCTCCGAAGCAACCGGGTTGCTGATCACCGGCACCGCGATCGAGCCGATCACCCTTGAGTCGCCTCTCCACGGCACGGCATCGCCAACTGTCAGCAGCCGCGTAAGCGTCGAGTTTGAGTATCTCATCAGGTGTATTCCGCTGGGAAACGTAGCCCCCACAAAGACCACTTCACCAAGGTCGTTCACACTGACCGCGCCTTCGTTCACGACATCACCGCTGGACGCCAGCGGATCGATGCCCAGCACATCAAGGAACTCATCGGTCGATCCAGGTATGGCGTCTCCGGCAAGCACGACCTTCTGAATGCTCACGGCGTTGTTTTCGTAGGTGGCCAGGAAAACCCCGCGACGACCGTTTCCGTCAGTCACATCGGCTGTAAAGGCAATCCTGCCTGACGGTGACTGGCTTACCCCCTGTGCGTGCAGCCTGTGCACGACGCCCAGCGAAAGCAGTTGCTCGCCCTCCTCCGCGATGCGGAGTATCTGCGGCACGGCGGGGTCGTACAGGTACAGACCGAGACGCTCCGAAGTGTGCCGAATGGCCGGATCGAGCGTCGGGTCCACGGTCCAGGCGATGAATACAACATGACCAATGACATCTACGCCGACACTTGAGGGAAAGTACACTGCATACTCTCTCGGTCCTGCGCCGGCAGAAGACGGAGCCGCGTCACCATCAACGTACACTTTCTCAACGACGTAGCCGCCCCCAGCAGGACGCCTCAGCCACAGCCCCCACTTGACCGAACCCTGATCAGGACCAAGGATGGATGCCGCAAATGCCACGTTATTGTTACGAGTGAACAGACCGATGTTGCCCGCTATCGTACCTGACCATGTCCCAGCGCCTACTGACCGATAATCCCACTCCCACTCTTGAAACGCTGAACCGGGAGGCGCCATGCCGCTGCGAGCCACGCGGTTGAAGACGGGGTATGGCAGCGCGCAGGGCATCGGATCTGGAAGCGCCGACGACCAGATGCCGGCCTGGTTCTGCGAATACTCAGTGTCAAGCAGCCTCGCGGAAAACACGACGCGACCAAACTCATCAACCGCTCGCCGTCTTGCGCTGAAGGAGACGGCACGACCAGCCAGTGGAAAGCCCAGGTCAAGGTCGGGAACAGAAAACGCAGGGGTCAGGCTGAATGTATTCACGGCCACGTAGATCCGGTGCGGGTTTGCATCACAATCCAGTGGAACACAGGGCTCGGCCAGAGCACTTGCTCCAAAGTACAGCCGAAACAATCCCATAATAATCGACGCTCAAACCGGGGTACTCTGTCGCATAGTCAGATCACCTTGTCCAAAATGAAAAGCAGGCGTATCAAGTGTTCCTGATACGCCTGCACGAGTTCAACAATGCCGCCGGCTTAGGTGTGATTGTGGCAATAAAACCCGGGGCATTTGGGTTCTAGCCGAATCAGTCGCGCCACGGGGGGACAATGGTGAAGGAAGTTGATGAAGCACCAGAAGCTCCTGGCCATGGCATCAGGAGATGATTCATAGCCCCGACAAGCTGCTGGCCAGAGCCGCCGGCGGGAGGTGCCGCGATACTGCCGTCGTCGCCTTCATTCACGAAGAGGTTGTCGGGCGGGCTGGCGGGGTTGGTCGCGGTGGGGTTGGTGACGTTGCGGCGGTTGTAGGTAGCGGACTCGGGGTCGGGGCGCTGCTCGAAGGTGACGCGGTTGTCCTGCCAGGCGACCATGCCACCCCAGGCGTTGCGCGAGCCGTGGATCAGCAGCGTGTTGGACTGCGTGCCGAGCAGGCCGTTCTGGAGCGTCCAGTTGGCGGTCCAGTTCTGGACGATGTTGCCGTCACCGAAGGCGGCGCCGCGGTTGGAGAAGAGGGCCTGGTTGGACTCCTGGTTGGATCGCCAGAAGCGGGCACGCTTCATGTTCTCGGCAATGTTGAAGATCGGCGTGTGGGCGTAGGAGTTGTTGCCGAAGCCGGAGGTGCGGCGGCTGCTGTTGCTGCGACTCTGAGTAGCTGCACTCCCGTCAACGGGCGTGCCGGCGAAGCCGGGGTCCCACAGCGCCTGCGTGGGCTGGGCGGCACCCTCGGGGTTCGTGGCCTGGTAGTCGGGCATCACGCGGACGAGGTTGTTGGACTCCGACGGGCTGACGGGGATCTCGGTCGTGATCGAGTTCTGCTGGATCAGGAACGAAAGAAAGTTGCCCGTGTTGTCCTTCTGCGCCTGCTGACGGGAGTCCGTAGTAGGGCCGGAGTTGATCGTGCCGTTGTTGCGGTCGATGATCGACGGGGTGGGGTAGAGGTCAGACTGGGCCGAGGCGATGCCGGCCATGGCCTGGACGATGTTGCGGAGCTGCGTGCGGTCCTTGGTCTGGCGGGCCGCCTGGCGGGCCTTGGCCAGCGCCGGGAGGAGGATGCCGATGAGCAGCGCGATGATCGCGATGACCACCAGCAGCTCGATGAGCGTAAAGCCGCGATTCTTCTTCATGGTTTCGACTCCAGAATTGGCCCCGGCCGTCAACGCGACGCCGGAGGCCGTTGGTCTTGAGACGTCGGCCGGGAACGTCCCGGGCCGGGCTCAGATCTGAGGGGGTTCGCCGGGCGGGTGGGGAGAGGGGCACTGCCCTGGAGCGTCTCGGGGAACGCTGGAAGGGATGGGCCGCGAACACGAAGAAAGTGTGCGGCTCTCGCAAACCGATGGGCCACGCCGGGCCGGCGAATTCGCCGATGAGCGCCAACATGCACAGGCGGGATGGAACCGGAGCGGGGCTGCGATTCGATCCGTCGCTGTGCCGGCGGGCACCGGCGTCGACTTGTCGGCTGCGTGGTGGGGGGCCCTGAACAATCAATCGGCCGTACGGCCGAGCATCAGGACAAGAGTGACCGGTACATGGGGCCACCCGCTCGCAGGCCTTGGACCCTATGAGGGTACACTCTGCCATCCGCAGGTCAAGGAGAGTTGGTTCCGCGGGTCTTGAAAAATTTCTGACCTGCCCACTCCCCCCCCACCCCCCTCATTCCAGGAGCACCACGACGCCAGGAGAGGGTATGGAGCAGACCAAGGGTTTTACCGCTATATCTGGTTCCCGGCGTGGCACGAGGAACGCGCCACACGGCCGATGGCGTCCATCACACGGGGGCGGGAATCTGCGAACATCATGGGAGCCTCACGATTGCTGCACGGGCGCAGCATGGGCGCTGCATGGGCGCAGGAGGCCGTCAACGGCATGCCTGAGGGCGCGTGAACAGACACGGAGGCGACCATGGCCACCTTCCCGACCGCACAAGGCTCACTCTCTGGCCCGGCGCGGGTGCTGCTGGCCGCCGATGGACCAGTGACGGAGGGTGGTGCGGGGCAGGTGGTGGGCGGAGCGGGTCCGGAAGGACGGCTGCGGGCGCTGGGGATCGTGCTGCCGACGCCGACACCGCCGGTGGCGGCGTATGTGCCGACGCGGCGCGCGGGGTCCCTGCTGGTGGTGTCGGGGCAGTTGCCGTTCCAGGACGGCGTGCTGCTGGCGACGGGGATCGTCGGCCGGGGGGTGGACCTGGCGACGGCACAGGCGTGCGCACGGCGGTGCGTGGTGAATGCGCTGGCGGCGGTGCGCGCGGCAGTGGGGTCGCTGGATGCGGTGCGCGGGGTGGTGCGGGTGGGCGTGTTCGTGGCGTGCGTGCCGGAGTTCACCGATCACCCGCGCGTGGCCAACGGGGCCAGTGAACTGCTCGTGGAGGTGTTCGGCGAGCCGGGACGGCATGCGCGGGCGGCGGTCGGCGCGCCGAGCCTGCCGCTCAACGCGCCGGTGGAGGTGGACCTGATGCTGGAGGTGTCGCCGGGCGGGTGATCCTCTGCGCACCTCCCCCACACTCGTGTGGGGGAGGTGCGCGGCGAGGGGAGTGCGGCGTGGGCGCGGGGGGGCGTAGACTGGGGGCATGGAACTCTACATTGACACCGCGAATCTGGACGAGATCAAGCAGGCGGCCGAGCTGGGCGTGCTGGATGGGGTGACGACGAACCCGTCGCTGATCGCCAAGGAGAAGGTGGACTACACGCGGCGGCTGGCGGAGATCTGCGAGGTGGTGAAGGGGCCGGTGAGCGCGGAGGTGATCGCGGTCGACTACGAGGGGATGATGCGCGAAGGTCTGGAGCGCTCGAAGATCGCGTCGAACATCGTGGTGAAACTGCCGAGCACCGTGGAGGGGCTGCGTGCGTGCAAGGCGCTGAGCGACCAGGGCATCCGGACGAACCTGACGCTGTGCTTCCAGCCGTTACAGGCGCTGATGGTGGCCAAGGCGGGGGCGTTCCTAGTGTCGCCGTTCATCGGACGTCTGGACGACGTGGGCGAGGAGGGGATGGGGCTGATCCGGCAGATCCGGCAGATCTACGACAACTACGGGTACCGGACGAAACTGCTGGCGGCGTCGATCCGGCACCCGATGCACATGGTGGAGTGCGCGCTGGCGGGAGCGGACGTGGCGACGGTGCCGTTCTCGGTGATCAAGTCGATGATGAACCACCCGCTGACGGACGTGGGGCTGAAGAAGTTCGTGGAGGACTACCGCAAGGCCTTCGGCGGCTGAGGTCCGTCAGTGCCGTACCTGGGCGGGGCGGTCGAGCAGCACGTGCAACTCGCGACGGAGGAGTTTGCCGGTGGGGTTGCGCGGCAGGGCCTCGACGGGGTGGATCTGGTGCGGGATCTTGAAGTTGGCCAGGCGCTCTCGAAGGAACGTGCGCAGGTCGCGCTCGTCGAAGGCCGCGCCCTCGCGCAGTTCGACGAAGGCGATCGGGATCTCGCCGCGGACCGGGTCGCGGCGCCCGATGACCCCGGCGGCCTTGACGGCGGGGTGACGGGCGAGGACTTCCTCGATTTCACGCGGGAAGACGTTCTCACCGGCGATGATGAGCATCTCCTTGAGTCGCCCGGTGATGGAGAGGTGCCCGTCGCGGTCGAAACGCCCGATGTCGCCGGTGCGGAGGAAGCCCTGCTCGTCGAACATCTCGGCGGTGGCGCGGGGCTGCTTGAAGTAGCCCATCATGAGGTTGGGACCCTTGATGCGGACCTCCCCGTCGCGCCCGGGCGGGAGCGTGCGCCCGGTCTCGGGGTCGACGATGCGCTGCTCGATGCCGGGGAGCGGACGCCCGACGCTGTGCGGGCGGAACTCGTCGGGACGGCACCAGTTGGTGACCGGTGAGGTCTCGGTCAGGCCGTAGCCCTCGGCGATGGTGACACCGAAGCGCTGGCGGAAGGCGTCGGCGACGGCGTCGGGCAGGGGCTCGCCGCCGGAGACGGCGATGCGGAGGGAGGCGAAGTCGTCCGGGGAGGCGTCGTGGACCTGGAGGAGGGCGTTGTACATCGCGGGGATGCCGATGAAGACGTCGGGGCGGTGCTCGCGGAAGAGGCGGACGATCTTCTGGGGGACGAATCGCGGGGCGTAGACCACGCGGGCGCCCAGCGTCAGCGGCATGACCGTGAGCACGGTAAGGCCGAAACTGTGGAACTGCGGCAGGGCCCCCAGGAAGGTCAGCCCCCGCCCGGAGCGCAGGCCCAGGTGCTCGATGCACTGGCGGACATTGGCGGTGACGTTGTCGTGGGAGAGCATGACGCCCTTGGGGCGGCCGCTGGTGCCGGAGGTGTAGAGCAGCACGCCGAGGTGCTCGCCGGGCGTGCAGCGGGGCCAGCGCGGGGCGGGGACGTGGCGGAAGTCCACGTCCTCGAGGAAGCGCATCGCGGCGCCGCGCGGGGTGTAGCCCAGGTACTCCAGCATCGGGCGCGCGGTGATGATCGTGTCGATCTCCGAGTCGCGGATGATGTACTCCAGCTCGTCGGGCTTGAGCAGGAAGTTCAGCGGCACCGGGACGCGGCCCAGGGTCCACAGCGCCATGGCGGTCAGCGCGAAGACGCCCGTCGCGGGCAGCATGACGCCCACGTGCGGGGCGGTGGTGCGCTCCTCGACGTCGTCGGCGAGCATCAGCGATGCGGCCAGCAGCTCCAGGCGACGGAACGAACGCTGCTCGTCGATGATGGCCACGTCGCGCGGGGCGCGGAGGCAGGCACGGATGATCGGCCAGTGAATGCTCATCGCGGTTCCTTCACCTCCCCACCCACCTTCCCACCGACAGCCTGATACGACCTGCTCGGGGCACCACGGATTGTCCGGAATCGGCGGTGAGGATGTCGGAGATCAAGTTAGTGTATGCTCACTTTGCGTGCAAGCCCCCAGCTCGATCCGATGGAACCTCCATGAAGCATGTTCGGGACATTCGACGCGGACACACCGGGAGTGTGGGGGGTGTGGGGGGTGAGGGGGATGTGCGTGCGCGGGCGGTGCTGCTGGTCGCGGTGATCAGCGCGGTAGTGGTGTGGACGGCGACCCTGGGAGGGTGTGCGGCCACGACGAGCGCGGCCCCGGGCGGGTACCTGGAATCGTTCCAGTCGGGGCGGTACGAGGCGGCGCTGCGTCAGGCCGAGGCGGTGCACGCGCGGAGTACGGGGCTGGAGCGTGCGCGGGCGGCACTGATCGCGGGGCAGTCGCTGCACGCGCTGGGGCGCGACACCGAATCGACGCGGTGGCTGCAGCCGCTGTCATCACACCAGGACGACGCCGTCGCGGGCAACGCGCTGGCGACGCTTGGGCTGATCGCCATGTCGCAGTCGCGCCACGGGTCTGCGGCGTCGCAGTTGTCGGCCGCGGCACGACGCCTGAGCGGGGACGACGCGGCGCGTGCGGCGATGTACGCGGGGGACTCGTACCGCGCGGTGAACGATGTGCGGCGTGCGACGGAGAGTTACGAACTGGCCGCGGCGAGGGCCGTTTCACCGGCGCTGAAGCGCGAGGTCTCAGACCGGACGGCGGGAAGGACGTATGCGATCCAACTCGGGGCGTTCGCGCAGCGTGCGGCCGCGGACCGGACGGCGTCTGGCGCGCGGGCGGTCGCGGCGCGCGCGGGGCTGGCGACACCACGGATCGAGCCGACGACCGATGCGTCGGGGCGGACGTTGTTTGCCGTGAGGATCGGGGAGTTTGCGTCGCGGCCGGTGGCCGAGCAGGCGTTGGCACGCTCGGGGCTGAGCGGGACGGTGATCGCGGTGCGCTGAGCGGGAGGCGTGGACGGGGGGCACCCATCAGCGGAGCGAGGGAGCGTCGGCAACGGCGATGACGGAGGCCACGGCGTACTGGTCGCAGTCGCTCAGCGAGAGGTGCCAGGCGGTGATGCCCAGCGCGTCGGCGATCTCCGCGGCACGACCGACGACCAGCAGGCCGGGTCGCCCGCCGGGGTGACTGACGACCGAGATGTCTCGCATCGCGATGCCCGAAGTGAAGCCGGTACCGAGGGCCTTGACCGCGGCCTCCTTGGCGGCGAAGCGCGAGGCGAGACGCTGAGCGCAGCGGCGGGTGCCGAGCAGGTCGGCCACTTCGTCGGGTGAGTAGACACGCTGGAGGAAGCGGTCGGCGTGGTCGCGGAGCAGGCGCTCGATGCGCGGGACGGGCACGATGTCGACGCCGTGACCGACGATCCGCATGCGTGATCCTATCGGGCGCGGCGCGAGGGGCCGGTGCGACCGCGCCGGGCAGGCGCCCGGGTGGGTGCAGGAACGGGCTTGGGCTTGGGGACACGCTTCGGTGCACGGCGTGCGGACGTGCCGCTGGACGCGACGCGAGCATGGGATGGCGACGAAGGCGTGGGCGTGTCCGCCGATGGACCCTTGGCTTCCGCGGACGGCGCTGTGGAGGCAGGGGTGGCGGTCGATGGCGCGGCGGGAGCGGGCTCGGCGGCCTTCCGGTCGGCCTCGGCCGCCTTGGAGTAGGACTCGCTGCGGTAGTCGGTCTGGTAGAAGCCGGACCCTTTGAAGAGCAGGGCCGCGCCGGTGCCGATGAGTCGCTGGGCCCTGGGCTTGCGGCAGGCGGGGCAGACACGCACGGGTCGCGCGGTCATCGACTGGAAGAGCTCGAACCGATGGTCGCACCCCTTGCACTTGTATTCGTAGGTCGGCATGGGTTCACCTCATCAGGTGCCCGGCGCGGAGTCGCCGGCCGAAAGCTCGGCTTCGCACGGCGCGACCGACACCTGCGCAGGGCGGACGAGGCGGTCGTTGATGACGAAGCCCGGGCGGAAACAGGCCACCACGTGACCTGGGGGGACAGCCTCGGACGCCTGGTGCATCACCGCCTCGTGACGGGAAGGGTCGAAGGGCGCGCCGGGCTCGGGGTTCACGATGCTGACGCCGTGCGCACCCAGCGCCCGCAGCAGTTCGTCGCGGATCATCGCCACGCCCTGCACGATCGAGGCGGCATCGGCGGTGCCGGTGTTCTGAGCAAGGGCCAGCTGGAAGTGATCGAGGATGGGGACGATGCTGGTCAGCACCGCGCGGACCCCCTGCTCCCGAGAGGACTGCTCGTTGGCGATGGCCCGACGCTGGAAGTTCTGGAAGTCGGCCAGGGCGTGCTTGTGCGCGGCCTCGGCTTCGGTGCGCTCCTGGGTCAGGCGCTCGACCTGAAGGCGAAGGGCCTCGATCTCGGCGCTGAGCTGGTCCAAGTACTGGGCGGTCTGGTCGGGGTCGACCGGGCCTGCCGGCTCGGAGGCTGAAGACGAAACACCACCGTCTGGCCCCGTCGGGCCCGTGGGTTTCTCGTCCGGCTTGCTGGCCGCTCGCTTGAACGGGTTCATGGGATGCTCCGGTTCACCGGTACATGGGACAGTCAAGCACGGCGCGTGCCACCCGCAGCGAATCAGGTGCCGAAGACCCGCTTCCAGAAACTCTGGGACTCGGGCAGGACCGTTTCGTTCTCGCTCTCGGCAAACTGGCGGAGGAGTTTCTCCTGCTCCTTGCTCAGTTTCTTGGGAATCTCGATCTTGACCGTGAGCACCAGATCGCCGCGACGCCCCGAGCGGAGGTTCGGGAGCCCCTTGCCGTCGACCCGGATGATGTCGCCGTGCTGGGAGGCCTTGGGCACGGTCACGTCCACCCGGTCGGCGTCGATGGTGGGGATGCGCATGCTGGCGCCCAGGGCCGCGCGTGAGAACGAGATGGGCAATTCCATGTGCAGGTCGTCACCCTCGCGAGTGAAGACCTCGTGATCGTCCACGCGGACGACCACGTGCAGATCACCGCGGACGCCATCGCCGGACGGCGACTCACCGGGCTGCGGCGGCTCGCCCTCACCCTTGACACGGACGGCCTGGCCGTCGCTGACACCGGCGGGGATGTGCACCGAGAGTTTACGGGGGCGCGGGACGCGCCCCTTGCCCCGGCAGTCGGTACAGAACTCCTTGATGACCCGCCCGCGCCCCCCGCAGGAGGGGCAGGTGGTCACCATGCGAAACATGCCGCCCAGGCCGGTCTGCTGGACCTTGCCGTGACCGGCGCAGGTCGAGCAGGTGACGGGCTTGGAACCGGGCTTGGCACCGGTGCCCGAGCATGTGTCGCAGACGTCCAGGCGGGTGAACTCAACAGGCTTCTCGCACCCGGTGGCGACCTCCTCGAGGGTCAGTCGCACCTCGGTTTCCAGGTCGTAGCCGCGGGGCACGCCCATGGGCCCGCGGCGCCCGCGCGAAGCGACCCCATCGCCGAAGATGTCGGCGAACATCGAGAAGATGTCGTCGACGTTCATCCGCTGGAAGTCGTGGGGTGCCGGCCCGCCACCGCCCCGGAGCCCCTCGTGACCGAACTGGTCGTAGACCTTGCGCTTCTGCTCGTCGGCAAGGACCTCGTAGGCGGCGGCGGCCTCCTTGAAGTTGCGCTCGGCCTCGGCGTCGCCGGGGTTGCGGTCGGGGTGGTACTTCATCGCCAGCCGGCGATAGGCGCGTTTGATCTCCTCCACGTCCGCCGTGCGGGAGACACCGAGGACTTCGTAGTAGTCGCGGGTCGAGGGCATGAGGTGAGCCTCACCGGCGCGGACGGCGCGCCATCGTGCGTGGGACCTGAAGCCTGAGCGGGGTAGGCTCGGGCGCGGGTCTCACGGTGCGCCGGACGGAGCTCGGCATGCGAGACCTTATGCCGTCGCCCCGGCCACGACCCCGGCATCGTCCTTGAGGTCTGTGACCATGACGTCGGTGGTGAGCATGAGACCAGCGACGGACGCGGCGTGGATGAGGGAGGTCTTGGGGACCAGGGCGGCGTCGATGATGCCCATCTTCACCAGATCGCCGAACTCGTGGGTCATGGCGTTGAAGCCGAACGCGCCGGAGCCCTCCTTGACCTTGGCGACGACGATGTCACCGTCGGCGCCGGCGTTCACCGCGATCTGCCGCGCGCAGGCCTCGACGGCGGCGTGGACAATCTGGAAGCCGATGCGTTCGTCGTCGTTCTCGGCGTTCTTCATCGCGCGGGCGATGGCGTCCTGGGCACGGATGAGGGCGACCCCGCCGCCGGGCACGTAGCCGGACCTGGCCGCATGGCGCGTGCTGTGCAGGGCGTCGTCAACCGCGTCCTTCTTCTCCTTCATGGCGGTCTCGGAGGTGGCGCCGACGCTGATGACGGCCACACCGCCGGTGAGCTTGGCAAGGCGCTCCATGAGCTTCTCACGGTCGTAGTCGCTTGTGGACTTCTCGTGCTGGGCGCGGATCTGGTCGGCGCGGGCCTTGATGTCGGACTTCTTGCCCGCGCCCTCGACGATGATCGTCTCGTCCTTGTTGACGACGATGCGCTTGGCACGGCCCAGTTCGTTGAGTTCGATCGACTCGAGGCTGCGACCCAGATCCTCGGCAAAGAAGGTCCCGCCGGTGAGGACGGCGATGTCACCCATGATGGCCTTGCGGCGGTCGCCGAAGCCGGGGGCTTTCACGGCGCAGATCTTGAGCGTACCGCGGAGACGGTTCACCACCAGCGCCGCCAAGGCCTCGCTCTCAACCTCCTCGGCCACAACCAGCAGGGGCTTGCCCGACATGGCGACCTTGTTCAGGAATGGGAGGAAGTCGGCGAGGTTGGCGATCTTCTTCTCGAAAAGCAGGACATAGGCGTCCTGCAGCGCGCACTCGGCGGTCTTGGGGTCGGTCATGAAGTAGGGAGAGATGTAGCCCTTGTCGAAACTCATGCCCTCGACGTACTCCAGAGTGGTCGTGGCGCTCTTGCCCTCCTCGACCTCGACCACGCCCTCGGGTCCGACCTTGTCGATCGCGTCGGCGATGATGCGGGCAATCTCCGTGTCGTGCGAGGCCGAGACGGTCGCGACCTTGAGGTAGTCCTCGCGCCCCTTGCACTTGGTGGCCATCTTGTCGATGGCCTCACCGGCGGTCTGGGCAGCAAGGTTGATGCCGCGCTGCACCAGCACCGGGTTGGCCCCGGCGGCGATGTGACGCAGGCCTTCGAGGAAGATCGCCTCGGCCAGCACGGTGGCGGCGGTGGTGCCGTCGCCGGCCTCGTCGTTGGTTTTCTTGGCGACCTCGGTGACCATCTTGGCGCCCATGCTCTCGAAGGGCTCGGGGAGCGTGATCTCCTTGGAGACCGAGACGCCGTCGTTCAGGATCAACGGGCCGCCGTAGGACTTCTGCACCGCCACGTGACGGGCGGTGGGTCCCATCGTGACCTTGACGGCGCGGGCGAGACGGACCACGCCGCGCTTCATCTCCTGAAGGGCGGCGTCGGAGAACATGATCTGCTTGCTGGCCATGGCGGGCTCCGGAAATCGCTGAGTGAGTGGTATGGAGAGCGGTGCGTGTGCGGTGATGACTCGGGAAGGCGTGCGCAGAGCGGTTCAGCCCTCGATGACGCCGAAGAGCTCCGACTCGCGGAGGATCAGGTGCTTCTCGCCCTTGATCTCGACCTCGGAGCCGGCGTACTTGCCGTACACCACGGTCGAGCCGACCTTGACGCTCATCTCGGCTCGCTTGCCGTTCTCGAGGCGGCGGCCCGGTCCGGCGGCGATGACACGGCCGCGGACGGGCTTCTCCTTGGCCGATTCGGGCAGGTAGATACCCGAGGCGGTCTTGTTCTCGTTCTCGATGGGCTTGACCAGGATGCGATCCTCAAGAGGCTTGATGGTCAGGGACATGGGTGTCTCCGAGAGGTTGGGGTCTGTGATGGACTGCGGTCGGAAAACTGCGATCCGGGATGACACGGGCGTCCGCGCCCAGCGCGGGACACTCGAGGGCGACGCGTGGTTACGAATCAGAACGGGCACGCCGGTCGATCAGCGTGCCGTCGGGTAGCACCATCACACTGATGCCGCCCGTCTCTGCGCCGAAGAACGCCTCGTAGGTCCGGCGCCCATCGGCCGAGGTGCGCTCCAGGGCTTCGAACGCGGCCCCGGTCGCTTCGCGACGGATGGCGTCCAGCGCGGGAGCGGGGAGCGCGGCGGGCGTGACCGCTCGGCACGCTTCGATGCAGGACGCTGCAGCGCCCTGGCCGGCCGCTCCGGAAAGTGTCATGGCGGTGGCAAGCGGGATGGCCGTGATGAGACGTGCGGGCAGTCGCATGGGGTGTGGTCCTGTGTGTGTGCCGGGGATCGGTCGGTCAGGGAGAGAGGAACTGGTGGCGGGCTCACATGCCCATGCCGCCCATGCCGCCCATGCCGCCCATGCCACCCATGCCACCGCCGTGGGCGTGGTCGTGGTGGTGGTCGTCGTCGTCCTTGGGGGCGTCGGTGACGACGCAGTCGCTGGTGAGCAGGACGCAGGCCACAGAGGAAGCGTTGACCAGCGCGGAGCGGTCCACCTTGGCGGGGGTCAGCACGCCCTGCTTGAGCAGGTTGCCGAACTGACCGGTGAGGGCGTTGAACCCGAAGGCTTCGCCGATCTTGGTGTCACCCTCGGCCACGCGGGCGACCACGACCGTGCCCTTCTGGCCGGCGTTGTCGGCGATGGTCTGGAGCGGGACGGCCAAGGCCTTGTAGACCACGTCCATGCCGGCGGCCAGGTCGTACTGGGTCTGGCCGACATCCTCAGCGGTGACTTCGTTCTTCTTGCCGAAGACGGCCTTCCACGCCGGGAGTTTCTCGATCGCGGCGCGGGCCCGGATGAAGGAAACGCCGCCGCCGGGCAGCACGCCCTCGGCGACCGCGGCGCGGGTCGCGTGGAGCGCGTCCTCGACGCGGGCCTTCTTTTCCTTGAGTTCGGCCTCGCTGGCGGCACCGACCTTCACCTGCGCCACACCGCCGGCGAGCTTGGCCAGGCGCTCCTGGAGCTTCTCGCGGTCGTAGTCGCTGGTGGTGCTCTCGATTTCGCGCCGGATCTGCTCGATGCGAGCCTGGATACGCCGGGTCTCGCCGGCGCCCTCGATGATCGTGGTGTTGTCGGCGTCGATCTCGATCTTCTTGGTCATCCCGAGCTGCTTGAGCTCGACCTGATCCAGCTCCAGGCCGGTGTCCTTCATGATCGGCTCGGCGCCGGTCAGGATCGCGATGTCCTCGAGCATGGCCTTGCGGCGGTCACCGTAGCCCGGGGCCTTGACGGCGACCACCTGCAGCGTGCCGCGCAGTTTGTTGATCACCAGGGTGGCCAGGGCCTCGCCGGTGACGTCCTCGGCGATGATGACCAGCGGCTTCTTGGCGGCCATGACCTTCTCGAGCAGCGGCACGAGTTTCTGCACGCTGTCGATCTTGTCCTCGTGGATGAGCACCAGCGCCTTTTCGAACTCGACGAGCATCTTGTCGACGTTCGTGACGAAGTTGGGCGAAAGGAAGCCGCGGTCGAACTGCATGCCCTCGACGACCGTCACTTCGGTCTCGCGGCTCTTGCCCTCTTCGACCGTAATCACGCCGTCCTTGCCGACACGCTTGAAGGCGTCGGCCATGATCGCGCCGATCTCGGTGTCGTTGTTGGCGGAGATGGAGGCAACGTTCTGGATGTCCGCGGTGCCTTCGACCGGCTTGGCGATCTTGCGGATGTGCTCGCTGGCGGCGTTCGTGGCCAGCTTGATGCCGCGCACCAGGGCGTTGGCGTCAACGCCGGCGGCGATGTGCTTGAGCCCTTCACGGAACAGCGCCTCGGCCAGCACGGTCGCGGTCGTGGTGCCGTCGCCGGCGTCCTCGCTGGTCTTGCTGGCGGCCTGCTTGACCAGCAGGGCACCCATGTTCTCGACCTTGTCGGTCAGTTCGATCTCCTCGGCGACGGAGACGCCGTCCTTGGTCACCGTTGGACCGCCCCAGCTCTTGTCCAGGACCGCGTTGCGTCCGCGCGGACCGAGCGTGGCCTTGACCGCACGGGCGAGCTTCTCAACGCCGGCGAAGAGGGACTGGCGTGCGTCAAGGTCGAACACGAGGGTTTTGGCGCCCATGTCGTTCTCCGGGAGTGGCTGGGCCGCGGTGCGGCGGCGGGTTCCTGTCTTCCTGCGGTCCGTCTTACCGACGGCCCGCGGGGACTTGATGTTGTGATCCAACACGTCGTGGAATCGATGGCCCGACGGATACGGGGGCACCGATCGCCACGGGGGGCGAGGCAAGGCCTATGCCAGTCGCCAAGAGTGGCCGGGACAACCCCCTGAGTGGCGGCGGGGCACCTCGCCGCCCACTTGGATGGTGGCCGGGAGGGGTGAGGGAGCAGGAGTCCCTGCCGCAGGGCGCGAGGGGCGAGGTCAATGCTGCCAAGTTGGCAGCATCACGATCTGGACGCCGGTTCACCCCGAGGCGAGCGTTGCCCGACAAACGCCGCACAGGCCGCTATCATCGGCACCCATGGCCGTCCCCGCCCCACTGCTCACGCTCGGCTACACCAACACCAGCGCCTATCTCCCGGTGCTGATGACGGTGATCATCGCGATCGGGTTTGCGATCACGAATCTCGTGGCTTCGAGCCTGCTGGGTCCGAGCCGGACCGGGCGGGTCAAGATGTCCACGTACGAGTCGGGCATGGACCCGGTGGGGACCGCGCGGAAGCGCTTCAACGTGCGTTTCTACCTCATCGCCATGGTCTTCCTGGTGTTCGATATCGAGATCATCTTCCTGTACCCCTGGGCGGTCACGTTCCCGAATCTGGACCACACGCTGGCGGACGGCGCGGTCTGGCTTGGGCGCGTGCTGTTCTTCATCTTCACGACGGTGGTCGCGTACATCTACGGCTACCGCAAGGGCGTCTTCCGGTTCGATTGAGCACCGCTCCAAACTGCTACCAGACCCGCGCCCGGAGCGGTGTCACTTCACCCGAAGACCGGATCCACAACCTGAACTTATTGCACCCACAGCACAGGGCGCGTGTCGGGGTTGCACTTCCCGGACACAGCCTTTCTCAGGCTGAAAGGCTGAACTTCCCTCCAGCGCCTGCCGCGTCTCATGGTTTTCCCCATTCGGGCGCTTACTTGAGAGAAAGTACAGGTTCTACCGTGCCGATGGCAGATGGGGAGTTGCTGGCAGGGACCCCGCACGGACGCGAGCCCCTTTGCAGAATGGAAGCCACCATCTTGGCACGAACAGCACGCAGGTGCCCGCGCGCCTGCTGGCGATCATTCAGCGGCGGGACCTCTCGCCGCTGTTTCAACCGATTGTCTGCCTGCAGACCGGTGAACTGACCGGCTTCGAGGCCCTGACGCGCCCGGGGCGTGAGTCGGGGTACTCGGGGCCGATGGACCTGTTCGACGAGGCCGAGGCCTGCGGGATGCTCTGGGAACTGGAGTGCGCTACGCGGGACAAAGTGCTCGAGCACGCGGCGGCGTTCCCGGACGGGATCTGCCTGTTCTTCAACAACTCGCCGCAGGTCTTTGCGGATGAACGGTTCGTCGAGGCGTTCACCGGCCAAGTTCGGAAGTACCCTGAACTCACGCCGGGCCGCATCGTGCTGGAAGTGACGGAACGCGGCGAGGGCGAGTCCATCGACCGTTTGTCGTCGAACGTGCGCGAACTGAAGGCCCTGGGGTACCGGGTGGCCATTGACGACGTGGGCGCGGGGACGAGCGGTCTGAACCGGGTGATGCTGCTGCGCCCCCACTGGCTGAAACTCGACCGCGCGCTGGTCGAAGGCGTGGACCAGGATCCGTACCGGCTCAACATGATCCGGTTCCTGCTGCACTTCGCCAATCTCGCGGGGGTCTCGCTGGTGGCCGAAGGGATCGAGCGTCGGGAGGAACTGGGGGCACTCATCGGTGCCGGTGTCAGGTACGCACAGGGGTACCTGCTTGGGCGCCCCGCGCCGGGGTATCAACTCGTTCCGAACGATGTCCGGGAGTACATCCTCACGGCGGCTTCCCGCGAAGCCCGCGAGACCCCCGAGGGAGAACCGGCTCGCCCGCTCATGGACCTGGCCCAGATCGCCGAAACCGCCCAGTCCCTTACCGACGTGGCGACCCTCAGGGCCGAACTGATCCGCGACCAGCAGCGTCCGGGCTATGTCATCGTCGACGGCCAGCGCTGCGTGGGGTGGTGCTCGCGCGACGTCATCTTGGCGATCGCGGGCACGGACCCGAAGTCGACCGTGGGGTTCCACACCCGGGCGGTGGGGTCAACCCTGCCGCCGACCGCGACACTCCGGCAGGCCCTGGAACTGCTGAGCATGCGCGACGATGCGGACCTGCCGTCGCCGATCATCCTGGCGGATTCCTCTCGCATCACGGGCATTGTGTCCGTCCGGGCGGTGCTGTCGGCAGCAGCGCGGGACGGGCACCTCTGGGGTTCACGGGTGGAGCCGATCACCGGGCTGCCGGGGCGCATCGCCGTGGACACCCGGCTCATCGATGCGTTCGATCGCACAGCGCGGTGTGAGCACGACGCCGGGAGTATCGCGCCGGAGTCCACCCCGAGTCCGACGCTGGGAGCGTGCCTGATCGATGTGCGAGGCTTCACCGACTACAACGGGGCGTACGGACATGAACTGGGCGACCGGCTGCTCCGGGACCTGGCGCGCTGCCTGACATCGGAGGTGGTGGCGGGAGTGGCCTCGGGGTTCCTGGCGCACCTGGGCGAGGACCGGTTCATGGTGCTCGGGGAAAGCGAGGACCTGGAAGAGTCGCTGAGTCACTTCATCACGCGCTGCAACGAGGCGCGCGGGTTCAGCGCCCGCTCCCTGGGGCTCGGCACCGAGAGTGTGGCGGACGATGACACCGGGAACGGACTCGCGGGAACGGTTCGGGCCGGGGCGCGCGACACACCGGGCTGCTGCGGCCTGCGAGCGGTGCTCGTGACTCGGGTGACGGAACGTGTCCACGAGCCGCGCGAACTCTACACGCTGATCAGCCAACTGCGCCGCGCCGGGTCCACCCTGAACACCACGAAGCCGACGTGGCAGTCGTTCATTATCCATGATCGACGCGGTGTCCGCGATCGTCGTCGCAGCGCCTGAGCCTTGATACGCTCGGGGCGTGAGCAGAACCAGTGAACCTCCCACACCGGGCGGCATCCGCGCGGCCACAGCGACCGGGGCCACCTGGACCATGGGACAGCGTGTGTTCGCGGGGCTGGTTGCGCTGGCGTGCCTGAGCGTGCTCATCATCGCATCGCGTCTGGCGCCGGACCAGCGCGGCCTTGGTACGCACACCCAACTCAACCTGCCGGAATGCGGGTGGAAACTGGCCGCGGGACGACCCTGCCCGACGTGCGGCATGACGACGGCGTTCGCGGGCATGGCCACGGGCTCGCCGGTCTCGGCGCTGCGCGCTCAACCGATGGGGGCCCTGCTGGCGCTCTCGACGGCGGTGGCGTTCTGGGTGTGCGTGCACGTGGCGGTCACCGGGTCGCGGTTGGGGGTGATTTTCCTCAGGCTGGCGCGCCCCGGGGCGCTGTGGGTGATCGTCGGGCTCTGGATGGCCTCGTGGGCGTACAAACTCGCGACATTCGCGGGCCCGGACGTCCCGGGCTAAGCCCGCTCGCCACCAGCGCGGAGCGGGCCGGGGCCGTCCGAAGCAGGGATTGCCCCGATCCGTGCTACGCTCTCGTGCGAACAGAACGCGCGCTAGTCGCCCCAGGATCACCCGACGCCCGATCCGAGCCGGACACCCTCCTCACCACTCGGACCCGGCCCCTCCGAACCAACGGACCTCGCCATGCCTCGACGCTCTCCCCACGAACCCCTGAACACGCAGTTCCAGATCTCGCCCGGACAGGCCGCTCCGGCCACGCCCCGCACGCGGCGCCCGCTCGCGGGCGCGCTGGTGCTGATGGTGGCCTGTGCGGTCACAGTGCTGTCGGGGTGCCAGTTGTTCCAGATCCCGGCGTACATGGAGGAGAGCCGTCGGCGGACCAGCACCCGGACCATCGAGCCCGAGTACACGGGTCTGCAGGGCAAGTCGTTCGCGGTGGTGGTGGACGCGGACATGTTCATCCAGGCGGATGACCCGCGCGTGGTGCCGGAGATCAAGGTCAGGGCGGCGGAGCGCCTGCGCGAGCACGCCGGGGGCACGGCGTACATCCCCGGCCAACTGGTCATGGCCGAGCTGCTCAACCGCCCGGGGTGGAGCATGATGAACCGAGGTGAGCTGGCGAAGATGCTGGGCGTGGAGCGGCTGGTTGTGATCGAACTGCAGGAGTATCGGCTGCGCGACCGGGGTAACCGCTACGTGTGGAACGCGGTGGCCTCGGGCGCGGTCGCGGTGTACGAAGCGGACAGCAACTTCCCTGATGAAGCGGCGTTCCGCAGGGCCGTGCGCGTGCGGTTCCCAAACACCGAGGGTGAATCAGCGGAGAACCTGAACGCCGACATGGTGAACAGCATCCTGCTGAAACGCTTTCTCGACCGGTCCACCTGGCCGATGTACCGCCACGAGGAGCCGTACTACCCCGAGTACTAGCCACGCGGACCGGCCGTTGCGCCGGCCTCGCGGCAGGCCCAAACCCCCGGCCCGCGCTGAGCCCGGCCTGCGATGGGGGATGCCCATCAACGAGAGCGAGGCGTCACGACCATACGCCGCAGACCTCCCGAGCCACCCGACACCAGACCCCGACCATGAACACGACGATGATCAATCCACCCGAGACTGTCCGCTCGGCGTCACGCGAACGCCTGCAGCGCTGGACCACCGGCGCGACCCGAGTGGTCACGGCGGTGGCCTTGATGCTCACGATGATCCTGGCCGGCGCGTGCAACATCGCTGGCCCGGCGGGGTACCTGATCCTCGGGCCGGAGAAGTCCAAGCCGGTGTGGACCCCTCCCGGGCGTGATGCGGTTGGGGTGATTCTCATCGACGACCCCCAGAGCATCATCCCGCTCCGTGCCCTGCGCGACACGATCGGCACGGAGGCCGAGGAACTGTTGCTGGCCCAGGGGGTGTTCAAGGACATGATGGCGTCGCGCCTCGCAGCGGCGCATGTCCGTAGCGAACGTTTCGGAGCGCCGATCTCGGTCGCGGACGTGGGACGGGAGGTGAACGCCAACTATGTCATCCACGCGGTGGTTCGGGCATTCATGCTGACTCAGGACGGGCAGACGTTCTCGCCGTTGGCGGTGCTCGAAGTGCGCGTGGTGGATGTGAAGCAGGAAGAGCAGGTGTTCCCCCCGCCCGACGCGCCGACGGCCTTCGCCGCGCTCACGACCGACCTGCGCATCGAAGGGCTGAACCTCCCTGACAGCAACGCCGGGCGCCGCCAGGCGATGGACGACCTGGCGCGATACACCGGGCAGAAACTCGCGCGGATGTTCTACGAGCACGTGGATCAGGGTCCGCCCGCGCGGCTGCAGGACATCCGGAAGCGGTGAGCCGTTGACGATGACCCCCACCATGGCTCTCGACTCCCCGGCGCCGGCCACTGAGCCCGGTGAAGCGCGCACGGCCCAGGCCGCATCACCCCGAGCGGATCGGCGCTGCATCGTCCACTTCCTGGATCCCGCCGGGAGCGGGCAGTCGAGCCTCTTGGGAGCACGGGCGGTCATCGACGCCACGCCGGGGATGGCCCACCACGTCTGGTTACTGGGCACGTGCGAGGATGAACGCCGCGCCTGGGACAGCGGACTGCCGATCACCGACCGGGTTCGGGCCGGGTCGGTCGCCCCGGGTGAGATCGGCCACGCGCCTGCGTTGACCTCCCTGCGCGCATCGAGATTTCCCGATGTACCGCCGGACGGGGTCGTCTGCTGGTCTCCGACGGCGGCGGTCGCGGCCCACCGAACGTTCGAAGGGCGGGCCCCTGTCCTGCTGATCCTCTCGCGCGGGCCGCGTGTGAGTGACATCGGCCCCTTGCTGGAGGCCATGAGCCTCGGCACAACCCGGCTGGTGGCCTTCAAGCCGGCGTGCGCGGAGTGGGCTCGGCTGGGGTTCCACGAGTTGATCCCGCTGGACGTGCCGGCGGTGACCTGCCCGGGTTGGCGGGACGAGCGTGCGGCAGTCCGCGCCGAACTGGAAATCGGTACTGATGAATGCGTGGTGGGCCTGCTCGGTGATCCGCCGGAGGAGGGCGATGCACGTCTGCTCTCGGGGATTGTCGGGCTGCTGCACGTGGGCGACGTGCCAACGGTCGGTATCGCCGACGCCGGCGCGGCCCAGTTGCACCGTGGGGCACGGTTTCTCCGGTCGCACGGCCGCCACTGGGACGTCATCCCCTACCGCGGAGCGACCGCGCGGGCCATCCCCGCGGCGGACCTGCTCATCTGGGGCTGCACGATGCCGGAGCGGACCCCCTACCACGCCGGCTCATCCGGCGGTCTCTTGCTGGCGGCCGCGGCGATGGACCATGGCACACTCGTCGTGGCCCCCGCTGGCGGCACCACGTCCAACACCCTGGCGCGGGTTCCCGAGTGCATCGCGGCTGAACCGACCATGATCGCCGTAACCAAAGTCCTGATCAATCTGCTATCCGACCCGGCTCTGATGGCGTCCGTCCGCGAGCGGATGAGCGAGGATTCCAGGCGTCGGAGGTCATCGGCCCGGTTTGGCGCCCAGGTGCACCACCTGCTGAACTCGCTGGCGGAGGCGGTGCTGTAGGCCGGTACCCACGCACGACCCGATGATCAGGCAGTCTTGTGCCCGCACGGAGCCGGCGTACGCTCTGGGTACGACCATGAACCACCGGCCAAGCCACGTGAGTCTGCCGACGTTCACGCCGACGAAGGAACGTCCGCTGGGCGTGCTGTTCGTCTGCCTGGGAAACATCTGCCGCAGCCCGCTGGCGCGGAACATCTTCGAGCACAGCGCCCGCACACGCGGTGTGCTCGAACTCCTGCGCGTCGATTCGTGCGGAACGGGAGGATGGCACATCGGCGACCCGGCCGACCCGCGGGCAGAGGCGGTGGCACGACGGCGTGGGTTGCCGTTCCGTCACGTGGCCCGGCAGGTGCGCGTGCCGGAAGATTTCCGCGAGTTTGACCTGATCGTCGGCATGGACCACTCGAACGTGCAGACGCTCCGGCGGCTGGGCGCGCCGGAGGATCGCCTGCGGCTGATGCGCTGGTTCAGCGAGCCAGACCGCGCGCCGACGCCGGAGGTGCCGGACCCGTACACCGGCGACGACCGGGACTTCGACCACGTCTACGACCTGCTGGATCGGGCGTGCGCCGGGATGCTGGACGCGCTCAACCTGCGGTCGGAATCCGCGAGCGGATCGGAAAGGCACGCATGATCGGGTGCTCCACTCTCGGCCGGCCCGCACCACGCCGTGCCAATATGGGCCCTGCCCGGCGCACTCGCCGTGGCTTCACGCTCATCGAACTGCTGGTGGTCATCGCGATCGTCGCGCTGTTGATCGGGCTGCTGCTGCCGGCGCTCTCGGCGGCCCGCGGGGCCGCGCGGACCACCGGGTGCCTGGCCAAACTGCAGCAACTGGGGATCGCGCTGGAGCTCTACCTGCAGGCCAACCGCCAGGCCCTGCCGCAGCTGGCGGTGCCGGTGGGCGGGCAGCCGGTGATCATCGGGGCGTTGTTCGGCGGGAAGAAGGGCACGCTGCCGGCGTTCGGGATCAACACCTACGGCGCTGAGCGCCGCCCGCTCAACCGGTTCCTCTCCATGCCCACGCCGCCGCCGGATGATGCCCCCGTGACCTTCGAGGTCGAGGCTTACCGCTCACCGGCGGATGCCGGGGGCACGATCCCCGGGATCGGTCGCGTCGAGTCGATGTACGACCTGCTCGGCAGCAGTTACACGCTCAACGACCACTCGCTCGAGGGCGAGAACGCGGCGACCCTGGTGCCGACCGGCGGGGGGCGCATGCCGCCGGTGGAGAGCCCGTCGCGCACCTGGGTGCTCGGATCGCACCCGATCTACAACTACCAGGAAGGCGGCGACCGGGGGATGGCCGGCTGGTACCGCGGCAAGGGCGTGTGGACCACCCTGCTGTTCCTCGACGGGCACGCGGGCGGCCCCTTCAGCGTGCCGCCGGGCGTGATCAACACCACGCCGGATTACACGTTCCTGCCGCGGGGCGGGTGAGCGAACAAGGCGGATTGTGCCGAATCAGACAAAGAACGCGTCGGGAGCGCGGTGGCCGTTCGCCCACTCCATCCACCACCCGCGCTGCACCGACGGCAGCACGGGCAGGGGACGTCCCGCGCGCGCATCGTGCACGCCGCGGATGCAGTCGAGAATGACCCGCGCGATCGACGCGGGGCTCATCGTCTCCTCGGGCGGCACCGCGGCGGTGTCGAACGCGCTGCGCAGCAGTTCGGTCTCGACGGCACCGGGATTGACCGAGAAAACGCGCGTGCCGATCGCGGTTCCCTCACGCGCGGCCGAGAGCGTGAGACTGTCGAGCGCGGCCTTGCTGGCGCCGTAAGCGAAGAAGCCCGGGAACGGGTCGAGCGCGGCCACGCTGGAGACGTTCACCACGCACCCGCCGGCACCGGCGCGCTCAAACTGCTCGCGGAAGACCGGCCAGGCATAGTGCATGAGCACCGCCGGGCCGATCGTGTTGACTCCGAAGGTCGTACGCAGCACGTCGGGAGAGGACTCGGCCACCCCCCGGACCATGGCCGTGCCGGCGTTGTTGATAAGCACGTCGAGACGTCCGAACCGCTCGACGGCGCGGGCGATGAGGCGCCGGCACTGCTCGGGGTCGGCGACGTCGCCGCCGACGGTCTCAACCGTCGCATCGCCGCAGAGGCCGGCGGTCTGGGAAAGGGTTTCGCGGGTGCGCCCGAAGAGCACCAGGGCGTAGCCCTCGCGGGCCAGTTCGACCGCGACAGCCCTCCCGATGCCCGCGCCCGCCCCGGTGATGATCGCCACGCGCTGCGGTGTCTTCATGGAGGGAAGGTAGCCCTTCCACAGGCGTGCGAGCCGGGGCGCAGAGGCTCCGCGCGGGTCGGGTCAGTCCGTACACTGGCGCCATGAACGCGGCCAAAGCGATCATCGTCGGGCTGTTCGTGCTGCTGCTGGCGGTGCCGTTCTTTGCGCACCGTGCTCGGAGCGGTGATACGGGCGCGTCGATGCGTGGCGCGGAACGGTTGATCGTAGTGACCCCTCACGTGGAGCAGATCCGCGTCGAGTTTGCCCGGGCATTTTCTCGCTGGCACCAGCGTCACTACGGCAAACCCGTGGTCATCGACTACCGCACGCCCGGCGGCACGACCGAGATTCTCAAACTGCTCGAGTCGCAGTACACCGACCGCGTGCGTTCCGGCCTGATCTCGACCGACGGGCGCGCTGAGCCCGGGGTCGTCGACTTCGACGTGATGTTCGGCGGCGGCACGTTCGATCACGGCCGCTTGCGCCGGGGCGTCACGCTGACCATGCCCGATGGGCAGGGCGGCTCCCGCCCGGTGACGGTGCGCATGTCCGCACCCCCCTCACCGCCGTTCGATGAAGATTTCCTGAAGCGGCTGTATGGACCGAACGTGATCGGCCCGGGTCAACTCTGGCAGGACCACCGCACCGACGCCTCGGGAGCCGTGGCGGATCCGAACGACTGGCAGCACTGGTTCGGCACGGCCTTGTCGGGGTTCGGGATTGTCTACAACCGCCCGCTGCTGGCGGAGCGCGGCCTGCCGGAACCTCGCTCGTTCGAAGACCTGACCGACCCGCGCTACCACCGGCTGCTGGCACTGGCAGACCCGCGCCAGTCGGGCTCGGTGGCGACACTGTTCGACTCGATCCTGAACAACGCGGCGCGCGAGGCCCTGGCCGACCTGCCGACGGAGGTCGTGCAGGCACGCGGACGCACCGGGAGGCCGGACGACGACGCCGCGTACCGCGCGGCGCTGAGTTCCGGATTCGATCGGGGCTTCCGGCTGCTGCGGCGGTTGTGCGGCAATGCGCGGTACTTTGCAACGGCCAGCACGCAGCCGCCGCAGGATGTCGGTCAGGGGGACGCGCTGGCGGGAGTGGCGATCGACTTCTACGGGCGTGGCCAGGCGCAGGCCCTGCTGCGGCCGGGCCAGGCACCCGAGGACGGACGCCTGGGGTACGTCGACCCGGAGGGAGCGGTGTACATCGACGCCGACCCGGTGTCGATCTTGCGCGGCGCGCCGAACCCGACGCTGGCGCGGCGGTTTGTTGAGTTCTGCCTGACCGATGAGGCGCAGGCGCTGTGGCAGTTCCCGCCGTTGCGTGATCCACGCCGTCGCCCGGACATGCCCGACCCGGCTCTGACCGCGCCGCGCAACCCCGATGCGCCCGACCTGCCCCTGGGGCCGGAGGAGTACCGCCTGCGCCGCATGCCGGTGCTGAGGTCGATGTACGCGCAGTATCTGGAGCACTTCGCCGACCGGACCAACCCGTTCGAGATCGCCTCGAACGCGACGGTGCAGGGGTGGCGCGACGGGCTGATCGTGATGATGGGCGCGTTCGGGATCGATGCAGGGCGGGAGTGCCGACAGGCCTACCGGCTGCTGTGCCTGGCCGAGGAGCAACGGCGCCGGGCTGTGGACGCGGCCACGGCCCAGGGTCGCACCCCAGGACCTCAGGAAGGGTTCCCGGCGGCGGCCCTGGCGCGGATGCAGGCGGCGTTCTACGCGATGCCGCTGCACCGTATGGCCGACGGGCGTGAACTGGAGTTCAACGCGGAGAACTACGCGGCCATCAGCGCGGACGTGCGCCGTTGGACGGACCCGATCCGAGCGCCGCTGGCCCGCATCGCGTACACCCAGTTCTTCAAGCAGCAGTACCGGGAGGTCATCGCCATCGCCCGTGAGCACGGGCTCCGGTGATGGGCGTGGCACGGCGTACGATCAGACTCCATGCCTGTCCCGCGTGAACGCGAGTCCATCCAGGTTCGTTCCGAGCGCACGGTGCTGGCCGCGGTGAGACTCCCGAACTCCTCGTACGACCAGCGCGACCCGTTCGGGGAACTGGCCTCGCTGGCGGAGCAGGCGGGCGGCGTCGTGGTCGGCACGCTCGAACAGCGCCTGGACCGCCCGGTCGCGGGCACCTATATGGGGAGCGGGAAACTCAACGAACTCAAGGCGCTGTGCGATCGGCTCGACGCGACGCTGATCGTGTTCGACCACGACCTGTCGCCGCGACAGATCGCCAACATCGAGGAAGTGACGGGGCGGAAGATCCTGGACCGGTCGGAACTGATCCTGGACATCTTCGCCTCGCGCGCGACCACCAACGAGGCGATGCTGCAGGTCGAACTGGCGCAGTTGGAGTACACCTACCCGCGCCTGCGCGCGATGTGGGACCACCTGGAGCGGATCGTCGGTGCGGGGGGGATCGCCGGGATCGGCACGCGCGGGCCGGGCGAGCAGCAGCTGGAGATCGACCGGCGTCTGGCCCAGCGCAAGCGCCTGGCGCTCAAGCGCCGGCTCGACATCATCCGCCAGCGGAAGGAGCGGCTCGTCGCCCAGCGCAACCTCGACCACTTCACCGTGGGCATCGTGGGGTACACCAACGCCGGCAAGAGCACGCTCTTCAACACCCTCACCGCGGGCGGCGCCTACGCCGACGACCGCCTGTTCGCCACGCTCACCACCCGAACGCGCGACTGGGACGTGGGCGGCGGCATCCGCGTGCTGCTCTCGGACACCGTCGGGTTCGTGCGCGACCTGCCCCACCACCTGGTCGCCAGTTTCCGCGCCACGCTCGAGGAGGCCACGCACGCCCACCTGCTGCTGATCGTGCTGGACGTGTCCGACCCGGCCGTGGACCTGCATTACGACACGGTGATGCACACGCTCGACGAACTGTTTCAGAGCCCCGGCGACACACGGCCCGCCGAACATGACGGTCAGGACCCGCCCGGCCCGCCGAGGCTGCTGATCCTCAACAAGACCGATCGCCTCACCGACAACGCCGGCCTGCTGGTGTGGCAACAGCGCGTGCCGGGGTCCATCGCCCTCTCGGCGGTGCAGCCGGCACACCCGGGCATGGCCGAGCTGCGCGACATCGTGCGCCGGGCGGCACAGGGCGGCGTGCAAGAACTCACGCTGCGGGTCGACCTGAGCGACAGCCGCACGGTGGACACGCTGGAAAAACGGGCCGAGGTGCTGCATCGCGAATACCCGCCGGACGACCCCGGCACCGTGCGGATGCGCGTGCGGATCGGGCGTCGCCAGCTCGATCAGTTGCGATCGCTCGGTGCGCGCATGCACGAGGAACCATCCCCCGTGTAGGGGCCGTCGCGTTCGGATGGCACGCCCGCCGTTGGCTCGGCTCACCCGCCGCAGGAGCCCGGGTTCCGCCCGCAGGGGCAGCACCCTCCGGCGGCGGGTCTCGATGCGCCCGATGCGCCAAGGGCGCCCGGACTCCCCGCGTGGGCGAAGGTCGACAGCCGCCGCTTGAAGATGCGCCCACGGCCCTCGGGGTCTTCAACGGGCCGGTCGGCCTCGGCCATGGGCCGCAGGATCTCGATGACCGCGCCGTCCTCCTCGCAGACATACTCGTAGATCGGCATGGCGAATGGTACGCGGGCCAGGCGCACGCTACCCTCGGGCATGGTTCACCCCTGGCACGACGTAACGCCCGCGGTCGAAGGCCGCCCGCTCCCCCTGCACTTCAAGGCGCTCATCGAGATCCCCAAGGGATCGAACCTCAAGTTCGAGCTCGACAAGGGCTCGGGACTGCTGAAACTCGACCGCGTGCTCTCGTCGGCGGTGTACTACCCGGCCAACTACGGGTTCATTCCCCAGACTCTGGCCGAGGACGACGACCCGATGGACGTGCTGGTCTACTGCACGGAAGAGATCCCTCCGCTGACGGTCTGTGAGGCCAGGGCGGTGGGGCTGATGACCATGATCGACCAGGGCCAGAAGGACCACAAGGTGGTCGCGGTGCTCACCGCCGACCCGATTTACAGCGAGTTCGAGAAAGCCAGCGACTTCCCCACGCACATCTTCAAACTGCTCCGCCGCTTCTTCAACGACTACAAGCAATTGGAGGGCAAGGAGGTGCAGGTCGACGAGATCCTGCCCGCCGAAGTCGCGGGGGCGATCATCGAGGACTCGCTCTCACGCTACGACAAGGCCCGCCAGCGCGGCAAGATCAAGGGGCTCGTTGTTTGAAGGCGGATCCCCCCGCCCCCCACCCCTCACACGCCACTACCACTCCAGGCGGATCAGCACGATCAACAGGAGCGTCACGACCGCGATCGGTGCAGCGCCGATCATCGCGGCCAGCGTTGCCCGTTCATCCATCAGGGCCCACGTGGCTCCCGCGGCGCAGCCGAGACCCAGCACCGCCAGGCCCAGCAGCATCCCCTTGATCTGCCTGATGGCCACCGGCTTGGCATTCGCGCCGCAGGCCATCAGGAACACGCCCATGGTGAGCGTGGCGAGCACGCCCGCGACAGTGGCCAGGATCCCCAGAACAATGCCCACGGTGATGCTCCTGCGAATCCCGGAGCGATGGCCGGCCCTGCGCTGACGGACGGAACATGCCGCGACGTTCCGCACCTCGAAGGTCAGCGTGCCGCCGACTCGCCGGACCGCTGCGGCGCTCCGAGGGTCAGTGCGTGAACCGGCGCCAGCCGGGAGAACACGTGCGCGGTCAGACCGGCGTACTTCCCGACCCCGCACTCGGCGCACGCAAACCGAACCTGGTCAAGATCGCCCGCGAACAACACCGTGACCTGCAGCGCGACGACCCGTGGGTCCTGCGCGAGCGCGGCGATCGCCCCGCGCGCCGAGTTGGTTACGACCGCGTCGACGGGAAAGTCATTGGCCGCCTCCGCGGCCCGCGCCGCATCGACCATCCACCACGCGGAAACACACACGGCCGAGTACCCCGGCGCGTGCTCGTCGCGGAGCAGCATGGCCCGCTCAAACGACCTGCGTTCCGGCGCGCGGCTCTCTCCGCGCTCCGCGCAACGCTCCACCGCATCACAGGCCGCCGTCACCATCTCCTGAATGCGCGCGGGTGCATCGGGAAGCATGGCCAGCGCCCCTCGCCGGACCATCCGTGCCGCGATGAGCACCTGCCCCCACAGGGGAAGGCCGGGAAACGTGTCCAACTCGAAGATCGCGGGCATGAGAGGGCGCTCCGGTGGCGGCGGGCGGCACTCGCCCGTCAGGCGGGCCAATCGCAGCCGAGCGAGATCGGTGCATCCGCCGTACCGTCGGCCTTGCGGAACTGCGCGGCGATTTCAATCCTGGCGGGCTTGCCGTCGGCCACGTGGACGCGGTACTGAAGACTGCGGGCATCCCCCGGGGAAGGGTCGATGCCGTTGCCCCAGGTGAAGAACGCCTTGCCCTGCGCCCCGGCGGCACGGGCCTGCTGGCGCATGGCCTCGGGCTCGAAGACCACGCCGGTGAGGTGGCGTGCACGGATGCGCACGCGCCACTGGCCTGAGCCGCGGTCGGTCTCCTTGTAGACCACGAACGCGTAGTCATCGTTCAGCACCGCGTCGTACGCGTCGATGTACCCGAGCTTGACGATCTCGTACGTGTCGTTGGTGTCGGGGGCCTGGATCAGTTCGTTCGGCATGCGTGTGCTCCTGGTGTTCTGTGGGCGTGATATCACTGGCGCGGTGTGGTGTCACTGCGCGAGATCCCCGATGGGCACTAGGCGGGCTCGTACCCCAGAATACCCACAAGCCGAGCCAGATCGCCCTCCCGCCCGGACCGTGCACTGTCGGCCTCTTCCTGCGTGTGGGGCTCGGGGTAGCAGTTCTGGGCCCAGTTCAAGGCCCGGCGGAAGACCTGCTCGACCAGGTCCCGCTCCGTGGCGGCACGTCCCCGCTCGACCATCTCCCGAAGGTAACGCTCGTACATCCGCGCGATGGCCACCCCGCCCGAAATCGAGCTGTCCACCGCCATGATCTCTCGCTCGGCAACGTCAAACTCGCCCTCGCGCAGCAACTGCTCGGCGCGCTCCACCGCCGGAGCACGCCGCTGTTCGACTTCGCGGCGGTACTGCTCAAGGCGCTGCGGGGTATCGGCGTCCTCTTTCTTCCAGCCGACGGCTTCCTGAGTGTCCAGATCGTGCGTGGGTCCCTTCGGTCGCGACAGCGTGATCGAGAGCACGGCGTGGGTCAGCGCGTCTCCGAAACTCGCCCAGAGTTCCGCCGGGCACATGCCGTGCGCGGTCACGAACCGCCCGCCGTCCTCGAACGCGGCCAAGATGAAGTTGAACTTCTGCCCCTGTTGAACCTGGGTCGCCCGGGAGACGATGGCGGGATGGACACCGCCGAGCAGTTCCGTACGGCTCTCCTCGATCTCAACTTCGAAGTGACCGGCCAGGTACCGCACCCACTGCAGGACGCTGCCGGTTTCGTAGGCCGGGCGTGCCGCGACGATCACCAGCGCCAACGCCACCGGCGAGGAGAAAATGCTCAGCGTCACCGACGTGGTGGGGTTGCTGAAGTCCGGGCGCTCCTCGGGGAGCGGCGCACGGACGAACCCATCAGGAACTTCGAGCTCGAACTCCAGGTCAGCGATACGGGCGGGCACAGTCGTGGTAACGGACATGCGGAAGCCTCCACTGGTGTTCCCCCCACCCTGCACTCACCGACCTCCCCCCACTCCCACGACCTTGACCTCAGACCCGCTCCAGATTGCCGCGACCTGCGCCTCCCTCAACTGGACAAATGGAGAGGGTGAGGTGTCTCGTGGGTGAGGGGGAGCACGAGGGCCTGCAGCACCGCGGTAACGACAGTGCGACAACCAGAACTCGTCCGGTCAGCGTTTTCCGCGCCGCGATCCGGAAGCCGGCAGGGCCCGATTTCCAAGCCCTCCCGTAGACTGTGTACGCACTGACTTGAAGAGAACCCCTCCCCCCGAAGAGTCCCGCATGTCCAACACGCAACCGATCCCGCCATCTCTCGATCCGCACGGGCCTGATGGGCCACAGGCTCCGGACGCTCGCGGTGACGGCAAGGCCCGGCAAGCGACCGGAACCCGCGATCACAACCCCGCCACGGTCCACCATGTGACCGTGCTGCTGCAGGCCGCGGCCGCGGGGGATCCTCGTGCTTCATCGGAGTTGCTGCCGCTGGTGTACGACGAACTGCGGCGGCTGGCGGATTCGAACATGCGCCGCGAGGCCGAGCGTGGCGCGGGGCACACCCTGCAGCCGACCGCCCTGGTCCACGAGGCGTACCTGCGCCTCGTCGGCGACGTGAGCCCGAACGCACGAGGCCCCGATGTCCAGGGGTGGAACGGCCGTGGGCACTTCTTCGGGGCGGCGGCCCAGGCCATGCGCCGGATCCTGATCGAGCGTGCCCGCGCTCGCAACGCCCAGAAGCGCGGGGGCGGGGCCGCCCGCGTCGAACTGCGCGACGATGCAGTGGCCACCTCGGCAGGCGGGGTGGATCTCGACGATGCCAAGGCCGATGAGATCATCGCTCTGGATCGGGCGCTGGACCGACTATCGGCCCTGGATGAACGTTCCGCCAGGGTCGTGATGCTCCGTTACTTCGCCGGGCTGACGGTGGAGCAGACCGCAGCCGCGATGGACCTCTCCCCCGCCACGGTCAAGAAGTGCTGGGTCTTCGCCAGGGCATGGCTCAACCGCGAGATCGGTTCATCACCGGCCCCGTAGTGTGGCCGCGGCCGAACACTCTTCCTCTCGGCCTCGCCGCACACCATGATTGTCGCTGCCCGACTCACCGGATCAGGTGAATGCCGATATCCGTGGCCTGCGACCACTCACGAACGACCGCCGCGGACCATCCCTGCCCCCCGGCTTCGATCATCGCGTCGCAAACCAGGCGCGCCAGGGCCGGCAGTTCCTGCTCGCCCAGGCCGTACGCACGGCACCAGGCTTTCATCGCCAGGAGCCGCCCGCGAACCCGATCAACGTCGGGCAACTCCCCGACCACCCCTTCAAACCAATCAATGACGGCTGATCCAGCCCGGGCACGGTCCGGTGACAATGCGGGCATGAGGGCCGGGTGAGCACCCCGGAGACGGCGCTCAAGCACCTGTCCGAGCAGCCCCGGGCTCGAGCGAAGCGCCCGGAGTCCTTCGTGGAGCAGCATGACGGCCTGCAGGTCGACCTCGACGGAAGTCAGCACCCGGTCACGGTCATGTCGCGGCAGGAGTGGGTGTCGTGTGATGGGCATGGTGTATATTGAAGTGCGAAATCCCATTTACGGACGGCTCCTGTTTGTGTTCAGGTCCGGGAAGATCGCGTCACCTTGAGCCATGAGCCCTGAGAACTTCCAACGCCTGATGGCCGCGTTTGACGAGGTCGCCCCGCTGGCGCCCGGCGACCGCGCAACCCTTCTGGACGTGAAGTTCCAGGGTGAACCGGCTCTCCGCGCCGAGGTTGAAGCCCTGCTGGCCGAGCATGACCGCGTGGACTCGCCGGTAGCCACCGCCGGCGGGCTCGAGGCGATCGGCCGTGGACAGACGCCGCTGACCGCCCCCCTGGGTGGCGCTGACGGCTCACTGCCGGTGCTCAAGGGGGCCTACAGACTCCTGCGGACGCTCGGTGAGGGCGGTATGGGGGTTGTGTACGAGGCCGAACAGTCGTTCCCGCGTCGGCGCGTCGCGCTGAAGGCCATCCGCGGGGGGTTTGTCACCGGCTCGCTGCTACGGCGATTCCGCAACGAGATCGAGCTGCTTGCCCGGCTGCACCATCCCGGCATCGCACAGATCTACGAGGCGGGATTCGCCGACGAGTCGCACCAGGGCCAGGCGTTCTTTGTCATGGAACTGGTCGACGGACAGGCCCTGACGAAGTACGCGACGTCACGGGATCTGGACCTCCGCGCGCGGGTCGAACTGCTCCGTAAGGTCTGCGACGCGGTCCAGCACGCGCACCAGCGCGGCGTAATCCACCGCGACCTCAAGCCCGGCAACATTCTCGTCACCGCCGCGGGACAGCCCAAGATTCTCGACTTCGGTGTTGCGCGGGCCATCGACGACGCCGGCGAAGGGACCCTGGCCACACGGGCCGGGCAGGTCATCGGCACACCTTCCTACATGAGCCCGGAGCAGATGAGCGGTGAGGCTGTCGATACGCGCTCCGACGTCTACTCAATGGGCGTCATCGCCTACGAACTGCTCGCGGGTGCTCTGCCCTTCGATTTCACGCGCACCCCCTTCGCCGAGGCGGCCAAGGCCCTTCGTGAGCGCGCCCCGGCCCCGCCGTCCTCGCGCAACCGCGCCCTCCGCGGTGACCTCGACCTCATCATCGCCTCCGCCATGCACCCCGACCGCGAGCGCCGCTACCCCTCGGCGGCATCGCTGGCCGACGACTTCGGGCGGTACTTGGCCGGTCACCCGATCACGGCACGCCGGGACTCGGCGGTCTACGTGCTGGGCAAACTGGCCCGGAGGCACTGGCCCATCGTGGCCCTGGGCGTCCTGCTCGTGGCCTCGGTCATCGCGTTCGGCATTGTCTCCAGCGTCCTGGCCACGCGCAGCGCCAGGCTCGCACGCGAGTCCGACGCGGACCGGCGCATCGCCGACCGCCAACGCCTGCTGGCCCAGGAAGCCAGTGCGCAACTCGCCGACGAACTCCACCACGCCAACATCGAGCAGGCCCGCCTCGAGGGCGCACTGGGCAACCTGGCCGTCGCCGAGGACGCGCTCTGGCGGGAGTTCCTGCGCGACCCCGAGGGCCTCTGGCCGCTCTGGGCACTCCGCGAGCTCTACGCCCGCTCGCCGGTGCGATGGACCGTCGCCACGGCGTCCTGGCCGATCCGCACCGCGCTGGCACCGGCGGTGCGCCGGGCGGTGGTCCTGAGCCGTGCGGGTGAACTGATCGTCCACGATCTGGCCGACGGGCGGGAACTGCACCGCCACACGGACCTGGGGGCCAACCCTCAGGCGCTGGGCGTCTCGGCCGATGGGCGGACGGCCCTGGTCGGTTTCGCCGACGGAAGACTGTTGAGTATCGATCCGGAAAGCGGCACGATGCGCCGGGTGCTCGAGGGCCCGGCGCACAGGGGAGCCGTCGGGCTGATCGTCTTCAGCCACAGCGGGAATCTGGTGGCGACGTCCGGCGCGGACCGTGTGCTGCGCGTGTGGGATGCTCGCACCTTCGAACGCGTGACCGAATGGCCGCTCGGCGACACGAGCGTGGCCAACGCGGCGTTCTCCCCGGACGAGCGCTCCCTCGCGGCGGTCTCGCGCGATGTGCGCACCATGCTGCGTGTCTGGCGGCTTGGCGAGAACACGCCGCAGCACGTGATCCGTGACGCGAGCCCGCTCGGCGGCTGGTCGATCGAACCCCTGGACGCGGAGGGCCGCTGGCTTGTCGGGTGCGGCGATCGGACAGTCCGGATCTTCGATCAGACCACGGGCAGCCTCACCACGACCGGCCCGGACTTCCGCGGGTACGTGCGGGCGCTGTCCATCCACACCGACGACGGGCGCGTGCTGGTCGCGGGGGCCGAGTCGCTCTGGCTCTGGACGCCGGGCTCCATGGAGCCACCCCGCGTGATCGGGCGCGAGCGGCGGAACATTGCCGCACTCTGCTGGGCGGATCGGCACGTGGCCGTCATCCTGACCGACGAGGGCATCATGCGGGCGTTCGATACCCGCGAGGTCCCGATGCTCACGCGCCTGGGCGGGTTCGACTCCTGGTGCTTCAGCACGACCTTCTCTCCTGATGGGACCCTGCTGGCCATCGGCGGCAGCACGGGGACGATCGAGGTTTTCGACACGGCCGACGTGTCACGCCGATGGACACTCGGCCAGTCCCAGCGCAGTTTCCGCATCCGCGGGCTGGCGTTCCTCGCCGACTCACACACTCTCGTCACGGGTGGCATGGACGGGGCCGTCCGGATCTTCAACGCGCACGCGCCCGAACCGCGGAGCGTCTATCCCTCGCGCGCCGGCGAGATCTACGGGATGGCGGTCGATGCACAGGAGCGGTACATCGCAACAGGGCACAGCTCACGAGTGGTACGCATCCTCGACCTGCGCACCGGCGACCTCGTCCGCGAACTACCTCGTTTCGACCGGCGCATTGAGGGGCTTGCCTTCTCGCCCGACGGGACGGCGCTTGCCTCGTCCGGACCGATGGACTGCGTGATCCTCTGGGACACCGCCACCTGGGAAGAGCGTCTGCGCCTGCCGACGACTTCTCCGCCCTGGGGTGTGGCCTACAGCCCCGATGGCACACGCCTGTACGTGAGCACCCACGCCGGGGCCGTCGAAGTGTTCGACCTGGACGAACGTCGCAGGCTGGGCGTGCTGGAGGGGCACGCGCGGCTGATCCCCGCCCTCTCGGTCTCGAGCGATGGACGCATGTTCGCCAGCGGCGGCGAGGACGGCCTGATCCGGATCTGGGACGCCGCGAGCCTGCGCCGCGTAATGACGCTCGACCCCGGCGGGAACGAGGTGGTGACGGTGGCGTTCCACCCAACCGCACGCTGGCTGGCCGCCTCGACAGCGTTCCAGTTCACCGCGCTCTATGACCTGCAGGCTGTGGACGACTGCATCGCGGGCAACAAGGCCTACCACCGCTCACGCTTTACCAACGACGCGCCCAAGCCCTGAGCGCGGCTCACAGAAACGGACGTTCCAGGAACACCGTTCAGGCGGCCACCCTGGCCGACCCAGGCTGCAGCAGCGCACGGATCGATCCCACGAACCTCGCCACGGTGAACGGCGTCAGCACGTGGCACCAGGGGCGCTCCGCCAGCAGGGGCTGTGGCAGGGTAACCTGAGGAGTTGGAGACAAGACCACCAGCGGCGACCGCGGGCTTCCCGACTCCGCATCAACCTGCCGGACCAGATCGCCAACCGGCTCGGAATCGCGACCTCCCGTCAGGTGGGCGACCACAACATTAGGTGACGTCTCCGCGGTCGTTCCGGCCAGTTCGTCGCAGAAAATCCTGAACGCGTCGAGCTCCGGCTCGGTAGCAACGAACGTCGGAACGAACGGCACACCCAGTTCTCCGCGAATCTGATCGACACGCCGCGGCTCCACGCCGGACTGAGCGCAGGTCAGCATGGCGAACTTCATGTCGTCAGTCTGCTGCCGCACGGTCTCCAGCATCCCGCGCAGCGCTTGGCCCTTCAGATTCAGCATCCGGCAGTGTTCAACCGTGCAGGCAACAACGTCGTTCCCGCTGCTGCCCAGGAGCATCGCGTGCGCCAGCCGGTTGGCCAGGCCCAGCCGGATCACCTCGGCTGAACGCGTCGGCGCGGCGGCTCGGGCGTTCCCCGCCGAGACGTGGTGATGAACGACCGGGTCAACCAGGTGGCGCGGGAACTTCCAGACACCCAGGAAGTGCCCGATCACATCCGCGTGATTCATGGGCAGCAGCCTGGACTCGACCTGCTCCAGGGGCGTCTGCAAGCGCCGGGCGGTCTGGACCAGTTCGACGTACGTGTCCCCGAGCGCCTCGCCCAACAGCACCCGGCCCAGGTCATGGAGCAGCCCGGCGGTGAAGGCCGCCTCCGCGTCGCTATCGCCCAGCACGTGGGCGATCTCCGCGGCGAAGATGCCGCAGGCGATCGAGTGCTCCCAGTACTGCTGCGTGCTGAGCAGCCCGCTGAAGACCGGCGCATTGAAGCGCTCCACAACCCCGATGTTCATCACCGCCTGGCGGATGTTCTCCATCCCGATCCGCAGCACCGCCTTGTGCACCGTGTCGACCCGGTCGCCACGGGAATAGACCGAGGAATTCGCCATTTTCAGGATCTTCAGCGCCATGGCCTGATCCTGGCTGATGGCCCGCGATATCTCCTCGACCGATGACCGATCGCTGGCGGTCAGTTTCAGCACCTGCGTCACCGTCGGAGAGAGCCCCTTGAGTTCCTCGCTGACCTTGAGACGCTCCATCAGTTCAGCCCGCGTCATCAGGGGCTTGAGGTCAGCGACACTGGAGGTGGACGTCTGAGCCCCCATTGACTGCGCCTGGACCGGCGCCCCCGCCGGGGACCGGAGTTCCGGCGCGGCTCCGGGATCCTGGACCTTGGTAACACCCGAGCTCAACAACGCTCCGGAGGCCTTCAATGCCGAACCGTCGGGCACGGGTCCCGGTACGGTCTCCTGCTGAGAACCGGAACGATGCAGGGCTGATTTCTGATGCGTTGCGGCACGGGCAGGATCGCCCACGACGCCCTTGACCCGCGACAGCAGTTCCTTGAGCGAAAACGCCGACTTGAGCATGTACCCCGATACACCCAGTTGAACCGCGTGCACCACCTTGCCCTTTTCCGCTTCGGCCGAGAGGATCAGCACTGGAAGCGCTTTCATCGCCCGTTGTGCACGGATTGTGCGCAGAACACTCAGGCCGTCCATCACCGGCATACCCAGATCGAGGATGACCAGATCTGGACGTACCTTCCCGAGCATGGCCAGAGCCTCACGCCCGTCCGAGGCTGAAAATGTCTCGAACCCCTCGGAGCGAAGTACGGCCTCGATCGGCTCCCTGAAAATGGGGGCATCATCCACAATCAGGATCTTCATGATCACCTCATGCTGGGTGTTTCGGACAAGTCAGTAATCCACGCCAATCGGAAGAAATCGGACCGTGCAGTACCCGGGTTGATGAGTGCTGGCACACAAGTTCGTGGACAAAAGGATCTCAATTCGTGTTAGTCTGTTAGCGGCTTTGAGCAAGACTGACGAACACACACCGAAGACCGGTGCGCTGGCACTCAGCGGGCAGCAGGTGCTTGATGCCCTCCACGTTCGTGCATGCATCCTGGATGCCCATGGGAAGGTCGTGAGCGTCAACGCGGCCTGGGAAGTGGCATGCCCGGCGGGCGTTCGAGCATCCTGCGGAGTCGGTGCCAGTTACCTGGACGTCTGCCGGCGTTCCGCGAGCGCAGGGGTGGAAGACGCCCAGGCCCTGGAGCGAGGCCTTGGCCAGGTCGCCCGTGGAGAACGTGTGGATTTCGAGCACGTGTATGAGTGCACGGCGCCGGGAGGCGTGGAAGAGTGGTTCCGTGTGCGGATCGCACCGATCGGGTGCGCTGCGGAGCCGCTGCTGCTGGTCACCCATGAGCGCGTGAGTGATGAGATCCTCGCGCAGCGCGAGGGTCTGCACAATCGGGCGTGGACCGAGCTGGCCCTGTCTCAGGGGCAGACAGGCGTGTGGGACTGGGACCTGTCCACTGGTCGGATCCGTTGGAACGAAGTGCATAGCCGGATCGTGGGGCTCCGGCCCGAGGAGTTCGTCGGCACCTACGAGGGATTCAGCCGGTTTCTGCACCCCGACGATGTCGAAGCGATGAATCGCGAGGTCCGCGCCAGCCGCGATGAGCGGCGTCCGTTCGAGTTGCAGTATCGGTTCATCCGGACCGACGGGGCGGTGCGCTGGGCGCGGGGGTACGGGCATTTCGTCTACGACGAGCGCGGGAATGCGATCCGGATGATGGGGGTGGTGCACGATATCACGGAGCATCTGCGCCGTTCCGAGCTGGAAGCCGCCCGGACCGAGTGGGAGTTGAGTTGCCGGATCATCTCGGCGATCTCGCACGAATTCAGCAGTTCACTGCTGGCGGCGCTGGCGCTGCTGCACGCGCCGGAGGGGGCGGTGCCGAGCGCCGACTCGATCAACACCACTCGGGCGATCCTCCAGCAGTCGCAGAGCATGACCACCGGACTGATGCAGCTGACGCAGCCGGAAGACATGCGGATCGAGCGTTCGTGCGGGGTGGGCGAGGCGCTGACGGCGGCGCTGGAAGCGATGCGCGAGGTGCTGCCCGAAGCGATCGAGGTCCGGCGCCGGATTCCGGCCGATCTGCCGGACGTGCGGATCCGTGGTGTCGCCCTTGAGCAGGTCTTCCGCGTGCTGCTGGGCAATGCCGCACGGGCCATGGACGGGCGTGGGGTTATCGAGGTCCGTGCGGGATGCGTCCGCCGGCACGGGAGCGGCGAGGGCACGATCGAGATCTCCGTTTCGGATACCGGCCCGGGCGTCCCGGCGCACCTTGTGCCACGGCTGTTCACGCCCCTGCCGAAGGCAGCGGACCGGGGGCAGCGTCACGGGGCCGGGCTGGCGATCATCGCGCGCCTGGTGCACGCCGCCGGCGGCGTGATTCACTACGCACCCCGGAACCAGGGAGGCGCGTGCTTCACAGTGCAGCTTCCCGTGCCCACAGGAGGACAAACCGATGGCGAGCACACCGACGGTCATCATCGCCGATGACCACGAACTGCTGCGGCTGGCGCTGACACGCCTGCTCTCCGGGGACGGGGGCTACCGGGTGGCCGCGTCGGTGGGGGACGCGGCCAGTGCGCTCCATGCCTGCGCGGAGCACCAGCCGGGGCTGCTGCTGCTGGATCTGGAGATGCCGGGCCGGGACGCGGTCAGCGTGGTGAGCGAGGTCCGCTCGGTTTCACCCTCGACCAAGGTCGTTGTGCTGAGCGCATTCTGCCGTGACGCGTTGATCAGCGCGGCTCTGAAGGCGGGCGTTGACGGGTATCTGGTCAAGACCGACTCACCGTCGGAGATCCTGAAGTCCCTGCGGCGTGTGCTGAGGGGTGAACAGGTCTACTCCGACTGTGTTCGAGAGCGACTGGCCCCTCCCAACGGGGAGCGCAGCGCGAAGCGCCGCCTCGCCGCCTCGTGCACGCTGATCGACAAACTCACTCCGCGGGAAATCGAGGTGCTGCGGTACCTGGGCAAGGGGCTGAGCAACGACGAGATGGCGCGGACGATGCACCTGAGCCCGAGGACCGTGGAACGCCACTTGTCCAGACTGATGGATGATGTCGGCATCCGCGACCGCGTCAAGCTCACCCGACTGGCGTTCGACGCGGGCCTGGTTTCCTGAGCCTCGCGCCCGAGTACGCCGGTGAGACACCGGGCCCGGACGTGCGTTATCGCTCGTACGCGAAGGCGTACAGACAGATACGTTCGCGTGGTTCCGGCCTGCAACCGATGGTTTCCATCGTTGTGCACAGTAGACCGTACATGTGAACTTGGGGGAAACACCACAACAAGTCGCTTGGGGGTTATGCCGAACTCCATGACCAGAGCCTCAAGCCGGTCGCTCCGTGACGGCGAGGGGTCGGGCGAGCGTGCGCCTCCTGCGTCCGCTCACCCTTGAACGACATCGCCTTGACTCACACGCGAGTCGGGGTGAAGGCCGGGAGGAGTTCAGTCGCTGTGCCATCACAGCAGGGAGCGGTCGCATGATTCCCAAGCTCGTCTGGTCGATTACCCGCATCCCGATGATCCTGGTGTTCACGGCGCTGCTGGGTGTCGGAGCGCCGGGGCGTGCGGGGGTTGATGTGGAAGTGCCGCACTCCGCGCGGGACAGCGGCAGCGTTCGTGCGATGACCACGGCACACCCCCCGCTGCGGTTCGGGATGTCGGCCCCGCTGAGCGGGCCGTCGAGTGAGCTCGGACGGCACATCCGCGGGGGAGTTCTGGCCGCCTTCGAGGAGGTGAACCGGGCCGGTGGGATTCGCGGGCGGCGTCTGGAGTTGATCGCGGCCGACGACGGGTATGAACCGAGCCGCTCGGCCAAGACTGTCCGTCACCTGGTGGAGCAGGAGCGGGTGCTGGCGCTGGTGGGTTGCGTTGGAACACCGACTGCGGTAGTGAACCTTCCGATCGCGTTGAAGAGCTCGACACCCTATATCGGTGCGTACACCGGCGCGGGAGCGGTCCGACCCGAGCCGAGCACGCCGTTGCACCGGCAAGTCTTCAACTTCAGGGCGTCGTACGCGCAGGAAATCAACGCGATGGTCGACGCGCTGGTAGAGCACGCCGGCGTGAACCCGTGCGAGATCGGTTTTTTTCACGCAGCGTGACGCGTACGGGGACTCCGGCTATGAGCACGGGCTGGAAGCCCTTCGACGGCACGGACTCCCGACGACGGGCCCCCGTTCTCGCCCGGTCCACACGCGGTACGAGCGAAACACCATGATCGTCGAGCCCGCGGTGGCCGACATGCTGTCGGTGACGGTGCGTCCCCGCGCGGTCATCATGGTGGGGACGTACGCCCCGACCGCGCAGTTCGTGCGGCTGTGCCGAGAGGCGGGGTTCAACCCGATCTTTCTGAGCGTGTCGTTCGTGGGAGCGCGGGCGCTGGCGGATCACCTTGGGGTGCGCGGCGAGGGAGTGATCATCACGCAGGTTGTGCCGCCGCCGGACACTCGAGCCCCGGTGTACGCGCGGTTCGAGGCCGCTCGCCTGGCCCTGCCTGAGGACGTGAGGCCGGCGCCGTCGATGGTGGCGCTGGAGGGGTACTGCGTCGGGCGCATGCTCGTGCAGGCCCTGATGCTCATCGAGTCCGAGCCGTGCCGGGACAGTCTGCGGACAGCGCTGGAACGTCTCGGCGACTTTGATCTGGGCCTGGGCCAGCCGCTGCGTCTGGACGAAGTCCGGCGGCAGGCGTCGCAGCACATCTGGCCGAGCATCATCCGCTCGGGGAGCGTTGTATCGCTGGAATGGACGGCGCTCCGGAGCGGGATAGTGGGAGTCGCGCCGTGAGGAGACTGGGTCGGCCAGAGCAGTTGCGTGCCGTCGGCCCGATCTGGCTGATGGCGGTCACGGGCATCCTGATCGGGTGCGCGCTGCTGGTGGCGCTGGTCGGCTCGCTGTCGACGCTGAGGGCGGCCAACACGCAGGTCACCACGCTACGCTCGACGCTCTCGACAGCATGGTCGGGTCTGCACGCCCAGTTGGTGGCTGATCGTGCCCGGTTTGAGTCACTCCTGATCGGGGCTGAGGCCGCAACTGAGCGCACCGATGTCTCCGCGGCGCTTGTGGAGCTGTTCCGAAGGCTCAATCTCGAAGACACCTTTACCCCACTGGTCGATGATCTCGACCTGCGGCTGCGACAGGTCACCGCCCTGCTGGACGACGCGTCGGTGTGGCGGACCGAGGCCAGCGCAGCGGAAATGGATCACCGGCGGGTCTTCGATGCGTACTGGCAGGCGGCCCAGGCGATCCGCCAAGCCCTGCAGCAGCTGGACGGGCGTGACCGGCTCAGGCTGGCCGTCATGGCCCAGAGGGGCGAGCGGGTTGACGGCGCGCAACTGAGAACACACATGCTGGCGCTGCCGGCGCTGGTTGAACTGCTGCACCTGACAACGGTGATCGAACAGGTGAGTCGCAGCCCGGCACCCGATGTGTTCTACAACATCGAGCACAATGAACTGCGACCTTCGCTCCGGCGTCTGGAGCTGCTCGTGGAAGCACGGGCGGAGCAGGGCGACGGGGGCACCGTGCTGCTGAGCCTGCTGAGGCCTCTGCACGCGTCTCTCCTCGGCGCCTCACCGGACAGCGAACTGTCGCCGGGGGCGCGTGATGGGCATGTCCTGGACGCGGGTCTGCTGAGATCACTCCGCGAACAGCAGCGCCTCGGGAACGCAGCGCAGGCCCTGACCGACCGTGCACACGAGGTCTTCGCGGCCTGCGAGGACGCTCGGCAGAAGACGCAGGATTACATCGATCAGGCAACGCTTCGTCTTCGTGATGAAGTCACCACGCACGTTGAGCAAGCGCTGTCGGTCTCGTGGGCGGCGGCCGGCTCGGCGTGCCTGATCCTGGTGGCTGTGGCGGTCAGCCTCTCGCGGGTGACGATCCGTCGTACGACGGAACTTGAGCAGACACTGCACGACCTGCGCGTGAGTCACCTCAAGCTGGTGGACATCGAGAAACTCCGCGAGGCAAACCGGCGGTCCGAATTGCTCAACCGGGAACTGCTCTTTCAGAAGGCCGCCCTCGACCAGGCCTGCATCTACACCGAGACCGATGCCGAAGGACGGATCACCTACGCGAACGATGCTTTCTGCGCCCTCAACGGGTACACGCGAGGGGAGATCCTCGGGAACACTCACCGGATGTTCAACTCCGGGGTTCACGGCGGCGAGTTCTGGGCACAGATGTACCGGGATCTCGGCGATCACGGGGTGTGGAAGGGGATCGTCTGCAACCGGACCAAGAGCGGTGACCTCTACTGGACCCACACGACGAACGTGGCCTTCAAAGACGAGCATGGACGCCTGGTCCGATACGCCAGCATCCGTACGAACATCACCGAGCAGATCCGTGCTCAGGAGGCCCAGGCCGAACTCGAACGGTTCGCGCGCGCCACGGTCGATGCCCTGGCGTCCCACGTCGCCATCCTTGATGAGCAGGGGCGGATCATCGCCGTCAACGAGGCCTGGAGAGCCTTCGCGGCGCGCAACGGCGGGGGGCACATCGGGATCGGCGACAACTATCTTCAGGCGTGCGAGCGTGCGAAGTCCTCGTGCGACGGTGCCGGGCTGGTGACGGAGGGGATCCTGGGTGTGATCCGCGGGGAACGCACGCACTTTGCGATGGAGTATCCCTGCCACTCGCCGACGGAGCGCCGCTGGTTCATAATGCGTGTGACCCGGTTCCCGGGTGATGGGCCGACGCGCGTGGTGGTCTCACACGAGAACATCACCGAGACCCGCCTGGTGAACGAGCAGCTCAAGGCCCAGACCGTTGAACTCAGCAAGGCCCGGGAATCGGCTGAGTCGGCCAGCCGCGCCAAGAGCGAGTTCCTCGCGATGATGAGCCACGAGATCCGCACGCCTCTCAACGGTGTGGTGGGTGCGCTCGAGCTGCTTGAGGTTTCCGGCATGACCGCCGAACAGGGCCGGTATGCGAGCGTGGCCCGCGCTTCCGCGATGTCGCTGCTGACCATCATCAACGACATCCTGGATTTCTCGAAGATCGAAGCCGGGAAACTCGAGCTGACACTCCGGGAGTGTTCCCCGGTAGGCGTGTTCGAGAACGTCATGGAGATCATGTCGATCCGCGCGGCCGAGAAGGGACTCGAGCTGGTCTGTGCACCCAGTCATGACCTGCCCGCCCGGATCAGCGTCGACGAGGACCGGCTGCGGCAGATCCTGATCAACCTCGTCGGGAACGCGGTCAAGTTCACCGCGCGGGGGAGTGTGACGCTCCGGGCCACTAGTGTGCCGGACCCGAACCACCCGGGCGCACACCGGTTCCGGGTCAGCATTGTCGATACGGGCATCGGCATTCCGGCCGACCGGATGGACCAGTTGTTCAAGCCCTTCTCGCAGACCGATGCCTCGATGGCGCGACAGTACGGCGGAACCGGACTGGGCCTGGCGATCTGCCGTCGATTGGCCGAGGCCATGGGCGGATCCATCGGTGTCACCAGCGAGCCGGGCAAGGGGTCGACCTTCTGGTTCGAGATCGTGGCGGCGGTCGTTCAGGAGCGTCCGGACCACGGCGTGCCGGCCGGGGGAGCCCGGAGGATTCTGGTCGTTGACGACTGCCCGCTGTTCAGGGAGTGGCTGGCGACGCGCCTGCGCTCGTGGCACATGGATGTGGACACCGCCGTGGATGGACAGGCCGCGGTTCAACGCCTGGCCGCGAGCTCGGGCGGATCGGCTCAGTACGACCTGATCATGCTGGACCACCAGATGCCGGGCGTCGATGGACTGGAGGCGGCCTCGCTGCTGCGGCGTATGCCGGGGGTCTCGGCCATTCCCCGTGTGCTGATGTCGTCCACGGTGAGCCTGGATTCGGCCGGTGTCAAGGCCGCGGGGTTCGCGGGGTTCCTGGTCAAGCCGGTTTCGCAGTCGAGCCTGCTGGAACTGCTGGGCCAGGTGCTCGGCGTGCAGGCCATGGTCACTACGAAACCTCTCGAAGCGGTGTGCACGGCGTCGGGTGTGGCGGCCTCGCCCACCCGGGACATCGCGTGCTGGCGTGTCCTTCTCGCGGAGGACAACGAAGTGAATCGACTCATCACACTGGAGCGCCTGCGCCGGCTTGGGTATGAGTGCGAATCGGCAGCGAACGGGCGCGAGGTCGTCGAGCGCTGGTCGACGGAGAGGTACGACGTGGTCCTCATGGACTGCCAGATGCCCGAGGTAGACGGATTCGAGGCGACGCGACGGATCCGAGCGATCGAGCGTGAGCGAGCGAGCAGCCGTAGCGACAGCGGGCGCGTGCCCATTATCGCGCTGACCGCCAATGCCCTGAAGGGTGACCGAGAGCTCTGCCTTGAGGCCGGCATGGACGACTACGTGAGCAAACCGATCGATTTCAACGATCTCACCAGGGCCATCCGACGACTGACCGAACGCCCGGCGAGGTCCCTCGCGGCCTGAAAGTGCCAGGAGTGCCCATGAACACCAACCCTCCATGTTCATCACCCGTTGATCAGGCTCCGGTTCCTCCGGGCCGGCAATGCCCAGAGACCGCACCGATCGACCGCGCGGTGCTCCTGGAACAGTGCATGGGCGAGGCACGGCTGGCGGCCATGGTCCTCGAACGGTTCGAGTCCCAGCTGCGTTCGGACTTCTCGCAGATCACCGAAGCGATCAAGGCCCGGGACCTGGCATGCCTGCCCCGAGTCCTGCACGCGCTGAAGGGGACGGCCGGCGCGGTCGGGGCCCGTCGCCTGTACCAGCTCGCCGCCGCGATGGAAGCCCATGCCCGTGCGGGCGAACTGGAGCCGGTGCTGGGCGAGGGCCCGGAAGTCTGCAGAGAGGTGCAATCCTGCCTGACGTGCGCGGTGAACCTGCGCGCGGGCCTGTGTTGATCGCGCCGGACGAACCGAGCGCTCGCGAGGATCGTGCAGGTTTCGCGTTCCAGGAGCCCCGGGCTCGCTGGGGCACCGCGAGAACCCTGCTTGACCAGTGTCAGACCAACCCCGTTCTCAGCCTGCGCAGGGCTGTGGCTTGTCGCGCGGGCATCTGGGATACCCCGCAGGGCAACACGACACAGTGCTGATGCCCGACAGGAGTACCGCCGTCGGTACAATCATCGAATGGGCGCGGAGGGATTCGAACCCCCGAAGGCGTTAGCCAGCAGATTTACAGTCTGCCCCGATTGGCCACTCCGGCACGCGCCCGCACAAAAGTCCGTGATTTCAAGCCACTTCAGGGATTTGAACCCTGGACCTACGCTTTACGAAAGCGTCGCTCTACCGCTGAGCTAAAGTGGCGATCCCGCCGGGGTCGACCCCGGTGAGGGGGAAGTATCGGCCTGCCGATCCGTACTTTCCAGCAGCGGGTCCGGATCTGTCCAAGTTCTGGCGCGGGCCACTTCCGGCGCGGCCACTTCCACCTGTGTGATTCCTGTTGCACGGCGTACCCAGTACGGGCGCCCAGTCTCAGTGACAGCCTCAGGGGGGCTCTTGGCCACGCGTTCAACAAACCCGCCTGACGGGGTGTTTCTGTGAGCGAAGGCGTCGGACTGGCGTTCGGGCTCGAAGGCTCAGTTCAAGCCCATGACTGCGGACGGGTCGCTCAATAGGCCGTCGTTGAAAGGGCCGGCCATCTGCCCTACCCCGAAACTGAGCAACGGTGACACGAAGCCCGTGCTGGGATTGCCATGCTCCGAGAATAGTGGCAAGCTCCACAGCCATCTGTCGATATACCCTATCAAAAACATAAAATGATGACTAATCCGCTATAAAGGCTCGATTTTTCTTCGGATTCGACTACCATATCAAGCAGAGACCTCTGTTCCGTTGGCAGAGATGCCGGCGACAAACCCGCGCGGTTGGCAACAGCCGCCAGACTTCGAGGAGAGAGAGATGACCAGAATCGTGTGTGCGCTGACTGTTCTTGCGCTGGCCGGGACTGCGTCCGCCCAGACGTGGAACGCTGTGAACCCCGGCACGCTGCCCGGAACCGCTGAAATCCCAGCAGGCGCCGGTGCGCTGACCAACATCACGGGCACCGTCAGCACGGCCGGCCCCAACATCGCCCACTACTTCATGATCCGCATCTCGGATCCGGCGAACTTCTCTGCCCGGACGGACATCAACCCCGGCACGGGCACTGACACCGCGCTGTACCTGATGAACCTCGACGGCACGGGCATTGCCGCCAACGACGACATCAGCGGAACGAACTTCCTGTCGCTCATGCCCGTCGGCAATGCGGCCTATGCATCGCTGCCCGCCGGTGACTATCTGCTGCTGGTGACCAGCTACGGCGTTCTGCCGGCGTGGTCGACGACGCCCGCCATCGCCTCGCTGATCTTCAACCCCTCGCCCTTCACCGGCGTGCGTACTCCCCAGAACTCGAATGTGCACAGCACGTACCTGTTCTTCCAGGACGCTGATCCGGGTGGCTCGTACAACGTCACGCTGACGGGCGTCGAGTTCGTTCCGACGCCGGGCGCTGTGGCGCTGCTGGGCCTCGGCGGTCTGGCCGCGATGCGCCGGCGTCGCTGAGCAGGTTCTTCGAATCAGAGAGTTTCAGATCACGAGCAACCCCCTCACGCCGAGGGGGTTGTTTCTTTTTGCCGGAACAGGCGCTCGCCGGGGGTGGCTGGGCGCAGAGGGTGCGCGGGCCATCACGAATCCGCGCATCAAACGCTCGGTGCAGGAGTGGCACGGGGTTTGATCCTCAATCAGCATGTCGTTCCGCGCTCACAGCGATTTCGTCGACACCCCTGACAGGCTGCACCATGTCGGCGATCTTCACCGGGGGGTGCTCGCCCGGATTGGGACTGAGCCCGACGACCAGGCTCGTTCGCTGCGGGCCTTGGCCGCAGAAGTGCGGCGACTCGCGGCTCTCGCGGCCGTCGAGCACATGCGTCAGTTGATCGCCCGTGAAGAACGGAGTGACGGCGTGCTTGTCGCCGGGCGCCTGGGTGAAATCCTCCGCTCCGCGCGGAGCAGCGGCGGCGTGCACACACACCACGCACTCGATGGTGAGGTCGCGCCATGAACTACGGCCTGTATCTCTCTGCGTCCGGCGTCACCACCGCGATGTACCGCATGGACGTCGCCGCCAACAACCTCGCGAACATCAACACCACGGCCTTCAAGCCGGATACAGCGTTCACTCGCCAGCGTCCAGCGGCGGTGCAGGAAGATGGGCTGCTGGGCCTGCCCACCAACACCATGCTCGAACGCCTCGGCGGCGGCGTTCACCTGGCCCGCACACGCACGAGTTTCACCCAGGGGCCTGTCGAACGAACCGACAACCCGCTGGACGTGGGGCTCCTGGGTGAGGGGTTCCTGGTCGCCAGTGACGGCCCGGCCAGTGACCCGGCCAATATCCGGCTGACGCGCGATGGACGGCTGGCAATCAGCGCTGACCGCCGTCTGGTCTTCTCGGGCACCGGCCTGCCGGTGCTGGATACCGCCAACCGCGCGATCACTGTCGATCCCGGTGAGCCTGTCACGATCGAACCGAGCGGCTGGGTGGTGCAGGCAGGGAGTCGCGTGGCGCAGGTACAGATCGCCACGGTCGCGGACCGCCACCTGCTGCGGAAGGTGGGCGAAGGTCAGTTTGCCGGACCGACGGACCTGATCAGCCGTCGCCGTGCGTCCGCGACGACAGAACTGCGCCAAAGCCACCTGGAGCGCTCGGGGGTTGACCCGGTGCGAGCGACCCTGGACGTGCTGCGTGCCGAGCGTGCCGTCGGCGGCAACGTGCGGCTGATTGCGATGCACGACGAACTGATGAACCGCGCGATCTCCACCTTCTCCCGCATTGCCTGACCCTCGTTCCCTGACCCTGTCGGAGAGCCCCCGCGATGGCCACTACCGCCCTGCAGTCCGCCTCGTCGGGCCTGTCGGCCCTGAACACCTCGCTGGAGGTGATCGCCAACAACCTGGCGAACGTGAACACGCCGGGGTTCAAGGCCTCGCGCGTGAACTTTCAGGACCTGCTGTACGTCGAGCGACAGCAGCCCGGCGTCGAGAATGCCTCGGGCGACCAGAGGCCGCTGGGGCTCTATGTTGGTCTGGGCGTGAAGGTCGGCGCCACACAGAACACCTTCAAGCCCGGGAGCCCCATCGACACCGGGCGCGAACTGGACATCGCCATCAACGGCGAGGGGTTCTTCCGGGTGCGCGTGCCCGACCAGACTGGTGACGGGTTCGCCTACACCCGCGCCGGCGCGTTCACGCTCAACAGCCGTGGCGAGATCGTGCTGGCCAGTGACCAGGGTCGCGTGCTCGAGCCGAGCGTCGTGATCCCCGAGAACGCCACGCAGGTCTCGATCGATGCCGAAGGGCGCGTGTATGTCCGTGTTCCCAGCCAGCTCGACCCCGAGCAGGTCGGCCAGATCGAGATCTCGACGTTCATCAACCCGCCGGGGCTGAGGCCGATCGGCGACAACCTGTTCGTGCAGACCCCGGCCAGCGGGCCGGCGGTCACGGGGCAGCCGGGCACCGACCAGCGCGGCACGATGGTGCAGAAGTTCCTGGAGTCGTCGAACGTCGATCCCACCAATGAGCTGATCGAACTGATCAAGACCCAGCGGGCCTTCGAGATGAACAGCAACACCATCCGCGCCGCCGACGAGACCCTGCGCAACGTGGCCAACAACCTGCGCCGCTGATCACGCGCCCGCCAAGTTTTGAACACCCGCCGGAGATGCCCGATGCACCCTGCGTCACCCCATCATGCCGCACTCCTCCTCCGGAGACGGAGGTTCGCGGGCGCGCGGGCATGGACATGGCGGCTGTCGCTGGTTCTGCCGGCGCTGGTGTCTGCGTGGGCCACGGAACGCGCGGCCCGGTGCGAGTCCGTCGCACCGCAGGCCCACACCGCGCACCCGGTCGCGCCGTCGCACGGCGTGCTGAGCATCTCGCTGCGCTCATCGGCGGTCGTGGCGCCCGGAGCCCCGATCACACTCGCGGACATCGCCACGCTGGACGGGGATGACCGGTTGGTCGAATCCATCGGCGGGGTGGTCATCGTCACGTCCGAAGACGCCTCGCGGCGGTCGGGTTCAGACGCCCGGCTCGCGCTGGAGGTCGAGGTGGTTCGGAGCATAGTGCTGCAGAGCGTGAGCCCAGCCCAGGGATCCAGGCTGGTCTTCCGCGGTTCACGCTGCGGCGTGCGCATCGGCACCGCGACGCTGGACCCTGCGGAGACCCTGACGCCCCCGCGGGCGGAGCGCCGCTCGGAGTTCCAGACCCTTGAGCCGTCGAGTACGGGCACTCTCCGCGGACTGATCGCCGAGCGTCTCGCGGGGCACCTGGGCGTCCGAGTCTCGGACCTGCGCCTGAGCCTGAGCGTTGCGGGCGGCGGGGATGCCGTGATGCTGGACTCACCCGTGACGGATGGGCAGCGCGTGGAGGTGCACCCGTCCGCATCTTCGACGTCCGCATCCGTGCCGATGCGCGTGGATGTATTCGAGCGCGACCGCCTGGTGCGAACGCTGCACGTGGGCGCCAGGGTCCTGGTGCGGAGGACCGTGATGGTCACCCGCTCGGTGATCGACCGCGAACTGCCTATCACGCCCGACCATGTGTCGCTCGAGGAGCGCTGGGTCACGCCGCTGGAAGGGTCGGGGCTCGATGTGTCCAGCCTTGACGGGCTTGTCACGCGCCGCCGTATCGAGACCGGCCGCGTGCTGAGCATGGCGGACCTGCAGGCCCCGCTGGCCGCGGACCGGGGCCAGCCGGTCTGGGTGCACTACCTGGGCCGTGGCATTTCAATCAAAGTCCGCGCGCGGGCGCTGGCCCCCGCGCGCGAGGGCGAACTGGCACGGCTCCAGATCGACGGCAGCCGTCATGTGATCGAGGCGCGAATGTCCGGGCGCGGCACCGCGGTCATGTTGGCCGATCCGGACGAGGGCACATCACCGCCGGAGCACGATCAGTCATTTCCCCAGTCGCCGATGTCTCGCCCACCGCAGGTTCACGCACCATCCTCCTCTGGATCGGTCGGTGGAGGTGAGCCCACCCCCCGGGCACGAACGGTGGAGCACCTCTCGAAATCCGAGACCGCCCCCGCGCCGTCGAGCGTCGCCGACGACGGCATGACGGTGCACCAGCGGGCGCGCCTCTGGCGCCCGACCTCGGTCGCCGATCGACAAAGTTCCAACGCACGGCCGCGCTGACCGGCCATTGCTCCGCGGCACTTGCGTTGACCCCAACACCACAGACGGACACCATGACCATGCCACGCCCGCGCACATCGCCTCACAACGGAGCAGTTCTGATTGCCACGGCCTGCGCGCTGCTGTTCGGGGGGATGACCTCCGAGCGCCACGCCTTGGGGCAGAATCTATTCCGGGCCCCGCTCCCAGCGGCGGCCCCGGGCACTCACCATGAGCGTGCACGGCCGGACGCAGCACAGGAGTCGACCCAGGCTTCGAGCACTGTCGGTATGGTCAATGGCGGCGCGACACCGATCCCCGGGCAGCAAGCGCCCGCCGTGAACACAGAGCCGCTGGTGCTGCGACAGGATGGCGCACACGCTCACGCGGCGCTGATCGGGCCGCCCTCTCTGGAGGAGGTCAGCCTGCTGGTGGTCATCCCGCCCAAGCCGCACGTCCACCGCAAGCACGATAAGGTCGAGATCATCGTGAACGAGTCGTCGCTGGCCCGGTTCGACGGGAAACTCGATACCAAGAAGCAGTACGACCTGGGGGCCGAACTGCGCCAGTTCCCGAGCCTGACCGCGCTGCTGGCCCAGCTCGAGCTGCGCAACGGCATCGGCGCGGTCACGCCCCGTGTGGGGATCGGGAGCACCGGGGACTTCAAGTCCACCGGGGCGTACGAGCGGCAGGACCGGCTCAACGCGCGGTTGTCGGCGCTGGTCATCGACGTCAAGCCCAACGGCATGCTCGTTGTTGAGGCGCGGGAGTCCATCCAGTCCGACAATGAGACCAAGACCATGGTCATCTCCGGCCTGTGCGACCCGAAAGACATCACGCGCAGTAACACGGTCCAATCCTCGCAACTGGCCAACCTCGTGATCCGCATCCGGCACGAGGGGCAGGTCAATGACGCCACCACCAAGGGTGTCATCCCGCGCGTGCTGGAGATGATCTTCCCGTTCTGAGTCGGCGTCGCGACAGCGCAGCCCGGGGGACTGCCCACCGCTCGCCGCGGCCACGGCACACCGATTGCTCCGGATAGGGCGTGGAGCGCCCGCTGGCGACCGAGCGTCACGGGCACCACCGTTCGCTGAGCACACGCGGAGGCGTGCATGTCCACACGGAGGCTGAAGCCGCGATCATTGTTCATCGGCATGGTCCGCCGACTCGGCGCGGGTGTTGCGCGTGCCTCGGCGGGCCTTGCGCTGTGCCTGGGCGTCCTTACACCGGCGCAGACAGCGCTGAGCCAGTCGCCAGCCGCACCGACGCGCGCGAATCTCAGCGTGCTGAGCGTGCAGGACATCTGCCGGCTGGAAGGGCAGAGCGAGAACATTCTCCGTGGGATCGGGATCGTCACAGGCCTCAAGGGCACGGGCGACTCGGGGGCCGACCTGGTGCTCGCTCGCCCGTTGGCACAGATCTATGAGCGCAACGGCAACCCGCTGGAGGATCTGCGCGAACTGGCCAAGTCCAAGTCCGCGGCGCTCGTGGCCATCGAGTGCGTGATCCCGCCGCAGGGCGCGCGTGTCGGCGACAACCTCGATGTGTTCATCACCACGACGCACTCGGCCACCAGCCTGGCGGGCGGGCGTCTGTTCCTGTCGCCGCTCTCCGGTCCGCTACCGGGGCAGGGGGTGTTCGCGTTTGCCTCGGGGCCAATCATCATCGAGGAGACCGGGAACCCGACCACGGGCCGCATCCGCGGCGGGGCGCGGATCATCCACGACATCCTGCAGCCGGTGGGGACGACCGAGTTCACGCTGTTGATCCACCCCCACTACCGATCGTTCAGCGTCTCCGACCAGCTCGCCGACACCATCAACGCCCTGCGCGCACCGGCCGATCCCGTCGGCTTCGACACTGCCCGCCACCAGCCGGTGGCGCACGCCCTGGACGACTCGGCCGTCCGCGTGGTGATCCCACCCGCCGAGCGGAGCAACCCGACGAAGTTCATCGCCGAGGTGCTGACCGCGACGCTCTCGCCGAGCCTGCTGCGCCTGCCGGCGCAGGTGATCGTCAACAGCCGTACAGGCTCGATCATCGTCACGGGCAACGTGGAAGTGTCGGCGGTTGCGGTGGCGCACAAGGGGCTGGTGGTGACAACGGTCAACCCACCGCCGGTGCCGACGCCGTTGAACCCGCAGACCAGCACGACCCGCTGGACCAGCCTTCAGACCACGGACCGCGCCAGCGAGCGTACCCGCGTCGAGGAACTGCTCGCAGCGTTCAAGGCGCTCGACGTCCCCGTCGAGGAGCAGATCGCCATCCTCACCCAGATCCACCGTGCGGGGCGCCTGCATGCACGCCTGATCATCGAATGACCCCGAGAATCACCGACAACCCGGTCTCGACAGTGCTGCCCGCCCGGCTCGACACGGTCAACCAGCGCCGCGCGGACTTTGCCGCGGCACTCGGTCGCAGCATCTCCAAGCCTGGGGCAAGCAACGACGACAAGGCCCGGCGTGCGGCCGAGGAGTTTGTGGCCACAGCGTTCGTCCAGCCCATGCTCAAGGAACTCCGGGCCGGGAACCGAACGCCACCGCCATTCGGTCCTGGGCCGGCTGAACGCCAGTTCCAGGCCCTGATGGATACGACCCTGGCCCGCGACATCGTGCAATCGAAGCGATTCGGTCTGGTCGACCGCATCGCCGACGATCTTCGGAAGATCGGGCGCAGGAGATGGCCGACGCCCCATGAACTCGGGGCGGAGCCGCAGCAGTCACCGGTGATCGCGACGCTCCGGATGACCAGAGACCTGCCCGCTGCAGGAGGGTTGATCGATGGCACGCACTGACCCACCCGTGCGCCCCGGTGCCGGCATCAGGCCGGCTCGGGCCGCAAGCACACCGAACCCCGGCCCGCTGACGTCGGCACAGAGCGCCGAACTGAACGCGCTGCTGGGAGATCTGGTCGCTGTGCACGAGTCGATGATCGCGCTGAACACCGAGCACCGTGCCGCCATCACCTCCGCGGATCTCGCGCGGCTGCGGGCGTGCGTCGAGGGTCAGGCGGCGGCGGCATCGCGCGTGGCCGAACTCGATGCACGGCGCGCCGCCCTTGTGCGCAGTGTGTTGAGCGGCCTCTCCCCACAACGGGCCCTGCTGGCGGGGCCGCAGGGCACCCCGGGGATCACGGGGGCCGAACTGACGCTATCGCACCTTGCGCAGCGCCTGCCGGAGGGCGAGCGGGCACCCGTCCTGACGGCCGCCGCACGGGCCCGCGAGTTGATGGGCCGCGCCCAGCGTGAGCGGGCGGCCCTGCGCGACGCGAGCCGATCGCTGCTTGGGTTCACGACAAGCCTGGTCGCGATGATCGCGCGGGCGGTGTCGCACACGGGGACCTATTCGCGCCCGGGCTCGCAGCCGCCGCAGGTGCACCACGCGGTGGTTTCCGCGGTGGACCTGACGACGTGAGTGTCTGTACGTATGAGCGCGCCGGATGTTCGGCGCGTGGGAGTACGCCATGACCTTTTCCAGCGCCTTCGCGATCGGCCGCAGCACGCTGACCGCCGCGCAGATCGGCATCCAGACGACCGGCAACAACGTCGCCAACGCGGCGACACCGGGCTACTCGCGCCAGACGGTCTCGCTGGCGGGCATCTCCGACGCGCGCTGGGGCGGACAGTTCATCGGGCGCGGGGTCGAGGTGCAGGCGATCCGGCGTCACGTCGACCAGGCGCTGCAGCAGCGCCTCTGGTCGAGCCTGTCGAGCGAGAATGCCGCCGCGACGGACCTTCGCCTGCTCTCCGGCGTGGAGACCACGCTGAACGCCCTGGGCGAGACGAACGTCGGCAGCCAGATGTCCCGCTTCTTCAACGCCTGGTCCGAGCTGGCCAACGCGCCGGGCAGCCAGGCCTCCAAGTCCGTCGTCGTGCAACAGGGCGCAGCGCTGGCCGGCTATCTCCGCCAGATCCGCGCCGACCTGGTCCAGCAGCAGACCCAGACCGACCGCGAACTGCGAGCCCAGGTCACGAGGGTCAACGACCTTCTCGGACAGATCGCCCAGATCAACTCGGCCGTCGTCACTGCGGAGAACGGCCAGGGCACCGCCGGGGCGCTCCGCGACCGTCGCGACCAGATCGTCTCCGAACTGGCCGGCTTCATCGACTTGACGACCATCGAGCAGGCCAACGGCGCCCTCGACGTGCTCGCCGGATCAACGCCCGTGGTGCTCGCCGGGCGCAGCCGCGGCGTGGAGTTCCGCCAGCGGGATCAGGACGGCACCATCCTCAGCGACGTCGTGACGCTCGACCGGGTCGAGGCGCTGAACATCCGCGGCGGGTCCGTCGGCTCGCTCCTGGCCCAGCGCGACCAGCTCGTCGGCGACACCATCGAACGGCTCGACCGTCTCTCGACACATCTCATCGACCGCGTCAACCGCATCTATTCCGACGGCCTGTCCGGCCAGCCCATGCAGCGGGCGACCGGGACCACGCAGGTCCGATCGGGCGACTATGGCCTGGCCTTCTCCGACCCGGCCAACCAGACCTTCGCCGCGATGAAGATCCGGCCCACGTCCGGCTCGTTCCAGATCACGGTCGAGGATCCCTCAGGCTCACGCGTGACCCGCACCGTAACCATCGACACCGACGGGATCACCGCGGCCGGCACGCCCGGCTACACCAATGACACCTCGATCAACGCTCTGGTCAGCGTGATCAACGCGCTGGGGATCGGCGCCACAGCCACCATGACCGGCGACGGCCGCTTCGAGGTCAGCGTGCCGACGGGCTACGCACTGCGGTTCGGCGAAGACAGTTCAGGTATTCTTTCGGCGCTGGGTGTCAACACGTTCTTCCAGGGGCAGGACGCCCGCGACATCGCCGTGCGCCCTGAACTGCTCACCGCCCCGGCCACGCTCAACGCGGCCCGCATCACCAAGGCCGGCGCGGTTGACGACTCGGGAGTCCCCCGGGCGATCGCCCAACTGCGCGACGCCACCATCGCGGGCCTGGGCGGAGTGACCTTCGCCAGCGCCTGGGACGAGACGGTGCAGGGCGTGGCCGTCCGCACCGGCGCGGCCCGAACCTCGGCCGACTCCACGCGCATCGTCCGCGAGAGTCTGGAGGCGCAGCGCTCGGCGGTGTCGGGTGTCAGTCTCGACGAAGAGGCGATCAACCTTGTGAACTTCCAGCGCCAGTACCAGGCCGGCGCCAGGTACATCTCGGTGCTCAACGAGATGACGCAGACGCTGCTCAGCCTCGTGTAATACCCGGCCTCAAACGCCCAGGACCCGCCATGACCTCCATCCCCGCCAACATCTCGCGTGTCTCGACGCTGCTGGCCTCGCAGGTCGCCCTGGCCAACATCACACGCACCAACGCCGGCATGCTCGAAACCCAGGTGCAGCTCTCCACCGGCAGGGCGCTCAATCGTCCTTCGGACGACGCCGTCCGAGCCTCAGCCATCGGCGTGCTGGATCAACTGCTCGGGGCCGCGTCGCAGCGCGTGCGCAACCTTGAGGCCGCGACGACCACCCTCGACTCGCTCGACACCGCCCTGGGCAATGTCACCGACCTGGTCCGCCAGGCGCAGACCATCGCGTCGAGCCAGATCGGTGCACAGTCCGACCCGGCGACCCGCGCGCAGCAGGCCACGATCATCGATTCGATCATCCGCCAGTTGTACTCCACCGTGAACCGCTCGGTCGCGGGGGTTCACCTGTTCGGCGGCTCGATCGTCACGCGCCCGCCGCTGCTGGAGGTGCCGGGCGGATTTCGCTATCTCGGCGAGGGGGCCGGGCTGGTGACCGACCTGGGCACAGGCGACACGATCCCCATCACGGTCGGCGCGGGCTCGGCCCTGGGCGAGACTTCGACGCGCCATCGGTCCACGCTCGACCTCAACCCGACCCTGACCTCGGGCACACGTCTGGACGACATCCGCGGCGCCCGCGGCACAGGCGTCGCACGGGGCTCGTTCACCTTCTCGGCCAACGGATTTCCGCCAGCGACCATCGACATCTCCGGGGCCGACTCGGTGCGCGATGTCGTTGCCCAGATCCGCGCCGCCATCATCGCCTACGAGAGCCAGCACTCGACCACCGTGCTGGGCGGCCCCGGCGTCACGATCAGCGGCGAGTCCATCGCCATCAACCTCGACCCGGCGGCCAGCATCACCTTCTCCGAGCTCGGCTCGGGCACGACCGCGGCCGACCTCGGACTTGCCGCCGGCCCATACTCCCCCCCTACCGCGCTGGGTGCACCGCTCGACCCGCGCCTCACCTTCACGACACCGCTGACGGCCCTTCCGGGGATGAGTTTGCCCCTGGGGTCGATCCGGGTTCGGTTCAACGCCGGGGAAACCTCGTCCATCCGGGATATCGACCTCTCCAGCGCCAGCACCATCGACGATGTGCGTAACCTCATCGAGACCGGCGCCCCCGGCGTGCGGGTGCGCATCGGCGATGACGGCCGTGGCCTGGACATCCTCAACGAGGTCAGCGGACCTTCGATGTCGATCGAGGAGGTCTCCGGCGGCACGACCGCCGCATCACTCGGCCTGCGGACCATCACCACCTCGACACCCCTCAGTGACTTCAATCACGGCCGAGGGGTGCGCGTCGTCAGTGGCATGACCAACCCGGTCACCGGCACGGTGGACCCGGCGTTCAACACCGATTTCCGTATCACCCTGGGCAACGGTCAGTGGTTCGATGTCGACCTGTCGCCGGCGGACACCGCCAGCGTCGGGTCGCTGCTGGCCCGGATCAACGCGGCGTTCACCGCCGCCATCGGCAGCCAGAACAACCCCTCCGCTCCGCCGCTGGCCATCGGAGACTTCACAGCCCAGTTGGTCAACGGCCCCAACGGCCTGTCACTGCGTCAGGGAGTCGGGCCGGGGAGCATCCAGGTCACCCGGCTGAACAACTCCCCGGCCGCGGAGGACCTGGGCCTGCTGAACCTGACGTTCGATGCCGGCAGCAGCTCGTTTATTGCGCAAGATCGATCAGGGGTGCGCGTAAACAACCTGCTGACGGACCTGATGGACTTGCGCGAATCGCTCCTGAAGAGCGATTCGTCTGGCATCACTCTTGCGGGGGAGAGTCTCGGCCGGAACGCCGACCGTCTCGTCGGAGCCCAGGCGCTGGTTGGGTCATATGCCAACCGGGTCCGCCAGGCGCAGGACCAGTTGCAGGACCAGATGCTCTACACCAGCCGAACCCGGAGCGAACTGCAGGACGTGGACTTTGCCGCTGCGGCCAGCCGCTTCTCGCAACTGCAGATCCAGCTCCAAGCCTCGCTGCAGACCACGAACATCCTCGGAGCACGCACGCTGTTCGACTTCTTGACCTGAGCCCAATGGCCCATCCACCGCGGCGAAGGCCTTGGCCGCGGAGCAGACAGGACGTCGCCCGGCGCGGATCGCCGGGCCTGGACACGCAGGGAAAGGCCCGCATCGCGGAGCGCAGACATGGACGTGAAGACGACTCGTTTCGGGACGGTGACGATCGCGGACGACCGCGTGATCACCTTCCCCAAGGGACTGCTGGGGTTCTCGTCGCAGAGCAGGTACTGCCTGCTGGAGCCGTCGGAGGACGCGTGCTTCTTCTGGCTGCAGTCGCTGGACGACCCGGCACTGGCCTTCGTGGTCACCGATCCTTCGTTCTTCGTGCCGGAGTTCTCGGTGCCCATCCGCCCCGACCAGATGAGCGACCTGGGTCTGGGCTCGCTGGCCGACGCCCAGGTCTTTGTCATTGTCAACAAAGTGGACCAGACCCTGACGGGCAATCTCCAGGGACCGCTGGTCATCAACACCATCACCCGAACAGGTGAGCAGTTCGTGCTGGCGGAGAAGCGCTGGACGACCCGCCACCCCCTCATGCGGATCGCCCCGGGCGCCGGCCAGGCGGTCTCCGCCTGAGGGGTCCTGACGGGTCCGTCCGTTTCGTCACCCCGGCCTTCGCGGGGTTCACGCGAGGTTGAGCGAGATCGAGTCTGCGGCCAGGGATGGCCGCTCGTGCACAGTCCGGCGGGCGCGGCCCGCCTGCACAAGACGCAAGGAAGGAACCGAGCATGCTGGTCCTCTCACGTCAGCGCGACGAGACGATCATGATCGGCGACGACATCGAGATCACGGTCGTCGACGTCCGCGGCGACAAAGTTCGGCTCGGCATCACGGCCCCGACACGCATCGCTGTCCACCGCAAGGAGGTGTACGACGCGATCCGGGCCGAGAATCAGCGCGCGGCACAGATCGGCAACGGCGATCTCAGCGCGGTCCGGGCTGCCCTCACCTCGCCCATGCGCCCGCGCGTGGCGCGGGTCGCGGGCACGCAGGGATCGCTGTCCTCGAACCTGCCCCAGCCGAACGCCGGGCGCGGCGACACCGCCTCATCGGAGGCCAGGGTCCGGGCCGGGGCCATCGCCTCGCTCAAGTCGCCCGTGCCGTCGTCGCTCTCCACACACACCACGCACTCCACTACACCCACCCAGGGTGCCCCGCCGCTCCCGCCGATGCGGTCCGGCTCCACGGGCTGACCAACCCCAGCCACCGAACCATCCCCTCCCCCCCACCACCCACACCACCCCCGCACACACCAAACACCTCACCGCCGCCCATCACCCCTGCGCCGCCTCACGGCACGCACCCCAAGCCGAGCGCAATCACGGAGGATTGCCATGTCACGAATCAACAGCAACACACCGAGCCTCATCGCACGGGCCAACCTCAACCGCAGCCAAGCGGACCTGAACGTCCGGCTTGAACGGCTGAGCACAGGCGTGCGCATCAACCGCGGCTCGGACGATCCCGCCGGGCTCATCATCTCCAGCCGCATCGGCTCGGAGATCAGCGGCATGCAGCAGGCGATCAACAACAGCCAGCGGGCCAGTTCGGTGATCTCCACCGCCGAGGGTGCGTTGAGCGAGGTCTCCGATCTGCTCAACTCGATCCGGGGCCTGGTCGTTGAGGCCGCCAACACCGGCGCGATCTCCGACGAGGAGCGCCGCGCCAACCAGCTGCAGATCGATTCGGCCATCGAGTCAATCACCCGCATCAGCAACGCCACCTCGTTCGGCGGGCTGCGCCTTCTCAACGGATCGCTCGAGTACGTGCTCTCCGGGCTGCGGTCCTCGGCCATCAGCAAGGCCCAGATCTTCGGCGCCAACTTCGCCGGCCAGAGCAGCATCCAGGTCAATGTGCAGACCGTCGCCTCCGCCCAGACCGGCCGCCTCTACCTGCGCGGGGACTACGGCGGTCCGTTCGGGAACGGCGCCCTGCAGTCCTCGGTCACCCTCGAGGTCGCCGGCCCCAAGGGTGTGCAGACGATCCAGTTCCTGTCCGGCCTGTCACTCACCCAGGTCCGCAGCGCCGTCAATGCCTTCAAGGACGCCACGGGCGTTTCCGCCTCCCTGGTCAACGGAAACCCCGCCTCGGGCATCATTTTCTCATCGGTAGGTTTCGGCTCGCGTGAGTTCGTCTCTGTTCGCAAGACCAACAACCCCTCCGCCGCGTCCTTCTTCCAGACCTACGCGATGGACAACGCCGCGGCCGTCCCCGCCGGCATCGACATCCCAGCGCTCATCACCGCGGGCACGCTTGTCCCCTCCAGCCGCGATGCCGGGCGTGACGTGTTCGCGGTCGTCAACGGCAGTCTCGGCACCGGCAACGGCCTGTCCATCTCGCTCCCCAGCGCCAGCAGCCTATCGCTGGAGCTGCTCCTCTCCGAGGCTCTGGCCACGCGGAACGGGGCAACCACTTCGTTCGACATCACCGGCGGCGGTGCGCTCTACCAGCTCGGCGCCGAGATCAACAACTCCCAGCAGATCAATATCTCGCTGCCTTCGATCAGCGCCAGCCGTCTAGGCGGCACGTTCATCAACGGATCGCTCGCCTTCCTTGACTCGATCCGTTCCGGCGGCTCCAACGACCTCAACAGCGGGAACTTCGAGAGCGCCTCTCGCATTCTCAGTTCCGCGCTCGACGAGGTCTCGATCATCCGCGGACGCCTCGGCGCCCTGGAGCGCAACACTCTCGATACCAACGTTCGCTCGCTTCAGTCCGCCGTCGAGAACCTCTCGGCCAGCCAATCCGTGATCCGCGATGCCGACTTCGCCACCGAGACTTCCGCGCTCTCCAGAGCCCAGATTCTTGTGAACGCCGGCACCGCCGCCCTCCAGCTGGCCAACCAGCAAGCGCAGAACGTGCTCCAGCTGCTCCGCGGCTGAATCCGGTCGAATCCCTGACAGGATCTTCTCGCCCTGAGGCGCCATATCTCGGCTCTTCGTTCAGATGCGGCCCCGGGGGCCGCATTTTTCGTCGTCGCCCCACTCCAGCGCGATCCTCTCGTTCACGCCGATGGGTAACACCCTGCGACGCCTGTGACGATTTTGTTGGTATTTCTGACCAGTAACCTCAACCCGTCCCAGAACACTTCCGATGCACCCAGCGCGTCGCGGCCTGATGATCAGGCCAGGGTCGAGCGCCGGAACGGACGCCGGCCCGACGCGGCCGGCGAGGCGGACTCGCCGTGGCCCGAATCCCGATCGCCAGGTCCGGTACACGGAGGTTTCCAGTGGCTCGCATCAACACCAACCCCGCATCGATGATCGCCCAGCGGAATCTGTCCGGGAACACGAAGGTGCTCAACCAGACGCTCGAGCGCCTCTCCACCGGGCTCCGCATCAACCGCGGCAAGGACGACCCCGCCGGCCTCATCGCCAGCGAGAACCTCCGCGCCGAGAAGTCCGCGCTCTCCGCCGCCATCAACAACGCCGAACGCACCGACCAGCTCGTCAACATCGCCGAGGGCGGCCTCCAGGAGCTCAGCAACCTCCTCACCGACCTCCGCGGCCTGGTCACCTCCACCGCCAACTCCGCAGGCCTCTCCGCCGAGGAGAAGCAGGCCAACCAGCTCCAGATCGACTCCATCCTCCAGACCATCGACCGCCTCGCCGACAGCACCAACTTCCAGGGCGTCAAGCTCCTCAACGGCAACTTCGACTTCCAGACCAGCAACGTCGCCGCAGGTGTGACCGACTTCCGCGTCAACGCCGCCAAGCTCAACAAGGGCGGCTCCATCGGCGTCCAGGCCATCATCACCGCTTCCGCCCAGACCGGCGCCCTCTACCTCTCCACCAACGGCAACCTCGACCTCGGCGGCGGCGGCTCCGGCCTCTTCACCATCGAGGTCGCCGGGCAGTTCGGCTCCCGCGAACTCAGCTTCGCCTCCGGAACCACACGCCAGCAGATGGTCGATGCCATCAACACCTACAAGGACATCACCGGCGTCTCCGCCAGCGTCTTCTCCTCCGGCGCCGGCGCCCAGGGCGTCCGCCTCCGCTCCACCAACTTCGGCTCCGACGCCTTCGTCAGCGTCAAGGTCGTCAACGCCGGCAACATCCAGGGCGCCGGCGCGGGCATCTACGGCGTCCAGGCCAACGACGTCAACTCCGCCGACGCCGGGTCAGTGTCCGCGTTCACCTCCACGGCCGCATCCAACGGCATCCGCGATGCCGGGCGCGACATCGCCGCGACCATCAACGGCGTCGCCGCTACCGCCAAGGGCCGCACCGCCCGCATCAACACCGACTTCCTCGACGTCGAGGTCACCTTCAACACCGCTACCTCTACCCAGGTCGGCACCGTCAACGCCTTCACCATCACCGGCGGAGGCGCCGAGTTCCAGCTCGCCGGACGCGTCGATATCGCCGGCAAGGTCGCCCTGGGCATCTCCAACGTCTCGGCTCGCATGCTCGGCAACAGCGACGCGGGCTTCCTGTCATCTCTGGCGTCCGGGAAGTCGTTCAACGTGGTGGACGGCGACCTGACCAAGGCCGGTCGCGTCGTTGACGAGGCCATCCGTCAGATCTCCTCGCTCCGCGGACGCCTCGGCGCCTTCCAGAAGAACACCGTCGGCGCCACCATCCGCAACCTCGGCACCAGCCTCGAGAACACCGCCGCCGCCGAGTCCGTCATCCGCGACGCCGACTTCGCCAGCGAGACCGCTTCGCTGACCAGGTCGCAGATCCTCAGCGCCGCCGCCCAGAACTC
>VFQQ010000316.1_pt1 | contig 107723 bp, 160 predicted proteins | sample 3512341 | NCBI WGS metagenome assembly VFQQ01 (sample SAMN10412373, study PRJNA504923) | tailings metagenome | isolation source: Relicate 2 Philex TSF1 revegetated site | place: Philippines: Tuba, Benguet | collected 2017-08-29 | reverse complement strand
CAGAGCCTCTGTGCACTGCAGTGGTGCCTGACTCGGAGACTGAGGGGGAGGACAGTGTGCAGACCTCCCCTCACCGCTCCGTACCGGGCCCAGTTGGGGAGGGGGAGGTCAGCCAGGCATGAGGCTGGCCAGCATGAGGCTGCCATTGTAACACACGTGCTGTTCGTGACAAGGGACAGTCCAGGGGCACAATAGGCAGGGAGCAGGACAGCAACAAGCTCAGCTGGTGGTTGCTGCCTGTGGCAGGCCCTGCACCTGCCGCCGCGCGCCGCGCCCGCGCCGCTGCATCAACCCACACCCAGCCACATCCAGCCACATCCACCAAGCAACCAGCGCCCTCCTCCCGTCCAATTGACACCCATGCAGGCCCATCCACCTGATACCCAGCCACACGACAGCATGGCCACCTCCAGCACCCCAGGTGGGTGCCTGCCTGCACCATGTCCACTGTGGCCACTGTGGCCACTAGAGGCACGCCTGCTATTGCTGCCACCATGCATGCACGCCCTTTTCTGCTCGAACTCTCGCCCTTCAGCACCTGGGGCACGCCAAAAGGCAGCAACACCACGAATTTGCACTTTGGCTGCACATGCCTCCTCTGGGCATGCAACATCTTCTGGGAAAAAGGCACTTACTCCTAAAAACCCTTAAAAAAGCCCTAAAACCCCTAAAAGGTGAGCCTGAGAAAGGTTGTGAAAGCCAGAAACAAGTCCCTCAGCAGTTGCCTGAAGGCAACTGAAGAGTTTGGGGGGAGGAAGCTTGCAGTTTAGCAGAGGTTGCAGAGAGCATGCTGGCAGCCTCCTAAGCCTGCTTTCCCCCAGTCTATTCTTTCTGCTTGCATCTCAAGATGATTCCCCAAGCAGCAGAATGGCTGCACGCTTTGTAAAGGTGAAGCATTTGAAGCTGACGTGGGCAGTCGAACGTTTAGGCGGCGGCAACAACAGGGGCAGACGTTGTGGCATCCTGCTTCACACAGTCTAGAAGCCTTGAGGTCCAACTAAACCAGCCCCCCTCCCATGCACCTTCTGAACCTCTGAAAGCTATGGATAGTGATTTACAGTGTTGAGCAAGCAGTGCAGTGTAGTGAAGATGCGGAGAGAAAAGAGTGTGGGACACAAATAGAGTGAGCAAAGTAAAACTTATTCAGCAGAGAAAAAACTACAGCCAGGTGTCCAGCTTGAGCATCCAGACGCCCTCGTCAGGGTCGTAGTGCACAAACACGCCGCCCATGCGTGCCGCCGCCTCCAACAGCCGCCCGCGGAATGCATCCACTGTGCGCCGGTCGGCTGGCTGGCGCAGAGTCATGCGGCGGAATGTCAGCAGCGCCGGCTGATTCAGGCCCTCGCCAGGTGGCGGCCGCACCGGCTTTGGCGGCGCCGCGATCGCCAGCGGAGCGCCGCCATTGCGCCCAAGAGCAGCCAGCAGCCGCGCCCGCCGCTGGCTAGCCGCAGCTGCGGGTGTGCCTGGTGCGGGCGCCAAGCGGGCGTGGCGGCCGTTCACAGCCGGCGCCGGAGCTGACTGCTGGCGGTTGGGATACAGTCCGATCCGCCCGCGCTCAATGCTGACAATCTCGTCGAGGTCGGCATCCAGCAGGTCCACTGCGGGCAGGACAGCACGGGTTGCAAGGCAGCGGTTATTCTTGGCCCAGAAGCAACAAGGTGGCTGCACTGCAGTGAGAGCATTCACTAGCCATCTCTGTCTGCAGCAGCGGCAGGACGCCAGCAGCAGCGGCACACCGCCTACCTGGGTACAGGAATGCCACCTCGCCCACGCCGCTGCGCCCAACAACAAAGCACGGCACCGCCCGCAGCTGCTCGTCCGACATGCACGCCAGCCGCTCGATGCTTGGCACCTGCAGGTGCAGGGCAAGCGTGCATCCTCAATGACGCCGCCATGGCGTGCATTCGCAGCACTTCATTAACAGCAAACTTGTGGCACACAGCAGCAGCCAGGTTTGCAGCAGCACAGCACTTGTGACACACCAACCACAGCAAGCACGCACCGTGAAGTAGCCTGGCTTGGTCAGCCGTGGCGCCCGCTTATTGACAGCCAGCAGCGGGCCAGGCAGTGCAGCAGGCACCAGCTGCGCGTTTGGTTGCTCCTGTTCGCGGTCAGAGCTGGAGCGGCGTACTGCCAGCTGCCGCTGCTCAGGTGCACCTGCCGCTGCGCCATTGCTGGCCGCTTCCTGCCCGCCAGCACTGCTGCTATCCGAGTCTGAATCAGATGGCGAGTCGCTGTCCATCGCATCGGCTGCTGCCGCTGGTGCTGGTGCCGGGGCAGCTGAGGCACGCACACGCGCTGCCAAGTGGCCCACAAGATCATCAATGGTGGGATAGTCAAACACAACTGTAGGCGGCAGATCAATGCCAAAGGCACTGCAACACAGGGGCGGGTCGTGGAAGGGATCAGACAGGCACTCAGTAATGCAAAGCAGCATAGCAGGCGCTGCAAGCCTTAAGGCGGCTGCGCTCACGCAATCCCCGCTGCGCACCTGCTCAGCTCCTTGCGCAGCTCCACGGCACTCAGCGAGTCGAGGCCAGCAGTCATGAGGGGCGTAGAGGCTGCCACCTCTGCGCCACCCAGCACAGCTGCCACGCTCGACCACACCTGCAGCAGCAGTTAATAAAGGGCATACAGTTTTGAGCAGATGGCGGATTCACCCAGCGCAGCGCAGTCCTGCAATGCGGTGCGCAGGTCATCATCCTGACGAGAGTGCACTGTGTCGCACCTTGGAGCTAACGATTGCCAGCTGCTCTTCAGCTGACAGTGCGGCTGGCTCTGCAGGCATGGCCGCCAGCGCACGCCTTCGCCGCCTGCTGCCGCTGCGAGCCTTGCTCACACCGCTGCTCCCTGCTGCCACAGAGGCGGGCAGCACGGTAGGAGGCTGCTCCGTCACAGGCGCAGGCAGCTTGCCCACAATGAAGGCAGCGATCTCTGCCACTGAGGGGTAGTCAAATATGAGGGTGACAGGCAGGTCCAAGCCTGTCAACTGCGACGCCTCGCGGCGCACTTCCACCGCGGCTGCAGCAAATGTGTTTGCGGTTTGCAAGAACATGTTGTTTTTGCTGTTCAAGTAATGTGCTAACACACACCTCATGCAACCCACAAGCACAGCGCTGCAACCGAATTAGAGCGGCAGGCAAAACGCTTACCTAGCGAGTCGAGGCCAGCGCTCAGCAGCGGCTCGTTGGGGCCCACTGCCTTGCCGGCTGCACGCTCCACCATGGCGGCCAGCTCGCTGCTGAAGTGAACGAAGCGCTCCGCCTGGTCCATTGTGGCCCAGGCAGGCAGCGCGACAGCGGCAGGCGCCTCGGTTATCTGCTGCATAGCGGCTTGCTTGCTGTGCCGCTCGCCGCGCCGGCGGGGAGCAACTGCCACAGTCACGCTGGCATCAGCACCCTCATTGCCAGCCGCTGCAGCTGCTGCCACAGCTGCAAACTCGGCAAAGAAGGGTGCCTGCTGCCGCCCGTCTACCAGCAGCCGCTCCCACAGAAGAGCTGCCGCCATCACAGTGCCTGCCCGGGAGGCAACTGCCAAGTGCTGCAAGGCTGCCAGCCCCGCCAGCGGCTTGATGGCAGCAACGCCGACACGTGCCAGCCGAGCGGCCACAGCAGGGCTAGAGGCTGCCATGCCAGCGCCGCCCCATGCCCCCCAAGCAATGCTGGTGGCTGTCAGGCCCTGGGAATGCCATCCCTCAGCCGTCGCGTCCAACAGCGCATTGGCGGCTGCATAGCTGGCCTGCCCGCCACTGCCCAGCAGGGAGGCAATGCTGCTGAACAGCTGCACGCTGCCGTTCGGAGCAGCCCAGCAGAGGCGTGCTGCCAAGCTGCGGGCTGCCACTGACTTCGGTGCAACAGCAGCGCGCAGGTGAGCTGCCGTTTGGTTCGAGAGCAGAGCGTCCTGCGAAGAAGGTGGGAAGGGCGAGTTGGTATGGCTGCACACAAGACAGCAGCAGCAGCGGTGCAAGCTGCAGCGCATCATCAGCCTGCAAAAAAGCGCTGCAAGATAAAGGTTCCCTCAGCTAGCTGCACTCACCTTCAGCACGCCAGCGGCGTGAACCAGCGACGAGACCTGCATGCCAGAGCTGTGCAAGCCGAGCGCCAGGCCCGCTGCATCAGATTGTGCCGCTGAGTCGCACTGCTGCACACTCAGCACAGCGGTGCTGCCGCTGCTGACAGCCTGGCGCCAAGCTGCACTGAGCGAGGCCTCCAGAGAGGCCAGCCCAATGCTGCGGCCCAGCAGTACCAGGTGGGTACTGCCACTGCCAGCCAGCTGCAGCTGCTGCGCTGCAAGCAGGGTACCAAGGGCGCCCAGGCCGCCAGCAATGACTGTGGCACCCTGGCTGCGGGTGCTGGCACTGCTGGCTGCGCGAGTGCGGGCTGCCTCAAGCGGCAGCAGGCGGGGAGCCAGCCATGCCCCTGCTGCCAGGTGGGCGCTGTAGGCATCGCTGGTGGGAGGCTTGCTTTCGGGTGCCAGCTGCTGCTGCGGCTGAGAGCTGCTGTGGGACCAGCGGAGGTCAGTTGCGTCAAGGGCGGCCACCTTCAGCATGCCCCACAGCGCTTGCTGCTGCACCGAGCTACGCATCGGCGCACTGCTGCTGCCGGAGGCAGTTGCGATAGCAGCACTTGTGGTGCGGACATGCAGCTCAGAGCCAGCTGCCAGTTTGGACACAGCCTGCAGGCAGCGGCAGAGCAGGTGGGCGTTGGTTGCCAGACAGCTGCTGGGCAGTCTGTAATTACCGCGCAAGTCGGCACGTCCCCATCAACCATCAAGACAACCCCCTCCTCACCGTCTGCATGACTGCCAGGTGAGCAGCAGCAAAGGAAGCATCGCTGCAGCTGTGCCGCTGCCCAGCCACAGCCACAGTCCTGCCACCCAGCTGCCACAGCGGCGAAGCAGCATGTGCTGCGGCCATGCTGGGCGCTGCGGAGCCATAGCTGCTGCTGTGCGCCTGCCACTCAATGGCGTACAGCAGCTCGGAGCCCGCTGCAGGGGCCGCAACAGCTGCGGCTGGCGCCGGCATGGCTTTGGCAAGCAGGCCGGTCAGGTGCATGCCGCTGCCCAGGCTGGAACTACCGCCGCTGCTGCTGTGCCAGTGCATGTCGTTCAGGGCTGAGTTGTCGACAGGGTGGATGTGCAGGGACGCAGCGACTGCCCAGCCTGAATGCTTGCACGCATCTGCAGCAGAGGGCAAGCAGATCATAACGTTCAAACAGCAATGAAGGGCAGCAGCAGCAGCAACAACTTTGCGCCAGCTATGGCATCGCGATGCGCAGGCAAGGTTTGGTACGACAGGCACTCACCGTCAGCAGTGGGCAGCAGCAGAGCGCCTGCCGCAGCAGGTACGCGTGTGACAGCAATGGGAGCGCCCGCAGCTGGCACTGGCGCCAGGTGGATGCATGCGTCAAACACGCCTGGCTGAAGGCAGTACCTGCAGACATCAAGCAAAACCATCATTGCATCTCGGCTCTTGCGCAGCTTGCAGATGCACTCTGCTATCGCCATCCGCACGCGGCAGCCTTGCAGGAACCAGAACAGCTGCACAATACAAGGCTCATTCTTACCCAGCAGTGTCCTGACAGGCCGCTTCTACCTTGGCAAAGTTGTGGCCAGTTGCCGCCACAGCAGTGACAGATAGCAGCAGGCCACCGCTGCCGCTGGTGGCCGCATGCGCTGGCTGCGGCAGCGCACTGCGGCTCGCAACAGCAACTGCGGCTGCCTGCAGGTGGCGGCTGCCGCTGCCGCTCATCACGTCAACTGAGCCACTGCGGCAGTCCACAGCGCAACGCAGCAGCATGCCGCTGCGGCTGCTATCCGCTGATGGAAGCACACATGGTGCCAGGATGGCCAGCCGGGCAATGGCTGCCGCTGTGGAAAGGCTGCCGTCAGCCGGCTGGCATGCTGCAACAGCTGCCGCCGCCATCTCAAACATGGCTGCGCCAGGCAGCAGCGCTCTGCCCTGCACGCTGTGGTCACGCAGCCATGACAGGCCTTGCACCGACAGGTCAGCTGCAAGCTGCACCAGCTGCCCTGTTGCAGCAGGCTGCACAGCTGCCAGCAGCAGCAGCGGGTGCGGCAAAGGGCTGGGCCAGTAGGCTGCCCTCTGCCAGGCAAGGCTGGGAACCGCTGCAACAGCGCCACTCGCAGCCGCTGATGCCAGCACAGCATGTGCATTGACACCGCTCATGCCAAACGAGCTGGTGCCGGCCAGTGGCTGCTCAGCAAAGCTGCCTGCCAGATGAGCTGCAGGTGCCAGCTGCCGGCTGGCCGCTGCCGCCAGCCCCAGCCGCCCAGTCCAGTCGGCCAGGGCAGCGGAGACATACGGGTTGATCTCCCGCAGGTTGACAATGGGAGGCAGAGCCGCCTGCCTGAGCGCGCCAACTGCCAGCAGGGTGCCTGTCAGGCCAGCTGTGCCCTCGGTATGGCCATAGCAGCTCTTGCTGCTGCCCAGCGCCAGCACCCGCCGCTCAGCAGAAGCGGCTTTGCCGCCAGCAGCTGAGCCGAGGGCGCCAACCTCGATCGGGTCACCCAGCGGCGTGCCTGCACAACAGGGGAGCAAGAGATCACGGCCAGAATCAGTGCTTCTGTTTGACAAGATCGACCATGCATGTTATCCAAGTAACAATGCACTAGACAGCCAAGTGCCCCAGCTGCACAATATATGACCCTCCACTATTGCGGAGCGCACCAGTGCCATGCAGGGAGACAAAGATGACCGCAGCCGGCTGTGCGCCAGCAGCTGTTAGAGCTGCCCGCACAAGAGCCGTCTGTGCGGGGCCGTTGGGTGCCGTTAGACTGCTGCTACGGCCATCCTGGTTGACTGCGCTGCCATGCACGAAGCCAAGCACGCCTGCCATGCTGCCGGCCAAGTCTGCCTGCTGCAGCATGGCCAGCGCCACAGCTTCGCCACGGCCGTAGCCATCAGCTGATGAATCAAAGGTCTGGCAGCGGCCAACAGGAGACAGCGCTTGCAGCAGGCAGATGCGAGAGGTAGTCTGCACAGGAAGGAATGGGCAGGTTGTAAAATGAAATTTACTGCTGCCTGTACTGCGCTAAAACAGCATGAAGCGCCCACGTGCATTGCTGCCACATGCCCCGCAGCAAGCCCAGCACCACAGCTTGCCTGCGGAATCAGCATCACATTGACACCGCCTGCCACGCCAGCAGCAGACTCAGCAGCCAGGATGCCGCTGTGCGCCATGTGCAGCGCCACTAAGGAGCTGCTGCAAGCGGTGTCAGTGCTGACACAGGGGCCCTGCAGTCATGTGAGGGGCAAGCCAACGGCTTAGAGCTGGCAGCAGCAGCAAAGGCAGCAGCGGCAGCACATCAAGCGCCATCAGCAGGGAACTGGTGCAATGGGTGCAGCATCATCAGCCGAATGGCAAAACAGCACTCAAGCAAATGTCACACCTGGAAGCCGAAGGTGTAGGATGTGCGCCCGACCAGGAAGGACAGACCGTGCCCGACAATGGCGTTGGAGTTGACGTCTGCCACGCCAGCAGGCGCAAGGACGCCATCCAGATACTCTGCACCAGTGGCACAGCAACTCGATCAAAGCTTGCACCAGCAGCCGGAAGAGCAGCTCAAATGGCGGCTGCAGACCAACCACCGGCATCAGCACTGGCACCACAACGACAGCAGCAGCAGGCGGCCCCTGCCAAACCTCACCTGTGTACATGCACCCCACATAAACGCCAACAGAGGACTGCACTGCATCCGCTGCTGCAGCTGCTACCGGTGAGGCCAGCAGCTCCTGAGTGTGCTCCAGCAGCATGCGGGCCTGCGGGTCCAGGCACACCGCCTCGCTGCAGCAGAGAAGGGCAGGCGCGAGGGGTTACCCAGCAATGGCAGACAGCGGCAGCGCCAGTGGCAGCAGCGCAGCGGCCGCGGCAGCGACTGCAAAGCAGAGGCAGCGACAGACATTGCACACCTTGCGCTGAGCCGGAATGCCGCTCCATCGAAGGCTGCCAAGCCGTCCAGCCAGCCGCCGAAGCGCACGCACATGCGCCGCGTGCCGCCATCTGCGGCAGGAACAGGAGCAACAGCAACAGCAGCATTAACAGCGGCTCGCCCTGCCTCAAGACAAAGTGCACGCATGCTACCACCATGCACGCCTATGTCTGCATTGCCCAAGTTCATGTGCCTCACCAGGGTGGTAGCAGGCATCGACATCCCAGCGCTGCGCAGGCACAGGAGCCTGCAGGCTGGCCCCAGCTGCAACCGCCGCGTCAAAGCCAGCCAAGTCGGCATTGCTGCCGCCAGCAGTGGAGCTGGATGGTGCAAAATGGGAGGCCAGGTGGCTGGTGCTGCCAGGAGCTGGGTAGCGGCACGACACGGCCGCGAGGGCTGTCACGCTGCTGCTGCCTGCGTGGCTGTCCGCTGCCAAGGCCACCTCTGAGCCCAGCTGCAAAGCAGCGCTGTCACCATCCTCGTCTGCGTCGGCTGCATGCTCTGCCACATATGCCGCCAGGCTGGCGAGAGTGGGGTAGTCGAATGTCACCGTGGCAGGCAGCTGGATGTTGAACGCAGCTGCCACTGCGTTCCGCAGCTCCACTGCTCCCAGCGAGTCGAGCCCAGCCTGCGAGGCGGTAGACGTCCAAAATAAATGGTTAGCAAAGACAGCACGGGGCAGTTGCAGCGGCGCCAGCAGGGGTGAATGCGCGCCAGCCATAGCAGGTATTGCTTGCAACTGCCTCCGTCCCCCGCAACTCACCTCCATCAGCGGTTGGTTGGGCGGCACAGCCGCACCCAGCACGCCCCTAACAACATCGGTTAGCTGTGCAAGGATGGCGGAAGATCTCTGCTGCTGGCCGGCGGCTGCAGCAACCAGCACCACGCGGCCAGCTGCGCCGCTGCGCTGGCGGCGACGGATGCCATTCTGGCCCGTTGCAAAGCCAGGTGGGGCGCTGCCCTCCTGCACTGCCTCTGCTAGCTGCGGCAGCTGGGAGTGCACAAACTCCGCCAGCGCCGCTGGGGTTGGGTAGTCGAATGTGACAGTGGCAGGCAGCTCCACAGCAAAACGGGTTGCCAGGGCGTTGCGCAGCTCAACAGCACCTGCAGAAGGTTGAGGCAGCAGGGTGGAAATGTCACGCATGGCAGCATAGCTGCGTCCTAAACGTGTCCAGTGCAACCACGGCGACTTAGCAGTGCACGAGCTTTCAACTGATCAGCAGCATCCTCTCACCAAGGGAGTCCAGTCCTGCAGACATGAAGGCATCGGATGAACCCATGCTGCTGCCGGTGACGCCGGCTGCCAGCTGCAGCACCTGCTCAAGCACAGCCGCGGCAGTGGGGACTGCTGCTGCTGCTGCAGGTTGCATCGTGCCCGCTCCCGCCGAGGCTGCTGCTGCACCAGCCGGAGCCAGCTCAGCAAAGAACTGAGACTGCTGCTGTGCGGTGCGCAGCATGCGACTCCAGTCAAGCGCCACCACAGGCGCCACCACAGCAGTCGCACAGCCACCGCTCATCAGGCTCCCCAGCAGCTGCAGGCCGCTGATTGGCTGTACCAGGCCGACACCTTTGGCCGCCAGGCTGGCTGCCACAGCTGGTGTTGCCATGCCGCCTCCAGCCCAAGGGCCCCACTGTAGGCTGCCTGCCTGCAAGCCCGCCTGCTGGCACAGCTGAACTGCGGCGTCTAGGGCTGCATTGGCGGCAGCGTAGTTGGCCTGGCCCGCGTTGCCCAGCAAGGCGGCCACACTGCTGAAGAGCACACGGTGACGCAGCGGCTGCATGGCCAGAGCGGAGGCGGCGGCCTGGCATCCGCTGAGCTTTGGAGCCAGCACCGAACGCAGGCTCCGTGCTGTCTGCCTGGCCAGAGGTGCATCCTTCAGCACGCCGCCTGCAAGCAAAGGCAGCAAGTGAGATGTGATCAGGACGGCCAAACCGCGTAGCAAGACAGCCGGGACACACAACCCAGCAACGTGCGTGAGAAAAAGAGTAGCCCACCTGCATGGATGTAGGCTGTCGTGTCGCGCTTTGCACACATGGCAGCAGCAACATCTGCTGCCGCTGCAGTATCGCACTGCCTGGCTGTCACCAAGCAGCTGCTTGCCGTAAGCACTTGCGGCAGTGAGCTGGAGGCTGATCGGCCCAACAGGCGAATGGTGCTGCTCTGCTGCTCCGCTGCCAGCCAGCTGGCGGTCAACAAGCCTAGAGAGCCCAAGCCTCCGCTTATGGTGATGCTGCCGCCGAGCTTGTGAGTGGCAGCGCCAGAAGGGACAGTGCCCCGCTGGTGCTGCTCTGGCAGCAGCTGCGACAGCAGCCACGTGCCGTGAGCCAGCAGTGGCGCCGCAAACACATCAGCGGAAGCTGGCTCCTCAGCGGTGGTGCCTGCTGGCTGCAGGTAGCTGCTGCTCACAAAGCTGGGAAGGGCTGATGCTGCGGGCGCCTCAGCTGAAGCTGCCTTTAGGAGGCCCTGCACAGCCACTGCTGCCAGGCATGCTGCCAACTGCCTGGCTGGCACACTGGTGGGGTTTGCGGGCTGGTCGTGTGCCGTCACAGCCTGCAAGCGCAGGCTGCCTGCTGACCCACCACTGCACAGCAGGGCCAGTGCCTTCTGTGCTGGTCCAAACACGGCAACATCTGACGCTGCCACTGAGCCATGCGGCAGCAAGGCCAGGCGCCCTGTGCTGTCCGACAGGCTGAGAGCCGCAGTGCTGCCGCCAGCTGCGCTGATTGCCGCGGCGGGGTTGTGTGCTGCCGCGCAAATGCTGTAGCTGGTTAGGTGCGGGCCCGCACTGACTGCCGCAGGCTGGCGCTGCCTGCTTGAGCCCACTGCCCTGGACTCAAGCTGCTGCAGGCTGAAGGCAGCAGCGCAGCTGCTGGACAGCAGAGTGTAGCTAGCCACTGTGGTGTGAGCAGAGGCTGAGTCGGCCAGCATCACGGGCCACGTGGCGCTACCGCTGCTGTTGCTGTCACGGCTGCTTGCTGCCACAAAGAATGCGGCACCAACTGGCACCCTGGGGGCAGCGCTGCTGCTGGCATGAGGCGTGGCAAAGACGCCGAGGTGCAACGTGGCATCCAGGGGGGCAGGATGGCAGTGCCATCCCGGCGCAGCATGCTCAGGCTGCGGCTGAATGCTGCCACACGCTGCAGCCGCAGGGGCTTCGGAGGGCAAGCTCGCCGCCAACAGCTGGCGGAGTGCCTGGCCTGCGGGCGCTGGCTGATGCGCGGCTGTGAATCTAGCGTGGCTACACAGCTGAGCTGCTAGGTTGGTGACAGCGGCTGCGGCAGCCCTGCTGCGGCTCTCCAACCGCACAGCAGGGTTGGCTGCGCCGCCAAAACTGACCGTGCAGCGCGCCAGCGGCAAGGCTGCACCGCTGCCACTGCTGCCGCTGCCCGCTGGTAGAATGAGAGGCGCTGGGATGCTGGCGGCGGCCAGCGCTGCCGTGTCTGCGCCTGCAGCAGCGTTGCTGGCATCCACCAGCTGCTGCGCTGCCGCCCGTGCAGCTTCCAGCATGGCGGCTGCTGGCACCAGCACACGCCCTTGCACCTGCAGGGTGCCAGGGTCAGACAAGACGCACAAATCAGGGCGCAGCGGGACAGCCGCACTGCATTTGACCTGCAGACATGCAGCCTTCTCCTTGGTAGCAGCAGAGCAATCTAACCAGGGGGAATCCTGCTTGCTTGTGTCACCCACCTGATGCTCCCAAACGAACGCGAGGGCGGGCCGGCCCAGCACAACATCGAACGCTGCGCTTGTGCTGCCGCCACTGCTGGCTACAGCCGCACTGAACAGCAGCAGGTGTGCCGCAGGTGTGTACCAGAAGCGGCGGCGCTGCCAAGCGCTGAGCTCGCTGCCAGCTGCCTGCTGATCTGCACTGCCCTCCAGCGCTTGGCTGCGCAGCAGCACGTGTGCATTTGTGCCCTGGAAAGCAAACGCGCTGCAGCCAGCACCAATGCTGCCATGAGCAGGCGTCAAGCCCGCAGCTGACTGCCGCGCCACAGCAAAGCTGCTGCTGGAGCTGTCCAGAATGCTTTCGACGTAAGCATTCAGGCTGCGCAGGTGCAGCACAGCTGCACGCTGCTGCTGCTGCAGCCGGCCTGCCGCTCGCAGCACGCCAACCACACCGGCAGCTGTCTCTGCATGGCCGAGCAGTGACTTGGCAGCAGCCAGCTCGACTGCCGGCTGGCCAGCTGCAGAGGCGGCACCACGGTCCAGCACGGCAGCCAGAGCGCCAACCTCAATGGGGTCGCCCAGTGCAGTGCCTGCGAGCAGATTTGCAACGTTCCAGAAAGTGGTTGCCAGCAGCTCACAGCACTACCTGACACAGAAATCTGCTGCGGCACAAGCCATTGCACAAGCTTGCCGCCCCAGGCAGATTCTCTCCTCACCTGTGCCGTGCATCTCGACCGCATGCAGCTGCCACGGCGCCATGCCAGCAGCAGCCATCGCTGCAACCACCACGGCTTGCTGGCTTGGGCCGTGCGGTGCCGTGAGGCTGCTGCTGCGCCCGTCCTGGTTGACAGCTGTGCCACACAGCAGCAGAGCATTCAGCTGCGCTGGGCCAGGGGCTGAAGTGGCGGACTGCAGCAGGACTAGCACCGCTCCCTCCGACCGAACATAGCCATCGGCAGCGGCATCTAGTGCCTTGCAGCGGCCATCAGGCGCCATCATGCCTGCCAGGGCAAGCGGGGCGGGGAGGACAGCGATTGGAGATAAGACCGTAACTTGTTATGTGAAACCATGGCAAATACCATCCGTCTATCACCACAGCTGCGCAGAGCAGGTGTCCCACACAGGAGGCGGCACGACTGTCCACCCACCTGCGGCTGCAAACATGGCAGTCGTCTCCCAGTTCATGGGCAGGTTGACACCAGCCGACAGGCCGCGGCTGGCACCACTGCCCAGGATAGCGCCAGCGGCAAAGTGCGTTCCGACCAGCGAGGAGGAGCAGGCAGTGTCGATTGCAACTGCGGGGGGGGGCGGGAGGCAGAAGAGAAGTCAAGCTTGATGGCAAGCCTGTTGCAATTGAATGAACCCTTTCCAGCAAGGGAATCTAAACGCAAGACCATGACTGCACATCAGCACACCTGAAGGGCCCCTAAGGCCGAAGCAGTAGCTGAGGCGGCCCGCTGCCGCCGACAACGCACGGCCAGTGCCCACATAGCTGCTGCCGGCTGCTGTTGCTGCCGCCGTGCCTGCTGCGACAACTGCAGGCTCTCCAAGCGTGGCAATGCCCACTGCCACTGCAGTGAGCTGCTGCATTGCAGTTCCAGCGGCCTTGCTGCCGCCAGCTGGGGAGTCAGTGGTGGGCAGGAGACCGGCAGCCTCCTCCAGCAGCACGCGCTGCTGCGGGTCCAGCAGCGCCGCCTCTGCAACACAACAGGAAGGGGCAGCACGGTGTGAACATCACGGTAGGATTCCGCTTCGCAAGATGCAGCCCTGAGTAAAATACGAGACATCATGGCGGAGACATATGGCTCACCTGATGGCGGAATGGCGAACGCCTCTGGATCAAAGGCAGCCCACTCCAGCACACAGCCGCCAAAGCGGCCACTGAGCACGCCAGCTGCTGAGCTGGTGCCCGTCAGGCGGCTGGCTGAGCCAAAGCTGGCCAGGCTGCGGCCAAAGTCGGCATCCCAGCGATCGTGCAGAACAGGGCAGATGGGGTCAGCAGCTGGCGCGGCTGCAACCGGCAGTGACTTTGAGCCTGGCAGCTGCGCCAGCCGGCTGCGAATGCCAGTGACGAGCACCAGCTGCCTGTCCACCTGAGCTGCTGCCACAAGCCCGGTCTGTGGCACCGCTTCAGCAGCTGCCTGGCTGCTAGCATCAGGCAGCTGTGCTGGCGCCAGACGATCTGCCAGATAAGCGCTGATGGCTGCCACAGTGGGATAGTCAAACACAAGCGTGCCGGGCAGGTCGCAGCCCACGCGGTGGCCGATCTCATTGCGCAGCTCCACAGCGCCTGCAGTGCAACACATCCAGATAGAACAGGTAAAGGAGTCTGCATGGCACACAACAGGGCTGCCTGCTGCAGCCAGAATGCATGCACAGGCAATGGGTGGCCACGGCAGCTGCATTCGAGGTCTCACCGAGCGAGTCGAGGCCGGCGCCAACCAGCGGTGCGTCCATGCCAGGGTCCGAGCCCAGCACTGCCACCACAGCGGCTGTGACTGCCGCCTGCAGTGCATCAGCTGTGAGGCCTGCAGCAGCTGGAGAAGCTGTGCTGGCTGTGGTGGCGGCTGTGGCAGTTGCACCGTCTGCTGAGTCTGCTGTGCTTTCTGGGCCGCTGTGTGGCAGCTGCTTCAGCTCGGCAAACAGCGGGCTGTTGCTCTTGAGCTTGTCCCAGAAGAAGACAGAGGCCACAACCGACGGCGGCAGCATGCCGCCAGCCGCTTGCAGCGCAGGTTGGCTGCCGGAGCGCAGCAGCGCTGCCATGGCGGCCATGCCAGCACCGGGGCGAATGGCACCAAAGCCAAGGCGCTCCATGCGCTCCAGGCCTGCAAGCAGAGAATAGGAGCGTGCTTGCTTCACTACAAGTCCAACAGTCCAACACTGTTCGGTAGTTTGACAGGTGAATATGCATCCTGGTGCTGGCAAGTCAAACATGCCTGTATAATCCAACCCACTTGCCCCTACATAGCTGCCCATTCACCTGCATGTGCCGCCATGCCGGCGCCTGCCCATGCGCCCCAGCTGACCGCAACACTCGGCAGGCCTTCCTGCTGCATGCTGGATGCCGTGCTGTCCAGCAGCGCGTTGGCAGCTGCATAGTTGGCCTGCCCACCGCTGCCAAGAGCTGACGCCACCGAAGAGAACAGCTTGACTGCTGCCAGCGGCTGCAGTGTGGCGGTTGGCGCGCTGGCCAGGCGGGAGGTGCCGGATGCCTTGGGTGCAAACACAGCCCGCAGCCTGGCCAGCGTCTGATTCTGCAGGGTGGCATCATGCAGCACACCGCCTGCATGCAGCACGCCAGCCAGAGGCAGCCGTTGCCGAGCTGACCCAGCCGCAGCATCCAGGACCGCAGCTGTATCAGCGTCGGCTGCTGCATCGCACTTGAGCAGAGTTACTGCTGCGGCCCAGCCGTTTGCAGAGGTGGCCGCTGCCATCAAAGAGGAAGGCTGAGAGCTGGCCACAGCTGCTGTTGCTGCTGCTGCACGCTCGGCCACGCCTGTGCGGCCTAGGAGGGTGATGTGCTTGGCGCCGCCAGCAGCCAGCCATTGGGCAGAGAGTGCGCCAAGAGCGCCAGTGCCGCCACTGATGGCCCACCGGCCGTTGCTGCCGCTGCTGTTGCTGCTGCTGTCCGCCACAACCACTTTGCCCACATGGCGTGCAGCCGCCAGCTGGCGCAGGGCAGCTGCCGCTGAGCCAAGTGGGTAGGCCAGAGGCGGCAGCGTTGCAATGTCACCTGCACAAAGACGGGTGAACAGTCGGGAGATTAGCTGGATTGAGTGAGTCCTCGAGGCAGCCGTGATTGAGTGAGTCCTCGAGGCAGCCGATCGTGCATCGCCAGCCGCAGAGCTCACAACAAGCTGGAAGCACAGCCCGGCATGTGTCGCACCTTTGGCCAGCCACGCAGCGATGCGTGCCATGCCCTCCCCGATGACCGGCGGCGGCAGGAAGTCCACCGCCACTGTGTGGAAGCGCACGTCAGGACGCTCCTGCACAGTTGCCAGGAGAGCAACACCATGAGCATGCATGCTGGCAGGCTGCTTCACGCGACATGCGTTCTCAAGCAGACTGCACTTGCGCTGCCTGGAAATCGCACCTGAGCCATACGTGCGGCCGCCCAGATGTCTCGCTTGCCGACCTCCACAAACGTGCCGCCGTGCTTCAGAACGGCCAGAGAGGCGGCCAGCATGCCGGGGGAGGTGAGGGAGTTGAGCACCACATCCACCCCCTCTGGGAACAGCGCCGCCAGGTCGGCGGCAAAGTCTGCAGGTGATGCCAGGTGGGAGAGCGGCAGACAGTCAGTATCCTGCTTTGCTTGCTGCCGGCGTACATCGCAAGGTTGGTCAATAGCACAGCGCTGTAGCAGTAGGGCCACCCTCTCAGCTCCCACCTGTGGACCGGCTGTCCAGGGCAGTGGGCACGCCCTGCCAGTAGCTGCGCAGGAAGGCACGCTTGGAGGAGGAACCCGCGGTGCCCAGTGGGCTGGCGCCCAGAGCGGCAGCCACCTGGACGGCAGCCAGGCCGAGGCCACCTGCACACGCATGTAAAAATGTTGGCCTGGTCAATGAACCTGCCTGACACGACACTTGCACCGCACCCAGCAGTAGCTGCGCTGCACACACATGCGGACATGCTCACTGCGCTGCTGTTGCTGCTGTGGGTACCCCTGCTGACCTGTGGCGGCATGGATGAGCACAGTCTGGCCCGGCTGCACAGCTCCAGCCGCACGGAGGCAGGCATCAGCGGTGAGGAAGACGGTCGGCAGTGTGCTAGCCGCAGCAGGCGCAACGTGCGGCGGGACAGGCACCACTGCAGAGAAGAGGGGAAACAGTGACAAGCATGAGAGAAGTGATGCAGCAATGGCCCACTGCCGTTGAGACTTGCAAGCGCAAGGCAGCGCCGGACGCAGCACTTCGTGCCATTGGCTTACCGGTCTGGTGGTGGCCAAGCACAGCTGTGCCCAGGCAGCCAGCCGCCTGCCCAAACACCAGCTCGCCCATGCGGTGGCGGCTGCCGGCACCGGCTGCAGTGACTGCCGCAGCTACATCGCCGCCTGGCGGGCCGGGGTCTCCTGGGTACATGCCCAGCACGTTGAGCACATCCCTGCACAGCACAAAGTGCAATGTGCGACTGTGTCACTGTACATGCTCTCAGTCAAACCAGGCCCCCAACGGTGCAGCAACTGCCCGCCCAACCCTCGGCCGCACGGCCGTGCACCCACCTGAAGTTGAGGCCCACAGCACGCACTGCAAGGGCCACCTGCCCAGACCCAGGCGCCTGCAGGCCCTCCACTGGCACTGCTGCCAGGTTGGAGAGGGAGCCGCGGGGCTCGGGGCTGAGGTGCAGCGGCTCCAGCGGCGCCAAGCTGCAGCAGGGATTTGAGAGGGAACGTGGAGCATCAGGTGAGGGCCAGCCGTGTTTGCCAACAATTCATAGAGAACGCAGAAGTCAGACAGGTAGAGCAAAAGCATCGCAAGTACACCAACAGCACCAATGGCAGCTTACATGGGCTGGCGCAGCAGCTTGGGATGACACATGGCGCCAGCTGTGAGCAGAGCTCCGTGCTGGTCAGCTGTGCCAGCAGACCGGCTGTCACCGCTCTGCTGTTGCTGGCAGTCCGTGGCCAGCAAAGCCCACTGGCGGCCAGGGTTCTCTACTGCTGCCACCTTCAAGGCAGCCGCCAGCACAGCGCTGGCTGTGCTGACACGGGTTGCAGCTGGGGAGGGAGCGGCTGCCATGATTAGTGCATGCACAGCGGCTGAGCCGCCAGCTGCCAGAATGCGCTGCAGCATCTCAATGCTGCCGGCTGCTGCTGCCAACGAGTTGGCAGAGGAGCGGCAGCCAGCTGCAATAGCTAGCTGGCGAGCAGAGGATAAGGCGGCAGGCAGGTCGGTGCTGGCAGCAGCATCCGCCAACAAGCGCAAGCTGCCACAACTGGCAGTTGGCACCAAGCTGCTGTTGCACTCTGCTGCTGGCGCATCAGCAGCTGCCTGCCACTGGATGGCGTAGGTGAAATTGTGCTGCTCAAAGGCCTTGACATCTGCTGCTGCATCTGCCACAGCCGTGGGTGCCTTCTGGGATGGCAGCGGCTTGGAGTGCAGGCCGCAAGCGGAGAAGCAGCTGCCGGCCAGCTGTGCACGGATGGTGCACAGAGCCGATTTGTCGGCTGCAACAACTGGCAGCTCGGACGATGACCACTGCTGCCTGCCGCAGCGCGCTGCCGCCGCTGCTGCCACAGCCGCCACTGCAATAGGCACGCGGCTGGCGCTACCTCCCAGGCCTGCCACCTTGACAGCAGCCAGGTGCAGGGCTGCATCACTGGCGGCAGGCTGTGCATGCCAGCCGCTGCCGCTGGGACAGGCAGCTGCGCTGCTGATGGCTGCAAAGTTGTAGCGGCGGGCAGTGCCGCCGCTAGCCAGACTGCTGATCACCAGCTGCCGTGCTGCGCCGCTGCTGCCACTGGCTACTGCTTCAAGCACTGCAGGGGCTGCTGGAGCAGCGCAGACTGAGCCGCGCACATGGCGGGTGCCATCTGCAGACAGCACCTCTGCTGCCCCACTGCTGAGCTGCAGGGACACCTGCACAGCATCACTGGCGGCAGCAGCTGCCTGAGCCAGGATCTTGGGAGCCTGAATGGCAACGCCTGCCAGGCTGGGCAGCAGCTGCTTCTTGAAGCTGTCGTCCACTGCACTGCTGACTGCCGCAAGCAGCAGCTCAAAGAAGGCTGTGGCTGGCACCAGCAGGCGACCGCTGATGCAGTGGTCTCGCAGGAATGCTGACGCGCCGCCAGCAAAGCTGCAGCTGAACTGAACAGTGCTGCCAGCCATGCTGGCCAGCTGCAGCAGCGGGTGTGGCGCAGCGGCTGGCCAGTGCCGCTGCCGCTGCCAGGGCAGGGGCTGGCCACCAGCTGCATCGCTGCTGCCCTCACTGGGTACAGCAGACAGCAGCATGTGCGCATTTACGCCGCTCATGCCGAAAGAGCTGGCGCAGGCCACCCCTGGGTTGCTACTGCTGCGTGCTGCTGCAGCAGGCATGGGAGCCTGCTGGCGCGGCAGGGCAGCCAGCAGGGCGTGCCTGTGCCGCCAGTCTTCCACAGCAGAGGCCACATATGGGTTGATCTCGCGCAAATTGACGATGGGTGCTTGGGCTGCCTGCTGCTGAGAGCCCAGAGCAAGGAGCAGGCCCGTCAGGCCTGCAGGCAGTGGTAGTTGGGCAGGAAATGGGGATGATCGCAAGGTAGTGATGAGCAGGCCAGAGCACGCTGAACCCAGCCAGGTCAGAGGTGGTGAGCCAGTTTATATGGCAACAGACCAGCTGTCCCCAGCAACCGCCCCTTACCTGCGGCGCCCTCAGTGTGGCCGTAACAGCTCTTGTTGCTGCCCAGCGCCAGCACACAATGACCGGGCTGCGCGGCGGAAGCCGACAGTGCCCCGCCGATGGCACCCATTTCTGCAAGAAGGTACGGGCAGAGGCATTCTTTAGTGGGGAGTTCACGCACGCACCGATCCGGTGACATGCGATTGGGCTGCTAAAAGTGCAGGCACCAAGCACAGCAACCAACTTCACGCTAGGGGTTCACAACGCACCAATGGGGTCGCCTAGCGGAGTGCCGGTGCCATGCACAGCTAGGTAGGCCACATCTGCTGCGGACAGGCGAGCAGCCGCCAGTGCCGCGACAAGCAGCTTTTGCTGCGCAGGGCCGCTGGGTGCGGTAAGCCCGCTGCTGCGCCCTGCTGTGTTGACGGCACTGCCGTGCACAACCGCCAGCAGGCCGGCTGCTGCTCTACCAGCTGAGCTGTCCAGCTGAGGCACCAGCACAGCTGCCACAAAGCCTTCGCCGCGGCCGTAGCCGTCAGCAGAGACATCGAACGTCTTGCATCGGCCCAGTGGCGACAGGGCCTGCAGCGCTGAAATCTTGACATGCGTCTTGCTCGCAAGCAGCGCGTTCACGCCTGCTGCCACTGCCGTACCACACTCGCGCTGCGCAAGCGCAGCTGCTGCCAGGTGTGCGCTGACCAGCGAGCTGCTGCAAGCTGTGTCGGTGGTGACACATGGGCCCTGCGGCAAAGGGAGCAGATATGGGACGATCATAATCACACGATGCAGAGAAAGCAGGCGAGCGCAGCGGCCTCGCTGGAAAAGCAAACTCAGGCACCAGTGAAGCAACAGCCAAAGGTTGAAATCTTTTAATGAAGAACAGTGTACCTGGAAGCCAAAGGTGTAGGACACGCGCCCCGCCATGAACGGGAAGCTGTTGCCTGTGATGGCATTGGCGGCGGTGTCCTGACCACCCAGCATGGGCAGCAGCTCAACAAACTCTGCACAGAAGGGGAGTCAGAGAGATGAGCAGCTCATGGTTTCAGTTCCGCGAACATGAGCAGATATTGGCAACAGCATGCTGCTGCACAGCTCAGCAACCCCCAGATCTCTGGCCAGCTCCTGCCTACCTGTGGCCCACATGCAGCCCACATACACGCCAGTGGCGCTGGCTGACATGTCTGCGGCAGTGCCGCTGTGCTGCACCAGACGGCCCTGGGCATCTGCCACAGCCTCGGCAGTGTGCTCCAGCAGCAGGCGGCCCTGAGGGTCCATCACAGCCGCCTCTGCTTTCGTCAGGCGGAAGCTGTCTGCATCAAATGCCGCCATGCTGCCGGCCGCAGCACTGCCGTCCAGAGTCGCAGCAAAGCGTGCGTAGGTGATGGAAGCGCCAGCAGCGGCGGCGCCCTGGTCAGGGCTGTATAGTGCATCTACACACATGGCAAGACGAGCAGGGTCATCAGGAGAATGATGCTTCAAGTCACAGATTGCAGTGGCTGCTTGCCTGAACCAAATTCCCAGTCACGTCGCTTACCTGCGTCCCACTTGCATAGAGGGATCAGTGTCTGCACATCGACGCCGGATGCAGCCTGCTGCCAGAAGCTGGGCAGGCCTTCGCCGCTGCCGCCGGCCGCTGGGAAGCTGCAGGCCACGCCCGCCAACGCAGCGAGTGGCTGCGCGCTGTCACGCTGCGCGAGGGTGCTGTCTGCCAGCTGTGAGGCGCGGCTAGCCGTGGCTGCTGCAAAGCTGCCCTGGGCAGCGGCCAGCTGGCCGGCCAGCCAAGAGGCCAGGGCAGCGACACTGGGGTGGTCAAAGATCAGGGTAGCAGGTGCCTCCACTTGGAACCGCTCAGCAATGGCATTCCTGTTAGACGGGGGGTGGGGGAGAGGGATGAATGGGAAACGTATGCATGATGCAAAGGCTATGTAAAGCTACAGAGAGCAAGGGGTATGCACCACGCAGCAGCTGGCCGCACCTGAGCTCCACGGCAGCGATGCTGTCCACGCCCGCCTCCATCAGCGGCTGCTCAGCGCTGCCAACCGCTGCGGCCGTGGTCTCAGCCACCAGCTCAACCAGCTGCTGCTGCAGCTGCGGCAGGCTGGGAACAGGCAGTGGCGCAGCCCGCTGGCCAGTATGGAACAGGCCAGCCGATGGCATATCAGGTGCCGCTGCGCTGCGGGTGCCGCTGCGCTGTGCCAACTCGGCTGCGATGAAAGCTGCCAAGTCGACAGGAGTCGGGTGGTCAAAGATGAGTGTGGCTGGCAGGTCCAAGTCAAAGCGAGCTGCCAAACCATTCCTGCAGAGACAAAAGGGCAGCAGCAAGCGCATGGCACATCACAGCAAGGAGAACTAGACCAAGCAAGAGGCATGGAATGCGGTCAAACAAAAGGGCAAAAGTGTCACCCGGCAGAAGAGTGTGGGAGCAGGCAGCCCAGCCAATCATCTCAACAACACCCTCACCTGAGCTCCACGGCTCCGATGCTGTCCAGGCCGGCCTCCAAGAAGGGAGCATCAAGGGCAACATCCACTGCGGCTGCACTGCTGCCCAGCTGCTCTTCAAGCAGCTGCTGCACAACAGCCAGCACTTGCTTGGTCGACGACAGAGCCGGCGCAGGCGCTGCTGCTGAGGCTCCAGCAGCAGCTGGTGCCACCTGTTGGGGCGGCGCTGCTTGCTGCTCTGCTGCAGGGGGCTGCACGGCCGCGAAGTAAGGGAGCACTGCGGGGCCCTGCCGCATCTGGCGGCGGCCAGCCGGAGACAGGAAACGGCTCCAGTCAAAGGGTGCTGCCATGATGACTGCCGCTCCTGCGCTGCTTCCTGCCATCAGGCCGTGCAGGGCTGCCAGGCCGGCCGCAGGCTGCACAGCCTCGTAGCCCTTACGCTGAAGCTTCACTAGAAGAGCTGGCGCTGTGGCCGCCATGCCGGCGCCTGCCCAGGCGCCCCACTGCACGCTGGCGCTGGCAATGCCCTGCTGATGCAGTCCAGCTGCCGCAGCATCAAGCGCCGCATTGGCAGCTGCGTAGTTGCCCTGCCCCGCTGTGCCCAGCTCGCCTGCAATGCTGCCAAACAGCAGCAGCTGGCCCAGCGGCTGCTCTGCTGTGGCATCCGAAAGGCGCTGAAGGCCCGCCACCTTGGGTGCTGCCACGGTGCGCAGGCTGGCTGCCGTCTGGCTCACAAGCAGGGCATCAGCTAGCACGCCACCTGCGTGCAGCAGGGATGCCACCGCGTGTGGCTGTCCCGCTGCTAGCGCAGCAGCTGCCGCCTCTTCTGATGCGGCCACATCACACCGCACCATGCTGACCAGGCAGGTGCAGGTGGTGCCGCCTGTAGTGAGGCCAGCAGCTCCTGCGGTGTCACTGCCTTGGCTGCGGCCGTTGCGCCCCAGCAGCACCAGGCTGGTGCCAGGCTGGCTGCTGCTGGACTGCTGCAGCCAGGCAGCCGTCAGCAGGCCCAAGCCACCAAGGCCACCGGTGATCAGTGTGGCGCCCCTGGCCTTCAAACCAGCTGCTGGTTCCATTGCACGGCTGCTGGATGGCAGCAGCCGGGGGCTAAACAGGGTGCCTGCTTTCAGCGCCGCACCAAACTGGCGGCTGCTGGCATGCTCACTGGTGGCAGGCAGGGCAGGGCTGCCTAGCACCACCTCAGCATCTGCTGCCAGTAGCTGTTCTGATGCTGCAACCTTGAGCAAGCCGTGCAGGCTGGCAACAGCCACGCCGTCTGCTGCGGCCTGCCTGCTGTCTGCCGCAGGGGCTGGCAGGCCGGCGGCGGTGATGCTGCCACAGCCCAGCAGCCACTGCTTGGCGGACAACAGGCTGCTGCTCTCGTGTCTCTGGAGGGCTTGCAGCAGGTGCGCCAGTGAAAGCTCACGGCCGCTGCTGTCAACCAGCACGTGCCTGCCACCAAGGAGCGCTGCAGACAACAACGGCAGCCTTGCTGGCTCGCCGCTCACTGCGGCAGCTGCCTCAGCCTGCCACTGCACCACATAAAGCAGCTGCTGGCCGGCCACCTGCTGCTCGGCAGCTGCCACCGCTGCCGCAGCCTGCTGCTGCTGCTTGCTGCTCACATCCCTGGCCAGCAGGCCGGCCAGAGAGAAGGCTCTGGGTGCTGAGCCTGCTGAGCCGCGGTGCGTCAGGTTCACAGTTGTCTCCGACTCTGAACTGCCCAGAAGCGACACCTGCAGGAGGGGGGGCGAGTATGGCATTGCTGAGGCGAGCAGTTTTTACCTGCAGCGCCTGCAAGGCAGGTTCCAATACAACACACACCATGAAACAGCGTTGCGCGTGTGGGTATCAAACTCAGTAACCTCTCACCTTGACTGCAGCCCAGCCGCCGGCACTGCCGCCGCTGGCAATCGAGGAGGGTGCGCCAGTGCGAGAGGCGCACAGACCAGCTGCAACTGGGATGCGGGTTGATGTGGCGAGGTGCCCATCCAGCATCTGGCTGACCAGAGCCGAGATGTGGAGGCAGGCATCGCCGGACGCTGGGTGCTGGTGGTAAGCGGCTGTGGCGTCGTGGGCTGGTGCGCTAATGCGGGCGCAGCTGACAGCGCTGGGGCTGTGAGCAGCGCTGCCGCCGGTGTTGGCCAGGAGAATTGCGCGCCTGGCGCTGCCACTGGCTGGGGCTGCTGCCGCCGTAGCTGGCATGGTCTGCCAGGAAGCCAGCTCAGAAGCACGGGCTGTGAGGATGGTGGTCAGGCTTGCGCCTGCTGCTGCCTGCACTGCCAAGCTGCCGCTGAGGGAGTTGACTGCCGCCTCCAGCACCAGCGCCCAGCCGCTGCCAAGCGCAGGCAGCAGGCAGGGCGCCACAAAGGCGGCATCAGCAACCGCAGCGGGCAGGGCGGGGCTCACACCCTCTGCCAGCATGGCGGCGGCGGCGCCTGCCATTTCCAGGGCCACTGCACCTGCCAGCAGCGGCCGGCCGTAAATGACATGGTCCCAGCAGAAGTGCAGCGCTGGTGTGCCGGTAAGAGAGGCCGCAAACCGCACGCTGCTGGAGCCCGCCAGCCGCGGCATCTGCAGCAGGCGGTGCTGCTGAGGGATGGGCCAGTGCCGCACAGGCTGCCACAGCAGCGACGTGCAAGCTTCTGCTGCTGAAGCTGCACCAGCGGGGGGCGACAGCAGGGCATGCGCATTCACGCCGCTCATGCCGAAAGAGCTGGTGCCGGCTGCCTCGCCGCTAGGGCTGCCGCAGCCGTCTGGTGCAGCCTGTCGCGGGACTGCAACGCCGCCGCTGCTGCCGCTGCCGCCGCTGCCAAACCCGCCAAGGGCTGCGGCCACATACGGGTTCATGTCCCGCAGGTTCACGACCGGCGGCAGCAGCCGCTGCTGGGCTGCGCCAAGCGCCAGCAGCAGGCCTGTGATGCCTGCTGTGCCCTCGGTGTGCCCATAGCAGCTCTTGACCGAGACCAGAGACACTCCACTGCTGCTGCTGCTGGGCCGGCCCAGAGCTGCCGCAAGAGCGCCCACTTCAATGGGGTCGCCCAGAGGCGTGCCTGCAGGCACAGCACACAAACTCATGTGTCAAGCTGTAGCAGGATGGCATTGCAATGGCATGTCAGCACGGCAGCTCAGCAATCTGCTGCAACCCAATCACCCCTCACCTGTGCCGTGCACGGCCACAAGCCCAACATCGGCCGCCTGCAGCTCTCCACAGTCAAGTGCGGCAGACAGCAGCGCCTGCTGACTGGGACCGTTGGGCGCTGTCAAGCTGCTGCTGCGCCCATCCTGGTTGACGGCGCTGCCGCGGATGTGTGCCCAGATGGACAGGCCGGTAGAGCCGTGCTCAGCAGCTGCAGCGCCGTGCTGGGTGAGCAGCAGGGCGGCAAAGCCTTCGCCACGGCCGTAGCCATCCGCAGCAGAGTCAAACGACTGGCAGCGGCCGACAGGAGACAGCGCCTGCACGTGGACATTTAAAGGTGCATGGAATTCAGTAGGTAAACAGGCAGCCAGGCGAAATCAACGGCACAAAGCCGACAGCAGGCACAGTAATCAGACAATCCAGCAGTGCAAACAACAGAACCGACCCCAAGGTCCTTCTAAGCCCACCTGCAGCTGGCAGATGCCCACGGTGGTCTCGTGCCACACCATCACATTGATGCCGGCAGCCACTGCCGCCGCCGCCTCGCCACCCAGAATGCCTGCAGGCAAACCAGGAAACAGTGCGCATTGGATGGATGGGTTGTGGTATGCAACGTGGTGAAGCACCATGACAATGCAGCCAGCACGCAACGCACAGCCAGTCTTCATACTCCAAAAAGAAACGTGCCTCGGTGGGCGTTGTGGGTTGCAACCAGCGAGCTGCTGCAGGCTGTGTCGATGCCGTTGCAGGGGCCCTGCAGGTTGAAGGCATACGCCACACGCCCGCTCTGGTACGGAGCGCCATTGCCTGCATATGGGTGAGGCACCCATGCAAGGTAGTGTGTAAGCATGCACACGCCGCAGCAGCACTGCAGCGGCAGCAGTGCCGGCGGCAGTGGCGATGGCGGAGACAGCAATGGCTGCATGAGAAACAGCAGCAGGCGCACCTGTCATGACGGGCCCTGTGTGCCGCTGCTGCAGCGCCACTCGGAGCAGGCTCATGTAGTCGCCAAACATGCAGCCCACGTAGGTGCCAGTGAAGGGGCCCAGGGCGGTGTGGTCGTAGGCGGGGCCTGCACGGGTGCGCAACAAGAGGGTGCTGTCGGCAAACTGTTTGGTAAATCGATGCGCTGTGATGCTGACTCTACTCGCGCTCTCTCGGCGTGCAAGAAACATGCCCTCCAAGGTGAAATCATGAAATGCTCAGCCCCCACCTGCATCCACCAGCGCCTCCTGGGTGACCTGCAGCAGCAGGCGCGTCTGCGGGTCCAGCGCAGTTGCCTCGGCCCGGCTGAGCCGGAAGGCAGCAGCGTCAAAGCGGTCCACACCCTGCGGAGATGGGCGCAGTGCGAGTAATGTAGCCATTGCACGCGGGAGCAACGAGGAATTCCGCACTGCAACACACTGCTTGTAGCTGCTCGGCTTTCCGGCAGTTAGAAATAGCCACTCAAACACCCAAAAGCGAGCCGCTCCGCACCTCTGCCCAGGCCGCAAAGCGAGCGTAGCTGCGTCCCAGCGCCACATCAGCCGAGTAGCACCAGCCTGCGTCCCAGCGCTGGTGCGGCACGGGGCGCTGCAGGCTGACGCCGGCCGCAGCAGCTGCCCAGAAGCCGCCCAGGCCTGCAGGTGTGAAGCAGCGGCAGTGGCATGAAGATATGCATGCCAAGGCAGGAGAAACTGAGACGTGCACAGAAGGCCTTGCAACCAAGGCAGAATGCTCTGGCCCCGATGCCACAACTCCACCCCACCCCACCCCCCACCTGCGCTGCTGGTGGCCGCCTGCGGGCTGGGAGAGGCCCCCGGGTAGAGGCAGCCCACGCCCACTAGGTCGGTGGTAAGATCTGGTGGTTGCACTGAGCTGCTGGCAAATGGCTCGGCAGTCAGAGCCAGGTCAGCCTCGCTGTCGCTGGGAAGTGCAAGATTGTCGCCCTCTGGCTGGCGGCCGGCCGCTGCCAGCTGGCGAGCAATGAAGCCGGCCAGTGCAGCCACTGAGGGGTAGTCGAACACAGCTGTGGCAGGAAACTCCAGGCTGAAGCGGGCCGACAGCGCATTGCGCAGCTCAACAGAGCCCAGGGAGTCCAACCCAGCCTGCAGGGCCATGGGCAGCGTGCGGAACAGTGTGTTAGTGCAGTGCTTCTTGGTGCTTGCTGTTGGAAGCAAACAGCCCACTACTGTAAGGCTCCTGGCACAATATTGCAGCTCCTGGCAAATTAATGCAGGCTAACTACGCACCTCCATCAGCGGCTGGTCGGCAGCAGGTGCCGCCCCCAGCACCTCTGCCGCCGCCGCAGCCACAGCATCGCCGACAGCAGTTGCCGAGGCAGGGGCTGCACTGCTGCGCAGGGCCGGTTGCCGCCAGCGCCGCCTCTGACCGCGTCGCCGAGCCACTGCTGTTGGTTGAGCGGATTCCAACTGACTGCCACCAACCGCCTGGCCAGTCACATAGCGAGCCAAGGCCGCAACAGTGGGGTAGTCGAAGGCAGCCGTGGCAGGGAGCTCGAGGCCGAAGGCAGCTCCCACAGCGTTGCGCAGCTCCACAGAACCCAGGGAGTCGAGGCCGGCCTGCAGTGTGGGAACAGGGGAGCACAGCGCCTTGAGTAACTGCAACCCAGTCCGGCTACAAAGGCAACATGGCAGGGCGCGTAGAAGTGGGACAGGAGCTATGCAACAGGGAAAGACCAGCCAGCACTTACTCCCTCAGACGCACCTCCATGAGTGATTGCTGTGGCTCAATGGCAGCACCAATCACGTCCGCTGCAATGGCAAGAACCTTGGACTGGACCTCTGCCAACCGGTCTCCCGCTGGAGCTACCGCAGCTGCCGGCGGCTTGCTTGTAGCATGGGAGCTGCCAACAGCAGTGGCAGGGGCAGCTGCAAGGGCAGCAAAGCCCTCAAACAGGGCACTGGGCTGCTGCTGTAGCAGGTTGTGCCAGAGCAGCGGGCTGGCTGTTAGCACCGCGGCAGTGCTGCAGTTGCTGCGCAGGTTGGCAAGAAGGACCACAAGGCCGTCGCTCGGTGGAATGGCACCCAAACCTGCGGGGGGTCAACGCCAACAGAGGGATTTGTAATCACTCAAGCAGCGCTGTCTTCAAGCTGGGTTGGCGGGAGTGAAGTGCAATGCCAAACTGTTCAGCCACCTCACCTTGCTTGTTCAGGCGGGCCAGCAGCTGAGGCGTCTGTGCCGCCATGCCGGCGCCAGCCCATGCGCCCCACTGCAGGCTTGCAGCTCTGCAGCCAGCGCCAGCCAGAGTGGTGGCAGCGCCATCCAGCGCTGCATTGGCTGCCGCATAGTTGGCCTGCCCACGGTTGCCAAGCGCAGCAGAGACGCTGCTGAACAACAGCAGCTGCTGCATGGGCTGCAGCTGGAGGGCCGGAAGGGCAGCAGCCAAGGCAGCAAGCTTGGGGGCGAACACAATGCGTGCATCCGCAAGCCGCTGGTTGGGCAGCAGCTTATCTGCCAGCAGCCCAGCTGCATGGATGAACGATGCCACAGGGGCTGCACCCAGCGCCAGCTGCGCTGTCACACCGGCTGTGTCCGCCGCAGCTGCTGCATCGGCTTGCAGCATGACAACGCTGCCGCTGGTCTGCAGCAGCCGCTGCTCTGAGGCCAAGGCTGAGGCTGCAGCAGGGAAGCGGCCGGTGCGGCCCAGCAGCAGCAGGCGGCTATCCTGCTGTGCCTCGTGTGCCAGGTGGCACGCGGTCAGCTCCCCAAGGCCGCCCATGCCGCCGCTGATGACATGGCAACCGGGGGACAGCGGAGCAGGGCTGGCAATGCTGCTGCTGCCATCGAGCTGCTCAGCAGCAAGCTGCATGCGCGGCACGAAAGCTGCTGACGATGCGGCGGCTGTGCCGTGCACATCAGCTGCAGGCAGGTCGGTGCAGCTAGTTCCGGCTGCAAGCGGAGCTGCAGGGTCGGCTAGCTGCAAGCCTAGCCGCCATGCCGGCTCCTCAGGCGCTGCCACTTTGAGCAAGCCAGGCAGCGCGGCCATGCCTGCCGCTGCAACGCATGCTCGGCTGCCTGCTGCCGCCACGGGCGCTCCGTGCTGCGCCCCTGAAGCGCTTCCTGTGGCTGTCAGCTGCTGCTGCTTGCCGGGTTTGAGGGTGTGCAGCATTCGCAGCGTGGCTGCATAGCTGGCCAGTGCTGCTGCTGGCAGGCTAGAGGGCAGCTTGGCCACTGAAGCCCGTTTGCCGCCGGACTCGAGCAGCAGTGCTGCACTGACATTGACATTGACAGCACTGCTGCTGCTCGCAAGCTGGGGCTGCGTTGCCTGCCAAATGGTTTGATATGTCCAGCACTCCGTTGCCAGCCGCTCAGCCGCCCGTGCGGATAGCTGGGCCTTTGGCGCTGCCGCTGCTGGCTGGGAGCCAAGGGGCCGTGACTGCAGCTGCGCCAGCTGCAGCAAGCGGCTGCCGCCTGCTGCAATGCCGAAGCTGCTGACCCGGCTGCCATCCTGCAGCAAGCGGCCGGTCGAGGCAAAGGCAGCCAGGTGCTGGCCGCCTGTGCTGCCAGATGTGCTGCCGGCTGTGTAGCGGCCGAGCGCCACAGGCACACGAGCGGCTGTGTTGAGCGACAAGTCGAATGCCGCGCCAAAGTGGGTGGCAGCATCAACCGCTGCAGGGTGGCAATGGTAGCTGTCCAGCTGTGGGAGCAGCGGCTGTTGGCAAACGCTGCCAACTGCCTCGCCGACCCAGGCTGAGCCAGCTTGAGGCACCTGGCTCAAGCTGAGGGGCAGCGCAGTGGCCGGGACAATGCCGGCACTGGCTGCAGCCGTCACTGTGACGGAAGCATGTGGTGCTGCTGCCACAGCCTGCAAGTGGACAGTGGGCTGGCTGCGCCTGCCGCTGGCTGCAGGCTGGCTGGACAGCTGCACTGAGCCGCTGGCGTGCTGCACAGTCATGTGCAGGGACACGCTGCTGCCGCTGGCTCCGAGTTGCTTGAGCAGCAAAGGGGCGGCAATGGCAGCGCCTTCCAGGCCCGCTGAGCGCTGCAACTCCTCAGGCAGCAGAACGGCTGCTGCTGCAAATGCAGCCTCAAACATGGCTGCCCCCGGCAGGATGCTCCGGCCGCTGACGATGTGCTGCAACAGGTAAGCGTGATGCGAGTGCGCCAGGCTGCTCTCAAGCTGGCTGCTGCTCCGTGCGGCCATGTGCTGCCGCAGCATGCGGTGGGCGGCAGGAGCGTACCAGTGCCGCCGCTGCTCCCAACCACTGGCCAGAGGAGCAAGCGAGCCATCGGTGGGTGTTGGCAGATCATGAGGCCTGCGATGTTTGTAGGGACGGTAAGCGCGGAAGTTGACATGGATAGCTTGGACAAGAGTAGCATGTGCAAGGGGAGGACACATCAAAACATCTGGTCGATCCTGCCACAGCGGCCGCTAAGCAGATGCCCCCAGCGGCACACGCACCTGCCCAGGACAACGTGCGCATTGGTGCCCTGGAAGGCAAAGCCGCTGATGCCAACCGCGCCCTGCCACGCCTGGCTGCTGCCCGGGCAGCCCGCTGCGCTGTGGCTGCGCGGCGCCCACACGCCCAGGCTGCTGCCGCCCTGCTCCAGCTGCTCAAGGCTGCTGGCAATGTAAGGGTTGATGGCTGTGAGGTGCAGCACGCCGGCAGCTGTGCCACTGTGCAGCCGGAACAGGGCGCGCAGCATGCCCACAGCGCCGGCAGCAGGCTCAGCGTGGCCCATCGTGCTCTTGGCGGCAGATAGCTCCAGAAGCGAGCTGCGCTCCCGCTGCTGCTGTTGCCGCTGGGCTGGAGAGCTGCTGCCAAAGACAGCCAGTGCGGCACCGACCTCAATGGGGTCGCCCAAAGCAGTACCTGCAAAGGGAAGGGTCAGCAGGATGGAAAAGTCAGTTTGATGTGGGTTGACGTGAATGACAGCATGAGCTGGTCAGTATTTGACAATGGCGACCCAGAAATATCGAGTCCCTGCCCCGCACCTGTGCCGTGCATCTCCAGGGTGGCCACAGCTCCAGGCGCCAGCTCAGCATCTGCCAGCGCCAGCCGAATGACCTGCTGCTGGCTGGGCCCGTTGGGCGCCGTCAGGCTGCTGCTGCGCCCGTCCTGGTTGACGGCCGCGCCCGCCACCACCGCAGCAAAGGCGGGCAGTGGGCTGGCAGAGTTGGCGGCGTCCGCAAGGCTGCGGGCGCTGAGCCCCATTGTGATGCAGGCTTCACCGCGCACATAGCTGCAGCGACAGGGAGGTGGATTAGGGCTGGTGAAGGCAACTTCAGACCGGTATGCCGCCACCATGCAAGAGAGGTGCGAGATGCGTGCCGTCAAGCAGCCAACCAATAGTTCCCTAGCCAGACTCACCCGTCAGCGCCGGCGTCCAGCGTCTTGCAACGGCCGTCTGGCGCCAGCATGCCAGCGGAGGTCAGCATGCCGATGGTGGCTGGATCCAGCGTCAGCAACGCTGCAAATTTATGTGCGGGGCGGAGAAAGTCAGGCTGCATCGGTCGACAGCCGGCAAGAACAGCACGAACCAGGAGAGGTGTTTGCATGCCACCCCAAGCGTAGACCTGCCCAATGCGGAACAGGCTCACCTGCAGTGGCCAGGCCCCTGCCGCACCGCCCTTCCAGCAGCAGGCGCTGCAGTAGGTGTGTGGCGCTCAGGCTGCTGCTGCACGCGGTGTCCAGGCTGATGGAGGGGCCTGCAGTCAAAATGATGCATTGACCATTGGATGAGCGAGGGGTTGACAGCGGGCGTTGCTAGAGGCACGTGCGTCATCTGGGCAAGCTGCTGCACAACATAGAAGAGGCACTCCAGCCTGCTTATCTCTCACCCTTGAGGCCGTAGCAGAAGGAAATGCGGCCCGCGGCCACGCTGAAGCAGCGGCCGGTGGCCTTGTACGTCTCTCCAACCTGCAGTAAAACAAGTGATCAGAAGTGGGTGCTTGCTTGTGGGGGTTTGGCGTTATCTGTGATCACGGCTGTGCTGTGACAAGTGTGCCATTGCAGCAGCTCCGCCACAAGCAGCAGCCCCACTGCTCCCGCCCTTGCTCACCCCTGGCAGCGCGCGGTCCGTCTGCTGGGCATAGTCCCAAAAGGACTGCGCCGCCACAACCGCCACGTTGCCATTGTCCGGCGAGGCCTGGGCAGCGCAGTAGGCAGACAGCACTTCCCAGGCACCCTGCACAGGGAGTCAGCAAGGCAGGACGCAAACGTCGTGAGGGTCTGCCGCTGAATCTGCTACTTGTAAGCAGCAGGACAGACTGATCCGCAATCAGCAAAACAGCTGCAAGCGCAGGTTTGCCAACCCTGCCACCCACCTCCAGCATCAGCCGGTGCTGCGGGTCAATCAGCAGGGCCTCAGAAACGCCGATGCCAAAGGCAGCAGCATCAAACTGCTCGACACCCTCCAGCCACCTGCGCAGGGCAGAGACCAAGGAGGGCAGATAAACTATGCAGAAGTATGGCCAAATGAGCGCGGGGCATGGCCAACTGGACGCGGGCAGGCTAGTACAAACACCATTTCCACCAACAGGTAACATGTGCCCCCAGCACAACTCACCGTGCGAAACGGCTGCCAGGGCGGTGCGGCACGCCGTGTCGAGCGCTGCCATCGGCATCCCAGCGGGCATAGGGTGTGAGCCGGCAGCTGTCGGCTGTGCTGCTGATGGAGGGAGCTGCCAGGTGAGAGGCCGTGGCATCGATGGTGACCAGCATGCTGGACCGAGCAACGGCGCCAGCAAGGGTGGCGCCGCTGCCCCGCTGGATGGCGAAGCTGCTGCTGGGATCAGCCGTGCTGCCAATTGCCCCAGTTGCCTGCACCGCCTGCTGCTGCAGGAAGGCAGCCAGGCTGGTAGGCGTGGGATAGTCAAAGATGAGCGTGCCAGGCAGGCGCAGGCCCAGGGACCGCTGCAGCTCGTCTCGCAGCTCAACAGCCGACAGGCTGTCCAGCCCTGCCGACAGGAAGGGCGCCTCGGGTGCCAGGTCAGCCGTGCCGCCAACCGTCTGCACTGCTGCTGCTACGGCAGCCAGAAGATCATCAAAGCTGGGGCCGGCAGCAGCAGGAGCTGCACTGCCTGGTGATGGCCGCACAGCTGCCGCAGCTGCCGCCAGCAACTGGTGGCAGTGCGCTGCAATGGCTGTCGCGGTGGGGTAGTCAAACACAAGTGTGCCGGGCAGCTGCACACCCAGGCTGCGCTGCAGGCTGTTGCGCAGCTCAACAGCACCTGTGGGTGGAGGGCACGGAGAGGAAGGTGGATGATCAGCTCTTTGTTCCCAGCCCAGACATACAGGACAATCCAAGCACAGCCCAGCAATGAGCCCCACCCACCTAGAGAGTCAAGGCCAGCCTGCAGCAGAGGCTGCTGCGACTCCACTGCTTCGCCGTGCACTGCTGCCACCACCGCCAGCACCTGTGCAAGCAAATCTGCTTCGGATAGAGCAGGCTGGGCCGCTGCTTCCGCCTGCTGCGGTGCAGGTGGCTGCCCGGCAGGGCTGCCACCAGCTTGCTGCGTGTGCTCCCCATAAAAGAAGGCCGCAGCATTGCGAGCCGCCTGCATGAAGCGGCCCCAAACAAATGGAATGGCCGCCAACTGAGGCGCCGCTGCGACAGAGTCGAGGAGCTGCCGCATGGCTGCCAGGCCCTGCCGCGGCTGCAGCATGCCCACGCCGGAACGCTGCATGGCGCGGTGCACGGCTGCGTTGGAGGCCACCATGCCGATGCCGCCCCAAGCGCCCCATTGGATGCTGCTGCTGGTCAGGCCTGCAGATAGGGTATAGGATGGGCAAGCACAAGTTACATCAAGCAGTGGGCGCGCTGTGTGCAAAGCCTGCAGGCGACGAGCCTGCCACATTGCAAAGCACCAAGTTGATATACCCTCACCTTGCAGCTGCAGCTGGCTGGCTGCGGCGTCAAGCGCTGCGTTGGCTGCAGCGTAGTTGGCACTGCCGGCTGGCCCGATGACAGCCGCGATGCTGCTGAACAGCAGCGCTTGCTGCAGAGGGGCGGCCTGCCCAGCTGCGCTCAGCAACCGCGCCAGGCCTGCTGCCTTCGGGGCATGCACAGCCCGAATGGTTGCCGCTGTCTGCTGATGCAGCGCTGCATCCCGTAGAATGCCGCCCGCATGCACCAGCCCTGTCAGCGGCTGCCGGCCGGCAGCTGAGGCTGAGCTGTCAAGCGCTGCTGCTGCATCGTCCTGCATCGCTGCATCACACATGCAGGCTGAGAGGAGGCAATCAGCTGCCAGCAACGAAGCTGATGCCGCATCTGCCAGGCGGCCGGAGCGGCCTAGCAGCAGCAATCTGCCTGCCTGCCGGAGCTGCAGCCAGGTGGCCACCAAAATGCCAAGCGAACCAGTGCCTCCTGAAACAGCCCACTGCTGCTGCTGCGCAGGTGCTGCAGGCTCTGTGCTGTGCTGCGACGGAGCTGCCGGTAGCAGCCGGGCGGCAAGCAGCCGGCCTGCTGACCACTGCTGGCCATGGCAGCTGTAGGATGCGTCCCAAGGGGCTGCACCAGCCAGGCTGGGCCCTGCAGCTGCAGCATCGAGGCTGCCGGCTGAGAAGGCGACGCCTGGCAGCTCGTTGGCAGCGCACCGCAGCATGGCAAACAGCGCCGCGCTGCTGGCTGCTGCAGCTGAACTGCCGCTTGACAGCGGCGCAGGTGAGGCCGCCTCAGCTGCAGCCACACTGGTGAGGCTGAGGGTGTGTGCGCCAGTTGCTGCAGCTGTTTGAAGTGCCTGCATGGCTCGGAAACAAGCTGCCTCGCCTGCCTGCAGGCCGCCCCGCCTGCTGTGGGGCAGCCAAGCTGCTCGCTGGTGGCTGCCGTTGCGGCCAGACCGGCATGCTATCAGAGCTGAAGCACGCCGGTGGGGACTAGATGCAAAGGCTGCCTGCTGCGGCTGCACCGCCTGCCAGGAGGCGACGTAGCTGCAGCCAATATCTTCTGAGCTGTCAGCAGCTGCTGCTGCCACACTGGCTCTGTTGTGTTGCGCAGCATGCCGCCACTGCAGGCCGCTGAGCTGCAGGCTGCAACCACTGCCGCTGCATAGCCGCAGGGTTCGTTGGCAGGCGCTGCCATGCCACAGGTTGCGCTGAGCAACTAGCGCTTTGCAGCCGCTGCTGCTGCGGTTGCTGCCACTGCCTGAGCGTGAGCTTGCAGGAAGCAGGCACTCAAACGCTGCTGGTTCCGCTTGTTGAGCATCCGAGTCAGCCGCGCTCAGCTGCTGCAGCTGGCTGCCTGACTGCAGCAGGGCAGGCTGCACGAAGATCCCATGCATGTGCTGAGCATGCTGTGCCGCATCTGCTGCGAAACGAGAGATGGCCGTTGCTGCTTCAACTCGGACCGGCTGCAGCAGCTGTGCTAGCAGATCTGAGCGATGTGCGTAGCAGTGCTGGCCCCCAGGTAGGGAGAGCTCTGCACATGCTGCAATGCTCGCCGTTAGGAGAGGCGGTTGGCTGCCGTCGACTGCGACTGCAATGCTGCCGCGCCGAGCATCAACAGCTGCCTGCAGCTGGGTGCCGGTTGCTAAGCTATGCGCTGCAGCCGGGCTTACTGCTGCACCTGCCAGGCCCAGAGGCAGCTGGTGCTTGCCGTCGGCTACTGCTGCAAGTGAGGCTGCTGCTGCGCATGCTGCCTCCGCTGCCACAGCCCAGCCGCCGCTGGCACCAGCTGCCCGCACCAGGGCTGCCACTGCCGGGGCCTGAAGGCGGCCCTGCAGCACAACAGCGGCGCCAGCCGCCTTGCCCAGGCAGGTCGTAAGCAGCTGGCTGGCTGGCGGAGCAAGCCAGTAGGAGGCCCGCTGCCAAACTGGCAGGATAGCGCCGCTAGACAGGTGCTGGCTGCGGCTGAACACACTCAGGCAGCTGCCTAAGTCGAGCACCTCCATCAGGGCATGCGCATTGGTGCCCTGCATGTATGTTGGGAGCAAACAATAAGGTTCAACTGCCATCCTGTCCGAGAAATGGTCAAGTTCAATGCAGCACATGGTGGCAACCTTCCGCGCAAGGCAGGCCAGGCTGTTCACATCAAGACCCAGCGCACCTGGAAAGCAAAGGCGCTAACGCCTGCCGTCAGACGCCCGTGCTGCGCTGCCGCTGGCAGGGCGGCATGCGCACGAGGCGCCGAGACAGCGGGAATCGCATCTGGGCTGGATGGCGATGGCTTGCAGGCGGTGTCGATGCACTGTTGCACATAGGGGTTCACCATGCTGCGGCAGGCAGGGCATATAGAGATGTACTGGCAAGGGCGCCGTAGCGTTTCGCGCCCAATGCAAGCAAGCACAGCGAATGCTGTGCAGGCAGAACAATGAGTGGCTGTGCTCTCACCTGAGGTGCAGCATCTGAGGCAGTGCGCGCCCCTCTGCACACAGCACAGCGGCTGCAAAGCCGACAAGGCCGGCGCCTGCCTCGGCGTGGCCGACTGCCGCCTTGCTGGCGGCCAGTGCAAGGGGCCCGTCGGCAGCTGCAAGGCAGGAGACAGCAATGTGCGAGCGTCAGTGCGTAGCAGCGTGTGATGCACAGCACGGGGGTGAACAGTTGATTTCGGGCCGCACACAAACGGAGGCCAGTTGCCCCCTGCTCACCTTTGCGCTTGTGCATCAGAACAGCCAGTGCGGCGCCGACCTCAATGGGATCGCCCAGGGAAGTGCCTGCAGCAGTCAGCATGTGCACAGTCATCAGTAAAGATTTCACAGGCCAAGCAGCGGGATGTTTTGGTGAGAACCTTCCAAACGGCAAACACTCCATGCAAAGAATATTCAGTTGCCCATCAATGCACTGCCCACCTGTGCCGTGCATGGACAGCAGGTTGACGCGGCTGGCCGGCAGCGACCCCGATGCAGCAGCGGCGCGGAACAGCGCTTGCTGGCTGGGGCCGTTGGGCGCCGTCAGGCTGCTGCTGCGCCCGTCCTGGTTGACGGCGCTGCCCAGCAGCAGCACCACTGCTCCCATGCTGGCGTGCAAGCCTCCACCCTCGGTAGCGGCGGCTGTGAGGCTGTCAATGGCACGCAGCACGATGGCCAGTGCTGCCTCCGACCGAACATAGCCATCGGCAGCAGCATCCAACGTCTTGCAGCGGCCATCAGGAGCCAGCATGCCTGGAGAAGGTGGGAGTGGGTGAGGGGTGAATTGCTTCGGTGTTCCCAAGGGGAGGCTGCAAGTGCGCAGCAATGTTTTGCAAAACAGCTCGAGTGCACCATGGCTGAGTTTCCAGTAAGCTTGCAAGCCGCCCTGCAACATGGGCTCAAACAAAGGCAGGGCCCCACCTGCCACATTGTACATCTCGGTGGTGGCTGGGTGCATCATCAGGTTGAGGCCGCCGGCCAGCGCGTTGCGGCTCACGCCCAGCTGCGGCAGAGTGGGAGAGCAGTGTGGCGCAGTGAAGGCCAGAGGCGCAGATACACGTGCCAGGCAGCGATGATGAAAGCGCGGATGTACCGCACACCAGATTGGCACACAATCCTCGAGGCACACACACAACTGCTTCGCCCCTACCATACCTGCAGGCTCTGGTGCGCGGCGCTCAGAGCAACCAGCGACGAAGAGCAGGCGGTTTCGGTGACGGTGGCAGGGCCTGTCCAGCCAAACACGTAGCTCACACGGCCTGGGAAGAGAGACAGGTGAAATGCAACGTGAAAACTGGAGACGGGAGGAGCGGACAGGGAGTGTGTGCATTCACAACCCAGCAGGCAGCACAGGGCCTGCTGCTCTGGCTGCATCTGCAACTGCACCAGTACTGCCACCTGAAACCTCAACAGCCTATGCCCTCTCAGCGTCTCACCAGCCAGCACGCTGAGGCCGCTGCCGCTGGCTGTGTAAGCCCCAGGCGCCAGCCCCTGCGCCTGCTGCAGCAGCGCCCACTCGGCATAACTAGCGCCGACAAACACGCCGACCCCAGCTGCTGCGGCAGCCTTGGCAGGCGCCTTGCCAGCCCGGCCGGCCCGTGCAAGCAGGCTGGCGCCGCTGGCACCGGGAACCGAGGATGCCTCCCAGGCAGTCTCAAGCAGCAGACGCTGTTGAGGATCCAGCAGGGCCGCTTCGCCAGCTGGGATGGAGAACAGGCTCGAGTCAAAAGCAGCAATATCTGCGGGCGGGTGGGATGGGGAGGCGGGAGTGGTGAAGAGCCGATATGGACTGAAGTGTTGACCAATGCGCAGCCTACAGCAGGGCAGCCATGACGACAACGCAAGCTTTGCCCCCCCACGCCCAGCCCAGAGCCGCACCTGGCAGGAAGCCGCCAAATCGAGCGGGCGACCGGCTGCCTGCTGCCGCAGCCTGAGCCGCATGTGCCTCCCAGTCCCAGCGTGCATGTGGCACTGGGACAGGCATATCCACTCCAAAGCTAGCAGCGGAGTGGGCATGCGATCCAGATGGCAGGCGCTGCGCTGCTGTCTCAACAAAAACGACTTGCAGGGTGGGCACGCCGCCAGACACAATGGCTCCGCCGGGCGTGACGGTTGCTCTGCAGGGCCAGGGATGGGTGCACAGGCCGAGTGTTAGTGGCTGGATTATTGGATGCTTGTTGAGGAGCGACCAGCAGGATAGCAGGTCGCGGGCAAGCGCAGCAGCTGCAACACGCAAGCATAGGCTCCCTCACCTGCGCCCATCCAGCGGCACCGTTGCCAGGGTGCCGTGTGCAAACATGGATTGGTGGGTAACACGGCGCCCACCATCCTCTGCAGAAGATGCAGAAAAGAAGCCGTGCTTTCAATGAAGGGCGCATGGCCATCAGGCGCAGTCTTGCAAGGCTCTTCAAAAGCAGCGCGGTGCAGGAGTGGACAGGCAGGCAGCGCGGCAGACAATTCACCTCCCCAAGGGCACACTTACGTGTGGTGGTGCGCCGGCGGTAACCTGCAGTGGTGCGGCGGCCGGCATAGCCAGCAGTGGTACGGCGAGCGGATCCCGACAAGCGGCCTGGCTGCATCTGCGCTAGGGGCGCCATGCCGGGGGACAGGGCGACCAGCGAGCCACGGCGGCTGCTTCCACCAGCGCCCGCGGGTGGGACCTGTAATGTGTGCGAGGCAGCGTGGTCATGATGTCTAAGGCTGAAGTGAGTGGCATGCGCAGCAAAAGGTGCCAGCTGCAGTGCAATCACTGCCCGACCATGCCCAACCCTGCAATCCACGTGCACTCAACCCACCTGAGCTGCCAGGATGTAGCCGCAGAGCGCCTCGACAGACGGATAATCAAACAGGATGGTGGAGGGAAGGGCCATGCCCAGCGACTCGGACAGCAGGCTGCAGGTAAGGGTAGGAGGAGGGAAGGGCATGGTTTCTAAGCTGGCAGGCCGTTAGACGCTGCAAAGCTGGGGGGCTGGTTGATGTACACGGCGCGAAACATCAGGCATGCATCGTGCAAGCCAAAAGCGCCGAACAAAATCAGCAAGCCAATACCAATTGCCTCCGCACCTGGCCAGCTTCAGCATGTCAAGGGAGTCGAGCCCGGCGTCCATGAGCGGCGTATGGGCCGCAAAGCCGTCGGCTGCAGCGCAGTGGACCATTGAACCAGACTTGAACCACAAGCAGCATGTTGCCGCAGCTCTCACTGGCGCACGCACAAATGTACAGCTGGCACACTTGCAGCATGCCAATCGGCCCACTTGTACTCACTGGGGAAGCCGGCGGCGTCCATGAAGCCAGTCACAACCGCGGTCACTTCTCCCACCAGCTCCTCAGCTGCTGCCTCCTCCGCCCCAGCGCCTGCTGGACCCGCATCCTGCCAAGCCTGGCTGATGCGGCGAGCGGCCCGCACCACCGCCGCAACGGCGGCGGCATCGGGTGGGGCGGCCGCTAGGGCAGTGATGGAGGTTTGGGGGGAGGCGGAAAATTCCTGCATGTGGGCCGACACGGCCAGCACAAATCCGTCCAGGCTGAGACCTGGCGCAAACTGGGTGCGGTGCAGCAGCCAGGACACCTGTGCCGGGTCAGTAGCTGTGCCAAAGGGGCTGGTGGCAACAGTCAGCAGCGGCGCCAAAGGGTCGGCGCTCGCTGCACTGGCTGGCATGCCGTCAAAGGCGGTAGGCGCGAGGCGCTGCAGGGCTGGGAGCACCAGCAGCGCGCCCTGCTGCACTGTCAAAGTGGCACCGTCTGCTACTAGCTGCTGCAGTGCGTATGTGACCAGGGCGGCCAGCACTTGTGCGCGCTCCTGCATTTCAGGGAACACTGCTGCCAGCAGCAGCTGCAGCCGCCGCCCCTGCTGCCCAGCCGGCTGCCGGGCAAGCTGCGCCTCAGCTGCTCCTCCCACTGGCTGCAGCAGGAGCGCTGCAGCAGGGTAGCCGCCGATTTCCGCAACGAAGCACAGCGGCGGCGCATCGGGGGTGGCTGGCACCAGAGCCTGCCGAATCTGCTCGAGTGTGAGCACGTTGCGCTGCAGGCCCCCCGCAACAGCGTAGGAGTGCAGCCAAAACAAGTGGTCGGCATCCGCGTGGCAGCCTGCAAAGGAGGGGGGAGGAGGGACCATTCAGCAAGTTGGCAATGGTTTGGAGAGGTTGAGCAAGCATGCCAGGCAAGCAAGTGGCAGGCAGCGCGCTGCTGGCATTGGGCTAGAAAGGCGCTGCCATCATGTGTGTCCTGCAGGCTACCCAGCCCTGCTCTTACCGTATCGGATAGCAAAGGGGATGGTGTCCAGGTGCAGCAGCAGGGCAGAGCCGGAGCCGGCGGCGCCGTCCAGGGTCAGGTGGCAGCCTTCGCCTGGGCGCGGCACAAGCCCCGCTGCAGCCGCTGCGGCAAGGAGTTGCGAGGCCCGCTGCATGCCGTAGGAGCTGCTGCTGCTGCTGCCGCTGCTTTCTGGCAGGGGAGCGGCCTGCTCGGCAGCAGTGGCAGCTGCTGCCGAGGCGTCGTTGGCGGTTCCTGTGGCTGCTGCACTGGCAGCAGTGGCAGCTGCTGCCGAGGCATCGTCACAAACAGCAGCTGCGCTGCTGCCCCAGTCCTCGCCCTCCTCCGCCTCTTCCTCAACGGTTTCCAGCTGGGAAGCGCTGAGGTCATCCATCAGGCCTTCCTCAGATGCCTCTCGCACCATGGAAAGCGCCTTCTGCAGCCGCCGGCCGGTCTGCGGCAGCAGAAACTCAGGGCTCCCTCCGAGGGTGGCAGCCCCCGGGGCCCCTTCGCTGCCGCTGCTGCTGTCTACTGCGGCAAGGCTGCCGCGCCGGCTGCTGCGCCCTTGCTCGAAAAAGTCTAGGGACACGATGCCGTGCTGTGCTGCCAGGTCGGCCCAGCCCAGCAGGCCTTCACTGCCGCCCGCCTGCCGGCAGCACTCGCTCTGTAGGGGGAAGGGACATCAGCCAAGCGGGTGTGCAGTGAGCCTTGCTCGGTTGTCATACCGTTTTTGAGAGCAGAGCAGCCAGCAGCAGGACTCTCAACAGCAGCAGTGCCAAGAGCAGCATCGCATCGGCAGCCGGCATCGCCCAGCCACACAAACGAGCACCTCACCATGCTGGCAATGAACACAAAATCTCGAAGGTCACCAATGCCAGCTGCTGCGGCCGCGGCCATCAGCCCGGCTGGGTCGTGCAGACCAGCCTCGACTGCAGGCCAGGGAGGGCGCCGGCAGGGGGATGGTGCAGTGCTGAGGAGAGCATAGCAGCAGCCAGGCAGCCGTACACGCTGCACACAAGAAACACTCAAACATTAATAGCTGCCTGCCAAATAATCAAGCAAGCCACATTTGCACTGCAGATTGGCAGCAAGCATGCACCTGCGGTGTGCGGCACGTCGTCGCCCGCCAGCGCCGCCGACAGATCGACAAGCACGGCCGCGTCCGAATGGGACACCAGCAGGCGCGCCCCATCGTGCGCACTGCATGGGGTGCAAGTTCATGGAGCGTTGCAGCTGGTTTTATGGCGCGCAAGGAGAGCATAGCGCAAATTCGGGCCACTGTCGCCCGCTCAATAAAGTGGCCCCTCGCCTTCTGCCCACCGCACGTGCCCTAGGGGGCTGCGCCAACCCAGGCCGACAACACCAGATTTCCCCCAGCCAAGCTTGCCTGAGAGTGAGGGCCCGCCAGCAGGCGCCGATGATCCCTGCCGCGGCTGCGGGATCACGCTGGCGGTCGGTGCACACAAATGCAAGGCCCGCCGGCAGCGGTGCACCGCCGCCGCCAAACAGCGCCTGCAGGTGCTGCAGCAGCAGCTCCAGCAGCGGGCCCGCCTCCTCCAGCTGAGGGGCAGCTGCTTCGCTCTCCATTATTCAGATTATTCAGATGCAATCAGGGCACGCTCGCCCGGGAGCGCTTCTGCAGGGCAGCGGCAGGCGGCGGAAGGGCTAGAAGGCGGTCAGGGGCGGGCGACGGCTGCGGGCCGTCCGGCGCAAGCTCCGATCATGGCTGGGCGTGACGGTGGGTTTGCAGCTGCTTGGAGACCCCTCCGTGCTCACATGGTCAGAACGCCATCTCGCGGCCAGTGCGCTTCCCGTGTCCCGGGGTGTGCTCGTGATTTATGCAGTGGTGTTGGGTCGCTGGGGGCGGTCGAGGAGGGCAGCAGAGAGCCCCGATCGGGCATTGTCGCCGACGTGGCGTCGAGACTGGAAAGACGGCGGAGGGCGCGCCATCGGCAATTCTTAGCACTATAAAGTGGCTGGGGCACCCTAGGGAGGCGGCAGGAGGCTCGATCCGCAGGGCAGCAGTCTCGGAACCCCTGCAGAGTGACTTCCAGCGCCCCAGGCCGCTATCCAAGTGCCGATCAGAGCACGATGCAGACATCGCTGGCATCCTGCCGCCCTGCCGTGGCGCCGTTTGGCGGCTCCACAGGCAAGCTCCCTGTATGCGCGTTTGGTGGCCCCATCAGACCGCAGACGGCCTGCATCGCAGCGCCGCAACTCTGAGGCCATTGCGATCTGCACCCCCGCCCGCAGTCGCCCGCCGCTGCCGCCTGCCGCAACCTGCCGCAGCCGCCAGCCATGCCTCTCAGTGCCCCGAGGATGCAGCGTCAGCCACGCCTGCCCCCTCGCGGCGGGCAACGCTGGCCCTGCTGCCTGCATCTGCAGCGCTGCTAGCGGCTGCCGCGGCTGCGCCGCCACCGGCCGCAGCGGCAGCCAAGGCGCCGCGTGACAGCGGCGATTGGTCCTCTCCCGGCCTGGGCACTCCCGTGGACCCCTCGCAGCCCAAGTAAGGCGGAGAGGGTGATGAAAGTAATGTCAGAAAATGCTGGGCATTAGCCGTGAAACGCTGGGCATTAGTCGTGTGTCGAGCGCCATCTGGAGCCAGCCGTTGCAAGCAGACTGGGCCAGCCTTGCCCGTGCCTGTCCCTCCCAGCTCTGCTGCCTCACCACCCTGCACACCGGCCTGCACCCCCGTTCTTGCCCGCAGGTTCTACAAGACGCCATCCGGCGTGCGCGTGCAAATGCTGGCAGAAGGCAGCGGCCCTGAGGCGTCGCCCGGTGATGCCGTGCTGGTCGACTTTGTGCTGCGGTGAGCAGCTGTGCAGGTGTGGTGAGCATTGGTGGGGCAGGCAGTGATGCATCAAATACATCAGGCCAGCCGTCTGCACCCCTGCTGCCTTACCGCCCTGCTATCCACACACGATGCTCCCTGCCCCACCTGCCACACGCAGGCGCGCCAACGGCTACTTCATTTATGGCACCGTGGACGGCGTTTCTTTCCAGCCAAAGGACGTGCCCGTGGGGCCCGTCCGCCTGCAGCTGGTGCGTGCAGAATTTGTTGCTGCGGCTGCCGCCATGTGCTGCACATGCGTTGACAGTTGCATGGGCTTAAAGGCTGCCGCCGTTACGGCTGCCACAGCAACAGTGTGAGGTGCTTCCTGCTGCCTGCACCCCTGCACCGCTGCCTGCACTCCAACACGGATGTTGCTTTCGCCACAATTCCCTCTCCCTTGCTACTCGCACCCTGCATGCAACACGACCTCGCTGCCACACATCCCCATGCTCCTCCCAGGGCAACGGCAGCACCGTGGCTGGGCTGGAGGAGGCGCTGCTAGGCAGCCGCGCCGGCACCAAGCTGCGAGTGCAGGTCCCTCCAGAGCTGGGCTACCAGGCCAGCCCTGGCGCAGCACCGCAGGTGCGGCTGGGTGTGGTGTGGGCGGCTCCAGAGTGCAGCGCCGTGTGCTTTGTGCTGCTGCATTTGCACCTGCTGGCCCCATGCCCGATTCACCGGGCACATTCATGCCCACAGTACCGCTCCTGTTTCTGCCCAGTGCACCACTGCTGACTGAGCTGATCTGCCTGCTGTGCCCGCCCATGCTGCCGCAGATGCCCACGTTTGCCACGCAGCGGCAGCTGGAGAACCACAAGTCGGAGCCGCTGCTGTTCGAGGTGCAGCTGCTGCGCGTGGGCGGGCAGAGGTGAAGGAGTGAAGGGCGGCAGAGCTGGTGGCTGCTGCCTGCCAGGAGTGCGCCCGAAGCAACGGTGGAGCCCGGTGATCTCCAGTACTTTGTGACTGCCATTCAGTGTCCCATGCCAGTGTGTCAGTCAGAGAGTAATGCACAACATGCGTGACGTAGCGCTGCCTGCAGCAAGGCGGCAACATCAGCAGCAGTAACAGCTTTGCTGATGTGCCCAAAACGTCCAACACAACCACATGCATGCTGCTCCATGCGATCAATTGTTTCTAGAGGCAATGGAGCAGGACTGTGTGCAATGCTGTGGATGGCCACCGTGCGTGCGTCACGCTGGGGGGGGAAGTGCAAGTCACATGGGCCACTGCACCAGCGCTCGCTCTGTCGACGTCTGTGCGGAAACGGAATGACTTAGGCTGTCGGCGTGCTCAGAATGAGCTTCTTGGCGTTTGCCACGCCGGGCCTCGAGACGGTGAGCTTGCGGTGGCCCCGCCTGGCCAGCTGCTGCGATTCATGTTTGGTTCTACTGCAACTGCACGTGTGCGGAGCCGCGCTGCTTGCCTGCACGCTCGCGTCAGCTTTGCCAGCGGCCCAGCTCGTGCCGAATCTCACGTGACCGCGCTTGACTGCGCACCCAGAGGGCGCTGGAATGGGTTGGGATTGCCCCTTACGCATGGCGCCTGCCCAGGGCCTGCCGCCGCCGCCGCCGCCTGCTGCCGCCAACCCCGCCCCACACATGGCGGATCTCTGCTCCCCGCTCACCGCTGGCATCGATTCCGATTCACTGCAGGCGTTCATACTGCGGCGCAATGCGCAGCTGCTGCGTAACGATGCCGTCTGGGCGCTGTTCTGGCTCATGTGAGGCGGGCCTGTGTAGGAGTATTTGTGCAGTGCTCCCAACCTCGCCGATGCACAACCGCTGCTTTGCTTGCTGCCCAAGCAGATCAGTTGTCGAGCTGCCGCCCTGCCTGCTATACCATCACAGGTTTGGCTCTGCAGGGCTTGGCAAGGTAGTGGTGCTGCCCTGGGACCGCCACACGTGGCAGGAAGTGGCCGCCATCTGTGCCTACATGGCGTGGAGCCCGCTGCTGCTGTGGCTCATCCGCTGCAGGTGGGTGGCCGGCTGGGCAGACACTTGTGGGGCTGGAGCACAACGTGGCACATCTGGGAATGGCAGTCCGCTGCACAGCATGACATGACGTGAATGGTGGGCCGCAGTGCCGCCGATCTTTACCGCCCTAGCTTGTTGTGGTATATATGTGCGGTCCCCACAGATCGCCGCCTTGCTCCGCCGCCTGCACCCTGCAGGCCTGACTTTTACCTGCGCCGCCGCAGCATGGTGCTAGTGGCAATGCGCATCGTGCGCACCACGCTGCGTGAGTGTGCTGGAATGGCTGCTGGGATGGTTGCCAGGAAGCTGCCCTGCTGGCCCTGCTTGCCGACGACAGCTCATGGCGCCACCCCACCGGATCTGCACAACTACTGCAGCATGCCTGCACGTCATCCAGCCTGCCTGCAAAACTAGGCTGCCATCAACCGCACTGCGCTCCTGCCAACCCCTGTTGCACAGTGGTGCATCACATGGACCAGCGGCAGACGCTGTGGCTGGGCGCCGCCAACTCGCCGCCGGCCACATTCTTCAAGGTCTACGTGCATTTAGGTCACAAGGTGAGTGGGGTGAAAACAAGACACAGCTGAGGGGGTCGCTGGGGGCGCCCACTGCCTCCCTTCTCGCTGCTCACCTGCCTGCCTGCCTGCTTCAAGCCTGTGACACTTCTGCCCGCCCACTCCCGCCGCCCAACCTGAACCTGCCCTCCCCTTGTGCCTGCCACGCCTGCCCTCCTGCCTCCCAGATCAACTTCCTGCTGCTGACAAGCCTGGGCGTGCTGCTGCCGATGCGGCTGCACCTGCCGCTGCACCTGGCATTCCTACTGCTCATGCTGCGAGCCACAGCACAGCGCTGCCACGCTGAGTGCGAAATGCCATACGGGACAGTAGAAGCACTAGGCGGCTCGCCAGCGTTCCAGCCATACTATGAAGCAGCAGTGTGGTGGCTGCGGCGGCTCAACCCTCGCGCGCTCTGGCGCCTGCCGGCGCACTGGCGCCCAGCCGGCGCCACCGCTGGCGGCTGCCTCGGCTCCTGCTTTGCCAGCCACGCTTTCCTGCAGGTGTGCGGAGGTGATCAGCAGGGCCGGGCTGGCGGTTGAGAGGCGCTGGGGACTGATCTCATGCTTGCCAGCATGGAAAGACAGAGCCATCTGTGCAGCCGTGCTTACCAGCGAATCCAAACATGCTCCTTGCCACTGCCTTTTCTGCAGGCGGTGGGCGGCGTCCTGTTCCCGCTGGCGCTGCTGTGGGTGTGGGAGGAGCGGCTGAGAGCCCGGGAGATTCGCAGCTGGCGGCGAGCCCGGGCACAGCAGCAGCACAATGCCAAGCAGCGGCGGCAGCAGGCTGAGCAGCTGCAGGGTAGGGAGCAGCAGCAGCGAAAGCCTGGGCCGCTGGAGGCGGCGGGCAGCGGCGAGGGCTCCCAGCAGCAGCAGCAGTTGAGGCGGCGGCGAGCGCAGGGCATTCTCCAGCCTCAAGACAGCCCAACCTCACAGGGCAGCTTGGTGCCGCAAGGCACTCCTTCGCCTCAGGGCAGCCCTGGATGGCGAGGGGCGTCTCCACCACCGCTCCCACAAGACCTGCCACTGCCAGTTGGATCCACAGCGCTCTGGTTTGTGCTGTCTTCCTGGCTGGTCTGGCAGCTGCTGGAGGCCACGCTGCTGTGAGCAGCATGTGTGCTCATCCACGGCCTTTTAGGCTGGAGCCTGCCATCAATCGTCCAGTCACCTTTCATCTGTTTACACCTGTCTCAACAGTCGAGCTCACCCTCGTTGCGGCCAACATTACTGCCGAGCAAACAGTTGTCACAAGCTCCCAAGCCTGTTCTCCTCAGCATTCGTCGTCACTTGCTTTGTTCGTATGCACCCCATCTGTCATAACCACTTTACATCAGTACAAACCACTGTCTGCTAGCAGTCAGCTTCTGGCTACCACTGTCGCATCTTGCGAACAATCGCTGCAGTTACTCTTGTGCCTCGTCTCATGCCTCACTCCTAGTGGCGCGCAGCTGTGCGCACATCTACCGTTCATTCTCACATGGTCACAAACTTTCGTAGCAAGCTCAACTGAAATCAAGGACACATAACGGGGGAACATGCTTGCAAAGGCACTGTTAATCTTGCGGAACGGGTGGCTGCCGGATGCTCGGAATGGCCGCACAGAATGAAAGGATGCTTCTCTCGCTCACTCGCAGAGCACGGTGGGACAAATGAGACGCAGCACATCAGCTGCTGCAGATCGTGTGATGCAAAGATGCCGAAAAGGCTGCGAATGAAGCGGCAGGCATACAAAAGGAAAAGTGAAGTACGGAAGGTGCACCGGCCTTACCAGGCAGGGGTTGCTGCCAAACAAAAACGGGGAAGGCAGTTGGCATGCCAAGCAGCTGGCAGCGCACAAGCGCATTCAGAGGTGGCCGGCGCCCAGGGCCCAGCCCACACCGAGCACGCAGCCAGCAACAACTGCTGAGGCGGCACACAGCACAGCGGGGTGCATCACCCGCCGCAGGCTGTCGTGCTCTGACAGCTCCGGCAGCTGCGCCTCCAGCTCCTTGCTGATGCCGGCGGCCGCCTTGCCAGACGGCAGAGCGGCACTGCCAGCGGCGCCGGGCTTGCGAGGCGAATCGCTGCTGCCGCTGGCAAGGGCAGGTGCCGAAGGCACAGCCGCGGGCGCCGGTGCAGGCAGCAGGGATCCTACCACATGCACCGCCTCCTGCTCAGCGTCCGCCACAGGCTCAGCTGCAGCCGGCTCTGCGGCTGCTGCCAGCGGTGTGGCGGCTGCCAGCTGCTGAGTTGCAGGCTGTGCAGCTGCGGCTGCCGGCAGCTGGGCCGGCGCTGGTCCCGGTGCCGCAACCACCAGCTGTGGCGCCGCCATCAGTGCCGCCCGAGCAGGATGCCAGCCATCCGCAATGGCCGCGGGCTCCAGCAGGGCCGCCAGTGCCTGCCAGCCGGCCCGCCGCGCAAGGCCCAGCAGCTGCCGAGCGGCGGCTGCCAGGCGGGCGACTGCCAGCGGTGGATAGCGCTCCTGAAACTTGGCTGCTGCCTGTGGCCCCGTGGCGGCCTCCCGCTGCGCCAAGTAGCGCAGCACCAGGGCTGCCAGGCGCAGCACAGTGGCCGCCTTGAGGCCGGGCGGCAGCTGGGCGAGCTCTGCTGCTGCTGCAGCGTGCGCGTCGGGCAGGACCAGCACCGGCGTGGCGGGGCCCACCAGCGCGCCTGCAAGGACAGAGCGCAGAGAGTTGCAAGGTGAGGGTGGGTCAGCCCGGCAGCTTGCATGCGGCAAGCAGCGCTTGGCTGGCTTCGCGTGGTGCATGCATGGATGCATGGCATGCTCGTCCCAATCCGACACCTGCATGCATGCCACGCCCCAGTACTCCCCAGCAGGCTAAACGCTGCGACTCACCGCGTGCCACCTCGAACTCGTAGAGGCCCCAGCCGGCCTGCCAGAGGGGGGTGTCACTGCTGGCTGCGCCGCCGCGCTCGCCCGCAAACGGCACCCAGGCCTCCAAATCCACCAGTTCATTCGGGTCGCGCTCTGCTGCCTCGTCGTCGCTGTCATCGTCCTCAGAAGCAGGCCAGGCCTCCTCCGCCTCCTCGCACTCCTCTGCGCCTGCCCCAGGCGGCGGCAGCTGCTCCGCTGCAGTGCCATCCAGCGCCAGCGAGAGGGGGACGTGGCCCGTGCCGGCGCGGCGGCACACTGCCATGAGGCCGCCGGCACCCCACAGCAGGCCGCGGGGGCAGCGCAGGCGGAAGAAGCCACGGCAGGCTGACACGGTTGTTGCCAGCGGCGACTGCACGGCCAGTGCGGGCGGCACACAGCTGGCGTTACCCTCGCCCAGTTGCAGGGACAGCAGCGCTGCGGGGCCGCCGCCGCTGCGTGGCGCTGCCAGCATGGCCGCGCTGCTGCCGCCGCCCTGCCCCAGCTGCAGCGCAGCGTGCTGCGCCGGCAGCCGCTGCACCAGCGGCAGCAGGCGTGCCAGCACGGTGGCTGCAGCGCCAGGGGCCAGGAGCCGGCGCCGCTCCTCGGCGTCAATCAGGGTGGTCAGGGTGAGGTGCACGCAGCCGGCTCGGATGGCAGCCTGCAGGTGGGGAGGGGGTGAGGGGTGAGGGGGCGGTGCAGGGCAGGGCAGACAGCGGTGCGGCGAGGGCCCACCACAAATATATGAGCACAGCCTTCCATCCACGACACGCCATGAGCACCGCGGCACAATCACAACAGCCAGCTGCCCACCTGTGCGGCTGTGGGCGGCACCGCCACCGCAGAAAGCAGCTCGGCCCGCAGCGCCGCCGGCAGCTGGTCTGGGTGCACGCCGTACAGCTGCAAAGGTTGTAATTGGGTTGGCGAACAACAGCAGGTGATGAAGATTCAGCGTGTGGGTAGCATGGTTCTGCACGCAATCCGTTCCCGGCCAACGTACCTGCTGCCGCCGCAGGCGCCACAACTGCAGTTGACAACACACCCACACGGCCGTTGCAAATGGCCAGTGGCCTTCCACAGTCTCACCTTGAGCGAGAGCCGCATTTCATCGTAGCTCGGCTCAAAGCCGCCCAGCAAGGCATCCATCTCAGCTTCCTTCGGTGAGCTGGCGGGCCAGTCGCCAAAAAAAGAGGCCGCAAACGCAGCCACGTCTGGCGCAGTGGGCTGGCCGGCCGCGGGCGCCGGCGCATGGGGCGCTGGCTGGGCAGGCACCTGCTGTACCGCGACATAAGGCACAGCATGCCCATGCAGCTGCTGTGGCACGGCATGGTGCACAGCATGCCCATGCAGCTGCTGTGGCACGGCATGGTGCACAGCATGCGCAGCGTGCCCATGCCGGTGGGCGGCGCTGGCCGGTGGCGCGGCCACCACGCGTGCCAGCTGGACTGCATGTGGCTGCGGTGCCGCGCTGGCAGGCAGCTGGTAAAGCGCTTGCTGCTGGGGCGCCAGTTGGGGCAGCGCCCAGCCGGCATGGGCCGCAGCAGCGCTGGTCCCGGCGGCGGCTGGCGCGGCGGCGGCTGGCGCGGCGGCGGGGGCAGCAGTGTACGCCCTGCTGCCGGCCAGCAGCAGATCAGCCAGCAGGTCTGCAGACAAAGGCAAAGATAGGTGTGGAAAGGTTGGCCGCGAGCGTGGCCATGTGCAAGCAGCGGATGCGCCCAGGTGCTGCAACTGCAGCAAGACCGGTGCTCCTCAGCGGCCCAGGGACCCCGCAGCGCGTTGCTGCAGGCAGCCTACCGGTGCAGAGCTGCACTCTGCGCAGGTTGAAGGCTCTCACCGGAATCAATGGCCAGCAGCTGGTCGACATTCAAGCCGGCGAGCGATCCCAGCTCAGCTGGCCCCATGCCAGTCACGGACAGCTGCGGGGCGCCAACTGCAGGCGGGCCCCCATGCAGTGGGGGCAGCCGTTGCCCAAGCGAGCCTCCAGGCAGGGTGGCCGAGTGCTGGGCCGCAGAGATTCTGGCCTGCTGCAGCAGCTGGCTGGGGTGCAGGCCCAGGCCTGCGGGCAGCGGGTGTCCTGTCAGAGCAGGCTCCAGTGCTTCCAGCTGCTCTATGGCACCCAGCAAGTGCGGCGGCAGGGCCGCCGGCGAGCAGCCGCTGCCCGCCGCGCTGCCGCTGCCGCTGTCCAGGCCGGCGGCGGGCTGCAGCCAGTATGCGGCAGAGACGGCTGGGGGGCTGGGGGCAGGCTCGCTGCGGGGCCGCTTGGACTGCTGCACACTGCTGGGCGGCTCAGGAGGAGAGGCGGTGGTTGCCCCTGAAGGCGAAGACGTGCGCGGCACGCCTGTCGTGCTGTCGCCGCTGCCGCTGGCCCCTGCCGGCGCGGCTGGAGCGGCTCGAGGCTTTTTGGCGGGCCGAGCGCGCCGGGTGCTGCCGGTGCGCCGCCCCTGGCGCCGCATGTTGCGCCGCACTAGACTCTCGCGGCAGCTTCGCCGGTCGCCGTCAAAACTGCGAGGGGAAGGGTGAGGAGCAAGAGGCTAAAACAGGTGAATACCGAAAAATGGCTGCTCCAGCAAGTATAGCATGGTGTTGGAATGATGCGCTCAACCTGAGCCCGCCTGCCGCCTCACTTGTCCAGCGGCTCCAGCTTGGTGCACTGCTGGCAGAAGCGCGTGCTGCGCCCGCTGGGCTCAGTGATCACCACCGCCCGAAAGTGCTCCTCTGCGGGAGGCAAAAAGAAGGCCAAAATGGAGCGTGGGCAGTGGGTGGGCAAGCAGGCAGCCACCCAGCATGAAAGTGGCTACATGACGACTGCTGCTGCCGCCGCCGCAGTGTGCCCTGTAGGCGAGCAGACTATGGGTGCGGCACGTTGTGATGGCACAGGCATTACAGCACTGGCCATTGCGGGGCTCACAGCGGCAGAGGAAAGCTGCTGCACGCAACACCGAGCTCACCACAGATGTGCTGGCGCTGGTAGTACGACCGGAGGGGCAGAAAGGCTGTGCATCCTTCCACCTGGTGCGTCATGGGGCGGCGGGTGGGGCAGGGCAGGCTGGAAGGCATCTTCTGGCTCCGCCATGCAGCTTTGCGGCACGAATGAATACAGGACAGCATCACAACGAGCATAAACCGGCCAAACCCAAGCAGCGGCGGCCAGCTCGCCCGAACCTGGCAGCTGGTGTTGGGGGCGCGGTTGGCGGCCACACTCCCGCCGGCGCGCCCCCCACTGCTCGTGTCCTTCGTGCTGGCCTCCATGGTGTCTGCATCCCAGCTCACGCTCTCCAGCCGCCACTCAGGGTCGTGGGCGTTGTCTGCGGACGCCATGGCTGCGGCTGGCGTGCCGCCAAACTAGGCCTAGGGCCGGCGAGACCGTCGGCGGTCGGCGCCAGCGGATGCTCGGCGGCAAAGTGGCCCGCAGCGGCGCTCCTGTGGGCTATGGCGCCCTAGCGCGAGGTTTGATTGTGCTGCCGTGCGCCGCAAGCCGCCACCCAGCGCGCCCGAGCGCTGTGCACGCGTGGAGGCCCCCGGCAGGGTCTGCGAACTTGACAACTGATGCACAGCGATTTGAGAGCCTCAGAAAGCGCGGACGGGGGCTTCGCCGTGCGCTCCTGGCTACGCCGTGCCGTGCATGAGCGGCGACAAGGAACCGGCAAGGGCAGGTGTTGAACAGAAGAGCGCACACCACGTGTGCGGTAGTTATAAAACTTCACGGGTGGGTCCGCAGGTTGCAGCCACCGCCGCCGGCGCCGCCGCTCGCAAGCGCCCCAACCACCCTTGCATCGGCAACAGTTGCAACTTGCCTGCCTTCTCAACTCGTTCGTGCCAAGCAGCGTGCTGGCTTTAAGGAAAAGGCAGCATTGGAGTTGCATATGCCAAGGGTAGGGCTTTTAAGCACCTGTGCATCTGCTGGATGTCACTAGCTGCACTCTGGCTGCACCTACCACTTACAACTAGGTCGTGCTCTCCCGCGGTCTGCCCCCAGCCCTGTGTGCACTGTCGAGACCGCATTACAAGACAGCCAGCGGCAATCAAGGGACCCTCAACGAAGCAGGCAGAGTAGTAGCAAGTGCTCCGCGCAGGCATGCGCGGGAGGCATGCATGCGTGCTGCATGCCGTCGACAGACGCCAGCAGCAGAGCGGGCGGGAGCAGGAAAAGAAACACACAGGAGCGGTCGCTCGCATCTCTCTTGCCACTCACAAATGCACGGTTCCGCGCTGGGGCGCTGCACTGGCGCACTGCTTCCACGCATCAGCAGCCCCCAGCCGCATCGCAGCAGCAGCTAGGGTTGTGGCCACCACCAGAGCAGCGGGTGCGGCCGCAGGCGCCCGCTGGCCGGCGGCACCATCATTATTCATGGGCATGGGCTGCTTGCCTCATCAACTGCCGGCCGGTCACACCAGGCCGCCCGTCTCGTTGTCGATGGTGCGGACTGCAGGAGAGGAGGTGAGAAATTTGCCAATTGTCATTATCAGCTCATTTGGGAGGGAGGGACTGCAGGCGGCACTGGAGGGCACAGCACTGAGAAGCAGCAGCCTGGGCATGCGCAGCGGCGGCAGCCTACGCCGGGGCTGCAGCAGCACACCATCCCCACCCTCTTCCGAACCCTAAATTTCACAGCAAGCTATCAACTGCACGGTTGCAACTCTTCCCAATCGCGCTCACCCGTTCCATCGGCGGGCTGGCCGGGCGGCAGGAAGGAGAAGGCATCTGAGGCGTGGGTGTCGCCCATGGTCAGGCGCCCCTCCCCGTTGGTGGCGCCTGGGTCCCGCACAGCCGCCGCCTGCAATGAGGGCGCGGCGGAAAAAATATAAGCCAGCTGAGGCGAGTGGGTGGAGAAGCATGCATGCTGAGCAGGGGCAGGTAGGAGGTGCTACCCTTTTGCTGCTCATGCTGGTCGGCGGCGCAGCATGCGAAGGACCAACGGCAGCATGGCATATTGCGCCCGGCGCAGCTGCTCTCCAGCTTGCGTCGGCAAAGCACGTCGCGCTCAAAAGCACCGCACCGCACAGCAATACTATAGCACAGCACGACGCACCTGCTCCCGAGACTTGCGCCGCCTGCGCAGCATGTCTCGCACCTCCTTGATCACCAGGCCGGTGAGCAGCAGGCCTGTTGGGGGTGGGGTGGGGCAGGGTGGGGTGGGGAAGGGCCGGTGAGGGGCCTCAGTGACTCGACATTGAGGGGCTACACTGCCCGGCTCCGGAAGCCGCCGCCGCCGCGCGCTAGACACTGTTCAGAGCTGCTGCTCAGAGGCCGCTCAGCGCCTGCTCACCAGCCGAGGCGGCCGCGCCGTAGAGCATGAGGAAGACGTTGTCAAACCCGCCCGGCAGCTCTGCACATGATGGGGTGGCGGCGACAGCGAGCTACTTATGAAGGCAACTGATAGGTAGCGTTCTGAGGGAGACGTTGTCAAACCCGCCCGGCAGCTCTGCAGAGCCAGGTAGAAAGTTGCAGGCAGCAGCAGTTTGTCAGGGGCAGTAGCAGCCCTGGGAGGACCGACAGCGGGCCGGCAGCCAGCAGCAGATCTGTGACAACACCATAACAGAGATACTGAGCTGAACGGCGGCTGGCCAAGCAAGGCCCCCACAACGCACCAGAGATGTAGCCGGTCATGAGCGGGCCGATGGCCGCGCCGATGGACCCCATGCCGTCGATGATGGCCGTCACGGTGGCCAGCGCCTTCTCGTTGCCTGCAGTTGCAGTGCGGGGAGCGTTTTGCATGGGTGGCGAGTGGGTAGCTTGTGCGGGAGGCTGACGCTGTGTGCTGCCTGCAGGCTGCAAAGCGCTGGCCAGCACCGGCTGCAAGCGCTCCGGCACATACAACTGCTACCGACAGGACACCCGGTGCAAGCCGGCCAGAGAGGCAGCCCGCGCGCACCCGCCAGGCTCTGGTGCGTGCCCAGGTCGGCCGACACCGCGGTGGTGATGAGGGCGTAGGGGCCGTTGACAAAGAAGCCGGCGGCCATCATGAGCCCGATGTTGACTGCAGTGGCGGGGCGGGCAGCAACGGCACGTTTGGTGTGCAGGCAGGCAGCGGCCGTCGCCATCAGAGTCGACATGTGTCAGAGTCACCTTCACTGTTCAACCGTGCTGTGCCACGATGGCATTTCAAGAAGCTTCCGCCGGACTTTCACAGAGCTGCTGAGCACACAGTTCATCACCATCTAAAGCCCAGCTGCCTGACGCACACGTGAAGGACAGCACAGTTGCCTCCTCGCCTGAGAAAGATCAGCGCATGCTGTGAAACCCACAGCCCAAACCCGGCTGCCGCGCTCACCCGCAAACGACAGCTCGCCAAACACGCGGTACATGTAGAGGAAGGGGATGGCAGAGAAGACAAAGCCAAAGGACACGAGGGCAGAGGCGCCCGACACGTCTGCGCAGCAGAGGGGGAGGGGTGGGGAACAGGGAAAGTGAGCAATCTCAACTGGCGGGGAAGCGAAGGAAAAGCCAAAGGACACGAGCGCCGGGGCGCCCGACACGTCTGCGGCAGAAGGGTTGACAATGGGAGATCGTAGTGAGCCAGGCAAGCCCCATGCAGCGCAGCGGCAGTGTTGGGTGGTGGTGCGGTGGCACCACCCCAACTTGCAGCGCCAAAAGCTTACAAGCAATGAGCCTCACCCGACAGGTATCCCGCCACCGCGCCGCCCAGCACGCCGCCCACATCAAAGAGAATGGACAGGTTGCCCGCCTCCTGCAGATGCAGAGGAGGGGAGTTGAGATTGCAAATAGAGTGAGCAGAGGGTAAGCAGTGACGCAAACATCCAAGAGAATGGACAGATTGCCTGCCTCCTGCAGTTGCAGAGGGGGAGAGTTGAGATTGCAAAAAAAATAGCAGAGACCGAGGTGCTGACCCACGTCAGACAGGATGGACAGGTTGCCCGCCTCCTGCGGAGGAGGAACGTTGAGATTGCAAACAGAGTGAGCAGCAAGTAAGCAGTGACGCAAACGTCAAACAGAATGGACAGGTTGCCCGCCTCCTGCGGAGTGTGGAGCATATTTGTGTTGTCGGACGGCATCAGCAGGCGGTGGGTTTGAGTGCACACACACCGCAGCAGCGGCAGCAACCACCCTGTCCGCCTGGCCCATTGCTTGTCCGGCTTTGAGCTCTCACCGTGGGCGTGAGGGCGCGGCCGCCGACCTCGGTTGTGGAGATGTAGTAGGGCAGCCAGTAGAGGAAGGTGTAGGCCACCTGCGGAAGCGGGGAGAAGTGGCAAAAAATGGGCAGTTGGATGCATGGGGTGCCGAGTGAGCCGGGATCCAGTAGGGCAAACAACCAAAACTGTGGCACCAAAAGCACATAGCCAGCACATCCTCAGCACAGCACATCCTCAGCACAGCACGGCACAGCAGGGAGCACTCACCAGCTTGGCGAAGAACAGCGTCATGGCAAACACGGCCACGCCTGGGATGCACCAGGCGGCCCAGAATGACACGCCCGCCTGCGCAGGGAAAGGACGCACTTGACGTTGGAACCCTGCACTGTATCCCGCACCTGTGAAACTGTCCAAGCGCATCCCACCCAGTCACTGCGCCAGCACCGCTGCGATGCACCCACCCTAACACCCAGCCACCCAAACGACCAAACAACCACCCGTCCACCTTGTCGCGCGTGGACATAACGGTGCGTTTGTTTGCGCCTCCCCTCTGTCCCCATGTCTTCTCAATCAACTGCATTCAACCCCTCACCCACCCACCCTGTCGCGCATGGGCATGAAGGCATGGTTTGTTTGCGCCTCCCCTCTGTCCCTATGTCTTCCAAATGAACTGCACTCAACCCCTCACCCACACACCTTGTCGCGCGTGGACATGAAGGTGCAGTGTTCGGCACCTGCACGCTCTCCCACGACAATGTCCACCACTCGCCTCACCACCTCCCTGCCTCAACTGACGCGCTGCCCCACCCACCTTGTCCCGAGTCGACATGAAGGTGCGGTCGGAGCGTGGGGAGCCGCCCAGCAACAGGTCCGCCTCGCTGCCCTCCACGCTGTCCCTGCTTGGCGGGGCATTGAAAATAGTTCAAGGGAGTTCAGCAAGCAGACATTGATCAGTTGCCCAGCAGCAGGTCGGCCTCGCTGCCCTCCACGCTGTCCCTGCATGGGGAAAGACATGGCAAGGGAAATTCGGTGGATCTAGCCCTCAGAAACAAGCACTCAGGTGTGGAGCCATGCAGTGGTGCATCACAGCATGTCAGGGAAGCCCCATGCCCACGCTGCGGCAGGTGCCGCCAATGCACACACACAACCCACATCACACCAGCTGCCCACCTGCGCTTGTTGTGCAGCACCAGGGTGGAGCCCATGCCCCACAGCCCGTGCTTGCCGTGCCCGCCGTGGATGGTGTGGTGCTTGTCTGGAAGCCATGGGAGGAAGCAGGGGTGGTTGTGAGTGCAGGCGGGAAAAGCAAGCAGAGAACTGGGAGACCGGAGATTGACTGCCCGCCGTGCATGGTTGTGGTGCTTGTCTGCGAGCGGCGGGTGGGAGGTGGGTGGGGGCTGTGAGAGAGGTGATTGGAAGCAGGCACATGTTAGTAGGCGGCCCAAACAGCATGCCACAGCTGCGCCTGCACAAACGCAGGCAACCCGACATGTAGAGGTAGATGCAGCCCTGAAATGACCTACCCCCCCTATCAACGCACCCAGCTGCTTCTGCACATAATCAAAACTGTCCCAAGCCCATCCAGCCGCACACTCCAACCATCCTGCATGCACATGACCAATGCAACGCACCCAGCTGCTTCTGCACGTAACCAAAACAACCTGCATGCCCAAACAACCAAAGCCACGCACCCAGCTGCTTCTGCACGTGCGCGGGCACCAGGCCGCCCCGCCCCCGCGCCACAATGGCCAGGTGCCGCTCCAGGTACGCCTGCGCCTCGGCCGACATGCCCGACACGTCGGAGGCCTCGCTGCGCGGCGTCAGCGGCTCGCTGCCCTCCTGCAGAAGCAGAGATGCGAGGGACATTGATCAGCAACGCCAATCATGTTTATTGCTGGAGCGCAGGTAGACTTGCGGCGAGACGGTGCCAGCAGATGTTCAGCAAGCTGAACCGCAGCTGCCCTTGCTCTGCCCAGCGTGCTCACTGTGGGCCAGATTGCGGCAGCAGTGAAAAACACTCATCAGTGATGCATCTCACCACGCTGCCCAGCACGGAGCCGGACTGGGGCAGGAAGCCGATGTCCTGGGGCTCAACGACCAGGAAGGAGAAGATGATCAGGCCTGCATGAGGACAAGTGGTTGTTGGAATGGTTTACGAGGGCGCACATCAGTGCAATTGGATGCATTGCCAACCCGCCTGCACAGCAAAGCTACCCTCCCTTGCAGCACGAGAACGCATCAGCACACGGACACAGGGAATAGGCCAGTGCTTTGTTCAATCAGCGCAGCCGCAAAGGCGCACCCGACACGGCGATGAAGGCGCCCGGCACGATGAAGGACCAGCCCCAGCCGTAGCGCAGCATGTAGGCTGCGATCAGGCTGCCCACGATGTTGCCTGCAAGGAGTCAGGGAGGCGCAGCACGCAACGGCTGTGTGACAGGGCAGTTAGGCAGGCCGGGGCGGAGGAAGGCAGGAGGCGGCGTGGCGGCGCTGACATGCTGCGTGCAAACTTCCACATGCATCCAAGAAAGGCTGCAGGCCTCACCCACGGAGGTGTGCGCGTTCCACACGCCCATGATCAGGCCACGCTTGCCCTTGCCAAACCTGCAGGGCAGCAGCAACCCGCAGGCAATGGATGCGCTTCGGCGAATGCAGTGCACAGACCGCGCGGCCAGCGAGCCTGGGCCTGAGGCACGGCACACACGGCGGTCCATTTCGCTGCGCGGCAAAGCACATCGCAGCGCAGCGCTGCACAGCACAGCGTGGCACAGCGCAGCGCACCAGTTGGCCATGATGCTGACCACGCTGGGCCAGCCAGTGGCCTGCAGCAGGCCTGCACTCAGGTGGGAGGGGGCGGAGTGGGAGTGGCACACAGATCAGCTAGCTGCGCCTGCAGGCATATTCTGCCATACTGGCGCAGCCGCAAAATGCTTGGGTGTGCGGCGGCCTGCCGCCGGCAGCTGGAGTCAGCATCTGGGCACACGCTCCCCCACCACAGGCCCCTCACGCACCTCCAATCACTTGCACCACCACAAAGTATGTCATGGAGTGGATCTGCAACATGACAAGCCGAACTTGGAGCAAGTTTGCAGCAGATCCGATTGCCGCAAGCAGGGCAAGCAGGCAGGGTGGCATGGGCATGCTTGCAGTACCGTCGCAGCGGGGGCAGCACGCAACAAGCCGACCTGCCTTGAAGCAGCCACCCAAGGGTCGGCAGCCACCCAGCCGCTGGAAGCAGCAGCCCTAGTGCAACAGCCGCCAGCCAGCGCCGCACCTGCCAGAAGTAGGCGGCACCAAACAGCGCCACGCACGCGCCGCTGCCCAGCATGCCGCCTGCAGGCGGAACATGGGGGAGCACGGTTGCAGTTTCTGATTCACGCAGGGCCTTCTGAGGGCGTTGCTTCCGTGGCTTCAGCTGTCGACGCAAATGCGGTTAAGCCGCACACCAGCACAGCACAGCTGCAGCTGACCAGCTCATGACGATACATCTGATCTTGACGAACATTGCTGCTCCTCCCACCTGTGAGGAAGTGGCGCAGGTCGACTCGGTCGCCCAGGTGCCCGCTCACAAACATGCCCACTGCAGCATGAAGAGGTAGGTGGATGGCGGGTGACCATCTGCGCAAAGCCAAGCACCCAGGCCCTTCCATGCATGGCAGTCTGTGCCGCCAGTGCAGCCCAGCTCCATCAAAGCAGAAACAGGAGGCGCGGACGCGCAGCGGGAGTGAACAGACGCGACTGCTTTTGTTGGGCAGACAACACACAGCCAAGCCACAGCAGCGAGCCGCTCACTTGCGTACGCGCCCAGGAACGCCAGGTCCAGCTGACCCAGCAGCGCCTTGCCGTTCTGTTTAGGGTGACAGGCGGCGAGGGGGAGAAGGGCAGGGGCAGGAGGGGGGGTGAGGAGTGAGCTCAGCACACCGGCGTTTCATGGGCACGCGGTCAGCGCCGGCCAGCAGCTGAACCACGAGGCTACCTGCCCTTACAGCTGATCGCACAGGTGCGGCAAGCTGCACCACCCATGGCAGCCGCCAGGCCGTACCTGCTTGTGGTTGAAGGGCGCCCAGCCGTTGGCTGCCTCCAGGCTGCCAGCCGTGACGCCGCCGGCGGCGGTAAGCAGGTCGGTGCTATTGTGGGGGCCATACGCCTGGTCGCCTGGAAAGAGTGAAATGGGGCAGGAGGCCGGGCTGGCAGTAAGCAAGTTGATGCAGCAGCTGCTGAGGAGCAGGGAAGCTAATGATTGGTGCGGGGCGGTTGCAACCACAGCAGCCGGGTTGGCAGGCCGCTTTCAGTACGGCAGCAGCCAACCGGCAGCGAGCGACGCTGGGTGCCCTGCACTGCTGTGGGGGCTGCTGCTGCCAACTGAAGCACATCACAGCACATGCTGCACCCACCTTTCTGGGAGGAGGCCCAGTGCAGGTCGTAGTGATCCAAGTCTGCAGCCAGAGAAGGCAGCAACCGTCTGTCTGAGCCAGCCAAGTCACTGGCGGTGGCTGGAGCAGGCATGCGGGCAGGGCCACCTGCTTGGGCCCTTTCAACCCCGCAGCTGCTCACTGTCCTCGTCGGCGCTGCTGTCACCGTGCAGCATGGAAGTAAGCAAGGCAGTGCATACACCCAGCAGCAACCTTTCACCCAAAACGCACTGTTGTCGTCCGCGCTGCTGTCGCCGTGCAGCACTGACTTTCCTTGCTGGCAATTGGCAAGCCCAACGAACAGCAAGAAAGAACATGAAGCGAGCAATAGCGGCGCTCACTGTTTTCGTCGGCGCTGCTGTCTCCGTGCAGCACAACAGTAAGCAAGCCAGTGTAGGCTACTCATGCAGCACACATCCATCAGCACACATCAAGTGCCACCACCACTCACTGTTTTCATCCGCGCTGCTGTCTCCGTGCAGCACCGACTTGACGATGGAGGGCGGCTTGCGGCTGGCGTGGTAGGCGGTGTAGCACAGGAACGTGAGCAGCAGCACCACCATGCGGTTGGCCTGCGGAGGGGACATGCGGGTGGCGATGGGAGGCCAGTGGGGGGAGCAGTGGCAGCAGGGGCGCAGCGGCGAGCACATCACTTGCAATCAAAGCATGCTCCTGCAACCAAGCGACGAGCAGTGTTGACCAGAATTCCAAACAGCAAAAATCCAAACTGACCCGCAGGGACCAGCCGCGCCCGCCCGGCGAAAAGCGCTCTGCTGCGCGGTAGCCCCAGGGGGCCGAATACTGCTTCAGGCCGTCCATGTCTTCCCTGCAGGCAGCAAGCCGACATTGCAAAATGCATCAGAAGAGCCAGGGACTGCACACTGCTTGAGTCCATCCACGTCTCCCCTGCAGGCAGTAAGCCGGCATGAGACTTGTGGGGCGCTGCTTTCAGCCACTGGCGGTAGGGCAACAGCTGCGAAGGAACCCTCTATGCAGCTCATGCAACCAAACAAGTGCACTGGCGGGCCGGCTGCCAGCGCCCGCACCTGTCCACGCGCCCCACTCCCCGCACAAACGAGCTGCGATCGTTGGCCGACTCTGCAGGGGGCAGCAATACGGCAGCAATGGCTCATTCTAAGCGAAGTGCTACCTACTGCACCTGCCAAACAAAGCAGCAGCAAACATGCACACAGCAAGGTGCGGCACACAGTGCAGCTGCATGCTGCGCGTGTAGCTACCACCCGACCACGCGCTGTGCACATCCACTGAGCCCACACCGCCCGCCCGCTTGCAACAGGCAGCCGGCAGCGTGCCACACATTGTTCCCCACGCCGCACCTGTGCGCAGCGGTACGGTGCCGCCGGTGTCGAGCTCGACGGTGGTCTCAAACGCCACTCGCCGCTGGCCGCCGCCGGGTGCTGGGTGCTCGGGCACGTAGCCACCGCCCTCAAGCTCCACCACAACCGGCACTATGAGGGCACCCTTGCCGTCGGCTGTGAGCTCAACCTCCTCGCTGGTGGTGCGCTTTTTAGTCCCCTGCCGCCGCTGATACGGTTCCTCTTGGCGCTTGGCAGCCGGCGGGGCGCCTACCCCGATGATACCAGCCGCGAGGCGCCAGAGGCTGCCACTGCCGCTGCTCTCGGGCGCGTCTGCTGCAAAGGGCAGGTAGGGCTGGCGGCCCGGGGCGCGTGCTGTGCTGGGTGCGCTGCCGCCGCGGCTGCCGGGGCGATCTGGCTGCTCCGGCTCGGCTGCGCTGCTGGGCGGTTCGCCGCCTGCCGCTGCGCCGCTGCGCTGGCGAAGCTGGACGTCTCGTGAGGGCGGCACAAGCGGGTGCCGCTCACCGTCCTGCTGGTCCAGGGTGGCGGGCCACAACGTCCATCCAGTAGCGGGAGCCTCTGCGAGCGGGCGGGCGGCGGGAAGGCGGTTGGCAAAGCGAGGCGAGCGGCGGGGAGCGGTGCCGGCCGCGGCGGCAGCTGGGCGGGCGGCGGCAGCAGGTCGATTGGAAAGTAGCATCCGATGGTCTGGAGCAGTGCCAGAGGGGCTGGCGATCCGGCAGCGAGCGCGTTCGGTTGAACTGGAAGACGCGCTGTGGCGGGTCGCTCAAGACGCCCAGCCGCGGCTGCCTAGCATCACGGCCGCGATGCCTACGGCGATCGATCGAGCAGAGCAGGCGGCAGGCCCCTCCCACACCACTTCGGCCTGGCAGCCCTCTCCCCCTCGCCTGTGGGGCTCCCCAATCGGCGCCAGGCAGTGCTGGCAGCAGCGAGAAACGAGCGGAATGCGGTCTGCACACCCGCCCCTGCCTGTCCGCCCACCTGGACGGGCCGAGTGCTCCTCACGCCCTGCTATCGGTCAATTGAGCCCTCGGGGTGGCTTGCAAGCTGATGGGAAATGCGCATGGGCCAGATTCCCGCAGCCGACAGGTGCCAGGGCATGCCCGTCACCGCTGGCGCTCGGGCCACGATGACGAGAGCGGCCGTCGAGGGTGCAGCCCTAGCTTGCGGGTTCCTTGCTGCGTGCGAGGCAATCTTGCGCAAGCCATAAGGCAAAGAATTGAGGGAATAGAAGGTCCATGGCACAAGCAGACGAATGGCCCCATCGCAGCAGAGAGTCCAGCTATGGAGCGGCGGCGGGGAGCATCGCTTGGCGCATCGCCGTAGCAGGCGCGATTGCCGATTTGCGTCGGGGTGCATCAGTGCTAACTGCCTGGGCCGTGCCTATCGGCTGGACCTGGGCCCGATCCGATGATTCTGCAAGCCCATCATGCTCGTCCCCCCGACAAATGGCTTTGCGCCACCGCCGCCGCTGCCGCCAGCCGGGCTCGCGCATCACACACCCCAAACAAGGTCGCTCTGAGGCGATGTCGGCTCGCAGACGCGCTCGATCAACCATCCACCGCAACCTCCCGCCTCCCACAACCCTCAACAAGAGCCGACTGGGCTTGCTCCCCTCCTGCTGCGCCCTGCGCCCGCCACCCTCCCTCATCGGGCTCAGGAGGGTGATCGCCAGCAGTTGCGAGGTGCAGCGACTGCCGCCGACGCTTGCGGCCTGCCCGCCGCCGCCACCGCCGTGGCCGTCTGCGCCCCTATCCCGACGCCGCACAGCCCAACCGGCGTAGCTGCAATGGCGGACGCAGCAGCGCCAGACCAAGACCAGCTGCCAGCCGCAGGCCCTGCTGAGCCGGCTGCTGCTGGCGCAGCGGGGGAGGCTGCCGCCGCTGCTCCTGCTCCTGCCGCTGCTCCTGCCGCCGGTGGCGCCAGCTGCGGCGAGCCATCTGGGTCAGGCGCTGAGGAGCATCGCAAGCGGGAGCTGGACGAGGGCGAAACAATCGCCATCAAGGTCACATTTGGTGAGCGATGAGGGAGGCCCATGGAGCTCTTCAGCTGCCCACGTGCCGCGTGGGCCAGATACAATGCCGTGCGTACCACATTGGGCATGCCGCCGTTGCGGCTGGTCGTGAGGTTCACCTGCTGTGTAGCCATCCTGGTGCCAAGCATACAACCGTCATGCCAGCCACTATGACCATACCTCATGCAAGCTGCACAGCCTTCGCACCTGGGCTCCCGCAGGCAAGCAGAGCGTGACGACCAACCGGCCGCTGCTGTCCACTGTGGCGGAGCTGAAGGCAGACATCGCTGCGCAAACAGGTGGGTTGCACTGTGTAGGCTGCATGTGTGCAGGCGTGCCCGCCGTTAACCAGAAGCCGCCACGGTCCTTCCCTTTGCTATCTTTGGCGTCGTTAGCGGCAGACGCATCTTTATCCTATGTGCCTTGTTCATTGCGCAGGTGTGCCGGCGGAGAATCAGAAGGACCCTCTCTTCCTTTGGCCCCCTTGGATGCACTAAGCGACAGCCATGTTCGAATCCCGACCTCCCTGTTCATGTGTGCAGGCGTGCCCGCCGAAAACCAGAAGCTGCTGTTCAAGGGGCAGCTGAAGGACGAGCAGACGCTGCAGGTCAGTGTGGCCGTCTGGGCTGCAGGCTGATCCGGCTCACAGGGGCTTGATGTCCCAAGCGTGCGTGGCTTGCCGCCGCGTGTGGTCAGCAGCATGCTGTGCCTGCCTGCCTCGCATGCCAACTGCATTCCACCTGTTGCTGCAGGCGGCCTCAAGTCATCAACTCGGCAAATGATCAACTCATGCTCTTCATGTGTGCAGGCGGCGGGCCTCAAGTCGGGCAGCAAGATCATCGTCATGGGCAGCAAGCCGGAGGACATCAAGGTGCCGAGTATGCTTGTGCCAGGGCTGGATGCCTGCTGTGCTGTGCAAGCAATGCAAGCCCCGCCAGCACGCCTCTGCCTGCACACAGCACGCAGCGCTGCTCTGCGACTCAGCTGTCCATCGCTGTTGGGTTGCAACCTCGAAAGCATGCACCGCCAGCGCCGCCGTGGCTGACGCGCCGCCCGGCTGCCGCTCTGGACCGCTGAGCAGTCGGCTGCGCGGGTGCAGGTCACGGCGCTAGGCAAGGGCGCAGCGGGGGCGGCGGCGGGGGGCGATTGGGACGACAAGCCGGCCACTGAGCCTTGGAGCGAGCAGGAGCAGCACAAGAAGGTGAGAGGGGGTGTTTTACTTCCTGGAATTTTGGAAGTTCACCATACCTGCAACAAACCGGTCAGCGAGCCTCGGGGCGAGCAGGAGCAGCACAAGAAGGTGAGGCCAGTATGGTTTCAAACCATACAGTGTTGCTGGAAAAATCCCGCCTGCAGCGCGCCATGTAGCATGATTGTGCTGAGCTGGAAACCTGAGGCTTTTGTGTCAAGAGCATGCCTTGAGCAAGTGGGCCCCCTTCCATGTGCTGCACACTGATCCTTCTGCTGCAGGTGCTAGCCAAGGGGCGGCCAGACGACGGCTGGCCGGGCATGAAAGACAGACAGGTTGGCGGGGATGGCCGAGGGCGGGGCATTGCCGCCTGCGAGGTGGCAGTGCACAGCATGGGCAAGGCGGTGCGCTGCCACTCAGGCCAGCCCACGAGCAGTGCAGCCTTGATCCGTTTACTGGCACCAATGCGCGTGCAGGTGCCGCTGCGGGACGACCAGACGTACATCCCTGGCCTGCTCAACAGCCAGGGAACAAAGGTGGGGAAGGAGTGGCGCATGCGGGCCAGGGGCACGGCAGCCGTAGCAGGGGTGACGGCAGCTCTAGCAGCGGCAGATGGCAGTAGCAAGCAGCGGTGGGAGCGGTGGCAGCAGCAGTAGCAACACGCGTGATCGAAATGCTACAGCAGGTGGCGCCATATTGCATGCGCTCTGCCCGCAGGTGCGGCTGACGTTCAAGGCGGAGGTGCAGCAGCTGTGGGTGGGCAGCGCCACCAGCACCCAGGCAAGAGTGAGATGGTTGCCGTGTGCGTGCCACGTTCCCGGGTGCCTCTTTTTACAAGCAAGCCTGCGACACAGCAACTCTACACACCGGCCTGTGAACGGGGGGAAGCAGTAGCAGCCGACACCACTGCTGACGTGTTCCCCTGGTTGATATGTTCACCTGTGCTGCAGAAGCTGCCCTACAACACGATTGGCAAGATTGAGAGCCAGGCGATCAAGGGCCAGGAGGAGTTCTCCAGTGAGGCAGGGCTGGGGGCTGGCGTTGCTGCTTGATGCCATTGTGCCTCGCCTGCCTACTGCCAAGCCAGTGCCTCCTTGCTGCAGCAGCAGCTGAGTGAGCTCTGCCACGTGCTTGCTGGCGAGAGCACAATTCTGCAGTAGGCGCTCAGTAGTGCTTGCCTGCGTTGTCATTTGAGACGGATTGGCTGACGCGACCTAGTTCCAACTGCCACCCACCACCCTGCTGCAGTTGTGCGGCTGCAGATCGGCGCCTCGGGGACCTCCAACCTCTGGTACGCGGCAGCACAGCTGTCTTGAAGCTGCTTGTATCCGACAACACTGAGAGTGTTCACCCAGCGTGCTGAACACCCTGCGAACCCTGCAACAACCACATTCCAGCACTGGTAACTGAGCTGTGGCTCAGTGTCACTCTCTCCACCTTCTCATTATGCCTGCAGGCTGTGCTACGTGCCCAGCCAGTCACTATCCAGCATGAAGCTAAGACCTGACATCCAACTCGCAAGCCTGCCAACAGCTGTGCCGCACTACTTTCACTTGTCTCTTGCCTGCAGGCTGTACTACGTGCCCAGCCAGTCGGTGTCGGGCATCAAGCTGCGGGTGCTGGGCGTGGGGGCGCTCATCTGCGGCGGTGAGGCAGCAGCAGCAGCAGCAGCAGCACAGAATGCTGTGGGCCCGCCGGCATACCATGCAGCCGCAAGGCGTGCTGAGAGCTGGGCAAGCAGCTAGACGGCGCGTCCATGTCCAAGCATGAACCTTTTGCACGTCCTGATCATGCGCGTACTTACTTGCAGAGAGCTGTCAAACAGAGTGCAATGTTGCTCAAAATGAAATGCAGAAAGGGGATGGCAGAAGGCATCGAGTGCAGGCCGCTGCGCCCTTCACGGCCGGGCCAGTGTCAAGGCACACAGCAGCCGGGGCATCCTGCGCAGCCCAGGGGCCAGCTCGCAGAGGCTTTACTTGAAGCTGCCATACAGCTGCTGCCGCCGCTTCCAGGCATACAGCTCAGCGATGCGCTCCGGCTCCGGCCCTGCTGCCGCTGCCGCCTGCTCCTCTGCCGCCGCTGCGGCAGGTGCCTGCTCGGCCGCCGATGCTTCCACGGCTGCCTCTGCGCCCGCTGCGCCGCCGGTGCCCTCGGCCGCAGGGGCGGCGCCGCCCTCTGCTGGTGCGCCTGCTGTGCCTGCGGCGCCTGCTGTGCCGGCGGGGCGGTGCCCCTCGACATGCACGCTGAGCTTGCGCCGGCTGGCCGGCTCCAGCACATGTTCCTGTGAAAGAGAAGGATGAGTAGGAACGCTAATGACTTAAGATGATCCGGCCAACCAGACAGCCACGTTGGACTGCCCTACTGGCACATGCAGGCTGCGCTGGTTCAAACAGCCGCCCGATAGACCGTGCCACCCACCCGGTAAAAGGCGGCCACGTCAGCCTGGCTCAGCGCGCGCAGCGCCGCCACCTCGGCCTCCACTCGATCAAAGCTGCAAGAATAGCGCAACCGTTGGTTTGGGGGCAGGCATGGGTGATACATCCAATGGAACAGGCAGCGCAAACTGCCACGTATCCATACAAAGCAGCCGTGCGCAACAGCGAGCACTGCCACCTGGCCCTCCCTCACCGCAGCAGGCCGTGCTCGATCTCGCCCCAGTCCCGCCCCGCCGCCTCGCGCAGCCGCTTGGGCTTCTCCAGCTTAGACTGCGAAGAAGGAATTTATGCACAGACAGCACAGGGTGACTGCAATTGTTGGAGACATCATTGTTTGCACACAGGAGGCAGCCGCTTGGGCTTCTCCAGCTTGGACTGCAGGGCAAGAAATGCAAAGGGCAAAGGCCCCAAAAAGCATCATTGCCTGCAGCATTACATGGCCATCGTTTGGGCTTCTCCAGCTTGGACTGCAAAGGTGCCGTTGAAGCTGCAACTTTGTGAGCACCACATAACTGAGGCTGCACGTCAAGCTTGGACACACGCAACCGGCGTCTAACTTATCAAACGCGCTAAACCCAGGCAAGTCGTTCTGTGTTGCACTCACCTTTGCCAACTCCTCCACATGCGCTGCAAACTCGTCCGCCGGCATCGAGTCCAGCCGCTGCGCCAGCTGCAGCAGCCAGACACGGCGCAGACAGTTGCAGGGAAGGAGATCAGGGGGAGGGGCACCCCTGGGCAGAGGTGGCTGGCCAGAGACGAGAGAAACTTAAATAGGTGCGCCGGGCAGCAGCAATCAATTGCGGTGGCCAAGCAGCAGCGGCAGCGGCTGGGAATGAACCTACCGTGGGCAGGAAGGCCTCGATGCGGGACTCCAGGTAGGCAGCGGAGTGGGCATTGGACTGCGCAGCAGACAACAGTAGAAAGACGCGTTGAAATCTGAGACGTGCCTCGGAGGCAGCACTGCCCAGCTGCCCATGCGTGGCTTGAGATGCACTGCACGGGCCTGACTACGCATGGCAAGCATCACGGCCAGCACTGTGCAAGCACAGCAAGGCCACTGCTATGATACTAAGCAAGACGTGCCTGCACGATGAACAGGATGGAGCGCGCGGTGAGGGTCCAGTAGGCGGTGAGGAACGTCAAGTAGCTGCATGGAGCGAAGGGTTGCAGGTGTTATTACGAGGTTGACCACACGGAGGCGCAGCGAAGACAGCAGCCAGCGGCAGCGGCTGTGGGGCCAGCTGCTGCCGCCGCCCGACCTCACACGGCAACGTGGCCACCACTGGCTGGCAACTGCCCTGCTGAGCAAAGCAAATGGAATCGGCTCACCCCAGCTGCTCCACGGTGCGCAGTTGGTAGAAGGCGTCCCGCTTGCCAATCTGCAGCGCAGCGCAGGGGGACACCCCAGTGCAGTTGACAAGAGATGACGTCCAACAGTGTGCATGTGCTTACGCTGCCGCCCACGCCAGCCAGCTGCCACATCCCCCCCTGCACGTGCACCGTGAGGATATTCTCCAGCCCACCTGGGTGACCAGCTCTGCCAGCACGTTGGCCCGCAGCTCATCCGGCCCCACCTGCCACAGAGACATTTTCCAGGGTAAGCAGGGCTATCATGATACATGCCACGACACTTACAGCAGATGCGTCATGCAGGAAGGCGCAGCTCAGCAAAAACCCAGCGACTGCTCCTCGTGCAACACAGGCCACCAGCTCTCACCTGGTACGCCACCACCGCCGCCGAGTTGTCGTTGGAAGGGTTGGGGCCCGGCAGCGCCAGCAGCGCCGGCTTGCCTGCGGTGCAGTTGCAAATTGGGGACGGCAGGGCAGGATGGTGAACTGAGCAGCCCAGGTTAGCAACTGCAAAGGCAACAGCAGCGGCCCGAAGTTTGCATGCCAAGCAAGGCATGTTGCTGTGCGGCATGTGCCAACAGCCCAGCAGTGTAGGTAGCTCAACCTGCGCCCCACCTGCGGGCAGCGCCACCACTCGCTGATCCTGCAGCTGTGCCGGGAAGGGCGGCTGGGCGCCACGCCTGCAGGGGAAGGAAGGATGGAAATCGGCAGCTGGCAGAACGTTGCTGCAGATGTCCGGGGGCACGCGTAAGTTCACCGTAACTGCATTCAAGCTGGGCGGCAGCCCACTCAAGCCGCCACAGAGACACCCACTGCCGCCATCCCACCCTCACCGCTCGCGCAGCTGCACCTCCAGCTATTGCGCAATCCGTACATAGACAGCAAGCCATGCAGCAGCCGACCAGCCAACTGGCAAAACTGCACCCGAGCCATCGTCCTCACCGCTCGCGCAGCTGCGCCTCCAGGTGTTGCCCACAGTATTCATGTATGCCGACCAGGATGACACCCCCCTCTCACTGCTGCCCCCGGGTCTCTCACCGCTCGCGCAGCTGCGCCTCCAGCTGCTCCGCAAAGCCCAGTGCCGCGCTCCGCGCCATGTTGCCGGCGACGAACACCTCGGCCTGGCAGCGGCTGTAGAGGCGGGGGTAGAAGGCCTGCGGTGATGGGAAGGGCGGGTAATGTTGTATGTGCGGGCAGTATGCACAAGCGCTGTCAAAAGGCGGCTGTAGAGGTGGAGGTAGAAGGCCTGCAATAGGAGGGCATGGGAGACAAATGTTGAGATTCAAGTGGCAGTTGAACACACAATGTTGTGAAACCTTTTGGACAGGCGACTGGGGAGCTAGCACATGAAGCTGAACGAGCTGCAGGCGCAGTTGCTCAGCGCGGCAGCCCTGCTGCACCGCCAGCTGAAGGCAAAGCACAGCTGGATGAGCAGCAGATGACCCGCAGATGCTACTGCACCGGCACACTTCGACCTCAAATGCTCAGCCGACCCGAGAGCATGCTGTATGCAGGGGTTTCCCAGCCCAGCGTAAGGAGGCAGCCCTCTTTTGCCAGCGCATGGAGGCAACCATGAATGCAGGCGCGTTTGACCCCGCCTCGCGCCCTGCTGCACTGCCCGCTGGACGCAAAGCGAAGCTGGATGACCAGCAGGAGGCTCAGGAAAAGCTACTGCGCCGGCATTCATCAGCTAGTGCGCTCATCCAACCCTGCCAGCAAGCGTACAGTTCGCAGGATGCTGCCAGCCCAGCTTAAAGGCATTGCAAGCACTGTGGCTGACCGAAGACGCAGTTGCACAGTCAAACAGCTGCCTGCTGCGCATCCACCTGCACACACGCAGCTGGATGAGCAGCAGGCAGAGTTCCACATCAGCAATTGCACATGCATGCCCATCAGCTGCCATGCTCACTGGTCGCTTCCTAGCAGGCAAGCTGCATGTAGGCTGCGTGCCAGCCTCACTCTGAGCATGGGAGCAGAGGTGCACACAGCCTCAGCTGCACATCCAGCCAGCCCTGCTGCTCGCCCAGCCAGCGGACCAGTCGCAACTGGAGGCGCAGCAGCGCTGGACATTCGTGAGCAACTGCGCTGCTTGGCAGACCCAGCTCCTGCGCTCAGCATGGCCGGCACAATGACCTCGCGGCTGCACCCCAAACAGTTGTGCGCATCCTGAGCTGCCATGAAATCAGCGCAAGCGGAGGTGATGCACGCTGGATTGCAGGAGAGCGCCTGGCCTTTGCCACACTTAGTCAGGTGTGGGCAGCGGCCCGCAGCAGGGGCGCGACTCCTTGAGCCGCAGACGAGGCTGGACAGTGCAGCCGGCTGTGGTGAGACAGATGGCCAGCCTCGCTACAGCCAGCTGCATGGCGGAGCCAGTCTGAGGCTGAAGGCGCCGCAAAACTGCTGAGCTGGCGGCACGCCTTGTTTTCCTGCAACCGGTTGTGGTACAAATGCCCATGCAGCCGTTTTGAGAGCCCACTCCCTGGCTACACAGCTTCCTGGCGGCGGCACGTGTGCAGCCATTGCTCGTCTGCGCTGCTTCACGGTGGCAGGCCAGCGGAACACAGCTGTACGGAAACGCGTGCATCAGCCTGGAACAGCCGGTAAGTTGACGGGTGAAGAAGCGATGGTGCACGCCCATTTTGCAATGCGTCTGCTGCGGAAGCTGCCACGCAGCGCCTGCTGAGCCGCCATGCATGCTGGGGGCACAGAGGACATCCCTGCATGACATTTCAGCAGCAGTGGCAGTCTCATCCCAGTGGGCCTGGCATTAGGTGCGGCACCGTGGCACGCTAACTGAGCTACGGAAATCTGCGCTGAACTCTTGGATAAACAGTGCAGCCATTGGCAGCAATGCTTCCAAATCGTGAGCAACAGCGCACTGTATCAACTGCTTCAAAAGAACAGCAGTAGAAGCAGAGGTGTGCAGTTGCAGAGTCGGCGCTGCTCGCTGCTCGTCCAGCTGACAGCGCCCGCGTAGCTGGAGGAGCAGCGGAGACACAACGACCCCAAGCAACTTTACACCTCTGCTTAGCTGCTGCCACATCATAGCAGCTGGTTTGGTGTTTGAAACAGCCAACTGGATCGCAAGCATGCGTCGAAAGCATCTGCTGCGAAAGCCGGTGTGTACAGCCAGCTGAGCCACCCACATGTGTGGGGGCACAGCAAGCTGAACGCATCTGACTCTAGCAGCGGAGGCAAGCGGAGCCGGGTATAGCCAGTCAAAGCAAGTCCAGAGAGGGCTGTTAGAAGCGCCAGCCCCCAGTATCTAGCCCCAATGCAATGCTTTGCAGCACACAGTTCCGAGGGATGAAGAGGTGTTCAGTTGCTTGCTTGGTCCTCCCGGCTGGTCATCCAGCGAGCGGTGCAAACTCGGCTGGAGGAGCAGCCAAGCGGTCGAGCGTGCGAGCAACTGCACACTCTGATTAACTTGTGTGCAATAACAACGCTACACCACCCAGGTAGCGCTCAGAGGGCTGTTAGATGCGCCGTCCCCAGCATCTGGTCGCAATGCAATGCTTTGCAGCACTGAGCTCTGAGGCGCGCACAGGTGCATGTGCAAATGCAGAGCTGTGCAGTTGCATGCTTGGTCCTCGCGGCTGCTTGTCCAGCGAGCGGTGCGGACTCGGCTGGAGGAGCAGCCGAGGTTTCCAAGGAAGCAACTGCACACTCTGATCAACTTGTGTGCAATGACACTGCTGCTCGCACCCAACAACCCTGGCGCAGGCATGCCACTGCCTCGCTTGAAACACCTCTGCTGCGAAAGCTGGGAAAAACAGCCTGCTGAGCCGCCATGTGCATGGGGGTACAGCAGGCTGCCGCAATCCGCAGCTCAGCATTAGAGGTGCGCAAGTCCAGTGTGCATGGCGGGCGCACACAGCTCAGCCAGCGGCTTTACAGTTCTGGAGCAGATCGATCTGCCAGGGAGGAGCCGCCCCGCTCAACTCTGGCAGAACAAAACAGCAACTTGCCTGCACCGCATCGGCTGTGATCCCCGGCAGCACTGCCTCATAGTCTGCCACGTGCAGCCACCTTGCTAACTGCTTTTCAGCAGCGGGCAAAACAGAACGCCAACTTGCCTGCACCGCATCGGCTGTGATCCCCGGCAGCACTGCCTCGTAATCCGCCACGTGCCAGCGCCGCGCCTCCAGCGCCACCCCCAGGCTGTACAGCGCGATTTGGTAGGGCTGGTCAAACCTGCGGGGTACAATGGTGCGGGGCAGGGGAGACAGTTGGTCAGCGTGCAGTGCAGCTGGGGATGCCGCATGGTAGGGCTTGCCGATTCTGCGGCAAAGCCAACATAGGGGGCGGTTGCAAGCATGGATTGGTCAGCAACAGGGCATGAGGCAGCCGGATCAAAAGCTGCACAGGTTGCTGCCGACCGCTTCGAATGCTTTTGCAGCGAGTGCCCTGCACACACGCCAAGTAATCAACCACAGCATGCACAGCACAGCATGCGCAGCAGGCTCACTTCATGTTGGCAAAGCCCCTGGCCTTCTTCTCCTTCACCACCTCGAAGCAACCCACAGCACACAATGCCATGCAACCACAGCATGCACAGCACAGCATACACAGCACAGCGTGCACAGCATACCAACCCTCACTTCATATTGGCAAAGTCTTTGGCCTTCTTCTCCTTCACCACTTCAAAGCGATCAGCAGCCACCTCAAAGCCCAGGGCCTTGTCCAGCACGGTCTGCGGGGGGGCAGGGAAAGAGAGTTCGCAGGGAGCCATCATGGATTAAGTCGGGTGCAGCAGGGCGCTCCCCATCATGCAAGCGGCGGCGGCCCTGCCTGCCGAGGCCCTCGACGTAACAGCAGCAGCAAGCAGGAGGCCCTTGCCTGTGACGGCCAACAGCACCAGAAACTTGCCTGCGCCAGCGTGGCCAGGGTGTCTGAATAGCCATACACGCTGATCAGCAGCCCTGCCACCGTAGCCCGCACACCGTAGTGCAGCCCCGCCAGCTCGGCTGGATAGGACACCTGTGTGGCAAGCATGGCACAACAACAATAACCAGAGTTAGAAGCAGCATGGCAGCATGAGAGCAGCCCCGCCAGCTCAGCAGGATAGGACACCTGCGTGGCAAGTGATAAGAAAGGAGCACAAGTTAGATCAGAAGCAACATGATGCATGAAAGCAGGGCTGCAGGCTCGCCAGCTCAGCGGGATAGGTGGCCGTTAAGCAGGGCTCTTCAAACCAGCCATAGCATTGAACAACCGAACATGTAGACACCAGAAACCTATCCAACCGACCTCTGACAGGTAGTCGTTCAGCAAGGCCGCATACAGCTGCACCATGGCGGCCGCCTCTGGGGTCAGGTACGCCTCTGCAGGGGGTGGGGGAGAACGAAACTCTGTGAGACACTCTATCAAAGCCAGCATGAGAGACAAGCTGCAAGACGACATATGCTGCGCTGTTAGACGACATATGCTGCGCAGTGCAGCTGTTTGGGGTGTGGCACGCCCCCTGCAAAACGTGGCAGGGGAACACCCTGATAGGAGTGCAAGCGGCAGTAATGCGTGGTGGGTCCGTTCACAAGGGCACAATTGTGGAAACAAGATCTGGCCCGAGCAGCATTCGCTGTCCGACAGAGCTGGATGCCAGATGTACATTGGCGTGTTGTCTAGTGCAGCAGCCCGCAGCCTGCCAAGCCATGGCAGTACCACTGCATGCATGTGCAACCGCCATGGCGTGGAAAGCCGCCGCGCTGAAGCCTCAAGCCAACACGCCTTCGGCAGGTGAGTGAAGCCCTAGCGCTCCAGGCCAAAAAGCGACCGAGACATGGACCCACAATGCAATGCCAGTAGGCGGCAAGCCGGCTGCTAGCTGGCCACCAGGCATGTGGCTCGCCCCGCCTGGAAGCACAGTCGGCGTCCCAGCGCTGCAGCAGCCTAGCCTTCTGGCTGCTGACGCGCAGCCGGCCATCGTGTACTACCAGAGGGGCTGCTATCCACAGACTGGTCTGTTGACAGAAGGATGCCTCCTGCCTTTTGGCCTTGTAGGCGCTGAGAGTGCTCAGCTCTAGGCGTCGCAGGCGACGCCCAAGGGCGTATCACTTTCTTTCTTTCTTTTGGCTGGTGGCAGTAACACCGGTTCTTCTCAGTTTCAGGCAGGCAGCAGAGCGGCATTCTGCGTTGGCACATGCCTCTACTGGCGGGTGGCGTGGCATGATGCAGTGGCCGCCACTGCTAGCCGCAGCATTGGCTGGGCACTGCATCGATCGCTGCCATCCTCAGCCAATGGGGTGCATGCACTGTTAAGACCACACCGCATTGCACAGACCTCGAAACACTTCTGCTTAGCGGCCGGCAATGCCGCCCAGTGGCCATCGCTGACGACTAGGTGCATGCTCATGTTGCAATCCCGCAAGGTGCAAGATGGAACGCAACACAAGCAGGCACTTAAAGCCATGCAACAGCGCTGACCAAAGTTGCTGCCCGCCTCAGCCGGGTGCTGCCCAAGCGGCCGGCAATGCCGCCCGGCCGCCGTAGATGGACTGGAAGCACCCTCAACATGATGCCCTCCAGCGCTTGCAACGCTGGGATGCAACATGAGGGGCTGCTAGCAATCCATCGACGCCGGTCGTCCAGCATCTAAGGCCACCATGAGGGCAGAGGCTGGGATTACCCAGTGGATGCCAGATTGAATCAATGTTTGCGCAGGAGCCCTCAGCCTGGTGGTGCCGAAAGGGCTGCCAGCCGGCCACAGGATGAAGCAAATTGTGCCCGGAAGCTGATGCGGTGTCAGCGCGCTGCCGCAGCTGCGGCCCGGAGCTGGCGCAACGCGACACAGACATCTGAGACCAGAACGGGCTGCCATCCCCGACATGCGCATTGGCGACAGGCTGTACCCCGCAGCTCAGTGGAACAGCCTCCAGTCAAACTCAGCAGGCTGCACAACGGCACTCTGCGCCGTCACATGCCCACACTGGCGGGTGGCGCAGCGTGATGCAGCGCGCTGGCCGCTCATGGCAGCGGCCTGGGCGCTGCGCAACAAACTTCTTCCCCAGCCACAAGGGGATGCTTGAGCACACTGCACTCTTCGGTAAGACTGCGTTGCGCCTGCGGCAGGCGACAACCCAACGGACAGCAGCACCGTTGCCACACGCATTCGGCCCGGCACATGCTGCTGTCCACCGCTGGCAATGCTGGCCAGCAGCCGTCGACCATGATGGACAAAAGCGAGCCGCCTCATGTCGCGCTCCAGCAGTTGAAAGGCAGTAGCGCAACATGCGCGGCTGCTTTGGGTCCATCCGCGGCGCTGACGAGCTGACGGCCAACACAAGAGCAGGGGCTGGGTTTGCCCAGTGGTTCAATCAATGTTGCCCTGGAGTCCCAAGCCAACTGGTGCCGAAAGGGATGCAGCGGTATCCAAGGCTGTGTGGAACTGACTCCTTACAGCCCTGGCGTCCCCTTCTGCTACCCCTTCGGCACCAGGAAACAGAGTTTGATGTGCAGCATGTAGGCGAGATCAGAAGCGGGCAGATGGTGAGCTGACCGCCAGAGCTTTGGAGGGTGCAGAAACTGGGCGGCCACCATGTTCTCTTTCCAGCTTGCAGAACGACTGCCGGAGTAACAGCCACGGGAGGGCAATCCGCGGCAGCACCCAAAAGCAAGAGTGGAGAGAATTGATTGCCGCCCGATGCACCAGCCTGCGCATTGCTTTGCACACCACCACACAGCCCAGAGTAGAGCAAGTCTGTGCCAAGGCAGTGCTTTGCAAGCCTGGAGGCACATGGTCACTGGTCAGTGTGGGACAGGTGCGCCGCCTGCCAACAGTGTAACGCCATCAACCGCGCCCCGGCAGCAGCTGCGCGTGTCTGCCAGAAAGCGGCCAAGAAAAATGCCGCCTGCCGCACGTGGCCCACAGTCCGTGCACTGCGGCAGCGCAAGGACTGTTGAACACGGCAGATATCGAAGGCAACAAGGCCGCTTGCAGGCGCAGCGAGTCTAAAGCTGCTATCAGCACAGTGGACACCGCGCCTGGCAAAGAAGCTGCTTGCGCTTGGCAGCCCAGCGGCACCTGCTGCGGGGCAGCAGCTGCGCCGTCAGCTGCCACACCGCAGCGGATAGCCATTGAGGAGCCAGGCGGAAGCCTGCTTGCCTTAAGCGGGTACGCAAGCTGTGCACTTTGCGGCCATGACAGCAGGCTTCAGGCCGGCAGGTGACCTTTACACGCCAATGCTCCAAGCCGCCGGCCAGTGCCGCCCCGCAGGCTGGGCAGCACACAGCTGGGTGGTGCATGCTTCACCCAGTTGAGGTTGCTGTTCAGCTGGCAGACGAGCACTGGCCTGCAGGCGTCCGAGCAATGCCGTCTATCGGGCAACTGCGATTGTCAACGCCCAAAAGCTTGTGTGGGGACAGCACCCAGCAGCTGCGGCTGTGCCCACAGCCGCACCTCGCTGGGTTGTACTGGGCCAGGAGCCCATGCCTATTGGTGCTGAAAGGGCTGCCGTAGAATCCGAGGCGGCGTGGAACCATTACGAGTCCTGGCAGCCTCGGATTGCGGCTGTAGCCAATTCAGCATCGAGAGGCAGGGCTTTGAAAACTGTGTCTGGAACCTAGTCGTGCATGGGCTGAGCTCATGAGCCCAGTGAACAGGAGATAGTCCCGAACTAAGATGATACGTCCGCCATGCTAGAGAAGCTATCGTGCCCTCCAGCCAGGCCTGCCAAAGGTCTGCCGGAGCGTACAGCCACAGGCGGCAAGCTATAGCAGACCTGAAGCACAGATCAGTTCATGAACATGCAGAGGCAGAGGAAGGATAGCCGTCCAGTGCTGTAGGCTGGTAACACAGCGTGAAACTAATGCAGAAAACTTGTCGCACATGTCGTGCACCAAGCAGCGCGTGCCTGCCAGCAAACCGCCAGGACAATTGCCCCTGCTGCACAAGGCCCCGCAGTCCCCATTGCGGCAACGCTTGGACTGCGGAAACTATAACGAGCAGCAGCGAGGCAACATGCTGATTGCATGCGCAGTGAACCTAGGACCGCCAGCGGCAGGATGGGCAGCAAGACTGCCGGGAAGAGCAGCTTTTGCTTGGCAGCCCAGCGGCACCTACTGCGCTGCAGCGGCTGCGCCGGCAGCTGCCACAGCGCACCAGATGGCCATTGAGGCCAGGCGGAAGACTGTTTCTCAAGCGGGTTCACAACCTCTTACCGGTGCGGCCCTTGACTGCTTGCAGGCTTCAGGCCGCAGGTGACCTTTAAATGCCACGCCGAGCTGCCGGCCAGTGCCGCCCGCTGGCTGGGAAGCACACAGATGGGTGAATGCTCCACCCAGTTGAGTGCTCAGCCCAACCAAAAAGCGCACTGGCCTGCTGGCTCCTGAGCAGGGCCTGCATTGTGCATGTGCGAGTGCCGAAGCCCAAGCCTGGGTGGGGACAGCAGCTGCGGTTGCGCCCACTGCACCTCGCTGGGTTGCGCTGCGCATGCTGCGCACCACGACCCAGCAAGGACTGGTGGGCCAAGCCAAAGGCTGCCGGACGCTCCATGGCAGCAGATGCGAAAGGCATCCATCACCCAGCAGCAGCAGGTGCAGGTAATGCAAACGACTGCGGCGCCTCATGTCTGATCACAATGCCAGCCAGCTGTAGGAACCTTGAACTGAGGGCCGGGCTGTGGCATACCAGCGACAGCGGGACAAACCTGTACACAGAAAGCAGCATCAACACAACACCTTTGCTCACCGGGCAGCTGCAGGTGCAGGTACAGCACTGCTTTAGGAACCTTGAACTGAGGGCCGGGCTGTGGCATACCAGCGACAGCGGGACAAACCTGTACACAGAAAGCAGCATCAACACAACACCTTTGCTCACCGGGCAGCTGCAGGTGCAGGTACAGCACTGCTTTAGGAACCTTGAACTGAGGGCCGGGCTGTGGCATACCAGCGACAGCGGGACAAACCTGTACACAGAAAGCAGCATCAACACAACGCCTTTGCTCACCCGGCAGCTGCAGGTGCAGGTACAGCACTGCTTTAGGAACCTTAAACTGGGGGTCGGGCTTGTGCCACAGACGAACCATGCCGCCGTCCCGTAGCAGCGCCGGCTGCGCCTCCCCCGCCTGCACAGCATCAGATTACAGCAGGTCACAGGATCAGCATGCGCAGCATTGGCACAGCATGCCACCACCCATCAGCAGCGCCGGCTGCGCCTCTCCCGCCTGCAGAAGCAGCACAAACGTCGACAAAAGAGTATAGAATGCTGGAGTGAGCAGGAACATGCCACCACCCCGCAGCGCAGGGTGTGCCTGTTTGTTTCGGTCAAAACATTAGGCTGCATGCATTTTATTACTCACCTCCAGCAGGCCAAAGTCGGAGGGGATGAAGGGGTTCTTGGCAGGCAGGTGCAGCTCAGAAAGAGGCTCGCCGCTCCGCCACTCCTGCACACACACTAGCCGAGGACTGGGTGGTTTGTTGGAGTGCACGCGGCACTGCAAATGTGCAGACAGACTGAACGCAGCCCTCACCCGGCAAACACATGGGGTCAGGCGTGCCACGAGGCAACCCGCCAAGCACCTCGTGCTCCCAAACTTGCTCCACCCACCTCGAGCCAGTCAGCGGGCAGCGGGCCTGCGGCATACTTGGTGCCGTACCAGCGCTCCGTCTCGGTGCACTCAGCCTGCATTGGAAGAGACATGTTAATTTGAGATACATGTATGAGTGTTGTCAAGCGGAAAGGCCAACCGCCATGCAATGGCAACACTCAGCGTTGTACTGAGCAGGGCATGCTCGGGAGGCCGTGCATTATGAGTGTGTTGCATACCCTCACCGTGCTGCACAGCTTAATCAAACCTCCCCAGCACCAAATGTGACACAACGCACCTCGAGCGTCTTGGAGGCCCACAGCACACGCGCGCAGTCGGGGGTCAGGTCCGCCACCACCTGCAGAAACGGACAGAGGGAGTGACAAACCACAGAATGATGGGAAATGGCAGAACAGCGCTGTCGGGGGTTAGGTCTGCCACCGCCTGAGGACATTAAGGTTGAACAAATGGGGAAGCAAACTGCATCAAACACGGCATGCCGAAAGAGGTATGTGGGAGCCGGATCCGCCACCACCAGCTGGAAGCGCAACTCCCCACCTGCTGGATAACCTGTCTATCACATTCCAGCAGCAGGGCCAGTACTAGTGTACAGACGCAAGCAGCAGGGAAGGACAGCAGCCCGGATGCCACACCTGCTGGATGAGTGGTTCATCGTACTCCAGCGGCACGCTGTAGGCTCCCAGCAGCAGGTCGGCATCGCCGTAGATCTGCAGTTGCAACAGGTGATAGGATTCAGCTCAAAATCAGGCAGCGGCCTGGCGGTTCAGTCCCAACAGAGCATCAGTAATGCAATTAAGCCAGACGCTGCGGAAAATTGAGCGCCGATAACAATCCAGGCACACAAGCTCGCCTGCATGGCCTGCGCCAGGCTGGAGGCGTACGAGTAGGGCGACTGCTTGTCGCGGTAGTGGAACCGCATCTCTGCATGAGTGGAAAACAGACGGCAATCATGCGCTCAAGAATGGTCGCAAGCAAAGCGCAACTGCGGCGCAGGACCGCTTGTGGTGGTAACGGAACCTCAACATTGTTGGCGGAGGAGGGGCCATGCACAGGCACATCGCAGGCAGGCGATGGGGAAGCACACCGCTGCCCTGGAGCAGGCAACAGCAGCCATGGCGCAGGCACGGCAGACAGCAGCCACGGCGGTGACTGCATCATGCGGCCAGTCGACAGCAAGAGGCAGCAGCATCCAATGTGCGCACCTGCCAGCTGCCGCATCTCGTCCCACACCGCCCGGCAGACGCCGCCCGGCTGACGCAGCAGGTCCAGGTACCTGCAGGCTCATGAATCAGTTATCAAGTCTGGCATGAGGTTGCACTGGGCAGTTCTTGAGCTACAGCCCCTGACAGGTAAAAGGAATCACTTGCCATCCTCATTGACAACATGCTGTGTGTTACTCCCCACCTGAACACCACGGCCACCGCCTCCTTGGCGTGTGCGTGACCCTCGTCCGTCAGGTCGATGCGGCACATGAAGAATGAGCGGCCGCTGCAGAAGAGGTGGCGAGCGGTGACATCCATTAAGGGATGCTGAAGACATGTGGCACCTTGCTTTTGGAGACCAGGATGCAAAATGCAGGTGGGCCTAGGCACGCTGCAATGCGTGGACAGCACACCACAGGCAGGGCAGCATGCTGCAGTGCTTGCCTGTAGCTGGTGCCCGCCTCTCCCGCCACCAGTCCAGTGGCCCAGCCCCGCGCCTGCGGCAGTGTGTAGAGCAGAGTGGGGCAGCAGCATGTCAAAGAGGCCGATCGCACTGTATGAATGCGCTGAGGTGCGCCACAGCATATTGCCTGTGCAGTCCCAGCCACGCAGCAGCGGCAACGTGCATTCACAGGGTGCAGCTGCGCAGCATGCATGCACAGCAGCGCAGGACAGCAGCAAGCAACCCTCACCTTGAGCAAAGCAAAGGCCGATCCCTCGCCCTCGTGCCTGCAAGCAGCATTTTGAGGAGCATAGAACGCAGGTGAGTGGGCAACAGGCTGAATCGCTTCTGCTGCAACTGCTGACACGGACCCCACCACTCAGCCAGAGGTGGTGCGGCACAGCGACCACAGCACTCTCAGCATGGCACAGCACAGCGACCACAGCAGCCCCAACCCACCCCAGCAGGTGCGACACATAGTGCGACGGCGCCGCTCGGTAGTGCTGCTGCTCGGGGACAGTCGGCCACTGCGGGGGAGGGACGCGGGCAGTTCCAGTAGAGGTTAGAGACTGACCGATTAGCCATGTTCAGCATGGTAACTCCAGCACTGCTCTTGCTCTGTAATGAGTCTGCCGCTGCAAGGACACGAATGAAGAACCAGGGCGCAACCTCAGGAGCTACCAAGAGCACCTAGGTCACTGCCAAAGCAAAGGCCTGCCGCACTGTCTTGGCAAGCGAGGGGCGGGCGGCTCTCCGCAGCCAAGGCCGAACGAGGAGGCACATGCAAGCTTTGCCAGTGTCCCCGTCGCCCCATGCTTTCCATAAGGGTGACTGCATTGTGGCTATGCCAAACCACACGAAGCTGTCCGTGAGTGGACGACACACAGCCAAAGACGGCCCAACTTTACTTTTAGCAGCCCACGGAGCCTGGCCCAGTGCCAAAGCAAACAGTTCGCCGCGCTCCCTTGGCAAGCTGTCATGTCACCCCCAGCAGCCAAGGTACCACTGTGCGGAAACGACTGCTTTGGCAGCGCTGCCCCAGCGGCATGCCAGTCCGGGGAGCGGCCCCACTACGACGCATTAATTTGTTTTATTGACGGGAGAAAAGTGTCCAACAAGACGGCGGACCACTGTAAAGTGGTGCATGCCCACAGCCCGAACCGTTGCAAGAGCAACAAATGGCGTGTGGCCTTGGCGAGCGAGGGGCGTGCAGCGCTCCGCAGCCAAGGCAGCTGGACCCACGCCAAGATGCTGATCAGCTCAAGAGGCTGAATTTTGCAAGCCAACTGAAGACTGCAAGCGTGCTTTAGTTGGCTAGCGGATTAAATCCCCTGTCAACATGGCCACACAGTGCTTTGATAGCAGTGCAACATATAACTGGGTGGTACTACGGCAGCAGCGTGCAGGTGGCAGACCAGACTGCGCAAGTGCCCCCCTGGCCCCCGCGGCTCGGCCATACAGTGAGCAGCACTGCGGAGGGGAGCCTGAAGACCGGCGAGTCCCATTGCACAGCCATGCTGCCAAACACAACACACCAGCAATGTCGCCCTGCGGCTTACCCAGTAGCATGCCGGACTCTGCAACAGCAACCCAACGTCGTGCGCTGGGCGTGCAGCGCGCCCCAGCGCAGCGCTGGCGGCACAACAAACCCCACCCGCGGTGCCAACGGCACAACCCTCAGCGGCAGCGGGCAAAGCAGGTAGCTCCGGGCAGTGACCTGGCAGGCAGCAGCTTGCAGCAGCCGCAGCCAGATGGCCACACGGGCCTGATGCTTTGCCAGAACTACCAGAAGTATGTGCGCACGCGCGGGGAGGCACACAGTACAGTCGGCTTTTGCAGCCAATAGCCTTTGCCGGCGGGCCCGAGCACCGCGGCTGGCGGCCAAACCCTGAGCTGCGCAATAGGCGACACCTGGTACGTTGTATGCCAGGGTTCGCCTATGAGCAGCCAGAGTTTCAAGCCACCAGCGTGCGACAAGCCCGGCCGGCATGGCCCAAGCCGGCCAGCCTAGGGAGTCACAGGCTTGAGTGCATACACAGGGGCCTGCCGTAAGTCAGCGGCAGTCTGCTGCCGGCAGCCGGCAGCGCTGTGCACTGCCAGGCGCCGGCAGCAAGTGACCATCACAGACTTGCTGCCAGGCCATGGAACGAATGATTCGAAAACAAGCGCATGCGTAAAATGAGCTAATAAGGAGAGTCGAGCCCCAACTGGTGGCAGCAGGCAACCTGAGGCAGCCAGCTGTCCCGCCCAGACGGCCGCCATCAGCTCGTACACGTGAGCTGGTGAAGGCCGGCAGGACAGTCAGCATGGATGCCACAGCCGCTGCGGCGGCTGGCAAGCCAGGGTGAAAACCCGGCAGTATGCAGAACACGTTGTGGCCGCAGCATGGGAGTCTCAAAGAAAGTTAGACGGCAGCGGCCACTGGCTTCACAGCTCTGTGCTCCGAGATCAAGGACGGAGAGCTGGTGATTGGGCCAGCGGCCAGTGGCCAAAATTAGAAGGACACAGGACAAAATCAACACGGCCACTTGCCTGCAGCTCGATGGAATGGCCCGCCCGCTCTGGCACCATTTTGATCAGCGCACCGCCCTGCAGGGGAGAGAGGGAGGGGCAACAGGCGGGGGAGAGAAGGCTGATCTGCATAGCGTGCCTGCACATCAGAGGTTCAGCGCTGATCTGCGGAGCAGTAGTCATGAAAGCCAGCGGACAAACGCATGTTTGCAGGCTGTGGAACTGCAAACACAGCGCCCTACTTGCTTGCCGACACAGGCCTGCCAATGCCTCGCCATTAAGTTTGGCCTTCCGCCCCGCCCCGCCCTTTTCCACGCAACCTCACCCCCGCCCACTGCAAGCTGGCACCCCCCCCACACACAGAGCCAGCTTGGCCAGATGATCAGCATCAACACAGCCCAGCCCAGCGCTGAGCTGCGTGGAAGCTGATCATCTGGCCAATCTGGCTCTGCACGAGTCGCGAACAAGGCCACCAACTGCTCCCCGCCGACCCGCCTGCACACCACCTGCTAGCCGCTCCCACCAGTCTAGAATGATGCAAGGCAATGCACCGCACCTGAGCAGGCGTGACTGCGCCTGGCTGTTTATACCCAACAGCGCACCTGCGCAGGCGTGACGGCATCCGGTTGGAAGGCGGGCGGCGAGATGCCGGTATCGGCCACCGCCGCAAACTTGTCGCGCACCAGAGCCTCTAGCTCATCCAGGGAGTGCCTGCAGGGGCAGGTAGTGTGGGGTTCTGGTTCACTTGAGCACACAGCACGGCGGTTCAGCAGTGCCAAGAAGGCTGTTGGTGACTATACCGCTTGCAGGGACAACTGCGTTGCGGCAATTGCAAAAACAGTCCACCTGCTGGCCGTCACCAGCCGCATCACGCCACGCCGATGACAAGTGGCGGCATGCTGACCAAGATCTAACTAATCAATAAGTCAACCAGAAAACCACCGGTGGGCACAGCTTACCTGCTGACCACCACCAGGCGCATGACACCCGCCGAGTAGAAGCGGCGGTGGAAGTCGATGACGCTGCAAAGACAGTGGTGCAAGGGCAGGTGCAAATGAGGTGAACGGGCGAGAAGAGGTCGGTGGTTCAACTTGCTGAAATGTGGTGGAAGTCAATGACGCTGCACAAACAGGGCGGATGGCGGTGTGTCAGACCTTGAATGGCACAGCGCACAGGCATAATAACCTTGACTGGCAGAGCAGGGTGTTGACCACCAGCACCCTGAGTTGTTATTCAGGGCTGCCCGCACACCCACCGCTGGTGCGGGTCGAGCCCGGCTGCCTTGGGTTGTGTGATGGCATGTTTGATACCACCCTCAGCAGCGCAACAGAGCAAGCCCAAGCCCAGCCTAACACCCACCGCTGGTGCGGGTCCAGGCCGGCGGCCTTGGGCTGTGTGATCAGGGTGTCAAAGGAGCCGGTGGAGAACCTGCAGCACAAGGGGAGGACATGCCAGCAGGGATGTGACCAAAACAATCAGTCAGTGCAGCTGTGCATGGCTGCGTGACGAGCGCGTCAAAGGAGCCGGTGGAAAAGCTGCAGCACAAGGATGGAATGCCAAATGGAAGCAATATCAGCCAGTAGGGACAACAAGTACGCTGCAACCGGGTACCTGGTGCATTGCATGGCACGGCCTTTCACTGAAAGCAGCGCCAAACATGCCTCAGACATGCCCAGCACAGACCCACCGCGCAAACGGGTGCGCGGGGTTGGCGGTGCGCTTCCACAGCTGCAGCTTGCGCCAGGGGTCGCTGTTCAGGTTCTTGCCATGCCTGCAAATGAACAAGGAGACGAATGCGATTGATTAGCACACGTTCATGCTGCTGATAAGGTGGGTGCAGTTTGCCGACCGGGTTACAGCGCTGTCCTGGCACTCGCAGCACCAGCACAAATGTACACTCTCTGTGGCATGCCAACATAGCAGCACTGCTGTGGAAGGCAGGTAGCACGGGCGCAGCCGCAGCTGTGTTGCAAATGTGAAATGTGGTCCCACAGTAATAAACGAGATGCCACTTACTCTGAGTCGACCGCCTTGGCTTCCCGGTCAACGCCATCGGCCGAGATCAGTGGGCAGATGAAGAACTGGGCAAACCTGCAGAAGGGCGGTTGGAGTTCGGCAACGTGGCAATGTTAGGGTTTGGCAGGCAGCGCACATGGGTGCAGGGTGGAAGGGAAGGGAAAAGCATATGCAGGAAGGGCGGCGGGATGAAACACACATGCAGGTCACCAAGCACCGTGACCCACCGGTCCAGCGGGCAGTCCCATTTCACAACAGATGCTCCCGGTAACTATCATTCCCAGTTCGGTTCATCACAAGCAGTACCCACCGGTCCAGCGCGGGCTCCAGGCAGTCTTGCTTCACACGGCATCCTCATGAAATCGGTTAAAATCAAGCATCGCAGCATCCAGCGCCAAGTAATAAAAACACACCGGTCCAGCGCGGGCTCCAGGCAGTCCCAGTTCACGTCAAAGTGGTAGTTGGTGGACTCGTTGGAGGTGTAGGCATTGGTGTGGCCGCCGTGCTCGCTGATGAACTTGCTGCATGGATGAGGAGGGTGCAAAGCAGGCATGAGGCATGCATGGTGTGGTTGATTAGTTGGAGGTGCGTTGGCGTGGCCGCCGTGCTCGCTGATGAACTTGCTGCAGGGGCATGGGCACGGCATGGCGTGGCATGGCATGGCATGAGTGCTGCAGCGTGTGCATCGCATCGCTGGAGCAAGCATGGCGTGAGCATGCCATGGCACGGCATGGCATGTCAAGGCAATAGCGGTGCCTAGCATGGCATGGCATGGCATGGCATATCATGAGCCACAGGGCAAGGCCACGACAGGCATGGCACGGCTTGGTGCCACGGCATGCCCAATGCAACAAGCTGCCATGATGGCTGTTTGCAAGCAATGACTGCTGCCCACCTGTACTCGTCCTCCTTGGGGTACTTCTCGCTGCTGTAGAACAGCATGTGCTCCGTGAAGTGCGCCTGCGGGGGCAGCAGTGGGGGCAGTTGTGGTGTGCAGGTTTTGTAGGGGCATGGCAGGAGGGGCGGCATGTGGCATGACGCCACAAGACTGAGCCACATGCCTGCGTATTCACACCACCAACTGGCTGGCGCCAGCCGCTGCGTTCAAGCTCATGCAAAGACAAAGACCATGTAGGCTGCCCATGCGGATGCTATGTTGGCGCCTCCATGCCCACTCGCCATGCCATGGCCACGCCATGCCCATGCCCTCCATGAGCCTCCACCTCCCCCCAAAGCGGCATGCATGCTCGCCTGCGCCTTGCACCCATGCCACAAAGATACACCAATGCAACTTCCAGTTAACTTAGCTCACCAGGCCAGGCACCTCGTCTGGATCGCTCAGGCTGCCCACCCGCACCTGCAGTGGAGGAAAGGGGCAGCCGGCGGGAAGCGCGGGGATCATGGCAGCCCCGCCACACCCAACCCAAGGCCGATTTTTAGCAAAACGACCCCCTAGATGCTTCAATGTCATCATGGTGCACCGGGCAGCTGCATGGTGTGGCAGCAGCTGGACAAGAGCCGGCCGCCGGGCGAGCGGCGGCCGCCGGGGCGGCGGGTGGCCGTCACAGGCAGCTGAGCGGGCGGCGCGACCTCTGCGCCCGCCTGGCACCCCGATCACGCGATGCCACATTGCTACAAGGCCCTTGGAGGGCGCTGAGCACACCGATGGCCCGCCCAGAACCCTCCCTCGGCCCCACTCACGTCTACAGCTGCCGCAGCCTTGTCAGCCGTGTCATCAGAGACCAGCAGGGCGTGCAGGCCGTTGGGCAGCGTCAGGAAGCGATACTGGAGCTCGTCGGTCTTGGGCCGCACGAGTTCCGCCCCATTGGCGGCTGGGGCCAGCCCAGGCGCGCTGTGGGACAGCGCCATGATCGGCGAGATTGCGGCGGCGGCGCGGCAGGGCCGCCACACAGCCACCGCCGCTGCTGACGCTGCGCTCTGCATGCGGCCTGGCAAGTGTGCACCCTTCGGGCTGCTCTGCAGTGCTCCCATGCCTCCCGCAGCCCCGCACACTGATCAGGCAACCTCATCATGACACCACCGATGCATGGAGCTGCGGGCCGCTGGCCAGCCATGTCTCTGTGCTCTGTGCAACCGCTTGCCACCCGCCCATTCTGACGCAGTTGGCGTCCGGTTTGCCACAGGGTGAGGCGCGAAGGGTAGCGAGCCAACAGCAGTAGTTGATTAGCCGAGGGGGAGCAAACGAACAGGCAAGCGAGCGAGCAAGCAAACATTTGAAATGGTGGATCAGTTGAAAAGGGCGCTCCACTGGCGGGGAGGGGTGTTGAGCAGAGGCAGTTCGTTTCACGGCCCGCTGCCGCTCTCGGCTCAGGCGCAGCCCGAGCAAAACTGCGAGGAGCGGGCAGCAGGCTCCGGGGAGCAATGGGAGAGAAAGAGGGGGGCGTGCTGCGCCCGAAATGGGCCGAGGCGCAGCAGCCATGAATCGCCAGCAGAGCACAGCTACCAAGGGGAGGCGGGGCGGGGCGCGGCAGCCACGCGCACCGCCCTGCGCTGCGGGCTGCCGGCATGCCGCGTCAACGTGCAAGTCGGCCGCCGCGTCTGCCGCAAGGCTGAGGACGGCCCACCGCCGGGCTGCTATCGGCGGGCGGACGGCCAGGCTGGCAGGTGCCACCTTACTCAAGCGACACCTTGGCGCCGGCTGCAGAGGAGACAGGGAGGGGGGGCAGCAGGTGGCGGCAATCAGCTGGCAGCATGAGCAGGATGAGTGGGAGGAAGCCAGCACGCTGCCGGGGTGTGCTGGGTACGCTCCTGTTGCAGCGCCTCCGCCTGCCCACATGCCACAGCCCGTTCCAGCAGAAATCTTATACAGAACGCACTCCAACATGTCAAAATAATTAAGGCAAGCAGCGCTCACCCTCCACCAGCGTCTTCTGCAGCGCCTCCGCCTCCTCCTTCTTCAGCCCCTCCTTCACCACCTTGGGCGCGCCCTCCACCTGCAATGTAGCGATACAACAGCAGGATCAAACAGCGCCAGCGTCAGCAAGGCCCAGCACGCTTGGAGGGTGGCATCGATGTGCAGTGCCCTGCCTGCTGCCTGTAATCACTGCCGCCGCTGCTGCCGCACAGAGTAGTGACAGCAGCGGCAGTAGCGACAGCAGCAGCACCAGCGGCCCGTGGAAGCAGCAAGCAGCACTGCATCGCGGCACCGGCCAGCTGTTGCCGCCGTACAGCTGCAGGCTCGGGTGCAGCGGCCACGACACAGCAGCACGTGCAAGCGCAGCAGCGCAGCAAGCAGCACAGGCAGGCGCAACAATCAGGGGCCTCACAAGGAAGAAGCAAAAGCAGCGATAAGGAGCAGTAAAATTGACTAAGGCAAGCGCACCAGCTCCTTGGCCTCCTTCAGGCCCAGCCCCGTGATTGCGCGGATCTCCTTGATCACCTGCAGCAGTTGATTGCAAGCAATTTGCCGTGTGTAAACACTTGCCCAGCTGGCAAATGCCAGGAGCAGCAGCCCCTGCGCACTGCGCTGCACGAAGGCGGGCAATGGCTGCAATGCGTGAACGCCCGCGGCAGCGGCGGCGGCGGCGGCAGGCGTGCGAGCAGCCACCGGTGCCCTGGCCCTTGCCTTGATCTTGGCCGCGGCGTCAAAGCCGTCCAGCTTGAGGTTCCACTCCGTCTTTTCCTCGGCTGGTGCGGCTGCGGGGGCGGCTGCTGCTGCCGGCGCGGCGGCGGCGGCGCCGCCGGCCATCATGGGCATACCCATGGGCATCATAGGGCCCGCGGGGATGCCCAGCTTGCGCTTGAGGATCTCCGTAAGGTCGGAGACCTGCAGCAGGTTGAGCTTGACTATCTGGTCGGCGAGCGCCAGCACGGTGGGGTCTGTGATCTCCCGCTGCTCCTCCGCCTCGCTGCTATAGTGCCGCATCCAGGTGGCTGCGCGGCTGCGGGCTGCGGGCAGCGTGGCGCGCGCCGCCGCCTCCAGGCTGCTCATGCCCACGGCCGCGCTGCTGCTGGCGGCCCAGGCCGCCGCCACGGCACGTTGGCAGGCCGTCCTGAGCATGGCTGCGCGCCGCTGGCTGCTGGGGCTTCGGGTTTTGGGAGAGCGGCGGCGGGGAGGGCTGGGGCAGGCGCGCCGGCGGGGCAGAAGGCGTGCAATTGATGGGCAAGCGAGTGTAGATGGGCGATGTCGGGGAGATTTGAGGCGGCGGGCCAGCAATGCGCCTGCAAGCGGGCGCCTGCTGTGCTGAGGCCCTTGCAGCAAGTGTGGGCCTTGTGCGCTGCTGCGGTCCCCAGCTCGAAATGCGACTGCACAGCCATGCTCAGGGCGCCCATATCGACAGGGTAGGCGTACCTCCTGGGTTTTCGGCGCCCGTCCTTCCAACGCCGCCGCCACTCCCGCCTGCAGCCGTGGCGGCTGGCTTGCGGGGCCAATGTGCTTGCCTCACAACCGTGTGAGCACTCCCCTGACCCTGCTTTAGCTAACGGCATGGCATTGTGCACTGACGTGGCTTGGCTGCGGCATTCAACCAGCTCGGCGGGCGGGGGCAACCAGCGGCAGCGGCAGAGGCAGCCTGACGCAGCAGGGAGCCTGATCTGCTGGGCAGTGGAAGCATTAACATGGCTACAGTGCACAACGCAGATCGCTGGCAGCATTACGTAGCACGCCAGCACCGCCGCAATCACATTTGGTCAAAATCGACGAACAGGTTCTCCTCGTGCTGCTGCTGCGCTGGTGGCTGCTCATACGCCACTGCCGGCGGCTGCTGCTGCTGCGGTGGCGGCGCCGACAGGCTGACCGTGATGCCGCCTTTGGCTGCCGGCCCACCCGCCGCCGCCTGCCCATACTGCACCAGCTGCTGCTGTTGCTGCGCGGCAGCCACTGCAGCCTGCTGCTGCGACGCTACTGCCGCGGGAAGCGCCGCAGGTGCACGGCCCGCCAGCGACAGGCTCCAGCGCGAGAGGGAGGTTGGGATGGAGGAAATGACGGGGCCGTAGCGTGCCACATTGTCATAAATCTCAAACAGCGGCACCGCAATGAGCCGCATGTTCTTGGGCACCTGCTCGGGCGGCAGAGGGATGGGCATGAGATGGAACGATACGGGTGAGCACACGCATGAACAGCACCCAATCGCCGCCGCATGAGCAAAGTCAAACTGCATGCGCTGCGCTGAACGGCGCGTCCCGCTTCGTGGTCGCCAGCAGGGGCCAGCAGCGGGCCCGCAAAGGGCCACCAGCCTGCTTTTGACAGGTAGCCAGCGCTCGGGCAGCTCACAACAAAATACACACAAAACAGGGCTGGCAGAACTGCAAATGCGCCCTGCTCTCCTCAACGCACCGACAGGTAGCAGCGCTCGGGCAGATAGCAACCCAAACACTGCTGGGACTAATCAACCCATGCAACCACGCATTGACTATTTCGGACGGCACACGACGCACCGACAGGTAGCAGCGCTCGGGCAGGGCGACCAGGAAGAGGCGCTTCACTTCCTTGGGCCGCGCAATATGGGCGGGGCAGTACGGGTACATCATCGCCTCAAAGTTGGGCCTGCGGATAAGGATCCTCATGGGAGGATGGCAGCAGTATGAGAGGGCTCGCGCGATGTGGGCGGGGCTGTGCATCGACTCAAGGTTGGGCCTGCGCCAAAGCAGAGCAAGTGGTGAACTAACCCCAGCACGCAGCAGCATCAACGGCTCAGCAGCTCGGCAGCGCACCCCATCCACAGTCGCAGAGCACAGACAGCATGCACGAAGCCGAAGCCTGCAGCACAGCCATTTCCTCACCGGTACCAGGTGCCCAGCATGGCGGTGATGCGCCAGTCGGACCATCACAGCAGCCAATAAATCATTTCATGCTCTCGCCAGTGTGGCAGTGGAAAGCTTGCAGCACAGCATGTACTCACCGGTACCAGGTGCCCAGCAAGTCGGTGATGCGTCAGTCGAGCGACATAGCTACAGAATCATAGCTTGCATGCTAGTGCAGCACAGGACTGAAACCTTGCAACAGGGCGATTTCCTCACCGGTACCAGGTGCCCAGCACGTCGGCGATGCGCCAGTCGGGCCGCATGCTGTCGGTGGGCGGCGCCAGCATGCCGTTGAGCTTGCGCATCAGGCCCTCAGCCTCTGCAGAGCAGGAAATGGCAGGGCGTAAAGCATGTTTTCCAGGACAACAATGCCCAGGTGTTGAGCTTGCGCATCAGGCCCTCCGCCTCTGCAGGCTGTTAAGGGGCTGCGGCTGAGAGCTTACCTACAACAACAGCTGGCAGCCTCCGCGGCAGCATTGTCAGCAGCAACTGCGTGCAGGCGGCAGTGAGCATCCGGCCCGTCAACCGCAGCCTGCCCTCTGGGACCCAAAGAGGCTGCTCTCACCATCCTCCCCTGGCCGCAGGCGGCCGCCCGGCAGCTTGAAGAAGCTCGCGCCCATCTGCAGCGCATGTTTCAGTGATAGTTCAGTGCAGGAATTTGAGGAGCAAGAATCGCACACCCCAGCATGGGCGAGCAGCGGTGACCGACCAAGCAGCACGGCGGCAAACGTCACACCACTATCAACGCACCTGCAGCACCAACACATGCGGGTGGCTGTGCTCGTGCACCACTAGCACGGCATCCACGGAGCGGCGCAGACCCTCTCGTGCATACCTGCAGGGGTGGGAGGAAGGAGTGGGTCGGGAATGCTGACGAGCGGCGGCAGGCGGCGGCGGCGGTGGGCAGTGGGTAGCTGCCTTGCGGCAGTGGTTGCGCGCCCAAAGCGCTGCGCTGATCCGTCTCATCGACGCTCACAGCCCTCAAGCCCCCACGCACTTCTCCTTGAGCCGCTCCATCCTCGCCGAGACATTAGAGTCCTTCTCGAACTTGGGCGGCTTGCTGCCGAAGGTGTAGTTGCCTACCGGAAATACGTTCAGCTGTGCTGGGGCCGCCATCGCGGAAGGCGGGCGGGCTGTGTGGGGCCTGCAGGGCGCGTGAGGGTCCGCTGATCGATCTGCAGCACTGACGGAGCGCATCGACCGTGCCCGCTGAGCCAACGAGCACCGCCTTGCTGGCGGTCGCTCATGCAGCGCTCAGCAGCTCCCTGTTGCGTTTCAGCGCTTGGCTCCCGCATTTTCACCGCAGTAACAACCACTTGGTAGCACCGCCGGGCGTATACAATGAGCTGCGCCAAGCTGCAGTCGGTGCGCCTCGCCCGCCCTGCCGTTAGCCCTCCAGCCTGGCTATCCAGACGCCACGCAGTTCACCCGCAACACTACGGGCCGGCGGTTGCGGCCCCCGCCCTCCCCGCTGCACCCACCGCCGTGCCGCCGCCTGCCCGTTCGCCTTCTGCCGCAGGCGCCGCCGCTGCCGCCTGGGTGCGAGGGCGCGGGCAAGCCACATGTGGACGAGCTGTTTGAGCACCGCTGGCGCAAGGCGCACGAAGTGCGGGCGCTGGAGCGAGAGAGCCGCCACGCCAAGAGCCAGGTGGGCGGCGGCGGCGGAGTGTCGTGCTGTGCAACGCTGCAACACTCCAGGCATGCGCAGCACGGCAATTGCAACTGCTGGCTGCATCAGTAGGTGTGAGCGTCATGTGCCGCCTGACACTCTTCTTACAACCCATTAAAACCCTCTGCAGGCCTCCAGCCAGTGCGGCAGCGGCGCCAGCTCACGCAGCGCCTCGCCGGGCAAGGCCCGCCCCAGCGGCGCCGCCAACGGTGCCGCTGGGGTTGCTACTGCCCCTGCGGACGCTCTGGCAGCGGTGTCTCTGGCAGATGGTGGTGGCAGGGCGGGGCAGGGAAAGGAGGCAGCAACGGCTGCAGTAGGGCAGCAGCAGCAGGAGGGGCAGCAGCCGGTGCTGCGGCAGCAAGAAATTGTGGATGACGACGAGGTTGAATCAGCAGTTGGTGGGTGCTGCCCGTCCGAGTGCTCTGCTGCCACACCTGCTGCCAGTGGGGCCTCGCAGCAGACGGCCGGGCAGGCAGGCGGGGCAGAGGGGCTGCCTGGTGAGGAGGAGGAAGACGATGAAACGGAGCCGGAGATCAAGCTTGTGTGGGACAGCAGCAGCCGGCGGCCAGGTGCAGCTGGCGGCATGCCGGCAGTGTCCGCAGACGCGCTAGGACCTGCGGCCGCCGCTGCTGCGCAGCTGAAGGAGCAGGGCAACCAGCTTCTGAAGAAGGGCGACTGTGTGGCGGCGGTCAAGTGCTATACCCAGGCCCTGGCTGCGCTGAGAGCCGCCGGCCAGCAGGGCAGCGGCGCTGCAGGGCAGGCTTCAGAAGCGGCCGCTGGCGCAGGCGCGACAGCAGCAGCAGCAGCGGCACCAGCAGCAGCACCAGCAGCAGCAGCACCAGGGCCAGAGGTGCAGCTGGAGGCCACGCTGCACTCCAACCGAGCGCACGCGCTGCTGCGGGTGCGGAGGACCGAGGAGGTGAGTGCAGAGGGCTTCCATGGCAGTGCTGCATGCACTCGGCAATCCTTGTGCATGTGAGCTGCTGTGCACATGCTGCCTGCTTCGACCAAGCAGTGCTGCACGTTGCTTGCACTGACCGTTGTACTTGCCCACTTGTACGCTGCAGGCCGCAGCAGACGCGCTGCGGGCGCACCGCCTGCTCCCCAGCTGGCCCAAGCCGCTGCACAGGTGAGCTGGGCTTGACTGTTTCACGGGCTGTGCTGCTCTGGGAAGGGGCATGCACGAACGATGGCGCACTTGCAGCTGCACAGCGCAGTATGCCTTCTGTTAAGCACTGATCGATAGCAGTGCTGCCGCCTGTGCATCCGCTTTGCAGGCTGGCCCAGTCCCAGGTGGCGCTGGGGCGCTGGGAGGAGGCAGTGGCCACCTGCAAGAAGGTGGGTGCACTGCGGTGTGTCAGGCCGGCATGCATAGAGCCCCAGTTGTGCAGCTGGAGCAGCCCAGGCTATGCCTGGAGGATACTGGTGTGTGCACGGCAGCAATTCTGCCTGTGCTGTCGGCCCCCCAGCAGCAGCCCATTGACAAGCGCAGACATGTCACTCCCTCTAGATCTCTTGCCGCCACCACTGCAGGGCCATGCGCTGTCCTCCCAGAGCAGCGAGGGGCGCAGCGAGTTCACGCCACTGTGGGATGCAGTGGCGGTGGCGGCAGCGAGGGCCGGCAGCCTGGCGGGCTACGATGGCATGCGGCTGGAGGTGGGACACAGGGCGGGTGGGCTGCTTGGTGTGCGAATGCAGGTTGCCAGCTGGCATGCAAAGGACGGAGCAGGTCGACGGCAGGGCTTGCGGTCAGAGCAGCTGCACAGCACCGCACCACAGCCCTGTACGGCTGGCTCCTGCCCCAACATGCAACATCCCCCGCCTTGCTGCCCGCAGGTGCGCAGTGCGGGCGAGGATGCGTGGCTGTGCCAGGCCGCTCCCCACGTGCCAGAGCTGGATGGGCCTGAAGAGGAGGACAGCCACGGAGTGGTCACCACCCTGCCGGCCCTGCCGGACAGGGCGGGCGCAGGCTCTGCTGCTGGCGGCAGTGCTGGCAGCAGTGGCAGCGCAGCGGTGGCCCATTCAGGAGCGCTGGTCGCCAGGTCAGCAGGCCATGCAGCGGCGGCAGCTGTGGACCCGCTGGTGGCTTGGGACTATCGCCAGGTGGCGGCGGCGGCGGCGGCGGCACGGCGCCGCACCTCCTTCCGCAGCGTGAAGGAAGCTGTGGTGAGGCGGAGGTGCAGGATGGGTTGCGCTTGCTAGGTTGTGTTTCCGCCGCTGCGCCCAGCATGCGTGCATCAGCTGTGGGTGGGGAATGGCAGCATTGCCCGCCGCCTCCCTGCAACCTGTTCCATGAGCTCCCCTAACACGCTGAATTTGTGTGTTGATTTCGCCCAATGTTACAGACGGCAGCTCGTGATGGCGACCGCATTGTGTTGCGGCGAGGCATCCACAACGGCATGGGGTGAGGCTGCAGTGGTATTGCTGCCTGCTGTGCCTGCTGTGCCTGCTGTGTGCTGGCATGCATGTTGCCCGCAGCAAGCAGTAAACGCCGGTCGGAATGAACTGCGTAGAGAATGCCTGCTGTCAACCGTCCCTGGCAACTTGTGACTGTACACGGGGCACATGGAATCCGTCCGGGCCACCCCTTCCTGCGCAGCGAGTGCATCACCCTTGACAAGCGGCTGCTGATTGAGGGGGAGGGCCAGCTGGGGGAGGCTTCCATCGACCAGCGCGCCAACGTGCCCACCTTCAGGGTGCTGCGGTGAGGATGATAGCAGCAGCACCAAGGGGTGCCATACAGAGCTGCTGTTCAGGCTAGTGACCTGTGGCATGGTGTCATAGCATATGTCCCACCGAACTACTGCATGTACTGCACTCCCTGCTCCGCCAACATGCAGCGGCGGCGTGGTGCTGCGCAACCTTGATCTGGACCACACCGGCTTCCGGGAGGCGCTGCTGGTGGATGGGCCCGCCAGCGTGGCGCCGCTCATCCAGGCAAGATGAGGGGAGCAGCATGCGCAGCATACGCAGCATGCAGAAACAGCGACTCGCATGGCCCATGCGGTGACCGACATGCGATCGGATGCGGAGCATGCTGCGCACAGCGATGAAGTGCTATGCATGTGCCTGCCTGCAGCAATGGCGGCAAAATGAGTTGTTCTGTTAATTCTGTTGGTCACTTCACTGCAGGGATGCAACATCAAGTGCAGTGGCGATGACGCCATCAACATCAGCGGCGATGGTGGGGCGGATTGAACTGCTAGTAACCGCAGCTGCAGCATGCATTGCACCGACCGGCTCAGTTTCTTGAAGCAGCCAGCCGCTCTGGAAACACGCCCACCCCGTCCAACAATGTGTCTGCCCAAGCAAGCCAGGTGTCACCTTGTACAATGGCAGTGCTGGCCTTCGTAGTGCGCCCTTACAGCCCTGCTGCTGCCGGTGCCTCAACCCCCTCTGCCCGCAGCCGCCCCCACATTCGTGCGCTGTGCCGTCACCGGCAAGAAAGTGGGGCTGCATGCCTACGGCTCCTCGGCTCCCCGCCTGGAGGCCTGCGCAATCGAAAAGTGCGGCGCGCAGGGCGTGCGGGCGCAGGAGAGCGCAACACCGGCGCTGCTGGGGTGAGCTGGCTGGGTGTGGGAGCGGGTTCAGCTAAGGATGTTGCTCACATGCGCTGGATGCAGGCGGCATGCGTGTCATGGGGTGCCCCTGCCACCCTGGCTGCCTGCCGCTTTTTCTGCCTTCTGCCCTCCCGTACACCTCCCCAACCGACCGTCCTCTCCCCGCCAACCCACCCCATCTGTTGCAGCTGCATGATCGCTGAATGCGAGGAGGATGCGGTCGTGGGCATGGACAGCACCGGGCTCACGCTGCACTCCTGCCTGATCAAGGGCTGCAAGGGGCCCGGAATGGACTTATCAGACAGCGCTCGGGCCACCATTACGGGTGGCACGATTGCCGGCTGTGTGGGGGGCGTGTGGGCCTGGGACAGCAGCCGTGCGGTGCTGAACGGCGCGACTGTGGCGGGCGGGCCCTCACATGCGCTGCTGGTGGATGGGGCGGCCGCTGTGGAGGCGCAGGTGGGTTCCTGGGTACTTTATCTGGCTGCTGTTTGTTGGTGCGTTGCACTTGGTGCGCAGTCGGGCGGTGGCCCTCCAGGTGCCCCTGCCTGGACCGCTGCTTGCATCTTGCTGCCAGCCCGCTCTTGTTCCGCATAATGAACCTCCGGCCTTGGCTGTCCCATCGCTACTGCTGCCGCTGCTGCAGGGCTGCACGGTGCAGGGGCTGGTGCACGCAACAGAGTCGGGCTGGAAGGGCATCCTGCACCCCTCAAACCAGTGCGTACAATCGGCGGCAGCTGCACTGCTGCTCCAGCTCCTGTGTGCATGCGATGGCGGCAGGCTGGTAGTGATGGTGCTGCTGCTGTGTCTGCTGCTGTGGTATGCAGCAGGTGGGGCAGCAACGCGTGGAACAGCGCGAACCCAATGCTGCTGCCCATGTATGATCATCATTGCAGGCTGCTGGACCCCGAGTGCCCCACCGACTTACCGCCCGAGGAGGGGCCCTTTGTGTATGAGCCCAACCGGTACACGCGCAAGCAGTGAGGCGGCAATCACCCCCCAGGCAGCATCCGCCCTGACCAGCGACAGCGAGACTCAGCAGGCACCGACAGCTGCCCGGAGCATAGCTCACGCCCAGACGCAACAGCAAGCAGTGAAAAGCTGCTGCAGCGCGGGCCTGGTGAGCGGCAGCAGAGCGGCAGCAACGGCGTGTGCCTGCAGTGTGGCAACGCGCCAGCGGTCGATTGCAGCACTGCGTAGCGCACATTTACATTGCGGATTCTGCAAGAGAGAGTGTGTGAAGCTGTCCAGCGTGTAAGCAAAGGATGGGGTGCACAGGGATGAAGGCTCAGTGGGTGGTCAGGAAAATGGAGGCGAGTTGCGTTGGCAGCGTGGGCAAGAAAAAAGAGAGTTATGGGGCGGTATACAAGGGATGGACGGTGCTGGTCTTGCCAGCAGTTGAATAGGTAGCGCGCAGCAAGCAGGCTGACTGCACGATCGCTGTGCAATTACTGCCACTCCAGCTGCTACCGCCATGCGCCGTCGCATGCGAGCAGCTGCAGGCTGCCCAGCAGCGGCATGGCAGGCAAAAAAGTGCAGGTAATGAGGAGCTTGGTGTGGGTGGTTGGCACACAGGGAAATCGTTATCAATTGGTGGGCCTCGCAGTGCAAGTCACATTGTTTGGGTGTTGTTGGGAAGGGTGGAAAAGAAGTATGAATAAAAACGGCAGGCCCTGATGTGGACGAACGCCAGCAGGCTGAGGCGCCCGCCGCCGCTGGCGCTGCCGCAATCCATCACGCCGCAACCTCATCCTTAATACTCCTGCAGCAGCAGCGCGGGAAGGAAATGGCAAAACGGTTGCTGGCAGCAAATGACGTGCAGTAGCAACGGCATGCTGTGGATTCCAGCACGGCTATAGCTAGCCCTCTTGCGACACAGCCCATCATGCCGCAGTGGCACAGTTCCGAGCAGTTGCTCCTGCAGAGCTGCAGCTGCTGCCCGCCACCGCTGCCTGCTACTCACGTCAGTCGCTGCGCAATGTCCTTGAAGGTAGGGCGGTCGGCGGGCTTGGTTTCCCAGCACTGCAGGAGGGGCAGAGCAGCCAGCAAACAGTGCGGTGTGAGCGCTGGCTGCAGCCTTTGGCCAGAAGCTTGCTTATGGTCCCAGCTCCCATGCTCTGTGCATCAAATCAATGCTCCCCTGTGCTGCTGCGTATGTCTATCCACAGCCAGCAGTGCAAGGAGGCGCTGCACCTGCTCTTGCCAGTACGGCGCAGCGGCACTCAGCATGCGCAGCCCACACAGCAGGGCTCACATCAACACCTCCGCACCTGCTCAATCAGCTGCGTGAATTGCGCCGCCACGGGCTGGAAGGCGGCTCTATCCCTCTCGGTGCCAGGCAGTGTGCTGAGCTTCTCGGGTGGCGGGATGTCCAGATGCTCCCCGTTCATCTTCAGCCCAAACACGCGCCCAGCCACGACTCCGTTCCAGGGCACGTCCCAGGTCATGAGCTGCGGGATGAAGCAGGGTGCGCAGGATGCAGGCTTCAGCAACTTCCAAATATGTTAGAGATGCGAGGCATGTCGCGGCAGCAGCATTCACGTCAGGTGCAGCATGCTGCATCCCCAAATGCGCGCTGGCTGGACCAGGTCCGACAGCAGCAGCAGCAGCAGCAAAACAACAACAAATGCTACTTGCCTCCCACAGAATCACGCCCATCGCATACACGTCGCTCGCCGTCGTCGCCGACTGGCCAAACAGCACCTCCGGCGCCTGCAAAGAGAGGCGCAGTCAAGCGCGCTGCATGTGTGTGCAGGCACAGTGCCACACGGTGTGCATAGCCAGCCACGGCGCTTTTGGCATGCGCAAGCAGCCAGGCGCGCTGTGCATCGGCACTGCTGCAGCCCCTAAGCTGCTGCCCACCTGCCACTTGGGGTTGATGCGGTTCAGTGTCGTGGACATCACGTCGGTGCCGTCGTCCACCACCTTGCAGAACCCAAAGTCGGCCACCTGCGGGTCCAATAATGGCAGGCGCAGTGAGGGAGCGGTGTGCGTGTCACCATGACCGACGAGACATGTCAGCTGTAGTGCGATACACAGGCACGTAGCACATGTACATGACAGACAGGCCATCAAAGCATGGCTGGGGCCGCTGTGGCGGCCAGAATGTGCAGAGATAGATCTATCCGAGCAAGCGACCGCACCTTGACCCTCCATCCACCGTCTACCAGCAGGTTTGGACTCTTCAAATCCCGGTGTGCGATGCCACGCTTGTGCATGTACCTGCGGAGCAGGATCATCCCCAGTGCTCAGTGGGTCCCGACTGGCTGAGTGCGCACGTGCATACGCTGGCGCCAGGTGCATCCTTCTGCCCCAGCGCTGCCCTGCCAGCTTACAGGATGCCTCGTGCCGCATCCAGCGCCATGGCCAGGCGGCGCGGCCAGCTCAGCAGCGCCGCATGGCGGGGCGAGCCGCGCGCCTCCCGCAGCACATCCAGCAGGCTGCCCCTGCTGCAGTACTCTGCGGCACCGGGTGGGTGGACAGTACAAGGGGAAAGCTGGACAGCTGGTGCACGCACAACTTAGTACGAGGTGCTGCGTACAATGGTGATCATAGTGGCACTGCGAGCGCACGTGTCCGCTGCCGCTGGGGTGGCAGGCAGCACCAGCACAGCGCGCCTCACCCATGATAATGGTGGGAGGGTCCTCACACACGCTCATGATCTGTACCAGAGCAGGGGGGGAAGACGGCCATGCAGGGTCGAATGGCAGAACTGATTTGCGCTGCATCTTCGGTTGCCAGTGGGCACAGCTGCGGCAGCAGCAGCCGGGTGGCGATGCGAGGTGCAGCAGCCCAGCAGGCATGCCCCTCACCTGCACAATGTTGGGGTGGCGCACGCTGGCCAGCAGCGAGCACTCCCTGTGAAACTTTTCGAGCTGCCGCTCATTCAACGTGCCAGCAGCTTCCAGGCCATTAGGGCCACGCCTGAGCGGCACCAGCACCTTGGCTGCTACTGGCGTTTCTTCCAGCGTTGCCAGCAGCACCTGGGTGAGGCGGAAAGAGGCAACGAGAGCAGGGCTGAAGGTGGCACAACGACAAGCAGTGGAAGTACGGCCTGTTGGCTGGCAGACAGTGTGGGTAGCCAGCACCATGTATAAAGCCTGGCCAAAGCGCAGTCCATCAAACCACGGCACGCACCGTTCCGAACGAGCCTGACCCTGCCTCCCGGTCCTGCAGCTCCAGGTCTGTCCACTTCACAGTGCTGCATTTCGAAGGAGGCGAGCAGCGTCAACAGCTGTGTAGGTCAGATAAGACCACGGTAGCAGCAGGCAGCAGCGGCGCCGGCCGCAGCGTAGCGAGCAGTGGCGCTGGCAGCAGCGGCGGCGGCAGCAGCAGCACAAGCAGCAGCAGCCGCCGAAGCATAGGCAGGGAAAACAACAGGGGAAAACAACAGCTGTGGCACCGCTCAGGCATGCAAGTCAACAGTCCCCGCACCTGCAGCTGGGCGCGGTCGTGAATGACACGGAGGGGGCAGGAATGCTGAAGCCGTTGCTGCCGCTGGTGCCGCTCCTGTTGTTGCCGCCCATGCCACCAGGGCTGGCGTGCCGCTGAGCTGAGTCACTGCCACTGCTGCCTGTGGCGCCAGGGTTGGCGTGCCGCTGAGCTGAGTCGGTTGGCCGGCTGTCCAGCCCAAAGGTTTCGTCGATGCCCAGCTTGGCTGCAATGCTGCCAATGGATGGGTCCCTTGGCCCTTCAGCCTTGCCGCGCACTGCCTGCCGCTCTGCCTCTGCACCGCCCGCCATTGCTGAGTCCACGAATGGGCTGCGCCGCACAGCTGGCCCTTTCAGCATGTCAAGCAGGGACTCTGTGGCTGGCGGGGCTGAGGGCGCAGAGCCCAGCAGTGAGGCAGTGTCTTGAGGTGGCGTGGGCATAGGCCCAAGTGGCGAGGCGGCGGCCGGTGGGGGCTGGGGCGCTGTTGGCGAGCCGAGCGGCGTTGCGGCAGCCGGAGGCGGCGACTGCGCCGCTGGGGTTGCCGGCGGCTTGGGGGGCTGGGCGGGCTGCCCCGCTGGGTGTCTGTTGCGCTGGGCGGTGTTGGCATTGTCCCCTGGGCTCACAGTGCTGCGGGGAGAGCGGCAGGAATACAGCAGCTTGGACAGGACAGCGCTGTCATTCTGCGAGCGCACAGTGCAGCAAACCGTAACTGTTACTGCTGGGAACTGCTCATGCTCAACATTGCATTGGCACCAGATGAGCAGCAACTTACCGCGGGGTATGCAGCTGCTCGGGAAGTGCCATCTGCATGCCCGAGTGTTTGGCATCGCTGAAGGCTGCAAGGTTGCGTAGGGCAGCAGCCGCGACTGCACGCACCCCGCTGTCGCTGTGGCCCTGCAGCATCTCCAGTGCTGGCACGGCGCCGGCATCCACGATGGCAGCTGCGTTGGACTCGCTGCCGGCCGCCAGCCTGCGCAGCGCGCCCGCTGCTGCTTCCAACACATTACTGCTGCGGCTGCGGAACAGTTTCACCAACGCTGGCACGGCGCCAGCCTCCACAATAGCGTCATTGGTTGCCTCGTCTCCGCCTGCCAGGCTGCCCAGCGCACGGGCTGCCGCTGCCTGCGCCCCACTGTCGCTGTAGCCTAGTTGCCGCACCAGTGCTGGCACAGCACCCGCCGTTACAACAGCAGCCTTACTTGCCTGGCTGTCGGCCGCCAGGCTGCCCATCGCTCCAGCCGCCGCCGCTTGCACCCCGCTGTCCCTGTCGGCCAGCAGGCAAACCAGCACGGGCAAAGCATCAGCCGCCACAATGGCAGCCATACTTGGCTTGCTGCCAACTGCCAGGCTGCACAGCGCGGCAACTGCATCTGCTTTCACCTCGCTGGACCTGTGGCGCAACTGCTGCACCAGCGCTGGCACAGCATCGGCCGCCACGATGGCTGCTTTACTCTGCTCGTCGTGACCTGCCAGGCTGCCCAGCGCACGGGCTGCCGCTGCCTGCGCTTCGCCGTCACAATGATCCAGCATCCGCACCAGTGCTGGCACGGCACCAGCAGCCTTGATGGCAGCTGCGCTTGGCTTGCTATCATCCGACAGGCGGCGCAGCGCACGCGCTGCCGCTTGCTGCGCGTTGCTGTTAAAGTGATCCAGCAGCCGCACCAGCGCTGGCACTGCACCCGCTGCCACAAGAGCGGCCTTGATCGGCTCGCCGCCGAATGCCAGGTGGCCCAGCAGACAGGCTGCCGCCATTTGCCATTCGCCTTCGCTGCCAAACTGCTCCCTGGGTGCCAGCAGCCGCACCAGCACTGGCACTGCCCCAGCAGCCTCAATGGCAGCCCTGCTCCAGCTGCTGTGACATACCAGGCTGAGAAGGGTGCCCAGCACCTCCTCTTGCACAAAGCTGTCGCTGTGGCCCAGCAGCCGCACCAGCGCTGGCACGGCGCCGCCGGTTACGACAGCATTGGCGCTGGATTCGCCTCCGTCTGCCAGGCTACCTAGCACACTAGCCGCAGCTGCTTGCATGCTGCTGTCGCTGTGGCCCAGCAGCTGCGCCAGCGCTGGCACCCCTCCGGCAGCCACGATGGCTGCACGCTGCTCATCCGAGGTGGCTGCTCGGCTGAGGTCGCTCAGAGCCTCCAGCTTGTTCTCCGCAGTTCCAAAACAGCAGCCCTCTTTGGACTTGAGCGCTTTCACCAGCCTGCCTATCCGTTGGACCTGCGTCAGGTTGGGACAGGACTGTGCATGCTGAAGAAGCCACATAGGCCGTCCCCAAACACTTTATGAGCGGCAGAGCAGCACGAAGTCGACAGCCCTGTGGGACCTACAGGAGCCACTGACCTCAGCACGGTCCATTGCATCAAACTCCTACACTCGCCAGCCGTCAAAGCCGCTCCTTTGGGCGGCGGGGCCTTCACCTGCCTTCGCTCTGCACAAAATTGGCGGGGAGGGCAGGGCGATGCTGGGCCAGGCGGCGGTGAGCAGGGCGGCGCAGGGCAACGGCGATACCGCGGCTGACCAGCCTGAAGGGCTTATCTACGTCTAATATTAGGTGCTGCAGCAGCGCCGACGGGCGTGGCCAAGTGCCACCGGCGGAGCTTTGCTCCGTCCGCACTGCGGAGCCCTTTTCGGCACACGGTCGCCTCCAGCCCGCAACATCGTGCAGTTCTGGGCCGGAGCAACGCTGTTGCGACACACCTGCAGGCTCCCGCGAGCCCCTCCCGCTTGCTCACGGTCGGTCCTGGGCTGGATGCTGGCGCGAAAAGACTCTTCACAATCCTCGCTGGTGCACAGTGACCGTTCAGTCGAGCTGAAATGGGCGTGGGTCTCACGGCAACCGGCCATTAGCGCGGGGCCGAACCGCCTGCTGCAGCACCCTTGCATGCACGCCCGCAGGAGATGTCGGGAGGTCCATGAGACCTGTTTGGGGAGTGTTCACGGCGCCCCCTGCCTCCTGCGCCAGTGACCGCTTGCCGCCCGCACCACGGCGGTGCCAAGCAGCCCTGGCTGCACTTGTGGTTTTTTTGCGAGTTTGCAGCTAGACATACGATGCCGCAAACCACAAGTTGGAGGATCGGGGGCAAAAACACCGCTGCAGCAATCACTGGCGCTCTTTCGATGTTGCCGCCATTGCATCCGCTGCCAAAACTCTGGCCTTTTCTGACCTGCGAACTGAGCAGATCTCATCTGATGCAGCCAGCAGCCTGTGCAACCGGTAGTGTCTACTTGGACCGTAGCAGGCCGCCAGCTGACCCAAGTGAGCCAGCGGGCCTGCTACTTTGCTATTTGCAGCTGCCTGGATCATCCCATGGTGAGCTCGAGGGCAGGTGGCGTGTGCACAGCAGAAGCCACCGCCAATCAGCCAAAACCTGCTGCACACGTGCATGGGCAAGCCAGGCCCCCACATGCGACTCATCGGCTGCCACGGCACAACCTAGCGCCAACCGATCCACTGCCACAGTCGCACTGCTCCAGGCTGGATATGTTTACAGCGCGTGCTGTCCGCGATGTGCTAGTCGTTGCCCGTCCAGAGCCAGCTGCTAGCCGCAAGAGACAGCTGCTGCAGAGAAAGCTGCCGCTCTTGTTCCGCCTCAGTCGAACACGTGGTCCAGCTCGACATCAGGGTCCAGCAGGTGCGGGCCGTAGTCGCCCACATCTAGCTGGTCCAGAATCAGGTTCTCCAGCGTTTCGTCCAGGTCTGCAGGAAATGAGGGTGGAAAACACAGCGGTGAAGCCTGCGTCCAGCTGGTCCAGGATCAGGTTTTTAAGGGTATTGTCCACAGCTGCGGCACGGGAGCCAGGGGTGGGGAGAGCTCCCATGGGCATTGCAGCCGGCAGCGGAAGCAGTGCCGAAATGTCAAGCTTGCCCCTGCATGCGCAGCCCTGCACACATGCTCCACAACCAATGCACACCTGTTGAGCCGATGAGCACGGCTCCTTCTGCATGCCCACAGCCCCCTGCACACATGCTCCACAATCTTGACTTGACTTGACTTAAAAACCGGTTTCGGAGCCAGCCACAATCAATACGCACCTGTTGAGCCGATGAGCACGGCGCCCTGCACCCGCCCGCGCAGCAGCAGCACACGCACAAACGAGCGGCCCTCCGGCTCCTGCGGCAGTCGGATCGACAGGGTGTTTTCCATTCAATCAGCTTGCAGCGCATACATCATGGGGAGCGGCGTCGATAATAGCAGCAGCGGCAGTATTGATAGTAGCAGCAGCGGTGGCAGCCGTGGCGGCGACGGTACACAGGCTGCAGCAGCGCATGTCCCCTCAGGCAGCCCACCTCATCAATCCTTCTATGCATCACAAATTCCTCGCCGCTTCTGCGACAAGGAACCTTACTGGTAAGCAAGCACCCACCTCATCAATCCTGCTGTACGTCACCACATCGGATGCCGGTTCCGCCTCCAGCCGCTGGCCGTTGTAGAGGCCCAGGAACACAACCTGAAATGAAGAGGGGCCAAGAGCAGAGGGCTGCGTACGGAAAGCTGCTAGGACACGCTGAAAAGGCGGCGCAAGCGATCAATTTGTTCTGCCCGCCTCTGCCCACCACATAGCCCACCTGCTTGCCCAGGAGCATGCACAGCCCAAGGCACTTCAACCAGCAGCTACTGCCAAAATCATGGCATATCCACCCACCCTTTTATTGCCCAGGAGCATGGACAGCCTAAGGAGACACATCACAAACCGGTAGCAGCTACTGCGACCCCCCAACAATCACGCCCACCCACCTTCTTTCCCAGGAAGCGCGTGACGTGGGTGAACAGCTCAAAGGCCATGTCTGATCCCGTCTGCACAGGAAAACAAGGTTGGACTCAGAGATGTAGGCAGCCGAGCCGTGTGCGGGGCTCACCCTTAGGCACAGCTTCAATCAACATCAAACTGCCACCCGCGCATCCAGTCGAAAAATGCCGATTTGCCACCATGGTGCAGCGGGGCGGCACCAGCAACCCACCTGGTCCTGAACGCCAACCATGCAGTGCGCTGAATAAATGCCCATCGCGCGCGCCTGCATGTGCACAGCAAGCCCAGAGAAGTGTGATAGGTAGTGGTGTGCTGCACAGGCCTTGAAACAACGTGCAAGGCCAAGGCCAGCATCAAAGACAGCAACTTGCAAGCTGCAGGCCCTGCAAGCTGCAAGCCCTGCAAGCTGCCAGCTGCAAACCTGCAGGCTTGCCATGCCCACCTGCGACCACAGCCGCATTTGGAACCAGTGGCGCGACTGGTCAGCCGCCCACTGGCAGGACGCAGAGTCGCCGGCGGCATAGATGGCAGGGTCGCTGCTCTGCATGTGCCTGTGTAAAAGAAACAGAGGATGTCGCAGAACAAATCAGCGGCATAGATCGAAAGGTCGCTGCTCTGCATGTGCCTGTGCACCAAGGGAAACAAAAGGAGAAGAGAAGGCGGTGGGCGGGCAGGAGTGAGGTTGAGGGTGACATTGCAAGCGCAGCTGGACACACGGGGATGCAGGGGTCGCTGCTCTGCATGCGCCTGCGCAGGAGGAACAGAGAAACCGCCGCAAAGGATCGGCAGGTGGGAGGGCAGGGGTCACTGACACGTTGAGGGCGGCCTTGCAAGCACAGGTCGCGCCACAACAAGCAGTCCATGCCAACGCAAACCGCACACCGCGTCCCCGCCACCACCGCCCGCTGTACCCTCAACCGCTGCCCTCCCGCACCTGTTGACACGCAGCCCGCCGTCTGCCGCCCGCTCCAAGCAAGGCGGCACCCACTCTAGCGCAGGCCGTACCCCAATGGCCAGCAGAACCAAGTCGGCCTCCAGCTGCCGGCCGTTGGTCAGGGTCAGCAGCAGCAATCGGTCAGCCCAGGGGCCCTCCCGTGCTGCGCCTGCTGCGCCTGCTGCGCCACCTGCTGCGCCGCATGCTGTGCCTGCTCCCCGCTGCTCTGGCTGCTGCTGCTGCTGGCCCTGGCTGCCGTCTGCAGGAGCAAACTGAATGGCGGAAATCTCGGCCCCATACTCCAGCTCAACGCTTCCCAGGCCGCTGCTGCCGCCATTTTGGCCCGCGCCTGCGCCGGCAGGCAGCTGCTGCACCCAGCGGGGCCCCACAGCATGCCCCAGCACCCCGCTGCTGCCAGCTGGGGCATCCCCGCTGTGCTGCTGCTCATCCTGACTCTGCTGCTGCTGCTCAGCCTGCTGCCCATTGCTGGCTAATGCGTCGCTGCCCTGCTGTTGCGTGCCTTCCTGCTGCTGCCGCCTGTCTGCGCCCACTGCTCCGGACGCTGCTGCCGCCACACGCCGCTGGTGCTGCAGCTCTTCTAGCAAGAACTGTGCAGCATCCAAATCGAAGTAGGCGTCGCCTGCATGAAAAGAGATCAGCACAATGCTTGGAAGGCGCTGCAGTTAAAAGCAGGGACTCTGCAGCGTTCAAGTCGAAGTAGGCGGCGCCTGCATAGAGTGTCACACGCGTGCATCTTGACGAGTGGCGGCGTGTGCAGACAAGCCGGCGCGCCCAGGCACAGCAGCCGCCCCCTGTGATACACCAGCCAGCTGTACAGTGCGGCAAGGCAATCAGAATACCACTGCAGCAAGCAGACTCACCGATGTGCGCGTGCTTCATCAACCACGTCACATCAGCCCCCTTCAGCCCGGATCTGCAGGGGAAGCGCCGCAAGGCAAAGGCAGATGTTTAACCTGCCATGCAGCGTGCCCTTAGCTGCTTTGCCAATCCATCCAAATGCACAGCGTCCATCGCAGCAACACTCACATCAGCTCAAGGGCGATGCCGCCGTTGCCCAACAGCTCAAGTAAGCTCAACTGCAACAACAGCATTGTACAAACACTCACATCAGCTCAAGCGCAATGCCGCCGTTGCCCACCACCACCACCCGCCGCGAGCGCCTCAGGCGGGCCGCCAGCCGCGCCACGCTGTCCGTGTCCCGAATGGTCAGCACGCGCTGCTGCAGTGCCGCCAGCTCAGCGTCGCGCTGCGCCTGCTCAGCATGCTGCGCGTTGCTGGCGGCGGGGCTGCCGTTGGCTGCTGCTGCTCCATTGGCACTTGCACGAAACACGGCGGGCGGCAGTTGCTTGGGCCGTGCCCCGGCACAGATGCACAGCTTGTCATACGGCAGCCGGCCGCCGCTGCCCAGCAGCAGCGCCTGCGGGGTACGGGGGAGAACGTTGGGCGGCGCTATATAGCATGCATTCATGGCTTCGAGAAAGCTGTGGTACTGGCACAGGTCGCCATGCATGCCTCGCTGCTGCTCGGCCTGGGTTGTGTGGCATCCTGCCTGGCACAGCACATGCACATGGGTCAGGCCTCACCTTGCCCTCTGTGTCGACGCCGGCCGCCACATCCTGCACACCAGGACGGGCACATGCACGGATGTACAGTCATCACACATCACTTTTAACAGCTGCATGGGCAGCATTGGCGTGCAAGCACCCTGCTCCGTCCGCAGCCACCCAGCATCGTCCCCAGCAGCGGCAGCACACACACACACACACACACACACACACACACACACACACACACACACACACAC
>VFQQ010000315.1_pt1 | contig 107909 bp, 95 predicted proteins | sample 3512341 | NCBI WGS metagenome assembly VFQQ01 (sample SAMN10412373, study PRJNA504923) | tailings metagenome | isolation source: Relicate 2 Philex TSF1 revegetated site | place: Philippines: Tuba, Benguet | collected 2017-08-29 | reverse complement strand
TCACCATCAATCAGTTCCCAATCGGTGACTCTTTTTCAACTGCATCGTTACGGCTTATCTGTAAGCGCGCACTTCGAACACGCGCGCGTGATCGATGCCGTGGCTCGCGAGCACCGTAATGCGCAGCGACGTCGTCGACACCCCGCCGTCGATCCGGTGTGTCCGACGCCTTTGGTGATTGAATTCCTCGCTCACCAGCTCCCGCCACACCCCGCCCACGAACGCTTCCACGCGGTACGCCCTGACCGTCTCCGCCTGCGCCCGCCCCCATTGCATCGTCGCGGTGTATCCGTCCGCCTGCGACAGCGTCAGGTGACGGTGCTGGCCCGTGTCGAAGACCAGGTCCACCTCGCGCACCTCCACGGGCCGGTCCCAGTCGATCCGCAGCCACGCGGGCAATCCCTGCGCCGGATCGCTCATCCAACGGTGCCACCCGGGCCGCGCACGGTCGGGCGGGGCTGAGACCACCTCCTCTTCGCCGCCGCCCGATTTCAATACTTCGTCCCAGAGATTGGTGTCGAGCCGGGCCTCCTTCTTGCCTGGCCGTCCGTGCACGGCCCGCGTCTGTCCGCTGCGCACCTGCTCCGCCTCCGCGCCGGGCTGCGCGCTCGACGCGGTTACCGCCGCCGCTTTCCGCACGTGGTCGTCCGGGTCTTCATTGCGCACGCCGATCAAGTAGCAGTCGTCGCGCAGCAGGCGCTGCTGAATCGCCCGCATCAACGGTCCATTCGACGCGATTTGTGCCGGAGCCACGCCCGCGCGCAACGCCAGCGCCGCGGCCGTGCCCACGCCCTGCCCGACCGCCGCACAGGTGGCCATCACGCGCGTCGACGCGAACGCGAGGTGCGTCGCCGACAGGTTGCGGCCGGCAAACATCAGGTTCTCCGGTCCGACCGACACGCAGGATCGCAGCGGGATGTCGTAGAGCCAGGGCAGCGGGTGCTGCTCGCAGGGCGGGAGTTCGGGCGCGTCCACGCCTTCGGGCGGATGCGTGTCGATCGGCCAGCCGCCATAGGCGATCGCATCGGGAAAGGCCCGCGAACGAAACACGTCCGTCTCGGTCAGGACATGCTGTCCGACGAAGCGCCGGCTCTCGCGCTTGCCGGGCAGGAACCCGAACCACTCGAGCGCCCAGTTCGCGGCGTCGCGGCCCGACTCGTTCTTGATGTGATTCCACACGCCGAGCACGATCGCCAGCAGTTCGTCGCGAATGCGTTCGTTGTCCTTGATCGTATCGAGGCACCCGCCCCACTCCACCCACCAGTAGCCGTATTCGAGTCCGAGGTCCGACCCGGGTTTCCCGAAGGGACGCAACCGGAAGTCTTCCGGCCGGAACTTGCGCACCCACGGCGGCGCCACGAAGGGCATCGGTCGGTCGTGCCGGCGCGCCTGGAAGAGGATCGTCGAGCCGAGCGTGCGCCGGTCCGCCTGCGGCTGCGCGAGGGTTTCGCCGAACTCGTCCTTGCCTTCGCGTCCGTGGCGGAAGGGCGCACCTGCCTCGAGGCCCAGACGGCCGTCCCCGGTGCAGTCCACAAAGATCTTCGCCTCGATGCGAAACCGGTCCTCCGTCGACGCACGCGTGGCCCAGGCCGCCTGCACGCGTCCGTCCGCAACCTCGGCACCATCGACACAGGTGTTGAGCAGGAGCCGGAGGTTCGGCTCGCGGCGGCATTTGTCGTAGAGCACGAGGTCCATCATCGACGGCGAGCGCTGCGGATTGTGCACGGCGAGATCGAGACGGATCTCCTCGATGAGGCCGCCCTCGCGCAATTCCGACTCCAGCGCGACCCCGCCGCGCAGCCCCGTCGCGCCCACGATGTGCATGCGGATCTCACTGGAGGCATTGCCGCCGAGAACCGGCCGGTCCTGGCAAAGAATCACCTGCGCGCCGAGCCGCGCGGCCGCGAGGGCACAGGACACGCCGGCCGGGCCGCCGCCGGCGACGAGCAGGTCACACGTCAAACGTTGTTCCAGTAAGGCGCTCATGAAAGGAAGGACCGCGCTCAGACGCCGAAGAGTTCGCGGCTGGTGCGCCGGGCCTCGCGCCGCTGGCCGGCCGGAACCGTCGCCGCGAACGGCCAGCGCGCCGCCGCGGCGAGGCGCTGCACGAAGGGCGTGACGCCGCGCAGCAGGCGGACAAGTTCCGCCACCGAAACGTGCTTCAGCGTGTCATGCGGACTGTGATGCTGCCAGCGGCCTCCGGGAAAGTTCGCCCGCATGAACCAAAGCGAAGGCACGCCCGCGCGGTTGAAGGGAAAGTTGTCCACGAAGGGCGTGACCTCGCGCCGCGGCACCACGTCGAGCCCTTCACGCGCAAACGCCCGCACCGCGGCCTTCTCCAGCGTGGCTTCGCCCACGCACCACATCTCGAAGTGCCCGAGTGGAGACGCCACGCTGTCGAAGTTCACCACGAGCCCGGAGGTCCGCGGCACCGCCGCCCCATGCCGACGCAAGTAGGCCGCCGCGCCGACCGAGAGTTGCTCCTCCGCGCCAAAGGAGATGAACCGCACCGTGCGCGCCCGCGGTGCAGGGGCGAGCACGCGCGCGAGTTCGAGCAGGGCCACGACGCCCGAGGCGTTGTCGTCCGCGCCCGGGTTTCCAGCCTGCGTGTCGTGATGCGCCGTCACAACCACCGCGGGCAGCCGCGTGTCATCGCCGGGCAATTCCGCAATGACGTTCTGCGAGCGCGCACGACGCAGATCCACGGTCGCGGCCAGTCGCACCCGGCCGATTCCATCCCGCCGCCAGCGCCATGCCTCGAGGTAGGGCACGGCGAAAGTCGGCGGCATGCCGTGGGCTTTCGCCCAATACGGATAGACGCCGTCCTGCTTCGTCCAGGTGAAGGGCAGGCGTTCGTCGACTTGCAACACGGCGACCGGTTTGGCCGCGACCAGCCGGCGGTGGTGCTCGAGACGCGCAGGAAGCGGACCGAACCATGCAGCGATACGACCGCACAAAGAACCGGGCCGGAGACGGTGCACGCCCTCCGGGCTGTCCACCCAGACAACGTCCGCCTCCACGATGCGTCCGCCAGGGGTACCGGGCGCCCCGACGAGCGGGACGGCATCGACTCGGCGCCAGCGTCGGCGCTCCAGCACGCTCAACGCGACCGACGCACCTCGCAGGCTTGCACAGGGAAAGGTCTCCTCACGGACGCCCGTGCATCCGGCCGCCCGTAGTCCGGCCGCGATGTACGCCGCGGCGCGCCCTTCCGCTTCGGTGCCTGCGAGGCGCTCCCCGATGTCGGCGCACAGCACCCGCCAGTCGCGGCGAAGCCGCGCGGCGTCGATGGCGTCAGCGCACTTCATGCCAGAGGTATTCGAACTCCACGATCTGCGGAGGTTGACGATTGAAGGCCTTGTAATCGACCACGAAGAGGCGCGTGTGGCCGTTCACGTTGCGGAAATAGGGCACGGGATAATAGGCGTCGGTCACATTGGCCTGCTCCATGTTGTCGAGAATGGCGTACGACGCCACCGTGAGGTCGTCCGTATTCAGCCGGAAGAGGCACATCTTCATGGCCGCGGGAAACGTGGGCACGCCGTCGTTGCCCAGTGGACCGGTCGTGACGGTCGTCGGCTGTGTCCAGTTGCGGCCGATCAGGTAAACCTGCCCGTCGCGCGCAAAGAGCCGCGGCCGCCCGACATAGCTCGCGATGAAGGCATGCGTCTCGGTGAGGTCGGTCTGCTTGGTGACCTTGAACGCGCCGTCGGTCCGGTGCAGCCGTGCGCGATTGTCGTAGCCGCGCGTGACGACGAGGAAGCCGTCGCCCTGCCGCAGGAAGTAGCTTTCGTTGATGGGAACGCCGCCAAACTCCTTCGTCAGGTCGCGCACGAAGCGCCAGCTGCGTCCGCTATCCTCCGAGCGGATCACCGCCACCTGCCCGGCATGCGGCCGCGGCGGATGCACGGCGTAGCCGCCCTGGAGATTGGTGAAGCTCATCACGAGCGCCCAGGTCGTCTGCCCTTCGACGATGAAGCCGAACGGATAACCGTACTCCACGCCATCGACCACACCCAGGCGCTCGACCGGACCGAAGGTGCGACCGCCATCGGTCGAACGCACGAAACGCATCCCGATGCGCTGGTTGCGTCCGTTGGCGTCGGCTTCCTGCGCGTCGATGAAATTGGCGATTTCGCCATTCGGGAAACGCACCCACTCGCCCATCTGCATGATCTTGTCATTCACCGCGGCAATGGTGCGCCAGCCGGAGAGCGAACGGTCGCGTCCGTCGATCCGGATCATGTCGAGCACCGCCTCGGCATCGCCGCCGTGGCGCGAGCCACGCTTGAAGCTCACCAACACTTCGCCCTCGAGGTCGAGCACGGCGGGAAAGCACAGGTAGTTGTCCTTCATCGCGGGCAGCGACGGCACGAGCACGCGCTCGGCGCGATGGGTCGGCAGCCGGGGTTCGAGGGCGGACACAACGGAGGCGGCGGCCCCCATCGCAAGCGCGAGGGAAGCAAGACCGAGCAAGGCATGAAGGCGGCGGGGGCGGGAGGGCGTATTCATAAAGCGAGTCGAAGCGTGACCTCTAGCGGTCGGAGAGCGGAACCTTGGTCGTCTTCCAGGTGAGGCCGTCCAGATTGGTGGTCTTGCGCTTGTCGAAGAGGCTGACGATTACGATGGTCGTCGCCGCCACGATCCATCCGGGCACGCCGACCCAGACGAAGCTGATCCGCTCCGCCGCCGGCGTGTTGTAGTAGAGCTGCCACGGCGAATAGAGATTCGTCAGACCGCCGAGCAAAAGCGCCCAAGTGGCGCCGCGTGCGGTGGCCCACTTCGTGAAGATACCGGCAACGACGACCATCAGGAGGACGCCCCACAGGCTGGTCCAGATCGTCGAGACCTCCACCACCGTCGACTCGATTCCCCGGCCCGCGTAGGTCATGAAGAGCGCACACGCCAGCATCAGCACACCCCAGCCGAGCGTCAGGCGCTTGCCGAGCGAGAGCAGGTTGGCCGTCGACGAAATCCATTTCCGGCGCTGCAGGATGTCGACCGCGAACACGGTCGAGAGCGAGTTGAGCGTGGAATCGAAACTCGACATCAGCGCCGCCAGCAATGCCGCCGTGATCAGACCGGGCAGCGGCGAGGGCAGGTGCTGGTTGATGAAGTAGCCAAGGATGCCGTCGGCGTGCACGCCCTCGGGCGGTGTGGCGACGCTGTTGAAATAGAAGAAGAGCAGCAAACCGCAGAAGTAGAAGGCCAGCGACAGCGGCAGGGCTCCGACCGTCTTGAGGATGATGGCCTTCTTGGCGCCGTCGTAGGACTTGCTCGCGAGCACGCGCTGCACGACGAGCTGGTCGGTGCCGTAGTTGGTCAGGGGCGACATCACCGCGAGCAGGATCCACGTCCAGAAGGTGTAGCGCAGGGTCGGATCAAGGGACCAGAACTCCGGCTCCAACACTCGTCCGTAGGTGTGGTCGTGTTCCGCGGCGAACGCCCAGGCTCCGGCGAAGTCGTAGCCGATGAGGCTGGAGAGCTTGAAGAAGATGAAGCCCAGGCCGCAGACGATCACGAGGGTCTGGATGAAATCCGTGATGATGATCGCCCGCATTCCGCCGATAAAGCTGTAGGCGATCGTGATCGCACCCACGACGGAGATGGTCAGGACCGGCGGCCAGCCGACGAGGGTCTGGAAGGCCTTGGCCGCCGAGTAGAACACGAGCGCACCGTACAACATGCGCGAGATGAGAAAGATGCTGGCGCCCAGCGTGCGCGCGTTGAGGTTGAAGCGCCGCTCGAGGTACTCGTAGGCCGTGAACGAGGTCGTGTTGTAGAAGAACCGCAGGAAGAGCCAGACCGCCAGCGGGGTGAAGAGCGTGTAGCCCACCGACTGCAGGCTGAAGAGCATGCCGTTCTTGTAGCCTTCGCCCGGCATGGAGACGAAGCTCACCGTGCTGAAGAGCGTCGCGTACATGCTGACCCCAATGAGGATCCAGTGCGAGTTGCGTCCCGCGAGGTAGTAGTCGTTCTCGCTCTTCTGCCCCAGGCGCACGCGCAAGGCGATGCCGAAGGTCATCGCGACGTAGATCGCAATGACGGTCCAATCGAGCGGATGCAGGCTGAGCGATGACATGAAACGTTTTCTGGGGTCGGGCCGGGACGCTCCACGCTCAAGGCGCGAAGTCGCTCCAGCGGTATTCGAGACGAAGGAGCCGGGGCGCCGCCCCGCCCACGCCCTTGTAGGTGATCACATGCAGGCGCGCCTCTGGTCCCGCGCCCGTCGTCCGCACCACCGCGTAGTAACCATCGCTCACGGCGGCTTCCTCCGCGTTGTCGAGTATCCAGACGGCCTCCGGAAGGAGCGTCGCCGGATCGATGCGGAAGAGGCAGAGCTGCTGCGCACGGCGAAAGCCGAGTGGATTGTCCCCGCCGCGGACCCCGGGCGCGCCGTCGGACCGAGTCCAGTTGCGTCCGATCAGATAGATCGCGCCTTCGTGACGAAAGAGCCGGGGCCTTCCAATGTAACTCTGCACCCACGGCGAGGCCTCGGTGAGATCGACCTGCCGGCGCAGACGGAATTGCGCGTCGACTTCGTGGAGACGCGCATGCTGCACGTAGTCCCGGCTTGCGACGAGGAAGCCGTCGCCGTGCGGCAGCATCGTGCCTTCGTTGAAGCCGGGCACGTTCAACTCCACCGCGAGGTCTCGCACGTGCGCCCACGTGCGGCCCGCATCGTCGGTGCGCACGATGTCCATCGTCCACTTCCCACCCTCAAGGTAGCCGAAGCTCATGACCATGACGTAGGTGCGGCCACCCACGGTCAGCCCCTCCTGCGGATACCCGTAGCCCGTGCCGTCCACCACGGGGAAAACCTCCGGCGCGGAGATCGTCCGTCCTTCGTCCGCCGACCAGGCCCAGCGCATGGGCACGCGGTAGTGCCGCGGCTCCGGGCCGATGAGCTGCGTGTCGATGAAGAAGGCGAGGCGGCCGTCGGCCAAGCGCACGGGCTCGGCACATTGGAAGAGGAAGGGACTCGGGGGCACGAGCCGCGGGCCTGGCCGGCGCTCGCCCGTGCGCAGGTTCAACGTAAAGGTGCCGACCTCCGCCCCGGGGTCGTTGTAGTGCCCCACCCCATCCTTGTAGGTCACGAGCACGCGGTCGTCGTCGAGGGCGACGAGGGCGGGAAACGCCGGATAGCGCGCGGCACCGTCCGCCCCCCGCGAGTCGAGGAGGATCTCTTCCACCTTGTGCGGCGGTACGCGCAGGGGGATCTCGCCCGCGGCCGAAAGTCCGGAGAAGGACGCGACCGCCAGAACGAACACGCCCAGCCGGAGAATTGGCCGGCATATTTCGCCCGATGAATGATGTGAAGGTAGGAGCGGCTTTACGCCGCGAAGAACGCCGTCCGCCAGCCATCGCGGCGTAAAGCCGCTCCTACGCAATCCTTGCGAAACGCTGCGGCAGTGGCGGCTGAAGAGCGAAGGGAGGTTAACCGGCACGGCGTTCGTCTTTAAGGGCATCGTCGAGAAGGTCGCGACAGTGGTTGATGAGCTCGTTCACGCTGCGTGTGTCGCGGTTGACCCGCAGCATGATGGGTACCCAGGTGTGCCCGAAGTTCACGTGCATCATCTCGTCCCGGATGTCGTAGGACTCGTAGCGCTCCGAGATCGTGTCGCCGTGTTCGGCGAACATGCGCACGTTGGCGCGCTTCTTCTCGAACGAAGAGGCCTCGATCACGAGCGTCATCAGGCAGAAGCGCTCGATCGGTTCGAGCTTCGCCCGCACCGAGTAGTTCTGCAGCAGCATGGGAAACGCACGCAGGTCCTCGCCGAGCTGCTCCAGGCGCGTGCAGCCCATGCGCGTGTGCCGGATCTCGTCGACGCAATGCCGCGAGAGATCGAAATGGAACGCCCACGGCATCTGCGGCGTGTCGTGCAGGATCGCGGCGAGCGATTCGGCGAACTGCATCTCCTGGGTGTGATTGTAGAAGATCGTCCGGCGCCGCTCTTCGAAGGAGTCTCCGCTGCGCCGCGCGACCTCGTTGAACCACGCCGTGCGGAAACAGGCATCGCGGCGCGGTGTGGAGATGCCCGCAAACTCCTCCCACTCGGCCGGGCGATCCCGGCGGGCCGGCGGGTCGCCTATCCACGTTCCCGTCTCGAAATCCAGGCGGGCACAGAGGTCCGTCACGTACCGCGCCCAGGCCGGAAAACGTTCGGGCGCCCCTGGCGTATAGCGCGCCTCGTACTTCGCGTACCACGCAGCCTGGCGGGCGAGGCGGTGGGCGGTTTCCTGCAGAAGCTGCCGCGAGAGCGGATCCATCACCGGGTCGACCTGCTCCGCCCAACCAGCGATGATCGCCTGAACCGCCGGCACGAGGCCGCCATGGCAGCCGTGCAAAAAGGCATCTCCGTCGCGCACCGAGACGATCTCCGCAAGAAGTAACGCCAGCGCTCCGCTCTCCTGGCGCTCGGCGGCAGTCTCCTTGAGCTCGTGCAGACGCCGGAGCAGGTCGGCGGCGGACTGGGCGTTGGCCCAGAGGTGCTCGCCCAGTTCGAGTTTGGCATCCCAGTAACGCACGCCGGCCAGCCACGCCCCCTGCACGCGCAGCAGCCCGCGGCAAATCTGAAAGGCGCGCGCGAGGCGCACGAGGGTTTCATCGAGGGAGGAGAGGCGCGTGTGCATCGTGTGATCTCAGGGTCGGGGTTTCGCTACCTCCAGCGCCTGGCGGATGCCCTGCGTGACGCCTCGGTAGTCGCTGAAAACGTTGAAGAAGCGATATCCCTTTTTCTGATACCCCGCCACCTGGTCGGGCGCGCAGGGCAGCCCGGCCGTCTTGCCGTGCCGCGCGCAGGCCGCCGCCACGCGGTCGACAATGGCCACGACCTCCGGATCGTCCGTGCGGCCGAACTTGCCCAGGCCGAGCGTGAGGTCGCCGGGGCCGACGAAGAGCACGTCGACGCCCGGCAGCGCCGCGATCGCCTCGATGTGGGGCACCACCTCCGGTTCCTCGATCTGCACGACGACCAGGCCCTCGCGATTCGCGGTCTCCATGTAGTCGGCAGGCGCCCTTCTCCCGAAGGCCGAATCCGCGTGAATGCCGTCGTAGCCTCGACGCCCCAGCGGAGGAAACTTCACCGCGTCGACGAGGGCGCGCACCTCGTCCACGTCGCGGACGCGCGGAAGCATCAGCCCGCGCGCGCCCGACTCGAGCAGGTGCAGCACGTCGGTGTAATTCGAGGGCTTCACGCGCAGGATCGCTTCGGCCCCGCCGAGACGGCAGGCCTGGATCAGGCCATACACGGTCTCCGGCGAGAGCCGCTTGTGCTCGAGGCAGATCCAGAGCGCATCGAAGCCGGCGGAAGCCATCAGTTCGACCAGTTCCGGATCGGCGTAGCAGGCCTTGGCGCAGAGCACGGTCTCTCCGGCCGCGAGCTTTTGTTTGAGAGGGGTGAGGGACATGCGAAGGAAGGGGTGAACCGAGACTGCCGTGGTCAAAGCCCGCTGTCAGCCCTCCTGACGGCGACGAGACGAAAGCCGATGTCCTCCGCGCCATCCAGGGCGGGATGGCTCATCTTCGAGAGCAGGTTCGCATGCGACAGCCGCGCGAGGTAGCACCCGCCCTGCATCGCCATCGATCCGTTGGTCTCGAGTCCGAGGTCCCCGAGGACGGCGGGACGCGCCACCCGGTCGCCCGTGCCGCGGGCCTCGTACGCCTTCGCATTCGTCCAGTTCCAGACCCACACGTTCCCGAGCATGTCGTAGAGGCCGCGGCTGTTCGGCGGGTAGGCCTTGACCGGCGACGTAAAGGCGTGTCCGTCGGCGTACTGCTCATGAATCCACATGTAGTCGGCGAGCTCGCGCGTCCCGAAGTTCATGCGCGTTTCCACCCCGGCGAGGTCGTTGCCCCAGGGAAAGATGCAGACCTCGTCGCGCATCGCCTCCGGCCGGGCGGCGAGCAGCCACTCCTCCTTGGTCGGCAGGCGGAAGATCACGCCGGTTTTCCGGCTCAACCAGGCGGCGAAGTTCATCGCATCGAACCAGCTCACCTGCACGACGGGATGCTCGGGCTCGCTCATCGGGTGCACCTGCAGGCGCCAGTCGTTCGCGAAGCCCTGCAGCCACTGGGCGCGTCCGTCGACAACCCAGCCGGTCTCCAGGCGTTCGACGTTCGTACGGTAGCCGGTCTCGCGCACAAAGGCCTCGAACATCGCGTTGCTCACGATGGTCTCCGCCATGAAGTAGTCGTAGGGAACGGTCACGCGGTCGCGCCGTTCCACCTCGAACATGCCCTCCCAGCGCCGCAGGTCGTGCGCACGGTTGGGCACGGCCATGATCGCATCGCGTAACTCGGGCGTGAAGCCGTCGAGGTAATGCGAGGCGGGTACGCGCACAAAGCGCAGGGACACGCCCGGCGCCAGCTCCACGGCGAAGGCTTCGCGCGCGAAGTGCTCGTTCTCGCGGTCGTAGCGCAACGGCAGCGACTTCAGCCGCGTCGTCTCGAAGGCGGCGGCATATTCGAGGAAGGATGCCCGCGACTCGTACTTGTCAGTGGCGCGATTCACCGGCAGGGGCTTGATCGGCGGAGTGGCGGCCTGGGCGAGGCCGGAGAGGGCGAGCAGACAGACGAAGACGGGCTTCATGGCTGGATCCGAATATCGGCGGAGGTGCGGACAAAGGCCAGAACCTCGGGGAGGGCGGCCCGGACAACGTCGAGCGTGTGAGCGCCCGGCAGGAGGACCAACCGATGCGGCTGGCCTGCGGCCGTGAGCGCCGCGGAGAAGTTTTCGTTCATGACTCGGTCGAAGGCGTCCTCGGCCGTGATCAGCAGAATGGCTTTGTCCCGCAGCGCGCCGATCCGGTGAATCGGGTTGTGGCGCCGCCAGACTTCGCGATCCGCCCCGAAACGGGCGATCGGCACCGCGTAATTGCGTCCGGCCGGCAGGGTTTCCTCCCGCGGAAAGTCGAGTAAACCGACGATCGCGGCCACGGCGCCAAAACGTTCGGGCCGACGCTGGGCGAGGCTCACGGCACCATATCCACCCATCGACCAGCCCGCGACGGCCCAGCGCCGGGCGTCAGGCGGGAGCGGATACCGCCTGGCGATCTCCGCGAGGAGCTCGTCGAGATAGGCCGCATAACGCGCTCCGGGGTCGACCGGCGAATCGAGGTACCAGCCGTCCTCGCCGTCGGGCAGGAAGACCCAGAGGTCCGCGGCCAGCAGGGCGGTCCGCGCGTCGTCCAGCTCAAGCAGGGAATTGCGGTGCCGGCCGCGGCCGTGCAGGAGCACGAGCACGGGGCGGTCCTCCCCGCTGGCGGGCCGGATGACGCGGGTCTTCATCTCGCGCCCGAGGGCCGCACTCGCAAAGCCGAACTCGTCGAGCCGGTCCCCGGCCGGGGCGGCGACCGCCGCGGCCGCGAGCGCCAGCCCCGCGATGGGCGCGAGGCGGCGCCGACGCACCGGACGGATCCGGAGGCGCGGATCTGTCCGGCGAACCGTCATCAGAACGAGTACGTCGCGGTCAGACGGATACGACGTTCCGGACCGGCGAAGAGCAGGTTGCGGTTGATCGAGGAGTCGACGTAGTACTTGTCGGTGACGTTGTTCGCGTTGAGGTGGAACATCAGCTTGTCCGAATGGCGGTAGCTGACGAAGGCGTCGCCGACGGTGACCGACGGGATGAAGAACACGTTGCCCGCGTCGCCCGGATGGTCGCCCTTGTAACGGACGCCGCCGCCGACGGTCCAGGCGCCGAGCTTGTAGCTGCCGAAGAGCGCCCAGGTGCGGTCCGCAATGTTGCGCACGCGCAGGTTGTTGTCCGTCTTCGTGCTGATGTTGCTGAAGGAGGCCATCAACTGGAGGTTCTTGACCACATTGAAGTGCACGTCGAACTCCACGCCATCGAGCTCGTCCTTGGCGCGCTGCTCGAAGAAGCCGGCGCTCGCGAGCAGCGGGTCGTTGGAGATGACGCGCAGGTTGCGGTTGACGATCTTGAAGGCCGAGATCGTGCCGGAGATGCGGCCCTGCATGAGGTCGGTCTTGATGCCGATCTCGTCAGTCACGCCCTCCGTCGGCTTGAAGCCGGTGCCGTCGGGATTGCGGGCGAAAATGGGCGCGAAGGTCTCGGAGTAATTGTAGAAGAGGCTCAGCCCGTCGAGGGGCCGATAGACGACCCCGGCGCGGTAGGTGTAGTGATCGTTCTCGCCCGGCACGGAATTGACGCCCGTGAGGACGTTCCGGCCTGAGGACTCCGTGTCATCGTAACGGACGCCGGCGTTGGCGACGACCTTGCCGTCGAACAGCTCGATCTGGTGCTGCAGCGAGAGCGCGAACACCTCGCCCTCGGCCAGCGTCGAGGCGCTGGTGAAGGTGGTGTCGGGCCGGGCGGCGAGATCGGCGGGATTCGGGTTGAACACGTCGATCAACGGGAGGTTGGAGAAGGTTGCGTTCGAATTCTCCCCGATCGAGGTCTGCTGGCCCGAGAGCTTGCGTCCGGTCTCGGTCTGCGCGGTGACCTCGGACTTGTAGTACTGGGCGAGGAACAGCGTCTTGTTCTTCGTCGCACCGAGATCGTAGCTCAGGAGGCTGTCGAAGGCGGCCACCTTGTAGTCCGACTGCGTGGTGATGATGCGCCAGGTGCGCTGCATCGTGCGGTTGTCGGGCAGGAGGTCGCGCGGGATGATGTCGTTGTTGTACTCGTTGTGGGTCTTGCCGAGCACGGAGAAGCGCATGCTCCAGTTGTCGGAGACCTGGTGGTCGAGGGTCGAATAGAGACGGCGCACGACAAACTTCTCGCGGGCATAGCCGCCGCCCCAGTCGATGTCGCGCGGCAGCTCGAAGGAGAAGCGTCCGGTGGCGTCGAACGGGCGGAACTGGAAGAGCTGACCGAACTTCTTGGCGGCGTTGCGATCGAGATAGTACGGAATCACCGAGAGGACGGTCTTCGGCGCGAGCCTCACGGCAAAGGCCGGCGAGATGAAGTACGAATTGGAGTCGTTGAAGTTGATGTATTCGTCGAAGTGCTCGTGGGAACCCATCACACGCACGGCCACATCCGTCTTGCCGACGGCGCCCGTGCGGTTGACGTCGAAGGCGCCCGCGTAGAGTCCACCCTCGCCCACCGTTGCAGTGAGGGTGCCGGCATTGCGGAACAGGGGCTTCTTGGTGACGCGGTTGACGTTGCCGCCCGGGGAGGTCGAGCCGTAGAGCACGGCCGCCGGCCCCTTGATGACCTCGATGCGCTCGACCATTTCGAAGGGCGAAGTGATGCCCTGCGCGGTCGGGGAACTGTCAGGCAGTCCGTCTGTGGTCACGTCGATCTGGTAACCGCGCACGTTGAAGACGTCGCGGCCCGGACCGGCCGTGGAGGAGATGCCGCTGACATACTGGGCGACGTCGATCGTGCTGCGCGCGCCGAGGTCGCGGATGAACTCCTGATTGATGACGATGACCGACTGGGGGATGTTGACGATCGCCGTGTTGAAGCGCGTGCCGCCGACGGCATTGGTGCTGGCGTAACCGCGATCCTGGGTCTCCGTGACCTCGAACGAGGACAGGACCAGGGTTTCCTCGGAGCCGGCCGAAGGGGCGGCGGCCTGAGGTGCGGTCGGCTGGGCTTGCACGGACAGCCATCCGACCAGAAGGCCGCCGACTAACAGGGCGGCCCGGGCCGGACGCAGGGAGCGGGGTGATGTATTCATGTTCATGAGACGTGGTTTGCTGTTCTGGGCTGGCTGAAGAAGGCACGGTGACCAGGAGCGGCCATCGCAGGCCCCGGCCCGAGGCGGGCCGAAACGGCGGAGTGGGACACCTGGCACAGGTCGATCACGGTGAGGGATGGGTGAGAACTGCCTGAGGTAGATGGGGCAGCAGTTCATTTTTGTTTCGTAACAAAATAATGTTATTACGCTTTATCGTCGCGCAACAAAGTCAATCACAATTTCACCAAGACGCACGACCGCCTCGCCGGAGACAGCCCTACTCCTCCCCTTCCGCTGCAATTGCAGCCTGTCAGGCTCTCCCGAAAGTCCCATACGTAACATCTATTTTTTGTTGCACAACGAAGCCTATCCCCTTTGCTCTGCTTGTCCATGGACGCCGCAAATCTCAAGGCAGCCACCCCCGCCCCGCCCCATTCCGTCAGCGGCCAGAGCCCCGACCTGCGGGAGATCTGCGACCGGTTTGCACTCGAAGGGAGCTATTATCGCGCGGCTCCGCACGGGAATGGACACATCAACGACACCTTCGCCGTCACCTGCGCGGGAGCGGACGCATCGCGGCGCTACATCCTTCAGCGGATCAACCAAAAGGTCTTCCGCAACATCGATGCGCTCATGGAGAACATCCAGCGTGTCACCGAGCACGCTTCCCGCCGGCTGGCTGCGACGCACACCGCAGCGATGGGACGACGCCAGGTCCTGACCTTGATCCCCACCCGCGAGCAACGTCCGTACCTCCGCGACGAGAGCGGCGCCGCGTGGCGCTGTTACGACTTCGTCGAAGGCGCCAGCACGTACGATCTGCTCGAAACGCCGGCCCAGGCCCGCGAGGCGGCCCGCGCCTTTGGTGCGTTTCAAGGCCTGCTCCGCGACCTTCCCGGGCCGCGCCTGCACGAGACCATTCCCGACTTTCATCACACCCGCCGCCGGTTCGAGCGACTCCGCATCGCCGCCGCCAAGACCGACCCGGCCCGACGCGAGGCCGCGCGCGACGACATCTCCTTCGCCCTCGCCCGCGAGTCCACCGTCGACGTCCTTCTCGACCTCCAGGCCGCCGGCCGCGTGCCCGAGCGAATCGCGCACAACGACACCAAGCTCAACAACGTCATGCTCGACGACGTCACGGGGCAGGGCGTCTGCGTGATCGACCTCGACACCGTCATGCCCGGCCTTGCCCTCCACGATTTCGGCGACATGGTCCGCTCCGCAGGCAATACCGCCGCCGAAGACGAGACCGACCTCAGGCGCGTCTCGATGCGCCTGCCGGTTTTCGAAGCCCTCGTCGAAGGCTACCTCTCCACCGCGCGCACGTTCCTCAACGACGTCGAGATCGCCCACCTCGCCTTCTCCGCCCGCCTGGTCACGTTCGAGATCGGTCTGCGATTTCTCACGGACTTCCTCGAAAAGGACATCTACTTCAAGGTCCGCCGCCCCCGCCACAACCTCGACCGCTGCCGCTGTCAGTTCGCCCTGCTCCGCAGCATGGAGGCGCAGGCGGACGAGATGAGCCGCGTCGTCGATCGCCTCGCGAAATGAAGGCGCTCGTCACCGGAGGCGCCGGCTTCATCGGCAGTCACCTCGCAGCCGCCCTGCGCGCCACCCATGAGGTCCGCGTGCTCGACAACCTGAGCACGGGCCACCGCCACAACCTCGCGGGGCTCGACGTCGACTTCATCGAGGGCTCGATCGAGGACCGGCGCGCCGTCGCCGCCGCCGTGCAGGGAGTCGACTGCATCTTTCACCTCGCCGCAATGGTGAGCGTGCCGCTCTCCGTGCAACGCCCGCGCGAATGCGTCGAAGCCAACGTCCTCGGCCTGCTCAACGTGCTCGAGGCCTCCGCCGCGGCCGGCGTGCGCCGGCTCGTCTTCAGCAGCTCCGCCGCGATCTACGGCGACAATCCCGCGTCGCCGCTCCGCGAGGACCTCGCCCCCCGGCCCCTCAGCCCGTACGCGGTCACCAAGCTCGACGGCGAGTATTACTGCGACCACTACCAGCGCAGCGGCCGGCTGGAGACGGCCTGCCTGCGCTACTTCAACGTCTTCGGACCGCGCCAGGACCCCGCGAGTACCTACGCCGCTGCCGTGCCCATCTTCATCCGCCAGGCCCTGGCCGGCGCGCCGCTCACGGTCTTTGGCGATGGCGGACAGACCCGCGACTTCGTGCACGTGCGCGACGTCGTCGCCGCCAACCTCTTTGCCGCCTTCACGCCCGGCGTCGCCGGCGTGTTCAACGTCGGTTACGGCGAGAGCATGGCGATCCTCGACCTCGCCCACCGCATCCTCGCCGCCACCGGCTCGTCTTCACCCCTCGTCCACGCACCCGTTCGGCTCGGCGACGTCCGACACTCCCGCGCCGACAACTCGCGCCTGCTCGAGTCAGGGTTCTCCCCTGTGAGCAGCCTGGAACGCGGACTCGCCGAGACCGTGGCGTTTTTCCGGCACCAAGCTGCCGGAAAAACGTAGGCGCGGCGCGCCTTGCGCACCGCGCTCCCGCTGTGGGCCCCGTGCCCTCACGGGGCGCATCGATCGTGCGCGCGGGGGACGACCTTCTCCGCAAAACCCGCCCGGTCAGGGGACCGGGCCTACAATTCTTCGGCGCATCTGACAGCCTCACGGAGCGCCCTCCTTGCGATACGCCCGCGGGGAACAGCCGTACGCGTTTCGGAAGGCGCGGCTGAAGCTGTACACGGACGGGTAGCCGCATTGTTCAGCGATTTCGGAGATCCGCGCCGGACTCATGCGCAGCAGGCCGCTCGCCCGCTCCAGCCGCAAGGTGCGCACGTGCCTCCCGAGGCTCACGCCGCACGAGGCGCGAAACCGCTCCCGGAGATGGCTCGCACTCATCCCCAGCGCCCCGGCCAGCTCGCGCACCGTCGGCATGCGCGGCCGGCGCTCCTGAATCGCGTGGTTTACGCGCGCGGCCAGGGCCTGGTCGCGTCCCGCCCCCGCAACCGCCCCGCCCTCGCAACCCGGGGCGGGCGCCAGCTGCGAAAGCAGCAGGGCCAGCCGCAGTTCCGGCAACCCCTGGCTCTCCTTCAACAGCCGTTCGAGGTGGCCGACGGTCTCGGGCGTCACTGCAAACGTCGCGTTGCGCAGCGTTTCGAGCGTCACGCCCTCCGGATACTCGAAGGTCACGAAGAGCCAGAGGATCCTCCGCCCTCCCGCACGCTTGTAACTGTGAAACTGATACGGCAGCACCACCAGCCCCGCACCGGGCGCGAGGCGCAGTTCCCGGTCGTCCACGCACACCACCGCCTCGCCGCGCAAGGGCACGATGAGCACGTGCCGGTGATGCAGGGCCCGCCCTCGCGCGGGATGATTCAGGTCGTCGGTGTCCCGACGCTGAAAAAAAATGATGTTCTCCGGCAGGGCCGGCGCCGGACGCCGCCGTCCCTGCAAGGGGTTGGCCGGGCTCGGCAAGCGGCTTGCCACCCGGGCGAGTCCCGCAAGATCCAGGGAAACCTGTTTTGTCATTTTTGTTAACAACATCGTCACTAAGGGCATTTCCTTTCGCTGTCCATCGCGGTATCATTTGAGACATTCCGACGACCCTTCCCTATTTCCGCACCGGGTCGGGGACGCGGCCTGCAGCACGTATTCTGTAGGCCGCGTGCCCCCACGCGGCGCATCGCTCGCAGCGACCGCCATCCTCCGGCGCCCTTCTTTCTCCCGCCATGCCCGCCAACTCCGAATCCCAACAACGCGAACGCCTGCTCACTGAGGTCTACGCCGACGCCGACGAAGCCTCGCGCCAGGTCGCCGGCGAGATCGCCGCGCTGGTCCGCGAGCGCGCCGCCGCCGGCCGCACCGTCGTCCTCGGCCTCGCCACCGGTTCGACGCCGGTGCGTCTCTACCGCCAGCTCATCCGCCTGCATCGCGAGGAGGGTCTGAGCTTCGCCAACGTCGTCACCTTCAACCTCGACGAGTACCACGGCCTGCCGCCGACCCATCCCGAGAGCTACCGGCGCTTCATGCAGGAACAGTTCTTCGACCACGTCGACCTTCCCTCCGCAAACATCCACGTGCCGTCGGGCCTGACTCCGCGCGGCGAGGCCTTCGCCGCCTGCCAGGCCTACGAGAAGGCCATCGCCGACGCAGGCGGCATTGACTTCCAGGTCCTCGGCATCGGCCGCACCGGCCATGTGGGCTTCAACGAACCGGGCTCCACCCGCGAGAGTCGCACGCGCCTCGTCACGCTCGACTCACTCACGCGCCGCGACGCCGCCCGCGACTTCCTCGGCGAGGCCAACGTTCCCCGGCACGCCATCACCATGGGCGTGGGCACCATCCTCTCCGCGCGCCGCATCGTTCTGCTCGCCTGGGGCGAGTCCAAGGCCTCCGTCGTCGCCCAGGCCGTCGAGCAACCGCCGACCGAGAGCCTGCCCGCCAGCCTCCTGCAGGGTCATGCCGACGTGCGCTTCGTCCTCGACCGCGCCGCCGCCTCCGAACTGACGCGCTTCAAGCATCCGTGGCTCGTCGGTCCGGTCAAATGGGATGCCCTCTCCGCCCGCCGCGCCGTCGTCTGGCTCTCGCGCACGGTGCGCAAGCCCGTGCTCAAGCTCGTCGACGAGGACTTCACCGAACACGGCATGGCCGACTTGCTCACCGAGCAAGGTCCGGCGTACCGGTTGAACATCCGCATCTTCAACGAGCTCCAGCACACGATCACCGGCTGGCCGGGCGGCAAACCCAACGCCGACGACACCCACCGCCCGGAGCGCGCCTCCCCGCATCCGAAGCGCGTGCTCGTCTTCAGTCCCGAACCTTCCGACGACATCCTCGGCATGGGCGGCACCCTGCGCCGCCTCGCAGACCAGGGCCACGAGGTCGCCGTCGCCTACCTGACCTCGGGCAACCTCGCCGTTCCCGACGAGGAGGCGCTCATGGCCGCCGATCTCGCGCTTGACGTCGGCCACAGCGCCAACGGCACCGACGCCTCGCCCGCGGAATCCTTCGCCGCCCGCGTGCGCGCGCAGTTGCAGGCGAAGGCTCCGCTCGACCAGGACACCGAGGAGATCCGCCGCCTCAAGGGCCTCATCCGCCGCAACGAAGCCCGCGCCGCCCTGCGCGCGAGCCGTATTCCTGGCGACCGCGTGCGCTTCCTCGACCTGCCTTTCTACGAACGCGGCCGCTACCGCCAGTTTTGCCCCGACGTCGCCGACCTCGAAGCCGTTGCCGCCGTGCTCGCGGAGATCCGCCCGCACCAGATCTTCGCCACCGGGCACCTCGACGATCCGAGTTCCGTCGCCGCGGTCTGCTGGAACCTCGTGCGTGAAGCCCTCACGGGCGGGCGCAACGCCCCATGGACCGAGGACTGCCGCCTCTGGCTTTATCGTCCGCCGACCCGACCGTGGAACCCCGCCGAGATCGACATGGCCGTGCCGCTCAGCCCGACCGAACTTACGCTGAAGATCCAGGCCATCTACCAACACAAGAGCCAGCGCAGCCAGACTCCCGTCGCCGACGTCTCCCTTCAGGAAGCCTGGCAGCAGGCCGACGCCAGCAACCGCGCCACGGCCCGCGACTACGACGCCCTCGGCCTCGCCGAGTACGCCGCCATCGAGGGCTTCCAGCGCGGCGCGCTCTGATCCGCCCCCCGGGAGGACGGACACTCCTGTCCGTCCCCGCCCTCATCTCGTTCTCTTTCTCTTAATCGTTCTCTTTCTCTCCAACTCCCGCAGATCCGACGGATCGGTCCGATCCGACCGATCCGACTAATCTCTCCCCATCCCGAGAACGAGAAAGAGAACGATTACGAGAACGATAAAGAAGAAGACCGCACCTTCCGCACAGCCCGAGACCTTCCTGCTTATGCCCCCCTCCCGCTTTGAACCACCCATCCCCCAGGTGCGCGCCGACCTTGCCCCCGGCTTCGTCCCGGCCGCGCTCTGGACCCGTGCCTACCGCACGCTCGCCGAGGCCACGCCGAATGCTCGCACGCTGACCTTCACGCTCTTCCAGGCGGACGTACCGCTCTGCACTTATTCGACCCCGCTGCTTCCCGCGGCCCACCCCGACGCCGCGCTTTCGCTGCGACACGCGGAGCGTCTGCTCAAGTTCCTCCTCTGGCAGCGCGGCGCCGCACGCGTGGTCGTCTCCGGCGCGCCGGAGATCGCCTCCGCCCTCGCCGCGATCTACGGCCCCGGCGGCGCCCGCGCTTTCGACGCGACGTTCATGGGGGGCAAGGTCTACGGACGTCCCTTCACGATCGAGGCCGGCGACGCTCCGCCGTCAGCTTCGTCGCCGTTTTCCGGATACTCGCTCGGCCGGCACCTCGAAGGCTGCCGCATCGGCTTCGACCTCGGCGGCAGCGACCGCAAGGCGGCGGCGTTGATCGACGGCGAGGTCGTGTACTCCGAGGAGATCCCGTGGGACCCCTATTTCCAGAGCGACCCCGCCTACCACCTCGAAGGCGTGCACGACTCGTTGCAACGCGCCGCCGCGCACCTGCCCCGCGTCGACGCGATCGGCGGCAGCGCCGCCGGCGTGTACGTCGACAACGAGGTGCGCGTGGCCTCGCTCTTTCGCGGCGTCTCCGCCGAGAATTTCGAGCGGCACATCCGCCGCATGTTCTTCACGCTCCAGGAACGCTGGGGCGGCGTGCCCTTCGTGGTGGTCAACGACGGCGAGGTCACGGCTCTGGCCGGCGCCATGTCGATCGGCGACGACGCCGTCCTCGGCATTTCCATGGGCACGAGTCAGGCCGGCGGCTACGTCACGCCCGAAGGCACGCTCACGCCCTGGCTCAACGAACTCGCCTTCGCTCCCGTCGACTACGGCCCCGACGCCCCCCTCGACGAATGGTCAGGCGACGCCGGTTGCGGCGTGCAGTACTTCTCCCAGCAAGGCGTGGCCCGGCTCGCCGCCGCGGCGGGCCTCGCCTTCCCGTCCGGCCAGCCGCTCGCCGAACGCCTCGTCGCCGTGCAGGAGGCCTTTGCCGCCGGCGACGCCGCCGCGGTCCGCATCTTCGATGCGATCGGGACCGCCTTCGGGTATTCACTGGCTCACTACGCTGATTTCTACGACCTCCGCCATGTGCTCGTGCTTGGCCGCGTGACCTCGGGCCCGTCCGGGGAACACCTGCTGCGCCGCTCCCGCGAGACCCTGCGCACCGAGTTTCCCGCCCTCGCCGCCCGCCTCGACGTCCGCCTCCCCGACGAAAAGTCCCGCCGCCACGGCCAAGCCGTCGCCGCCGCGAGCCTGCCGGCCCTGGCGCGGTAGCCCCCTGGGAGGATGGACACTTTTAACCGCCTGAGGAGGTCCTGTCCGTCCCCGTTCCGGTAAGAGAAAGATTAAGAGAAAGAAGAAAGAGAAAGAACGAACAGCCTCCACCCTCTGGCCTCCGGCCTCTGCCCTCTTGCCGCTAACCTCTGGCCTCCACCCGTCCCACAACTTCAACTTAAACCCGCGGGCATCCGCCCGCGCACGCCCGCGCCCCATGAACCTCTCCCGACCCGACGCCGACCTCTACCTCCCCGCTGGCGGCACCGACGCCGCCGGTGCCCTCGCCCGCGTGACCCACCTCTGCATCGGCGCGCACCAGGATGACATCGAGATCATGGCCCACGCGGGCATCGCGACCTGCCTCGACACGCCCGGCAAGGCCTTCGGCGGCGTGGTCGTGACGAACGGCGCAGGATCGCCCCGCAGCGGTCCCTACGCCCCCCTTACCGATGAGCAGATGCAGGTCGTCCGCCGCGAGGAACAGCGCAAGGCCGCCGAGCTGGGCCGTTACGCCATCCAGATCCAGCTCGCGCACCCCAGCTCCGACGTGAAGAAGCCCGGACATCCCGGCGTGGCCGCCGACCTGCGCGCCATCCTGCACGGCTGCGATCCGGAGGTGGTTTACCTGCACAATCCGGCGGACAAGCATGATACGCACATCGCAGTCCTCCTGCGCTGCCTCGAGGCCCTGCGTTCGCGACCGGCCGGACGCCCCCTTCCCCGCGTGCTCGGCTGCGAAGTCTGGCGTGACCTCGACTGGCTGCTCGACACCGACAAGGTCGCCCTCGACGCCAGCGCCCACCCGGAACTCGCCGCCGCCCTGCTCAAGGTCTTCGACTCGCAGGTCACCGGAGGAAAACGCTACGACCTCGCCGCCCTCGGCCGCCGCTTGGCCAACGCCACCTTCCACACCTCCCACGCCACCGACCAGGCGACCGCGCTGACTTGGGCCATCGACCTGACGCCCCTCCTCACCGAACCGAACCTGACGCTCGAAACCTACACGCTCGCCGCCATCGACCGGCTGCGCACGGATGTCGCCGCCCGCCTGAAACGCTTTGCCTGAGCGCACACCCTGACGGAGTCGTCACAAATTGGTTCCATCCCCGAACCAGTTTCTTTCGCTTGGTGACATCGGCGCGGTCCAGAGCATGGGCGAGGTCTCGAACACCCATGGAATCCCCGCTATCCGGCCTGATTGCCGCGCCCTTCACGCCCTTTGACCCCAAAGGTAACCTCGCCCTGGACCTCATTCCCCGCCTCGCCGCCAGACTGCACAGGGACGGCCTGAGCGCCGCGTTCGTTTGCGGCACCACGGGAGAAGGAAGCAGCCTGACGACCGAGGAACGCATGCAGGTAGCGGCGGCTTGGCGCGCAACCCTGCCTGAAGGATTGAAGTTGGCGGTTCACGTCGGGCACTTGAGCATCGGAGACAGTCGCACGCTCGCCCGCCATGCTCGCGAGATCGGCGCCCATGCCATTGCGACCATCGCCCCAAGTTTCTTCCGCCCCAGCGATGCCCGCGCGTTGGTCGACTGGTGCCGCGAGATCGCTCGCGCCGCACCCGACCTCCCCTTCTACTACTATCACATGCCGGCCATGACCGGCGTGACAATTCCAGCATACCAGTTCCTGCAGGCCGTCGACGGCGAGATTCCGAATCTTGCCGGCATCAAGTTCACGCACGAGGACCTCGAAGACTACCGGCAAAGCCGGGCCAGTCCGGGACGCGCCTACAACCTCCTCTTCGGCCGAGACGAAATTCTGCTTTCTGCTCTCAGGCTCGGCGCCCCCGGTGCGGTCGGCAGCACCTACAACTACGCTGCCCCCCTTTTTCGCCGTATCATGGATTCGTTTGCTGCAGGGGAACTTGAAGCCGCGGAGCGCGACCAACAACGCGCTCGCGAGTTCATCGAGATCATGAACCGCCATGGAGGTCTGCCGGCCGGTAAGGCCATCATGAAGTTCGTCGGCCTCGACTGCGGTCCCGTGCGCCTTCCGTTGACCTCGCTCGATCGGACTCGCGAAGAATCGCTCCGCACTTCCCTCGAGCGGATCGGCTTCTTCGACTACGCCTCGAAAATCCCTTCTCCTCTCGTGCTGCCATGATGCTCCGCCGTCTTTCCTCTACGGTCCTCCGGGCTTCCGCCGCGCTGCTCTACGCCACCGCGGCCCACGCCTCCTCCATCGAACGCATCACGCTCTTCTCGGCCGGGGACAACGGCTACTCCGCCTACCGCATCCCGGCCATCGCGGTGACTCCCCAGGGAACGGTGCTCGTGGCGGCGGAGGGGCGTCGCGACGGTCGCGGCGACTGGGGGCATATCGATCTTTTCTACCGGCGCAGCATGGATAGCGGAAAAACGTGGGAGCCGGCCCGCCTGCTTGTCTCGCAGGCGAATCTCCCGGCCGGTTTCCGCGCGAATCCGGCGATGGCGAAGGATCAGGATCGCGACAGCGGTTTCACCATCAGCAACGCCACTTGGATCGCGGACCGCGACAGCGGCAGGACCCTGTTCATGTTCTGCGTCGAATACATGCGGTGCTTCATCGTCGAGAGCGATGACGGCGGGCTCACGTTCTCCAAACCGCGGGAGATCACCGGCGCGTTCGATGGATTCCGCGCTCGCGACAACTACAACTGGCGGGTCATCGCCACCGGCCCAGGACACGGAGAGCAACTTGCCTCTGGCCGCCTCGTCGTCCCCGTGTGGATCAGCACCGCGGACGGTCGCAATCCGCACCATCCCTCGGTCTGTGGGACAATCTACAGCGACGACGGCGGGCGGACCTGGCACGCCGGAGATATCGCCGCAGGCCGCAACGACGGCGTGGTCGACCCCAGCGAGACCGTCGTCGTCGAGGTCGCCCCGGGCAAGGTGATGCTGAACATCCGCAACGAGTCTCCCGGCAACCGCCGCGCCCAGGTGTGGGGCGCGGACGGAGCCACTGGCTGGAGCGAGCCCGAGTTTCAGCAAGATCTCTGGGAACCGGTGTGCATGGCCTCGATCGTGCGCCTGCGGGACGGATCCCTTGCCTTCTCCAATCCAGCCACCCTCGACCCGGTGCCCTCGCGCCCCCATGCCGTCGGCCGCCAACGGCAGAACCTCGGCATCCGCGTCAGCCATGACCAGGGGCGCAGCTGGTCGACACCGCTCGTGCTCGAAGCGGGCCCGAGCGCTTACAGCGACCTTGCGCTGGCTCCCGATGGCACCTTGTTGTGTTTCTACGAACACGGGACCAACGGTCCCTATGAGGCGATGTCGGTGGCGAGGGTGCCGAGCCCGCTCCTGCCGTCCGCCCGATGAGACCAACCGGCATGCCCCGCCCGGCCATTGCCCTCCTGCTCTTGGGTCTTCTGTCGTCCATGGTTCCGGCCGCAGGCCGCCCCGGCGCGGTCGAGTGGGAACAACTGCCCTCGATACCCGATCCCGTCGGGTTTGCCGGCAGCTATGCCGGAACGAGCGGCGGCGCCCTGCTGGTCGGCGGCGGTGCGAATTTCCCGGACCGGCCGCCGTGGGAATCCGGCGAAAAGATCTGGCACGACCGCCTCTTCGTCCTGGAGCCCGGCGCAGGTGCCTGGAACGAAGCCGGCCGGCTGCCCCGCCCGGGAGGCTACGGACTTTCGGTTTCCGTCCGCGAAGGCATGGTGATCGTGGGAGGCGGCGATGCCCTCGAGAACTTCGATGCCGTGCACCTGGCACGCTGGGACGGCCGACGAATCGAATACTCCCCGCTGCCCTCCCTGCCCGTGCCGCTGGCCATGCAGGCCGGAGCGTTGCTCGGTCGCACGATCTTCGTGGCCGGAGGCCTCGACACACCGGCCGCGACGACGGCCCAGTCTCTGTTTTTCTCCCTCGACCTCGACGCTCCCGAAAAAGGCTGGGAACGGCGCGAGCCCTGGCCCGGACCAGAGCGCTTTCTCGCCACGGGCGGCGCACAGGGAGGAGCCTTCTTTCTCTTCGGCGGGGCCCGCCTCGTGCCGGGCCCCGACGGACAACCGACCCGCGAATGGCTGCGCGATGCGTATCGCTACACGCCCGGCCAGGGCTGGCAGCGCATCGCCGACCTGCCGGTGCCGCTCGTGGCCTCGCCCGGCCCCGCGCCCGCGCTCGGCCCGGCCCACCTGCTCCTGCTCGGAGGCGACGACGGCTCCCGCCTGCACCACCCGCCGCAGGCCCACCCTGGATTCCCGCGCACTCAATACGCATACCATACGATCACCGATAGTTGGGCAACGACCGACGACCTGCCGTTTTCGCTCGTGACGACAAGTACGGCGACCTGGAACGGCCGCATCGTAGTACCCGGAGGCGAAGCGCGGCCGGGGGTGCGCTCGACGGAAGTCTGGGCGGGTACGGCGCGCCGCACCACGCCGTCGTTCGGCTGGCTCAACTACACGACGCTCTCCGTGTACCTCGCCGGCGTCGCCGGCCTCGGGATCTGGTTCATGCGTCGGCAAAAAACCACCGCCGACTATTTCAAGGGTGGCGGACGCATTCCCTGGTGGGTGGCGGGCCTGAGCATCTTCGCCACGATGCTGAGCTCGATCACCTTCATGGCCGTGCCCGCCAAGGCCTACTCGTCGGACTGGACCTTCGCCGTCGGCAACCTCGCCGCCCTTGCGCTCGCCCCCGTTGTCATCGCCTTTTACCTCCCGTTCTTCCGCAAGCTCAACGTCACGACCGCGTACGAGTTTCTCGAACAGCGCTTCAACCTCGCCGCCCGGCTCTACGCGAGCGCGTCGTTCATCCTGTTTCAGACGGGCCGGATGGCCATCGTCATCTACCTGCCGGCCCTGGCACTCTCGGCCGCTGTCGGCATCGATCTCCACTTGTGCGTGCTCTTCATCGGAGTCACGTGCGCTCTCTACACCGCCGCCGGAGGCATCGAGGCCGTCGTATGGACCGACGCCGTGCAAGCGATCGTTCTCCTAGGCGCAGCGATTCTCAGCCTCTTTCTGATCGTGGGCCATCTCCACGGCGACCCCTCCGACTGGTGGGACGAGGCGTCGACGCAGGGGAAACTTCATCTCGTCAACTGGAGTTGGGACCTCACCACGGCTAGCATTGCGGTCATGGTGATCGGCAGCCTGCTCGCAAACCTCGCGCCGTACACCGCCGATCAGGCCGTCGTGCAACGCTACATCACCACCCGGGATCAAAAACAGGCGGAGCGTGCCATCTGGCTCAACGCGTGGCTGACCGTCCCCGCGACGATCCTCTTCTTCGCCATCGGCACGGCCCTATTCCTCTTTTACCGCCAGCACCCGCAGTCGCTGGAACCCACCCTCGCCATCGACTCCATCTTCCCGCTCTTTATTTCTCAGTACATGCCCGCGGGTGTGGCCGGCATCGTCATCGCCGGTATCTTCGCTGCGGCGCAGTCCACCGCTTCGAGCAGCGTCAACAGCGTGGTCACCGCCGTCATGACCGACTGGGTGCGTCGCTTTCGGCCCGGCATTCCCGACCGCACCTGCCTCCGCGTTTCGCAAGCGCTCTCCGTCCTCCTCGGCCTCGGCGGCACCGGAGCCGCCCTGTATTTGGCCACGGCCGATGTGCGCTCGCTCTGGGACACCTACATGAGCCTGCTCGGCCTGCTCGCCAGCGGCCTCGGCGGGCTCTTCGCGCTGGGCATCTTCAGCCGCCGCGCCAACGGCACCGGCGCCCTCTGCGGCGCCGTGACGAGCGCCGTCGTGCTGTTCTGGGTGCAGCGCCACACGCCCCTGCACTTTCTGATGTACGGAGCGGTCGGCCTGCTCACCTGCTGCCTCGTCGGCTACGTCGCCAGCCTGCTCGGTCCGCGGCGCGCCCTCGCATGAGCGAGGGTCCTCCGATCCGATTCCGCGGCAACTGGGCCACTCTGCTCCTGCCGATCCAGGACGACGACACCATCGACTTCCGCCTGCTGGCCGAAAAGCTCGATCGTTTTGCCGAGGCGCGCGTCAACGGTGTCTATTCCAACGTGGCCTGCCTCAGCCCCGGCGGCGCGCAACGTTGGTACGAACTCTGTATCCGCGATCCCGCTGAGGGCGCCCGCATGGGGGCGCGCATCCGCACGTTCTGGGAGGCCAACATCGCGCCGTTAAGCGGCCGCGACGGCTTTTCAACATGGCCGCCGACAAGGCCGCCGCCGCCGCAGGCAGCTGGCTTACGGGCTTCAGCCCGAGGCTGCGCTGGCCCTATCGGGGCGCGACACCGGAAAGGGTCGCAGCGATCGCGCGGGCCGGGCGAAACGCCCTCCCCGAGTTTTTCCCCGATGCACGAGGCAAACGTTGAACGAGTGCTGACACAGAGGCGGCCGAGGCCACACTGTGTGCGAAGAATTCACGGCGGATGATAATCGGACCAACTCCACGCCGAAAACTCGGTTCGGATGATTTCTGCTCTGTGCTATCTCAGAAAGTCCTCCAGCCTTCGCTCGCCGAGCAACCAGGCTAGATTGAAACGCATCATTCGACCGGTCACCTTGCCGCTGTCCGGTTGCTCGAAGAAAAGATAGATCCAGCCCTCGCTTGCCGTTCCGGGAACGCCCACCGCCAGCGACGAGTAAGCGAACCCGCCCTCGTAAACCAGTCGCTTCAGCGGCCAGGTCCGCCCGCCGTCGAAACTTACCCAAACAGTGCCGCGGCTTCGGCCCTGGTTCGAATCGATGTTGCTGAAGACGAGGATATCCCGATCCTTCACGGGCAGTCGCACCAGACCGGCCATCAGGCCATAGTCCCGGTCCTGCTCTCCGTCCGGCAGTTCCGCGGAAACCGAAAGGTCGCCCCACGTCATCCCGCCATCGTCGCTCCACGCAATGTGGCGCCGCCGCGGATCGAGCCCGTCCGTGGACAAATGCCGTCGCGAATTGTAGTAGATCCGGCCGTCGCTCAGCTCGACCACCGCCGCCTCGCCCGTGCCCATCGCCGGAAAAGGACGGCTCGTCGACCACGTGAGACCACCGTCGTCGCTGTACATGGCATTGGTGTAGTGCGTGCTCCAATACTCTCTCCCGTTGCCCTCGCCATAAGAACGCGAGGGGCGCAGCAGGCGGCCGGCATGCGCGCCGCGTCGCAGCGTGATACCCCGTTCGTTCATGTGCATGGACGGCACGCGACCATTCTCGTCCGGACGAACGGTCGTATCCTGACGCATCCATGTCCTTCCCTGATCCTTGCTCCGAAAAACCGAGAGCGGAGCCGGTGGATGGCCGTCCTCGACAAAAACGAGGATGTCCCCCGTTCGCTCGTCGACCACCGCCCCTCCGCCGTGAAACCCCGGGGAGGCGACGACAATCTCCGGACCCCACGTGGCTCCGCCATCCTCGCTCCGACGCACGCGCACGCTGCCTTCGTTGCCTCTGGCGATCCCGCCCCACACCGCGACCACGGTGCCGTCGGTCCCTACCAGCACATTCGGAAACCGCTCGCCCACAAACAAGGCCTGGTCCTCGAAGCGGCCTTGGCCGAGGAAAGGGACGATAGTCTCATGCTCCTGCCCAAACCCCGCCTCGATCCTTGTTCCTTCCGGAGCACAACCGAGGGAAACCAGAGCGAACAGGCAACCGAACAACGATAATGTAGAATGACGCATGGGGTAAGAATAAGGAAGCGGTCTTGCAGGAACACCTGAACGGAAGGTGTAGTCCGAATAATGTGCGGAAAGAGACGGCGGGAAATCGGGCTGTTCTCCGACCGCGCGAGACCCGGACTGATCTGCCGGCACTATTCGCGAGTCGAATCGACACCGCGAAGCTGCGGAAGCATTGCGGCCAGTTCACGAATGAGCTCAGAATGACGGGGATCGGAAGCGAGGTTCGACTGCTCAAAAAGCTCGTCCCCCTCGTAAGCGTAGAGTTCGCGGTTGTCCACCCTTCCGGTATCGGTTCGGCGCCACTCCACGTAACGATGTGTAGAGGTGCGCACTGCATATCCCATGTGCACGAACTCAGGCCTGCCTGCAGACCAAGGACGGCCAAACTGGCTCAACGCGCCGACGCGCCCCGGCAGGGCAGGATTGCTCAGAATCGGGGCAAGGCTGCGGCCCTCGACCGCGGAAGGTACGGGAATCCCGCAGAGTCCGGCAATCGTCGGATACACGTCGATCAATTCGACCAGCGCCTCGGTCCGGGCGGCGGTCGCCTTGCCCGGCGCGGCGATCAGCAGAGGCACGCGGGTATCCGCCTCATAGTTCGTCGTCTTGGCCCACAAGCCGTGCTCACCTAAATGAAAGCCGTGATCGCTCCAGACCACCACAATCGTAGTCTCCTCCAACCCGTGAACGCGTAGCGCTTCCAAGACCCGTCCAATCTGGGCATCGGCATAGCTGGTGGCGGCGTAGTAACCATGCCGGAGGCGGGCAATCTGTGCGGGCGAAAGCGAACCGTCCGACGGCAGATCGGTGTATCCCCGAAGCTCCACCGATGCATGCAGCGCCAGCGCGGGTGCGCCGGATGGCGGCTCGGGACTCGATGGCTCCGCCAGAGTCTCAGGGTCGTAGAGGTCCCAATAGCGTCGCGGCGCGGAGAATGGCAGGTGCGGCCGACGAAACCCAACCGCGAGGAAGAACGGCTTCCGGCCCGTCGCAAGGGCGCCCAGACGTTCCACCGCAAGTTGTGCCACTCTGCCATCGATATAGGCGTCATCCAAAACATCGGCCATCTCGGTCGCCGCCGCCTTCTCCTGTCCCATGCGACCGCCGGGCTGGTAGATGAGCAGGTTTTCTTCGGTCACATACTTCCCGCGGACGGCCCGTGTATCGTCGAGTTGCACGGGCACTGACCAACTCGGTTCGTCGCGCAAAGCCGGCGTATCGTGATAGATCTTGCCGACGGCCTCGCTGCGATACCCGTGCTCCTTGAACAGCTGCGGCAGGGTGATCGCATTCGGCACCTTCTCCCGGAAGTGCGTCGCCAAGTCCACAACGCCGATATCGTCGGGCCGGCGCCCCGTCATCATCGAGGCGCGCGAGGGATTGCAGACCGCAATCTGACAGTAGGCCCGCGTAAACAAAGTCCCCCGTCCGGCGAGCGCATCGAGGTGCGGGGTGACCGCCAGCGGATCGCCATAGCACCCCAGGTTCGTCCGCAGATCGTCCACGGCAATGAACAGGACGTTCGGCCTGTCCGCAGGCTGGGCACACAACGGTGCGGTCGTGACAAGAAGCAGAAGGCCAGACCGCAGGATGTTCATCAAGACAAGAGGTGGCGCCGGACTACTGGCGATGCGATCCTAGAACCGTGCGCCGAGCGAGGCGCGCCACATGCGGCCCGGATCGATCGTCGCCCGATCCCACGTACCGAGGTAGTAGAGATCCTCCCGATCGAATACGTTCTGCACGTTCAGCGCAAAGTTGTACGTCACCCGTCCCTTCTCCGTTCTGAACCGGTAGCCCAACGACGCATCGATCCGCCAGGTATCCGGCAGCGGCCCCCAGTCCGGCTCGCCGCGGGCCGACGTGCGGGTCAACGGGCGCTCACCGGTGAAAATCGATCCCACACTGAAACTCAGCCCCTTGAACCGCCCCTCGTTGATGTTGAAGCGGTTGAACATAGTGAAGCGGTGCCGCGGACTCAGGGGGGTGGCCAGGCCTGCCGCGTTACGCGCATCCGTGTTCGCATAGCTCGCGAATACAAGCCAGTGGTCGTTGATGCGTCCGTTCAGGCCGACCTCGAAACCGGTGCTTCGCTGACCGCTTTCCTGGATGAAATAACCGACGCGGTCCGGATCGGTGCGCGTTACGTTGTCCTGCAGGATGTCGAAGTAGCTCGCCAACCCGGAGATTCGGCCGCCCAGCAGTTGAAAACGAACCCCCACCTCCTTCTGGTTGCCCTCTTCGGCATCCAGCGGCGAACCGTCGGGCTGGGAGCGAAACTCCGGCTCGAACGCGTTGTTGAGGTTTCCGTAGAACGTCAGGGTCTTTGCGGCGTTCGCATGCCAGACCGCTCCCGCGCTCCAGGTGGTGCCGTCGGCCTTGGTGGACACCGTCGGCGGCGACTCCAGCCGGACCTTGTTGGGCAGGGTGCCGCTATGCCAGGCGATCGTCCTCCGACGGACCTCGCTGTGACGCGCGCCCACCATGAGGAAAACCCTCTCCTCGGCCAGGGAGACGACGTCGTTGAAGTAAAAATCCTGATTGGCGATGTAGGTCTTCGTCTCGGTGTTGAAGTGCAGCGGAGGCCGGGCCGCGATGGACGGCAGCGGCGGCTCGGCGGAGCGGTCGAAAATGTTGATCGGCAGGAGCAGGTTCGTGTTGTAGCCGGCCAGGTTCGGGTTGGCCAGGAACTCGGCGTAATTGAGATTCGGATACATGTTGAAGCGCTGGCCCGCCTGCGCCAGAGTCAACCGGCCCGGCCCGGTGAGCGCGGCGCCGGTGAGGCCGCCGTAATTCCTGGACGATTCGTAGTTGATGTTTAGATCGTACTGTTCGACCCAGCCATGCCCGAGCAGGAGCCGGTGCTTCAACGGACCGGTGCCGACATTCCAGATCAATTCGTTTCGGCTGCGATAATTCGTCACGTCCCTCGTCAGCCGGCGCCAGCTCCGCGAGGTCAGAGCCGTGTCATGCAGGATGGTGAGCGATTCCGGCGAGGCAAAGGTCTCCTGGAATTCCTGATCCCTCCCCTCGTACTGGAGCTGCGAGCGGAACTGGAGATTCCGGCTGAACGCATGGCGGAAATCGATCGATCCGACATGCCGCCCGACCTCGCGGTAATCCTCCGCACTGTTCCATTGATGTTTACGGGGAATGAGCCGGTAGACGCCATCGCCGGTGACAATCCCCTTCGGATCGCCCGCGTGCACCGGCGCCGCCCATCCTCCCGGCCGGTCCATGAAACTGTAGTAGTACTCGACGATCACCTTGGTCTGCGGCGAGATGTCCCAGCGGAGCGACGGGGCGATTCCGTCCTCCTCCAAACGCGTGCCAAACCAGTTCTTGCCCCGGGCGTGAACGCCGTTGAGGCGGAACATGACCTTCTTCCCGGTGGCGGAAAGGGGACGATTGAAGTCGAACTCGGCCCGATACGACTCCTGTTCGCTCAGAATGAGCCGGGTCGATGCGAAGGCCCGCGGCTGCGGTTGCTTGGTGATGCGATTGATCGTGCCGCCGTAGCCACCCGCGCCATACAACACGGCGGCAGGGCCGCGGATCACCTCCACCCGTTCGATATTGGCCAGCGGCTGGGAGCCAAACCCCGACGTTTGCGCAAATCCGTTGAGGAAATTGCTGCCTGGATTGGAGAAGCCCCGCATATTGAAGTTGTCGTTCTCATTGGTCTTCACCGTCGCCGCTTCATACGCAAGCAGCTCGGAGGTATCGATCGCCATCAGGTCCTCGATGAACTGTTGGTTGAAGATCGTGACATTCATCGGAATGTCCTCGATCGGCGTGTTCATGCGCGTGGCCTCCGCCGCATTGGTGGACAGATAGCCGACATCGCCCGAAGTGGTGACCTCGAAGACCGAGAGCTCGATCGACTGCCCGATCTCGTCCGAGGCGTTTCCAGTCTCGGGACGGACCTGGGCATGGGCGGTGGCAAGAATCAGGGAGAGGGCTCCAAAGGAGACCGGAATCCGGCGGCTGGAGAGCTTTGGTAAAGGGATCATTGTCTCAGTGGGTTAGGTGACCGGCTGGATTCCGCGGGGAGGGAATCCGGCCATCGGGGCGATACGAGGTACCTAGTTAAGGCCCGGCGACCTCAGGCAAACGCCAAACGACTGGCACCGCAATGGTACCAATTCTCAGCCGCGTTTCGCGATCGACTCGCCGCGTACGAAAGCGGGCATGAGACGGGAGGAGCCTGACGTCGTCGCTCCGCGCTCGAGGATCTCGATCACGGGATGCAGCAACGCCTTCGCCAGGCCGTGGGCGCTCGCCTCGTAGCGCGAGGGTTCCGGAACGAGAAAGGCAAGAAAGCGGTCCTCGTCGCGCGAGATCACCGATACATCCGACGGCACCTTCAGGCCCAGCTGCGCGAGGCCGCTCACCACCGTGAGATAGTGGTACGCGTTCGCCACGAGGATTGCCGACACCGCATCGGGTCCGGCCACCAGCCGGCGCACCGCATGCTGGACTCCCTGCCGCGTGCCATTGTGGTGCGCGACGATCGCCGTGGCATCCCGGTTCAAGGATTGATTCACGCCTTCCATGAATCCCGTCTCGCTTTCGAGATCGCCTGCATGGTCCGACTTGGCGACCAACAAGGCCAGACGCCGATGTCCCAGCCCGAGGAGGGTGCCCGCCGCATGCCGGCACAGAGCCCGATGGTCGAGGTCGCGAAACGGAAGCCCGACCCGGGGATGCAGGGATCCGGCGACGATGGCGGGAACCCGGGACGCCTCGAACCAACGCTGCACGCCCGCGTTGGACAGCATCAGAATCCAGCATCCGTGCGGATGCTGGTCCACGAGCTTGCGCAGCGCCCTTCCCGGACTGTTCCGGAAATACTGCCGGCCGTGGAAGACATGCAGACGGCAGTCGCGCTCGCTGAGCATCGCCCGCAGTTCGTCGATCCAAAGGGTTTGCGCGGGACGCAGCCGTTCCAACGCCTCGGGGGCCAGCAGCGCGACGTCGCGGGACCGCGGCGGCGCCTTTTTCCGCGAGGCCCGCGCCAGGATGCGGTTTCCCGAGCCCTGCCGGGCACGAATGACTCCGTCCTGCTTGAGCTGGTCGAGGGCCGCACGCAACGTGTTGCGGCTCACCTGCAGCGTCTCGCACAGGGAACGCTCGCCCGGCAGCGCGTCACGCCAGGTCCCCTTGGCAATCTCCGCGCGCAGGATCCCGGCCGTTTGGCCAACCAGGGATTGCCGGTGGGGAAGGTCAATCATGGGAGGAACACAGGCGAGCCGCCCGCAGCGTTTGCGACCGAATGCATCCGCGTGTCAGGAAACAAGCCAAAAGCCGTCGCCCGCGCGGCACGCGAATTTTCGAGCGAAAGCCCACTACACCAAGAACGGATTGAACTTCTGCTCGTGTGCGAGGGTGGTCATCGGGCCGTGGCCGGGGGCGAGGACGGTGGACTCGGGGAGGCGGGCGAGCAGGCGGCCGATCTGGGCGTGCAGGCGGCGGTGGCAGAAGTAGCCGCCGCCGACCGAGCCGGCGAAGAGAAGGTCGCCCGAGACGAGCAGAGGCGTGCCGCCGGGGGCGGCGTTCGAGCGCACAACGTAGCAATGATGCGCCTCGACGTGGCCGGGGGTGCTGAGGGCTTCGATCTCGAAGGCGTCGTAGGCGAAGGTCGCCCCCTCGCCCACCGCCGTGACGCCTTCGGCCTTCATGCCCGCCGGGCCGAAGACGGGCACGCGGTCGAACAGGCGCGCCACCTCGGGCAGGCCGCCGACGTGCTCGGTCTCGCGGTGCGTCACGAAGACCGCCTCGAGCCGGCGGATGTTCGCCGGCCAGACGCGCCGCAGGGCCTCCCCGCCCGTGCCGGTGTCGAAGAGGATGCCCGTCTCGCGGCAGCAGTCCGCGACGATGTAAGCGTTGGCCACGCCGATGCCGTGCGTCATGCGCAGCGGATACACGCAGAACGGCAGCCCCTTGATCTCGGGCAGCGCATAACGTCCGCCGGCGAGCGCGAGCAGGCCGACTTCATTCAGACTGAGCGCGGCGGCAAGGCGGCGCAGGTCGTCGGGACCGAGGTCGTAACGATAATCGATGGCGTCGCGCAGGCGCGCCTCCTCGATGCCGGTCTTCCCGGCCAAGGCAGACTCCGTCAGGCCGGCGTGCCGGAGGGCCTTCTCCAGCACGTCGCCGAGTTCGTCTTCCAGAGGTGTGCGCTCGATGACCACGCCGTACCGTTTCGCAGTTTCGCGGTCGTGGCAAAAAAGTTTTGGTTTTGGCGGACGAATTCCCCAGCGTTCGCGGGATGGATCCGGTTCAACAGGAGGTCATCGACATCTTCACGCGCACCAAGGCGCTGCTCCAGGGCCACTTCGTGCTACGGTCGGGCCTGCACAGCGGCCACTACTTCCAATGCGCGCAGGTCTGCCAGCGGATGGACGCGGTCACGCGTCTCGCCGAACTGCTCGTCGCCAAGCTCGGCGCGCTGAAGTTCGAGACGGTGCTCGCCCCGGCCATGGGCGGTCTGGTGATCGGCCAGGAGGTCGCCCGCCAGACGGGTGCGCGCTATGTCTTTGCGGAAAAGGAAAACAACGTGCTCGTGCTGCGCCGCGGCTTCAAGTTCGCGGCGGGCGAACCGGTGCTGATCGTGGAGGATGTCGTCACGCGCGGCGGGCGCGTGCTCGAGTGCATCGAGATCGTCCGCAAGGCCGGCGGCACGCCCGTGGCCGTGGCCATGCTCGTGGACCGCAGCGCCGGAGCGATGCGCTTCGAGATTCCGGCGGTGTCGCTACTCGAGATGAGCTTCCCCACCTACCCGGCCGATGCCGTGCCCGAGTGGCTGGCGAAGCTGCCGGTGGAGAAGCCGGGCAGCTGAGGGGACGGAGAAGATTGAGGATAGAAGGTAGTGGATAGTGGAAGGAGCAGCGGCACTCCTGCCGCCGTCCGGGGTGTAGTGGCGACGGTCATTGTTCTTCGGAACGGGAGCAGGATGCTCCCGCCACTTTGGACGGACTGAAGTCCGTCCTCCCAGGGATCACGGAATCACGACCGTCATGGCGCGGACGGCGCCGCGGTAGTACACGAAGATGAGGTTGCGGGCGCCGGAACGGAGAGCCGACTTCGCCTCGGCGATGGTCGTGACCGGCTCGCGGTTGACCTCGAGGACGAGCATGTTCACGGCAAAGCGGTCCGCGTAGCGGGAGGCCGGGTCGACCTCGGTGACGAGGAGGCCGTCGATGCTTTCGGGGATCGCGTACTGGCGACGAACGTCCGGGGTCAGCCGCGTCACGCGGATGCCGGGCAGGAGTTCGTTCGCGGCCAGACCGTCTTCGGGCAGCGCGTCGAGCGTGGCGGTGAGGGTTCTCGGCTCTCCGTCGCGGATGACTCGGATCGCCACGCGGGTGCCGGGGGCGAGCTGCGCCACGTAGAGCCGCAGGTCCTGGAGCGTGGCGACGGGACGGTCGTTGACCGAGAGGATGGCGTCGCTGCGCTGCAGGCCGGCCTTTTCCGCCGGGCTGCCCTCGGTGACCTCGGTGACCATGACGCCACGCGTGTCCTTCTTGAGGGCAAGCGCCTCGGCCAGCTCGGGCGTGATCGGCTCGACGGACACGCCGAGGAAGCCGCGCGCAACGCGGCCGGTCTCGATGAGGCTGCGCATGATGTTGGCGGCGAGGTTGGCGGGGACGGCGAAACCGATGCCAATGCTGCCGCGGTTGGGCGAGACGATGGCGCTGTTGATGCCGACGAGGCGGCCGCGCGCATCGACGAGGGCGCCGCCGGAGTTGCCCTGGTTGATGGCGGCGTCGGTCTGGATGAAGTCTTCGTAGCCGGCCACGCTGTCGAGGATGCCGATGCTGCGGCCCTTGGCGGAAACGATGCCCATGGTCACGGTCTGGCCGACGCCGAGGGGATTGCCCACGGCGAAGACGACGTCGCCCACGCGGAGCAGGTCGCTGTCGGCGAGCGTCACCGAAGGCAGGCCCTCGGCCTCGATCTTGATGATGGCGATGTCGGTCTTGGGATCGGCGCCGACGACGGAGGCCTTGAACTCGCGCTCGTCGGGCAGGAGGACCTTGAGCTCATCGGCGCCCTCGATGACGTGGTTGTTGGTGATGATGTAGCCGTCCGGCGTGACGATGACACCGGAGCCCATGCCGCTGAGCGGCGTCTCGCGCTCGGGCAGGCGGTCGCCGAAGAACTCGCGGAGGAAGGGGTTCATCGGCACGCGCTCGCGCACGATCTTGGTCGAGTACACGGAGACGACGGCCTGCTGCACGGGCTCGATTGAGTCGGCGTAGCTCACGACGAGGCCGGACGGTCCGGAGGAGACAGGGGTCGAATCGACCTTGAGTTCGACCTTGCGGGACTCGTCCGCGGGTTGGGCCGCACAGGCGCTGGCCACGACCGCAAGGAGGGCGGCCGCAAGGAAAGTCTGGAGCTTGGTCTTCATGGTCGGTTGGAAGGACAAAAATTCGGAATGGACGGCACGCAACCTCCCGGGACGGATCTCGGGAGGACTGCTTCCGTAAACGGCCCACGGCGCGTCCCGGAATCCCTCGGCTGCGTCAGAACCCCTTGATCTTGAAGAGGCTGGTGACGCTCTCGTTGTTGCTGATGCGGGAGATCGCCTCGCCGAGGATGCCGGCGACACTGAGGACCTTGATGGGCAGACCGCGGGTGTCGATCGGGATGGTGTTCGTGGTGATGAGCTCGTCGATGAGGCCGCTCTTCAGGCGGTCGTAGGCCATGGCGCTGAGCAAGGAATGGCTCACGGCGGCGCGCACGCTGAGGGCGCCGCTCTCGCGCATGAGCTTGGCGGCGTTGATGAGGGTGCCTGCGGTCTCGGTGATGTCGTCGACGAGCAGGACGTCCTTGCCGGCGACATCGCCGACGACGTTAACCGACTCGACGGTGGTGGAGCTGGTGCGCTTCTTCCAGACCATGCCGAGCTGCGCCCCGAGGATGCCGGCGTAGGCGGCGGCCATCTTCATGCCACCCACGTCGGGCGAGACGACGACCATGTTCTCGGCGGGGATCTTCTCGAGGTACTTGAAGAAGACGGGCGAGGCGAAGAGGTGGTCGACGGGGATGTCGAAGAAGCCCTGGATCTGCTGGGAGTGCAGGTCCATGGTGAGAATGCGGTTGGCGCCGGCGGCGACGAGCAGGTTGGCCACGAGCTTGGCCGTGATGGGCACGCGAGGCTGGTCCTTGCGATCCTGGCGCGCGTAGCCGTAGAAGGGCATGACGGCGGTGATGCGGTGGGCGGAGGCGCGCTTGGCCGCATCGATCATGATGAGCAGCTCCATCAGGTGATGGTTCGTCGGCGTGCACGTCGACTGCACGATGTAGACATCCTGGCCGCGGATGTTCTCGTTGATCTTCACGAAGGACTCGCCGTCGGGAAAGCTGGTCACGGTGGCCTCGCCGAGCGGCATGCCGATGCACTTGCAGATTTCCTCGGCCAGCGGCCGGTTGGAGTTGCCCGAGAAGATTTTTAGCCGAGGAGCGCTCATGCGAAAGGGGATCGTGGCGTAACGCCTACGGGGCGGAAGACTTTTTTAGGGTGTCGATCTGGGCCTCGAGGGCGTCGACGCGGTGAAAGAGATCGGGGAGGCGCTGCTGGAGAATGGCGATGCGCCGCTCGAGCATGTAGGGGATGGCGGGGTTTCCATTGACGTAAGCTCCCGCAGCGATGTCGCTGGAGACGCCCGCCTTGCCGCCGGCCTTGGCGCCTTTGCCGATGACGAGGTGACCCGCCGCGCCGGCCTGGCCGCCGAACACCACGTAGTCCTCGAGCGTCGTGCTGCCGGCGATTCCCACCTGGGCGCAGAGAATTACGTGACGGCCGATGAGACAGTTGTGCCCAATCTGCACGAGGTTGTCGATCTTGGTGCCCTCGCCGATGCGCGTGACGGCAAAGCGGGCGCGGTCGATTGTTGAGTTGGCGCCGATCTCCACGTCCGACTCGATCTCCACACGTCCCACCTGCGCGACCTTCTCGTGGCGGCCGCCGACGAACTCGTAGCCAAAGCCATCCGACCCCACGACGACGCCGGGATGCAACCGGACGCGCTCGGCGAGGCGGCACTCTGCGAGTACGCGCACCCCCGGCATCAGCCAGCAGTCGGCGCCAAGCTCCACCCCATGTCCGACGAAGACCTGCGCTTCGAGATGGCTGCGTTCGCCAACCCGCGCCCGCGCCCCGACGACGCAGAACGGACCGACGGTGGCCGAAGGGGCGATCTCGGCGTCCGGCGCGACGATGGCGGTCGGGTGCACGCCGGGCGAAGGGCGCGGCCAAAGTTGCTGTTCGATCCGGGCGCAGACCTTGGCCAGCGCAACGGACGGTTTGTCGACGAGCAGGAAGAGTTGTCCCTCCTTGGGCTCGCCCGGGTGATCGACCGGGAGAAGGACGATCGAAGCCAGGGTGGCGGCGACTTCGGATTTGTAGCGCGGGTTGCCGAGAAAACTCAGATCGCCCGGGCGGGCCGTCGCGAGGGCGGCGAGGCCGGTGATCGTGGCCGGCGTCGAGCCGCGCACGGCCTTGGGTTGAACGATGGCGACGATTTCATCCGCCGAGAACGCGATCTGCATGTCGGGGCGAGCCTGAGGCCGCCGGAGCGCGAGGCAAGCCGCGGCGCGAAACCTGCGGAAACGAGGGCGCAGCGCCGTTTCCCGACCGGTGCCGACGTCCGCCGTGGCGCGGGCATCTTGCCCGTGAGGTGGCTTGGGCGTTTCGCCCAAGTCGGCGCCGGGTCAGGGGACCCGGCCTACAGGGGTGTCGACGGTGGGTCGGGGGACCCGGCGCCGACTGGGGAGTCTGCGGCGCGGAGCGCCGTCCACGGGCGAGACGCCCGTGCCACGTTCTACTGTGCAAGAAGCGGAGCTGGGCTCCGAAAACGGAAAAACCCCGCTCCGGAGGGAGGCGGGGTCTTTCGGATCGCCGGGGCGAACTCCTACTGCTTGGAGGCGCCGGGGAAGGCGATCGCCGGCGCTTCGGAGGAGGCTGGAGCGGCCTTGGCGGCACCGGGAGCGGCCGCGGGACGATCCTTGTTGGCGACCGCCATCACCTCGTCGGTGATGTCGTAGGCCGGGTCGACGTAGATGACATTGGAGATGCCGAATCCGGCCGGAGCGGAAACGTCGATCAGGAGGGTGGCCCCCTTGCGCTTGGCGATGTCGGTGGCGATCTTGCTCAGTTCCTCAAGCAGCAGGTCGCGGAAGTTTCCAATGCGGGTCTGGAGGGTGCGCTGCACGTTCTGCCGGAAGGCCTGGATCTCATTTTGCTTCGCCTGGATTTCCTCGAGCTTGCGCTGGGCGTCCTCCTCAAGCTTGGCCTTGGCGGCGTCGGAAAGGACGGGATTGTTGATCTGCTCCTGAATCGACTGGAAAGCCGCGACGATCGCGTTGCCTTCTTGATTGAGGCGCTGGAGGTCTTCCTGGGCGCGCTGCTCGTCGACCTGGAGCTTGGCGTTCTGCTCCTCGGTCTTGTAGTGAGAGTCGTAAAGTTTGGCCATGTCGACCGTGGCGACCTTGATGGCGGGTTGGGCGTGCAGGAGCAGCGCCGAGCCACCGAAGGCCAGGGAGACAAGAAGGGTCTTGAGGGTGTTCTTCATAGGATGGGTAAAGGGAGAAGTGGATCAGAAACGGGTGCCGAAGGAAAAGTTAAATTGGTTCCCCTCGTCGTTCGTACCGTCCGTGGTGATCGGGATCCCAAAGTCGAGGCGGAGCGGTGCGCCCGCAACGAACAGACCGAGGCCGAAGCCGAAGTTGTCGTTGTACCGGCCGGGGCTGAAATCGTAGGCCTTCTCGTTGACGAAGCCGGCGTCGTAGAAGATTGCGAAACGGATCGGGCTGACGATGTCGATGGTGTACTCCAGGCTCAGCAAACCGTAGGACTTGCCGCCCAACGGTTCGCCAGTGGGATCGCGGGGGCCGACGTCGCGGTACTCGAAGCCGCGGAGCGTGTAAGGCCCGCCGAGGAAGAAGCGGTCGTAGAAGGGCACGTTGGCGCTGTCGCCAAACCGCTCGACCACGCCAAGGCGGCCGATGACGGACAGCACCTGCGACTGGGTGGCGAAAAGCGGCAGGAACTGGGAACCGCGGAACTCCATCTTGTAGTAGTTGACGTCGCCGCCCAGCGGGCCGCCCGCGAATTCCGTCAACAGCTCGGCGCGATTGCCCGAAGTCGTGTTGATGATCTTGTCGCGGGTGTCGCGCAGCATCTGGAAGCCGAGCTTCGAGACGCGCTGCTCTCCCGCCAATTCCTGAAAGATCGGTGACGCGCTCGGATCGACGTTGGCGATCTCGACCACCTCGTAGGTGTAGGAGAACCGGCCTTCGACCCATTCGAAGAGGCGCTTGCGCAGGTAGATTTCGCCACCGGTGCGGATTTCCTCGTAGAGTGCGCTGTTGTAGTCGGAGGCGGCGCGGAACACCTGTCCGCCCACGGCGAGTTCGCGCTCGAACAACCAAGGTTCCTCGAAGGAAAGCACGACCTCGCTGGAGCGAGAGCCCAGCTGCATGCGCAGGCGGAATTTCTGTCCGTCGCCCTGGAAGAAGGAACGGCGGTTGAAGAGGTCGAAGTTGGACTGCGACACCTCGGCAAAGATCACCGCGCGCTCCAGCGAACTGAAGCCGGCGCCAAAGGTGAGATTGCCCGTGCGGCCCTCGCGGACGACGACCTTGAGATTGCGGCGTCCGGGGATGTTGGTGATCTCCGGCGTCATGTTCACGTCCTCGAAGAACCGGGTGTTATCCAGGCGATTCTTGGAGATGTTCATGCGCTCCGTGTTGAAGACGTCGCCAGGGCCGAGCACGAGTTCGCGGAGGATCACCACACTCTTCGTTTTCGAGTTGCCCTCGATGTTCACCGACTCGACCGCATACTGCTCGCTCTCCGAGATCGTGTACTCGATGTCGATGTCTCCCGTCGTGACGTTGGGCTTGCGCACGAGCCGGACCCGCGTCTCCAGGTAACCACCGCGACCGTAGAAGTTTTCGAGGGTCTCGACATCCTTGTCCAGTTCGGACGGCTTGAAGGTCATGCCGGTCCGCTGGGCAAGAAGGAGTCGCAGGAGGGCCTGTTCGTAGAGCTCGTTCCCGACGAAACTGATTTCGCCGATCTTGTATTGGCGGCCTTCGACGATCGGCACCGTAAGCACGAGGCTCCCGGAAGACGGGTAGTCGTAGACGATGCGCTCGACCGGGATCTCGACGTCGAGGAAGCCCTCCTCCCGGTAGAAGTCGCGGAGCTTGTCCAAATCGTCCTCGAAGACTTCGTCCTTGAAGCGGCCGGAGCCCGTCAGCCACGAGAACATCCAATAGCGCTTCGTTTCCATCACCTTGCGCAGGCGGCGCGACTTGACGTTCTCGTTGCCTTCGAAGCGCACCTCGCGGATCTTCACCCGGGGACCTTCGCTGATGTTGAAGACGACCGTGCCGAAGCCCGTGTCGCGATTGCGCTCGATTTCGTAGTAGACGGAAATCTGGTTGTAGCCGGTCTTCTGGTAGTACTCGCGGATCTTCTCGGCGTCCTCCTTCACGAGACGCTCGTCGAGCGGCAGGTTCGCGCGGGTCTTGGTCTCGCGTTCCAGACGGCTGTTGCGCACGCGTTCATTGCCCTCGAAACGGACGGCGAGTACGCGGTACTTCGGCGTGACTTCGTAGACGAGGTCGACGGTGTTGTCCGCCGTCGGCTCGCTGTGCTTGATCTCGACGAACTCGAAGAGCTGCGTCCGATAGAGCGAGCGGATGTCGCGGTCGAGCGCGGCGCCGTCGAGCTCCTGTCCTTCACGGGTCTGGATGTTGGCGCGGACAACGTCCTCGCTGACATTGGCCGTGCCAAGGAAGCGGATGGAGACCTTGCCGACCTTCGCGACCGGAGCGGCCTGCTGCGCATGAAGCCAGACACCACCGAGCGCGAGCGAAACGAAGACAAAAAGAAGGCGGGTGACCCGCGCAAACGGGTTACTGGGTATAGTTTTCAAAGCGAGTGATGTCTCGTAGGAACGTGAGCTTCAATTCTCCTACCGGTCCGTTTCGTTGCTTGGCAACGATTAACTCGGCGGAGTCCGCGGCCACCTGAAACTTCTCGTCCGCGTCGCGGGGACGGGCGAGCATGAGAACGACGTCGGCATCCTGTTCGATCGAACCGGATTCGCGGAGGTCGGAGAGCTTCGGCGTACGGTTCTCTTTTTCGGCGGCACGGTTCAGCTGACTGAGAACAAGGACGGGCACGTCGAGTTCCTTCGCCAGCGACTTTAGTCCGCGCGAGATCTCCGCCACCTGCTGTTCGCGGGCGACCTTGGGGTCCGTCGGGCTGAGCAGCTGCAAGTAATCGACAATGATGAAGCCGATCCTCTTGCGGGCCGAGAGGCGCCGGGCCTTGGCGCGCAGCTCCATGATCGTAAGGTGACTGGAGTCGTCGATGTAGATGGACGATTTGGAGAACTCGTCCGCGGCGGCCAGCAGGCGCTGCTGCTCTTCCCCGTTCTTGGAGAGCAGGCCGTCGCGCAGCAGCTTCATGTTCACCCGGGCCCGGGCGCAAAGCATGCGCAGGGCGAGCTGGGAGGCGCCCATTTCGAGGGAGAAGACGAGCGTGGTCACGCCCTCGCCCCGCCTCGGCATGGCGGCGGCCTCGGCGAAGTTCAGCGCCAAAGAGGTCTTCCCCATGGAAGGGCGGGCGGCGAGGACGATCATTTCCTGCCGCTGGAAGCCGAACGTGAACTGGTCGAGGTCCTTGAAGCCGGAACTGACGCCGGTGAGCTCGCCCTTTTTCATCATCATCTTCGTGATGACGGCCATGGCCTCGGTGGTCGGCCCCTTCATCTGCTTCGCCCCGTCCGTGACGCGATCCTGGGTCACGGCGAAGATGTCCTGCTCCACCTTGTCGATGAACTCCTCCATGCCCCCCTGATAGGAGTAGCACTGTTCGACGGCCTTGGTGCCAACCTTGATGAGTTCGCGCAACAGGTAGAGTTCGCGCACCTTCTCGATGAAGTAGTCGGCCTGCGCGGTCGTGGGGATGCGTCCGCTGATCTGAATGAGGTAGGCGAAGCCGCCGATTTCGTCCAACTGGCGGGCCGTCTTCAGCTCCTCGGCGAGCACCTCGATGGTGACGGGCGGCTGGGTCTGATAGAGCTCGACCATCTTCTCGAAAATGAGGCGGTTGGCCGGCACGTAGAAGGCAGTGGGGCCGACGCGTTTTTCGAGGCAACGGGCGATGGTGTCGGATCCGTCGAGCAGACAGCACGACAGGAGGTATTCCTCCGCCTCCGCGCTGAACGGCACCGAGCGGCCGGCGAAGGCCTGGGCCTCGGCGTCGGGAGCGGGACGCGAGCGGCGGGCGGAGGAAGGGCGCGGGGAGTCTTCAGCCATGAACGGAGCGAAGAAAACGAACCGGTGGGACGCCGGCACGCAACGCCGAGTTACTCGAAGTTGTGCACTCGATCCTCACAGCGGGCATGGCGGACGATTCGGGCAAAGAAAAGCCGCGTCCGGGCGGAAGCCGGACGCGGCTCGAAAGGAGGCAGAGGCGGTTATTTCTGCTCCTCGGCGGCCGCCTCGACGATCGGGTTTTCCGACACGACGTCGAAGGACAGGTCGACGGAGACCTCGGGGTGCAGCTTGATCTTCACCTCGTGCTTGCCGAGCGTCTTCACCGGCGTGAAGAGGTGGATCTTCTTGCGGTCGAGTTCGATGCCCGCTTCGACGAGCTTGTCGTGGAGGTCGGCCGCGGTGATCGCGCCGAACATCTTGCCGCCCTCGCCCGTCTTGACGGCGAACGCGAGCGACGTCTTCTCGAGCTTGCGCGCGAGTTCCTGGGCGCCGGAGTATTCGGCGGCCTCGCGCTCGGCGCGGCGTTTGCGCAGGGCTTCGACCTGCTTCTTGTTGGACTTGGTCAGCGGAGCCGCGACCTTGTTGGGCAGGAGAAAATTGCGGGCGTAGCCGGCGCGGACCTTGACCTGGTCGCCCTCGCCGCCGAGGCCTTCGACGGGTTTGAGCAGGAGAACTTCTGTGTGTGCCATGATAGCGGTGGTGTTAAATGCTGGGAGGATTGAAACGAGGGAAGCCGGCGGAGGCCGGGATCTAGAACGGGATGTCTTCGTCGATATTGTCCGCGGCCGGAGCGGGCCGGGGCGCGTTGCGCGGAGGCGGCGAGGAACGCTCCACCGGATGATCCCCACCCTCGTCGGAGGCGGCCGGCGAACCGCCGCCACCGCCGCCGCCTTCGCGGCCGCCGAGGAACTGGAAGTTTTCGAGCACGATGCGCATCTTGCTGCGCTTCTGGCCGGTGGTCTTGTCGTCCCAAGTGTCGAGCTTGAGACGTCCCTCGACGAAGAGGGGACGACCCTTGGTGCAATATTTGGAGATCGTCTCGCCCTGGCGTCCCCAGGCCTCGATGTCGACGAAGGTGGTTTCGTCGCGCGTCTGGCCCGAGTCGTCCTTGAACTGACGGTTCACCGCGAGGCCGAACTGACAGATGGGCGTCCCCTTCGGCGTGACCCGGAGTTCGGGATCGCGCGTGAGGTTGCCCATGAGGAAGACTTTGTTGAGAGAGGCCATGGCGTGGGGAGGTTTCGCGGAAGCCTCAGACGGATTCGACGAAGGTGCGGTAAACGTTTTGATTAAGGCGGAGGCGCTCGCGGAGCTGGGCCGGGCCGTCCGCGGGGGCGGCAAAGGAGACCTGTACGTAAGTGGCGCCGGTCAGCTTCGGGTTCGTGACCCGGACGAAATCCTTCTTGCCGAGGTTCTCGACGGCGGAGACGTCGCCCTGGACGGCGGCGATCTCGTTCTTCACGCCCTCGATGATCTGCTCGATCGAGTCGGCCTGTCCCCGGTTGTCGAGGATGAAGGTGGCGCGGTAATTACGTTTGTTCGGGTTCATTTTTTGCTCTGCGGTTGAGGAGGTTCATGGCCCGGTCGGGCCCCTGTGCGACGAGGAGTTCGAGACCGGACACGAGGTTGTCTAAAGTGTTATCCAGGATGCGGGATTGTTCGGGAGAGAAGGGAGCGAGGACGAAGTCCTTGAGGTCCATCTGCGGAGGATGCCGGGGGCCGATGCCGATGCGGTAGCGGATGAAATCGTCGCCGAGGTGGGCGAGCAGGCTGGCCACGCCATTGTGGCCGCCGGCACTGCCGCGCACGGAGATCTTGATCCGCCCGAGATCGAGCCCGAGGTCGTCGTAGGCGACGATGACCCGGCTGCACGGCACCTTGTAGAAGGAGGCAACCGCGCGCAGGGCGCGGCCGCTTTCGTTCATGTAGGTGAGCGGCTTGACCAGGTAGCGAATGTCGCCCGGCGAGCGGTCCCAGCGGGCAATCTCGGCCTCGAAGGCCGCGTGCGTTTTCCACACCAGGCGCTCGCGGGCGGCGAGCCCGTCGAGTACCCGCCAGCCAATGTTGTGGCGGGTATCCGCGTAAGCGCGACCCGGGTTGCCGAGACCGGCAACGAGCGAGATGGACATGACTCAAAGAACAAGCGTCGCGACCCACCACGGTCAAGCGGCGGGCCGGCGCAAAAACCGTTACTTCTTGGCGGGGGCGGCGGCCGCAGGGGCGGCGGCCTTCTTGTCGCCGGCGGCAGGGGCGGCGGCGGCCGGAGCGGCGGCGCCGGCGGCAGGCGTGGCGGCGGCGGCCGTCTCCGTGACTTCCTCGGCGGCGACCTCGACGCAGGACACGACGGGCAGGCCGACGGGATCGCGGAACTCGACGCCGGCGGCAGCCTTGAGCTGGCCGACCTTGATCGTCTCGCCGACCTTCAACTCGGACACGTCGAGGGCAATGGCTTCGGGAAGATCCTTCGGAAGACAGCGGATGCGCACCTGGTGGGTCGCGACCTCAAGTACGCCGTTCTGCTGCTTCACACCGTGGGCCTCGCCCACGATCTGCACCGGCACGCGGATCTCGAACTTCTCATCGGCCTTCACTTCGCGAAGGTCGACATGCACAAAGCGGTCGGTGATCGGGTCGCGCTGCACCTCCTGGAGGAAGGAAAGGGCCTTCTCGGGCTTGTCCTTGCGCACCAACTCGATGATGAGCGAGCGGCCGCCCACGGCCTTCAGCAGGCGGGTCAACTCGGGGGCATCGAGGGCGAGCTTCTCGGGGCTGGTGTGCTTTCCGTAGAGGATCGCCGGGATCTGGTTGACCTTGCGCAGGCGACGGGAGGCCGAGCGGCCGGTTTGAGCGCGAGGTGCGACGTTAAGACTGATTTGATTACTCATGGCTTTCGTTCCCCCTGTCGCTCCGGGATTGGAGGCAGGCGTAATGGAAAAGGGAGCGAGAAGAAAGGATTTGCCCCTCCGAACGCAACCAAATCTTTGCCGCGACCGGTTTTTTATGAAGCGCGGCGAAAAAGAGTCGTTGACAACCACGGTGCGCGGTCTGTTTTTCCCACCCTCTTTCGAGAGCCACGTTGCCCGGTAGCTCAGTGGCAGAGCAGGTGACTGTTAATCACTTGGTCGCTGGTTCGATCCCAGCCCGGGCAGCCATTCCGCCAGAGAGACTTACACGGTTTTATCGGGGTGGTTTCTAAAGACCGCAAATTCTTCTTGGCCACTTTCTCGACTCGACCTCCTGCATTCAATCAGGCCGCCCTGCGCAACCAGCGGAACAGATCCCTCACCCTCCGGGACGCGTGGTCGGTGGCATAGCTCTCTCCCCTGCCGTGCCCATGAAAAAAGTCCTGATCCTCCTGCTTGTCGGTTTCTTCGTCCTCAGCGTCGGCGGCGTCGTGTCCGGCTACTTCTTCCTCTACCGGCCGGCCAAGGCGTATGTCGTCAACCTCGCCCAACTGCAGGAGATTCCGAAGCTGGAAGCCGGGGTGCGGAACAAGAGCGCCTTCGTCCCGCCGTCCTCCGGCGAGCTCACCGAGGAGCGCGTCCAGCGCTTCGCCCGCACCCAGGAGGCCGTGGCTTCCCATCTCGGCGACCGCATCAAGACGATCGAAGAAAAGTACAAGGACTTCGTCCGCAGCCGTGCGGGCGAACGCGAGCGCGCGTTGTCCGTGACCGAGGCCCTGCCCATGCTGAAGGATCTCGCCGCACTCGTCGTCGAAGCCAAGCGCGTGCAGGTCGACGCCATCAACCAGCACGGCTTTTCGCTTGAGGAGTATGAGTGGACCCGCAGTCAGGTTTACGCCGCCGCTGGCATTCCCGTCGACGCCTACTTCTCGCGCATCGTCCGCGAAGTCGCCGCCGGCCGGGAGCCCGACCTCTCCTCGATCCCGTCGGAACTCGCGAACGTGCCGGAGAAGAACCGGGCCCTGGTGGCCCCGATGGTGAACGACCTCACGGATCGCGCCGGCCTGGTGTTTCTCGGACTTTAGATCGCACGCTCATCCGAAACCCGCACCCGACGCGTTCGGGTCCGGAATCACGCTGCCGAATCCACCGGCGGAATTGCGCAGCAGCCCGGCCGTCGCGAACAGCCGGTGGAAGAACGAACGATAACGCGGCGGTGGGGTCACGCGAATCGGTCCGGACACCGGATGCGCGTCGGAACGCACGTAGATCGCGAGGCCCGCTTCCTACCAGCGCAAAAGCACATGCGCCAGATCGTCGGCGGGGACGAGGCGGGATCGTTGCACGAGCACCACCGCATGGATGTCGTGCGCCATCAACCGCGCCGCCGAGGGAAAGTCCTGGGGGAAGACGATCCAGCGGTTGTCGAACTGGCCGGGAGCCGCGCTCCCGGTTGCAGAGCGTCGATTGGCATCGAGCAGGAAGGCCGGCGGCGCATCCGGCGCCAGATTCGTCTCCGACAACACGGCACCGCCGCGCCGGAGTGCGCCGACGATGTCGACCACTGGAACGACTGCGTTGCGTCCATAGGCCGCGTTGAACAGGGGAACCGGACGATACCCTCGCACCGTCATTTGCAGGCCCGCTTTCACCGCTTCTACACCCGGCAAATCGAAGACCAGCGCGGTATGGCGGCCAAACGGACCGAGCCAGGCAGCCTCGTCATCCGTCAAGCAGGCAACGGGTGGCGACCATTCGCCCACTTGGTCAACCGCCGCGAAGAGCACGGGCTTGGCCCATGGCGACCAGGCTGCGCCCGCGGGCGCCCAGAGCTCAAAGAGTTGTCGTCCGTTCATGATAAGTGGGGTCCGGGTTCGATCAGCACGGCGACATCGCACGCCCGGTCGTCGATGAGCGGAGCACGGGCGGCCCGCGCATAGATTCCGGCGGCCCGGCCGCCGATGACGAAGACTCCGAGGGCGAGATGCAGGGGGCCGCGTGAGGTCGTCCACGGAACGGATTCGAACCGCCGTTGCGCTACCCATTGGCCCGCCCGGCGTTTCGCCGCCGCCCGGATTCTTCGACGTTGGGCCTCGGGCGTCGCGCCTGCGACCTCGACTCCGTCGCCCACCCGACCGAGCGCCGGCTTCAAAACCCATCCGTCGCCGCTCACCCGCGGATCGCGCGGGTCCACCGTCTCGGGGAGAAACCGCCTCCACGTTTCGAGCCCGAGGCCCAGGCGTTCCCAGACAAGAGGCAAACGTTTCGATTGGGTCAGCAGCACCGTCCCGGGATTCAGCAGCGGCGTCCGACTCGAATGGAAAAAACGGTCCCAAGCACTCGCCCATCCCAGCGCTGGCAACCACTCGGCCGGAAAGAAGCGGAAAAGAAGATCCAAAGCGATCCAGCCGGTTCCGTCATGGGCTTCCGCACGCCCGTCGCGCCAGCGCACGTCCGCCGGACTCAGCAGCACCGGTCTGAGCCCTCTAGCCGAGAGCCGTCGGCGCAGGAATTCCATCACCTGTCGATCATCCACATAGGCGGTCGCATGAACGAGCCCCACCGTCGTTCCGGCCCCCGCGTGATCGAGCGCAGCCCGGGCCAGGGCATCGTCCGGGCTGCTCCAGGCCGGCGCGTATCCGGTTTCCTCCGACATGAGCCGGGTGAACCCGGACGCTTCGACGTACCCTCCCGGAACATCGCTGTTCACTTCCGAGATCCGCCACCCTTCGGTCGTCCAGTGGAAGTCGAACCTCATCACCCGCCCGGTCGCGGCCGCCGGCCGGTCGCCCGCCTGCCGCAGCGCCCGGCGGATTCTCCACGAGAGGCCAAGGTCGCGATGGAGATCCGGACGCGCCACGAGCGCCGATTCGGCGTCGCAGGTTTCCCGATACAGCGCCTCCGCCGCCCGGCCGAGTTCGGCCACGGCGTGCGGACGCAGAACGAGCGGTGTGTCGAGCAACACCTCCACATCGCCAGACTGCGGATCCCATTTGCAGCACTCGAAGATCGTCCGGCTCCGAACCGCGGCGAAACGCTCGGGGTCGCAGGCGATCCCGCTCCGCCACGGCAGGGCATCCGTGGTCACCACGGATGCACCTTGAGAAGCGTGAGCAGAGCAAAGCATAGATAGATGATCGCGGGGAGCACGACCGACACAAAACCCAGGCGGCGGCTCTTGTCGGACACGAAGGCGCGTTCGATCAGGATGGCCGTCAGCAGGAGGGCGCAGCCCGCACCGCTGTGCCGCAGAAAGTCGCGCACCGCCCCGGCTGCTCCTGCCCAGTCGCCCGCCACGGCGCGTCCTTGCAGAATCCCTGTGCTGACGAACCACACCGCCAGTCTCAGAGCGGCGGCGGGATCGCGTTCGACGACGATGGTTTCGCCGGCGTGAGCGATCCGCGCCAGCGCCACCCACCCGAGTAGCAACGAGCCCATCGAAAGAAACGCGCAAAAGACGACCACCCACCATCCAGGCCCATCGCCGATGTTCGCGCCAGCGTAGGCCGCGGCAAAGCCGAGCAGCGCTCCACTCACCGTCACTCGTGCGGCGACGTTGGTGCGTTCGAGACACTCGTCGCGCAGACTCAGACCAAGTTTGTCCAGTGCAATCAGTGCCAGACCGGTGACGGCAATACCCAGGGCCACATAGAAACCGAGGTAGAGCCGACTATCGCGAACATCCCAGCTCGCCCACGCCCGAAGAACTCCCCAGATCAAAAGCACACTGGCCGCACCACTGAACCACACCAAGGAATCGCCGGGGCTGCGACGCAGCGCGCGAACCGACAGGCCTACCCGCAGCCAACTTATCCAAAGCACGAGCGAAACAACGCCGCTCGCCAACAGGACAAAAACTTCGTCGCCGGATAGCATGGGGATGCGAAAGCGGTGTGGTGGGTTTCTCCCCACGACGCAAGGTCCCGGATGCGCAGCACGAGGAGCGCGCCGGCGGCCGCGAGGCCACGTCCCAGACGGGACGAACGCTCAGGGCGCGGTGAAGGCATGGTCGTAGCGATCGCGATGGAGAACCCAATCCATCGGCGCGCGGGAGCTCGCCGCAAAGGAAACGTCAAGCGGCGTCGGGCGGCCAGACGGTCGCTCGATCGGGTGAACTCCTTCTCTTCGCGCAGCAGGATGAGGCGGGCGGCGGGCCAGGCTTCGGATATGACGTTGGCGGGAGGAACAGGCAGGGTGGATTGAACGAGATGACGGTTGGAGGGAATCGAAGGCAAAGGGCATGGCTCTGCCGGCAGGCGCGTGGTCCCCACGCCCAGGCATTGAAGGAAACAACCTGCGCGACGGTCAGCGCACCGAGCCGCTGCGGAGATTCTCGTACTCGGCTTTGAGCCGCGTATGCGTCGGCCAGAACGGCGGGCGGGGCGCGCCCGCGAGCAGCGCGATCAACTGCATGAGATGCGTGTGCCAGCCCGATGCGAACCCCGTGAGGAACGGCAGGTCCTCGCCGCGGCTGCGGTGCGTGAGGATCAACATCACCTGCGAGCCCTGCGGCACCAGTTCGAAGGTGACGTCGGAATCGCCGCCGAACGTGTAGGAAAGCAACCGCGGAGGGTCGCAGCGCAGGACGGTGCCCGGCATCTTCTCGCCCGCGTCGTGGTAGCAGGCGTGGTCGGCGGGCGGGGTTTCGTCGGGGGCGATGTTCTTGTGCTGGAAGAACAGCTCCATCTTCCCGCCGGCGCGCAATTCCATCGGTCCGCCGGCGAACCAGCGGCTGCGTTTCTCGGGATCGGTCAGGTAGGCCCAGACCCGTTCGATCGGGCCGGGCAGCAGGCGCAGGATGCGGATCTCGCCAGGTGCGGGGAAGGTCCCCGGGGTGTCGTTATCGATGTTCATGACTTGGAAAGGCGGACGCGTTCGTCTTCGGCGCGGAGTTCGCGCTCAAGGGCGTCGAGGCGGCGCGACCAGAAGGCGCGCGTCCGTTCGAGCCAGGCGCCGACCTCGTCGAGGCCGGCCGGATTAAGGGACTGGATGCGCTTCTGCCCGTGCGCACGCGTGACGACGAGGCCGGCCGCACGCAGGACTTTCAGGTGCTGCGAGATCGCGGGAGCACTCACGTCGAAGGCCTGCACCAACTCCCCCGCGGTGCGGTCGCGCTCCGCCAGGAGTTCGACGATGCGTCGTCGCGTGGGATCGGCGAGGGCGGTGAGACTTTGCATGGGAATCATTATTTAATTTATAACTTAATTAAGCAAGAACTAAATTATCTAAGGCTCGATTCCCTGTCGCTTCGGCCCGTGCAACCCGCGGGCTTCAATTCATCCACGCCCACGGTTGAACTTCCTGGCGCGTTGCACTTCGTGGGCAGGGTGTCTCGTGCCACCAAGCCGTCTTCCGCCTCCGCCGACTGCATCCGCCTGCGCGGGCTCCGTCAGAACAACCTGCAAGGGTTCGATCTCGATCTGCCGCTGGGCCGGTACGTGGTGGTCACCGGCCTGAGCGGGGCGGGGAAATCCTCGCTGGTCTTCGACACGCTGCATGCCGAGGGACAGCGCCGCTACGTCGAGACGTTCAGCGCCTACACGCGCCAGTTCCTCGACCTGCTCGACAAGCCGAAGGTCGACGCGATCGAGAACATCCGTCCGTCGATCGCCATCGAGCAGACCAACACGGTCAAGACGTCGCGTTCGACCGTCGGGACCATGACGGAGTTGACCGACTTCTTCAAAGTGTGGTTCTCGCACGCCGCCTCCTGCCACGACCCGGAGACGGGCGAGGTCGTCGAGGACGACACGCCGCACACGATCTGGGAGAAGGCGCACGCCGCACACCCCGGCCGCAACGTCATCGTAGCCTTCAAGATCGTCCGCCCCGACAACCTGACCTGGCCGGAGATCCTCGCCAACCTCAAGGGGCAGGCCTACGTGCGCGCGCTCGTGCCGGGCGGCCCTTCCGCGGACGCGCCCGCCACCATCGCGCGCATCGACAACTTGCTGGCCGACGCTGCACCTCTGGCCGATCGTCCGCATCTCTTCGTTGCGCAGGATCGCCTCGCGCTCGTTGCCGAGCAGAAGTCCCGCTTCCTCGAGGCCGTCGAGACGGCCCTGCACTTCGGCCAGGGAGAGGTGTTTCTCTTCGCGGCGGAGGCGTTGACCGTCGTCGGCCACTACTCGCGCGGCCTCCATTCGCCCTCGACCGGACGCACCTTCCGCGCGGCCTCCCCCGCCCTCTTTTCCTTCAATTCCCCGCTCGGGGCCTGCCCGCGCTGCCGCGGCTTCGGGCGCGTCATCGACATCGACTACCGCCTCGCCATTCCCGATCAGTCCAAGTCGATCGACGAAGGCGCCATCAAGGCCTGGGAGGGCGACGTGTACAGCGCGTCGAAGGACGACCTGAGGGTCTTCGCACGCAAGAGGAAGATCCCCACCAATATCCCGTTCGCCGACCTCACCGAGGAGCAGCGCACCTTCATCGTCGAGGGCGAACCGGGCTACGGCGAGGAAAACGGCAAGACGTGGCCCAAGTACTGGTACGGCTTGAAGGGCTTTTTCCAGTGGCTCGAGAAGAACACCTACAAGATGCACGTGCGCGTCTTCCTCTCGCGCTACCGCGCCTACAATCCCTGCCCCGTCTGCGGCGGCACGCGCCTGCAGCCCGAGGCTCTCTGCTGGCGCTGGCAGGGCCGCACGCTGCCCGAACTCTACAGCCTGCCGGTCTCGACGCTGCTCGGGCTCCTGCGCGAGGAGGTCGTCCCGCCGTCCGAACGCCAGGCCGCCCTCGCCCACGAGGCGATCCTGACGCGCCTGCGCTACCTCGAGCAGGTCGGGCTCGGCTATCTGACGCTCGACCGTCCGTCCAAGACCCTTTCCGGCGGCGAGGTGCAGCGCGTCAACCTGACCTCCTGCCTCGGTACTTCCCTGGTGGATACACTCTTCGTGCTCGACGAGCCGAGCGTCGGGCTGCACCCGCGCGACATCGACCGCCTCATCGCGATCATCCGCTCGCTGACCGACGCCGGCAACACCGTGGTCGTCGTCGAACACGACGAGGCGATGATCCGCGCCGCCGACCATGTCATCGAGATCGGCCCGGAGCCGGGCGCGCGCGGCGGACGCCTCGTCTTCCAGGGCGACGTGCCCGCGCTGCTCGCCTCCTCCGCGAGCATCACCGGAGCCTACCTCTCCGGCCGGCGACGGCTCGATCCGCCCGACCGCCGCCGCGCGGTCGACACGCGCAGCCCCGACTGGCTGGTCTTCCGCGAGGCCTCGAAGCACAACCTCGACCGCGTCACCGTACGCATCCCGCTGCGACGCCTGGTGGCGCTGAGCGGCGTGTCCGGCTCCGGCAAGTCCACCCTGCTCGACAACGTCATTCACCAGGGCCTGCTCGGGAAACGGCATCAGCTCACCGAGGATCCGGCCCGGATCGCCGCGATCGAGGGCGCCGACCTGCTCGGCGAGATCGTGCTCGTGGATCAGTCGCCGCTCTCGCGCACGCCGCGCTCCAATCCCGCCCTCTACTGCGAGGCCTGGGACCTGATCCGCGAGTTGTACGCAAAGGAACCGGCCGCCCAGGCCGCCGGGTTCGGTCCGTCGAGCTTCTCCTTCAACAGCGGCGACGGTCGCTGCGATCATTGCCAGGGGCTCGGCTACGAGCGCGTGGAGATGCAGTTCCTCTCGGACGTCTTCGTCCCGTGCCCGGTCTGCGAAGGCCGCCGCTTCAAGCCCGAGGTGCTGGCCATCGCGTGGAACGGCCGCTCCGTCGCCGACCTGCTCAACACGAGCATCGCCGACGCCCTGCCGCTCTTCGCCAACCATGCCGCCATCCGCAGCCGCCTCGCTTCGCTCGAGACCGTCGGGCTCGGCTACCTCACGCTCGGACAGCCGCTCAACACGCTGAGCGGCGGCGAGTCGCAGCGACTCAAGCTCGTGCGCTACCTCGCCGGCTTCGCGGGCGACGTCACGGGCGCGCCCGCCGACGCCTCTGCGCCGAAGGGTGCGCTCCTCTTGCTCGACGAACCGACGACCGGGCTGCACCGCCACGACGTCAAGCGCCTCATCGGCGTGCTCCAGGCCCTCGTCGAACGCGGCCACAGCGTGGTCGTGATCGAGCACAATCTCGACGTCCTGAAGGCGGCCGACTGGATCGTCGAGGTCGGTCCCGAAGCCGGCGCGGCCGGGGGACAGATCATCGCCGAGGGTCCGCCTGAGGTCCTCGCGCGCGGCGACACCGCCACCTCGCCCTTCCTGCGCGACGCGCTCGAACTCGGCCTGCGCCGCGAGACCCGCCTCGCCGCCGAAGACCGGGCCGCGCCATCCGGCGCCGGAACCCACGCCTTGAGCGTCATCGGCGCGCGCGAGAACAACCTCAAGAACCTCTCCCTTTCGATCCCGCACCATGAACTGGTGGTGGTCACCGGCGTCTCCGGCTCGGGCAAGTCCACCCTGGCCTTCGACATCGTCTTCGCCGAAGGCCAGCGCCGTTTCATGGAATCGATGTCGCCCTACGCGCGGCAGTTCGTCGAACAGCTCCCGCGTCCGGCCGTCGACCGCCTGACCGGCATCCCGCCGACCGTCGCGATCGAGCAGCGCGTCACGCGCGGCTCCCGCAAGTCCACCGTCGCCACGATCACCGAGGTCGCCCAGTACCTCCGCCTGCTCTACGCGCGACTCGGCGTGCAGCATCATCCCGTCTCCGACCGCCCCGTGCAGCCGCTTTCCGTCGGCCAGCTCAAAACCCTGCTCACGCGCGTGCTCGCCACGCCGAAGGCCCGGAAGGCGAAACACCTCTATCTCTGCGCTCCCCTCATCCGCGGACGCAAGGGCCACCACCAGCCCATCGCGACCTGGATCGCGAAACAAGGGTTCGAGCTCATGCGCGCCGACGGACGCCTCCTGCCCGTGGCCGCCTTCGAGAAGCTCGACCGCTACCGCGAGCACGACATCGAGGTCGTCGTCGCCGACCTGAAGGACGGCGCCCGCGCCAAGTCCAAAACGAAGGACCCGGGCCGCGCCCACGGCCAGGCGCTCGAACTCGCCCTTTCCCTCGGCAAAGGCTCCTGCTTCCTGCTCACGCCGGGAGGCGAGATCCTCTCTTGGTTCTCGACCACGCGCACCGACATCGAGACGGGCGAGTCGTTTCCCGAACTCGAGCCGAAGCACTTCTCACACAACTCGCCGCGCGGCTGGTGTCCGTCCTGCCGCGGCCACGGCCGCATCTTCCCGTGGATGCTCGAAAGCGACGACGACGAGGAGGGCGAAGACGAAGCCGAGGCGCGCCTGCGCCTGCTCGGACTCGACGACGCCGGCGACGTGGCTGACGAGGGACGCGAGTGTCCCGACTGCAAGGGCGCGCGCCTCAACCGCGTCTCCTGCGCGGTCAAGCTTCACCTCCGCGGCAAGCACGCGCCGTTCTCCCTGCCCGCCTTGCTTGCCTGCACGCCGGCGCAGCTGCTCGCCCACCTCCGCAACCTCGACCTCGACGCCCGCGGACGCGCGATCACGCAGGACATCGTGCCGCAGATCGAGGAGCGGCTGAAGTTCCTCGATCATGTCGGACTCGGCTACCTCTCCCTCGACCGCCCGACCGAAACCCTCTCCGGCGGCGAGGCCCAGCGCATCCGGCTCGCCGCCCAGCTCGGCACGAACCTCGCCGGCGTGCTCTACGTGCTCGACGAGCCCAGCATCGGGCTGCACGCGCGCGACAACGACCGACTGATCGACACGCTCGAGTCGCTGCGCGACAAGGGCAACTCGCTGCTCGTCGTCGAACACGACGACGGGCTGATGGAACGCGCCGATCGCATCGTCGACCTCGGCCCCGCCGCCGGCATCCACGGCGGCGAGCTGCTCGCCTACGGCACGCCCGCCGAGATCAAGCGCAGCGACCGCTCCCTCACCGGACTCTTCCTCGCGAAAGGCATCCCGCACCCGCTGCGCGGCGCCTATCGCCCGCTTCCGGCGGAGACTCCGGCGAAACGCGCCGCCGCCGCGAGCAAGGACGACGTCCCGTGGCTCGCGTTGAGCGGCGTGCGTTTCCGCAACCTGCGCAACCTCGACCTGCGCATCCCGGCCGGCCGGCTCGTGATGGTCGCGGGCCCGAGCGGCGCCGGGAAGTCCACCCTCTTCCGCGACGTGCTCACGCCCGCCGTGGCCCACGCGAGCAAGCATCGCATCGCGAAACTTTCCGGCCGCGACTTCGCCAAGGCCGCGGGCCACGACCCGGCGGACGCACCGTTCAAAGAATTGAAGGGCGCCGGCCACTTCCGCTCCGTGATCGAGGTCGACCAGTCGCCCATCGGCAAGACGCCGCGCAGCACGCCGGCCACCTACCTCGGCATCTTCGACCTGATCCGCCAGTTCTTCGCGAACCTGCCGGAGGCGCGCATGCGCGGCTTCACGGCCGGCCGCTTCTCCTTCAACACCGCGGGCGGACGCTGCCCGACCTGCGAAGGCGCGGGCCGCATCAAGCTCGAGATGGCCTTCATGCCCGACACCTACCTGCCCTGCGACGACTGCCGCGGGACGCGGTATGGTCCGGAGCTCGCCGACATCGCCTGGAAGGGCAAGACCATCGGCGACGTGCTCGCCCTGACCTTCGAGGAGGCGGCGACGTTCTTCGACTTCCACTCGCAGCTGTCCCAGGTCTGCGCGCTCATGGTTGACTGCGGCCTCGGCTACCTCACGCTCGGCCAGAGTTCTCCCACGCTCTCGGGCGGCGAAGCGCAGCGCCTCAAGCTCGTCACCGAACTCACCCGCGGCCTCGCCAGCTACAAGGAACGCTCGCGCGGCACGCTCCCGCGCAACCTCTACCTGCTCGAGGAGCCGACGATTGGACTGCACCTCAGCGACTGTGAGAAGCTCATCCAGGTCCTGCACTCCCTCGTCGACCAGGGGCACACCGTGATCGTGATCGAGCACCACCTCGACCTGCTCGCCGAAGCCGACTATTTGGTGGAACTCGGGCCCGACGGCGGACCCGGCGGGGGTGAACTGCTCTACCAGGGACCGCTGCCCGGCCTGCAACACGTGAAGCGCAGCCCGACCGCCCCCTACCTGCGCGTTTTGGCGGACAAGGGTCCGCCAAAACGGAGGGAGAAGGCCGGGGGCCTTCTCCGGGGGAGGCGGAAGCGCACGGCGGAGTCGTGAGGTTTTGCCGCGACGAGAGCCCGCTCTTGCCGCAGACCGCGTGTAGGAGCGGGTTTACCCCGCGCTGAACGCCGCCCGCCAGCCGTCGGGGTGACGCGCTCCCCCAAGCCATCGCGGCGTAAAGCCGCTCCTACGCAATTCTTGCGAGGCGCAACGCCTTGACTGCTGAACCACCGGCGGAACTTAACGGGGAAGGCGACGCGGGGGCAACGGCGATCGTTGCGTTCCGCGCGCAGGCGGTGTTCTGTTCCGCATGCGCTCCGCCCTTGCCTGCTGGTTGTTCGCGTTTGCCCTGAAATTCACGGCCGTCGCCGCCGTTGCCCCTGCTGAAGTCCGCCGCCTCGCCGAGGCGGACCACGACGCCTGTCTCGCCACCCTGCGCGAACTCGTCGAAATCGAGTCGAGCAGCTACGATCTCGAAGGCATCGAAGCCGTCCTGACCTTGCTGGAGCGTCGGTTCACCGCGCTCGGCGGCGAGGTGGAACGGATCGAGCCCGGACCCGAAATCTACCGCATGGAGGACACGCCGGAGAAGGTCGGCGGCATGGTGCGGGCCACCTTTCGCGGGAACGGCACGCGCAAGATCCTGCTCATCGCCCACCTCGACACCGTGTATCCGCGCGGCACGCTGGCCCGGCAACCGTTTCGCATCGAGGGCAACCGCGCCTACGGCCTCGGCATCTCGGACGACAAGCAGGGCGTCGCCGTGATCCTCCATGCCGTCGGCCTGCTGCAGAAAATGGAGTTTCGCGGGTACGGCACGCTGACCGTGCTCATCAACAGCGACGAGGAGATCAGCTCGCCCGCCTCCCGCTTCCTGCTCACACGACTCGGCGCGGAGCACGACGCCGTCCTCTCCTATGAGGCGTCGCACGTAAATTCCGACAAGATCTCGCTCGCGACCAGCGGCATCGCCGCCGCCACGCTCATCGCCCGCGGGCGCGGCTCGCACGCCGGTGCCGCGCCCGAACGCGGCGTCAACGCGCTTTACGAACTTGCCCATCAAGTCCTGCAGCTGCGCGACCTCTCCGAGCCCGAGGTCGGCCTGAAGGTCAACTGGACCATGGCCCAGGCCGGCATCGTGCGAAACATGATCCCGCCCGAGGCGACGGCGCGCGCCGACATCCGCGTGCTGCGCGTCGAGGACTACGACCGCATCGAGCGCACGCTGCGCGAACGCATCGTCAACAAGCTCCTGCCCGAAAGCACCGTGGAACTCCGCTTCGAGCGGCGCCGCCCGCCCCTCGAGGTCACCCCGGCCTCGCGCCAGCTGGCCGCCGAGGCGCGGCGGATCTACGCCGAGATCGGCCGCGACCTCGTCATCGAAGAACGCCCCGAGGGCGGCGGCACCGATGCCGCCTTCGCCGCCCTCGAAGCGAAGGGCGGAGTGATCGAGCGCATGGGCCTGCAGGGCTTCGGCGCCCACTCGACCAACAACGAATACGTGCTCATCGATTCGATCGCTCCCCGCCTGTACCTCTCGGCCCGCCTGATCATGGACATCGCCGGCGGCGGGAAATAGCCCGGCTTGTTTCGGAACGAACCGTAGGAGCGGCTTTATGCCGCGATTAAGTCCGTCCGCCTGCCATCGCGGCACAAAGCCGCTCCTACGCAAGGGATCCAACCCGCGCAGACGTCATGGGGAGGCGGATACGTACGCCTCAGCAAGGACAGCCCAGCTCCGGGGCTGGATCCTCCGCCACGGCGGCCTCGGGGTCGGCGCGTGCCGCCCAGCGCTCCAGGGCTTCGAGCATGTCGGGCAACCGCACGGGCTTGCTGATGTAGTCGTCCATGCCGATCGCCAGGCACTTCTCGCGGTCGCCCTGCATCGCGTTCGCGGTAAGGGCGACGATGTGCACGGGCGATATCCATGGGCACGGCTGTTCCCGGTCGTGCTCCCGCCGTCGGATGATGCGCGTGGCCTCGTAGCCGTCCATCTCCGGCATCTGCACGTCCATGAACACGAGCGGGTACGGATGGCGGGCCAGCGCCGCCAGCACTTCGCCGCCGTCCGCGACCGCGTCGGCCGCGCAGCCGAGCCGGCGCAGCTGGCCGAGCGCGACCTTTTGGTTCACGCCGTTGTCTTCGGCCACAAGCAGGCGGATCCCTTGCAACCGGGCGCGCAGCCGCGCGGACGGTTGCAGCACACCATTGCGCTCCGACGCGGGGCCGCCGGCGTTCTCAGCGTCAGGAACGGCTTCCGTCCCCGGCAGATCGAAGCGCGCGACGAACCAGAACTCCGAGCCCTCGCCCGGCGCGCTCTTCACCCCGATGTGGCCGTGCATCATGTTCACGAGGCGGCGAGAGATGGCGAGGCCAAGGCCGGTGCCTCCAAACTTGCGGGTGGTCGAACCGTCCGCCTGGGTGAAGGCCTCGAAGAGGTAGCCTTGAGCCTCGTGGGGAATGCCGATGCCGGTGTCGCGGACGCTGACGTTGACCGTCGCGTGGTTCGAACTGCGCCCCTCAAGGCCGACCGACACAGACACCCCGCCGCGTTCCGTGAACTTGATCGCATTGCCAACAAGGTTGGTCACGACCTGACGGAGGCGCCCGGGGTCGCCGCGCAGACGGGTCGGGACCTCGGGGCCGATCTCGAGCTTCAGGCCGACACCCTTGGCCCGGGCGTTTTCCGCAAACAAGGCCAGCGTGTCCTCGAACGCCTCGCCCAGGTCGAAGTCGACGTTCTCGAACGCGAGCTTGCCCGCCTCGATCTTCGAGAAGTCGAGCACGTCGTTGATCACGGTAAGCAACGTCTCGGCGGAGGAACGGATGGTTTCGGTGTATTCGCGCTGCTGGACGTCGAGCCGGGTCTCGAGCAGGAGCCCGGTCATGCCGATGACGCCGTTCATCGGCGTGCGGATCTCGTGACTCATGTTCGCGAGGAACTCGCTCTTCGCGAGACTGGCGACTTCGGCGGCCTCCTTCGCCTGGCGGAGTTCGCGCGTGCGTTCCTCGACGAGGCGTTCGAGGTCGACGAGCTTGGCGCGCGCCTGCCGGGCCAGGTTCCATTTCTCGGTCAGGGCCGTGGCGACCTGCAGGGCCTCGATGTTATCAAAGGGTTTCTTGAGAATGACGAGGCGGTCGGGCTGGCCGAGGCGGGCGGCCATCTGGTCCCATGAATAATCGGAATAGGCCGTGCAGATCACGATCTGGATATCCGGATCGATCCCCCAGATCCGCGCCGTGGTCTCGATGCCATCCCACCCCGGCGGCATGCGCACGTCCATGAAGGCCATGGCGTACGGCCGGCCCTCGCGCAGCGCCTGCGCAACCTTCTCGAGGCCCTCCTGGCCTTGGAACGCGGAGTCGAGTTCGAAGCGGAGCGACGGCGACGCAGCGGCCGGAGCGCCGAAGAGGACGGCCTCGAGGCCGGCGGCGGAGGACTCCGCACCGACGCCGGCAAGGACCTTGCGAAAGTCTTCGTGGATCGCGCGATTGTCGTCGATCACAAGGATGCGACGGTTGAGGGAGGAGGAATCGGCGTTCATGGAGAAGCGGGATTGGACTTGATCGGCAGCGTGAGGATGAAGGTGGCGCCGCGACCGGGGCCCTCGCTGCGGGCTTCGAGTGAGCCGCCCATCTGTTTCGCGGCGAGCGCCCCGCTGTGCAGGCCGAAGCCATGGCCGTTGGCGCGCGTGGTAAAACCATGATTGAAGATGCGCGTGAGGTTCTCCGCGGGGATGCCGACCCCGTTGTCGGCCACGGCAATCGTCACCGAGTCCTCCGTGCGCGTCACGCGCACCTCGATGCGCTTGTCAGCGCGGCCAGCCTCGTCGCAGGCGTACTTGGCGTTGCGGATGACGTTCACGAGAATCTGCAGCACCTTGTGCTTGTCGACGGTCGCCACGGGCCGCGCTTCGTAGTGACGGACCAACGACACTTCGTGCCGCGCAAGCGAGCCGGCGTTCATGCGGATGGCGTCCTCGATCAGGTCCGGCACGGAGACCGCCTCCACCAGCCCGGAGGTCTTCGCATAGGCCTGCTGCATCGAGACGATGTCCTTGATGTGGTCGATATTCTTGCGCAGGTGCTCGAGTTCGCCGAGCACGGACGTGCGCTCGCGGTCCAGATCGTCGGCCAGGGTCGCCAGGTAGGGCTGGACAACGCGGCCGCGCGGATCGTTGGCGATGAAGTCGGCGAGGTTGTCCCGATGCTCGGCGAGCAGGGTGCCGAGTTTGCGGAGGTTGACCGCCTTCGAGTTGCGCACGGTGTCGCCGACGAGGGTCGCCGAGACGTTCACGCTGTTGAGCACATTGCCGACATTGTGCAGCACCCCCGTGGCCACCTCGGCCATGCCGGCGGCGCGCGAAGTTTCGACGAGCTTGCGGTTGGCTCGTTCGAGCTGCTCTTCGGCTCGCTTCTGGGCGGTGATGTCCCGGGAGATGCCGAAGATGCCGATGATCGCGCCGGCACTGTCGCGCCAGGGCATCTTGCTGGTGAGCGACCAGCGGACGGTGCCATCGCCCAGGGTGAGTTGCTCGACGCGACCGACGAGCGGCCGGCCGGTGCGCATGACCTCCTCCTCGTCCGCGCGCGTGCGGCGGGCCGATTCCTCCGTGTAGACATCGCGGTCGGCCAGACCGGAGAGCCGCGACGGATCGAGCGGCAGGCCGTCGGCGGCGTCAGGCAATCCGAGTCGTTCGCGCAGGCCGGGCGAGGACTCGAGCAGCTTCTCGGCCTCGCAGCGGCTGAGGAGAACGAAGCGCGATTCGCGGTCCTTGAAGAAGATCGCATCCGGGCTCGAATCCATGAGCGCACGCAGCTGGTCGCGTTCGTAGGCGAGTTCGGCGGTGCGCTCCTCGACGCGCTTTTCGAGCTGGTCGTGGGCGGCCTGAAGCCCGGCATCGCGGATCTGGATCTGCGCGAGCATGAGGTTGAACGCGTCGGTCAAGCGGCCGAGTTCGTCGTCGCCCTCGCGGTCGACGCGCACGCCGTAGTCGCGGCGTTCGGCGACCTGCCCGGCCGCGTCCGCCAGGCGCGAGATGGGGCGGGCGATCGAATCGCGCAGGCGTGTTGCCGCCGCCTGGGCGAGCACCATCGCCCCCGCGCCGACCGCGAACACGATGAGGAGGTACCGTTGCTGCCGTTCCTGCAATTGCTCCAGGTCGGAGTGGAGGTACACCGCGCCGATGGTCTCGCCGTCGAGTACGATCGGCCGCCAGTGTTCGAGGCGGTTGGACGCGAAACGGGTCGCGCTGCCCGTCTCCGCGGGCGGGAAGGGCTCCGCGGCGCCGGCACGACGATAGGAGGCGAAGAGTCGGCCGTCCGGCAGATAGATGCCGGCGGCAACCAATGCGCGATGCGCGGCCAGACTGCCGAGCGTCTGCCCGGCTGCGGCCGGATCCTGGAACGAAACGGCGGAGGCGCTGTTGAACGCAATCATCTCGCCGAGCGTCTCGAGGTGGGCGGCCGCCTCCTGTTTGTACGCGAAGCGCTCGTAGGCGATCACGCCCACTCCCGCCACGAGCACGGCGATGCCGCTCGTCAGCATGGTGATGAGCCCGAGCTTTCGGCGGATCGGCGCGTTTCGCAGGTAGGTTTTCATGATGCGGCCGGTTGCACGTTCAGCGGCGCACGTGGGTGGCGAGGCGGAGCAACTGGGCGCTCACCTTGAGCCGTTCGCGTTCGGCCGCTTCGAGGTTGATCGCGAAGCGCAGCCGGCCGGCCTCCTGGACGAAGGTGATGATGCCGCCCTGGGCGGCGAAACGGTCGGACTCGCCCACCGTGGCGACGCCGGTCCCGCGAAGCCCACCGACGATTGCCGCGAAGCGCCCTTCCTCGCCGGCCGGCACGAAGAGCAGGTGCGCCGACCGCGCCTCGTCGGCGGTCGCGACCGGTCGCACGACGATTCCGCGACCGGATACCTGGCGGCCCTCGACCGCCGCAACCAGCCCCTCGCCAAACGGGCTGCGTCCGAGCACGGCGATCACCAGCGGTTCGTCAGGCGAACCGAAACGTCCGTCGGGCCACTCGACGAACTTGGTGAAGTTGTAGAGAAACGCCGCCTTCACCTCGTACTCGCGGGTCACGTCGGCCCGAAGGGAAGCGGCTGCGAACGCGGCCCAGACGAGCACGAGCGCGACAAGCGCCTGCCGCCACGCCTGGCGGTTCGCGCTTCGCGCGGCACGCTGTCTCGGGGTGTTCGGAAGAGGACAGGTCATCGGCAGGGCAAGGCGATCGTCAAAAGCGCCAGGCGGCGCGGGCGGTGAACTCACGGGGGATTTCGATGAGCACGTCGGGCGTGACGATCTGTCCGAACTCGGGGTGATGCGGGTCGAGCAGGTTACGTCCCCAGAGTCCGAACTCCCAAGCCGGACGCGGCCGCCAGACGGCGCCCAGATCGACGCGGGTGTAGGCCGGGATGCGCCGACGTGAAAGGCTGGTGTACAACGAGGAGGTGTAGCCGATCGCGGCATTGATTTCCCAATGGCCCGGCAGGTCGAGGTACGAGCGCAGGTTCACGCGGTGCTTCGGGCTGTCGCCCTCCTCCTCCCGATCGGGGCGAACCCGCATCGCAAGGAAGGAGTAGTCGGCCGCCAGCCGCCACCGGCGGACCGGCTGCCAGACCGACGAAAGTTCAATGCCGCGCGATGCTCCCGTGCCGGTGTGCTTCGTAACGGTGGGCACGAGCACATGCGGAAAGGGAGGTCCCGGCTCGAAGGAAGGTGTCTGGTCCTCGTAGGTCGCCAGGCGGTCGTACTCGTGATGGAACAGCGCAACATCGATCGACCAGGTCGGTGCAGGCTCGATGCGCCAACCGTATTCGAAAGCCGTCACGCGCTCGGAGCGGGCCTCCGGATTCGAGAAAAACGAAACGAGGGTCGGTGGCACCGGCGGTGGCGCATCGTAGATCACGGCGTTGACGCGTCCCTCGGTGTCGAGTCGCGTCGGGGTCCGCACCGCCCGTGCAACGCTCGCCCACACCGTCTGGCGGCGCGATGGCGTCCACAGCAGGCGCGCGGCCGGCTGCGTCTCCCAATGCGTGTAGGAGGAATATTCGAACTTCGTGCCGACGATCGCGCTCAAGCGATCCGGGGCGAGAGTCATCTCATCCTGGACGAAAGCGCTGACGAGGCTGAGCGTGCGGCTCCCGGGCGACCATTGCATAAAAGGTGTGCTCGCCAGTCGGTCTCGGCTTCCGCGATAGCCGCCCCCCCAGACAAGGTCGTGGCGGCCGCCGAACCGGATGCGGTGTTGGAGCTCGAGATCGGCGGTGCGACGCTCCTCCTCAGTGCCGTTGTTTCGATGAACGAAGGCGTCGTAGAAGCCCTGTATACTCAACTCCGAGCCGGCGGCAAACCGTCGTCCCCACCGGGCGAGCAGGTGATGGCCGTCTCCCTTGTTGATTTCCGAAACGAAGCGGGAAAACGGACGCTCGAAAGAAGTCGTAACGTACGACTCGCCGTGTTCCTGCCGGTAGTACTCGCCCTGCACCGTGAGCGTCTGATCCCACCCCGGCCTGCCGTCGTATCGGAAGCCCGCACGCAGCCCTTCCCAATGGTCGACCGGGGCGCCGGGGGCATTGTCCCAGTCGTCGCGATGGAAGTGCTTCAAGTAAACACGATAGTGGCCCGAGGCGCCCGCCACCCCGCCGTGACGCAACACGACCAGCGGACGATCCTCGGTTCCGGTCTGCGCGGAGATCAGCGTGCCCTGGGTGTCCTTGGCGTTCTTCGTGACGATGTTGATGACGCCGTTGACGGCGTTGGCGCCCCAAAGCGTGGCACCCGGACCGCGGACGACCTCGATGCGCTCAAGATCCTCCACCACGGTTCCCTGGCTGTCCCAGAAGACGCCGCCAAAGGTCGGCGTGTAGAGCGTGCGGCCATCTTGCAGCACGAGCAGCTTGTCCGAAAGCTGGGAATTGAACCCGCGCACGCTCACGGCCCACTGCGTAGCGTTGATCCGGGCGACATTCGTCCCCGGCAGCCAGCGGAGCACCTCCGGGTAGGCCTGCAACCCGAGACGGCGCACGTCGTCCGCCGAAATGACCGCCACCGCGGCCGGAGACGCGAACAGACGCGTTTCCTTCCTGGCCACCGAGGTGACCGATTCGTTCATCAACTCCTCGATGGAAAGATCGGCGAGCGCAGCCGCGCCGACGGAGCGCGGCGCCGCAAGACCGACGAGGACCAAGGCAGCGACGAGCCCTCCCATGCATGCGGCCATGCGATCAATAACGGGACCGCGTTGAAAATGGAAAGAGTTCATGGAAGGTAGGGCTGTTCGCCGGCCAACCATGTCCGATTCCGACGGAGGAACTGTCACGATATCGTCACAATGAATGAATTTCGCCAGCCCGCCCCGGAGCAGGCCGGCCGTTCGTCAAATTTTCGTGACGAAGGCGCGGCCAAGCCCATGCTCGACCGCGGATTGTGGAGAACGCCGCAGCCACCCGTATGAAACCCCGCATCCTGGTGATCGAAGACGACCGCAACATGCTGGACGCCATCCAGCTGAGCTTGGCGGACCAGGGTTACCGGGTGATCGAGGCGCGCGACGGCAACGAGGGGCTCGCGCTCGCCCTTTCGCAGAAGCCGGATCTGCTGGTCCTCGACGTCGTCCTGCCCGATCTGTCGGGCTTCGAGATCTGCGCCGAGCTGCGCCGGCTGCATTTCGCCGCGCCCATTCTCATGCTGACGGGGCTCAACCAGGTCGACGATCGCGTCAAGGGGCTCAACGCGGGCGCCGACGACTACCTGCCAAAGCCTTTCTCGCTGAAGGAATTCTACGCCCGCATCCAGGCCCTGCTCCGGCGCACCGAGCGGGAGCGCCAGCACAGCCAGGTGTTGACGCTCGGCGACGTCGTCGTCGACCTCGCCCATCGGTCGGCCACCCGCGACGGCCGCGCACTCGATCTCACGAAGACCGAATACGCCCTGCTCGACCTGCTCGGCCAGCATCCCGGCGAGGTCGTCTCGCGGCAGACCATCCTCGACGTCGTCTGGGGTTATACGCGCTTTCCGAGTACCCGCACCGTGGATACGCACATCTGGCGCCTGCGGAAGAAGCTTGGCGACGGCGGCGAACAGCCGCGCTGGATCCGCCACGTGCACGGCCGGGGGTATTGCCTCACGCCCGACGGCGCCGGCCCCCGGTCCGACGGGGCGGCATCCCCCGGAAGCGCCTGACTTCCGCGGGAGCGCGCATTTTGTGACGGGTCCGTGACACAACACGGGCGCAATTCTGGCAGGATGCGGGCATGCAAAGCCTGCACACCTTCTTCCCGGACCACGCCGCCCGCCGCCGCCGCAACGCCGCGCGCGCCCGCCGGGACCAGCGCTTCGAAGCGGCCTCCTCGGTCGCGGGCGGTCTCGCCCACGATCTCAGCAAAGTTGTCACGCCCATGCTGCTCGCCGCCGAACTGGCCGGCCGCACGGACGGATCCCGGCCGCCCTCGCCTCTCGTCAACATCCTCGTGTCCGGAACGTCGCGCGCGGCGGCGATGGCCCGGCGCATGCACGCACTCGCCGGCGCCGGCGACGGGTCCATGACGGAGGTGGCCCCGTCGGACCTGCTCGGCGAGGTCGCCGCCGCCGTCCGGCGCGCCTTCCGCGCACGGGTCGAAATCCGCATCCGCGCGCCGAAATCCCTTCCGGCGGTCCGCGGCGACCGCGAGCGCCTCCGGCGCGCCCTGCTCAACATCTGCGACAACGCCTGCGAAGCCATGCCGGGCGGCGGCACGCTCACCCTGCGGGCCGCGGCCGTCTCCCGGGGCGAGGCCGGCCTCGGCCGCGCGGCCGGCGGAGGCGCCCGCCGCTTTCTGCGTATTTCCGTGATGGATACCGGGACCGGACTCGCGCCGGAACTGGCCGACCGGGCCTTCGACCCCTATTTCACCACCAAGGAGCCGGGCAAGGCCACCGGACTCGGCCTGCCGACCGCGTACAGCATCGTGAAGCAGCACGGCGGCCAGATCGACTTCGACAGCACGCCCGGCAAGGGCACGCGCGTGCACCTGTATCTTCCCGTCGCCGCGGCGCACGGTACCCGGCGATCCACGCCGCGAACGCGCGCGGCCTGATCCGGATTTGGGCAAGGGGTAAACGAGGCGCGCGGAGAGGGGTCTCCGCGCGCCTTCTCGTTTTCCCGGCGAGGGACTCCCGACTACAACGTGTCCTTGAGCCGTTCGAAGGCCGCCTCGGCCAACGAGGCTGCCCGCGCGAAGGCCGCGTCGTCGACGCCCACCCCGGCCAGCTGGCCGGCGCAATAGGTCCAGTAGGACGCCTCGCCGGGCAGCGCCCTGCCGGTCGAAGAAGCGATGACGCCGGCCGCATTCAGCAGACCCGCAAGAGGAGACGGCGCGGTGTTCGTACCGAGCAGATAATGATCGCGCACGCCCTCGACCACAGCGGCCGGGAAACGCCATTCGGCGAGAATCACCGCCGCGACCTCCGGATTGCTCAAAGCGACCGCCTTGCCCTCCCAGGCAGCGTAACCCTCGCCGCCTTCCGCAACATAGCGGGCGCTTGCGGCCGAATCCCGCATGAGCCGATCCAGCACGATCATGCCGACGCCGCGCATGAGTCCGGCCGTGTAGGCCACGCGCGGATCCTGCCCCAGAGCCTCCTTGGCAAGCGCCTCCGCCGCCAGGGCGTGAAAAAGCGTGCTCGCACGGAACGCCTCGGCTTCGAGACCGTAGCACGCGAGCGCGCGGTCGGCGAGGCGCGAGGTGGTCGCGAGCCCAACGAGGCGGAAGATCTCCCCGAAGCCCACGCGGTTGACCGCCTCCTCGACGGTGGCAAGCGCGCTCCCGCCGAAGGCCGGGCTGTTGCCGATGCGGATGACGCGCGCCGCCAGCGCCGGGTCACGCCGCAGGAGGTCGCTCACCTGTTCGAGATCGGTGTTGGGGTCCTGGAGCAGTTCGCCGAGTTCGGAGAGAACCTGCGGTGCGGCGGGCAGGCCGCGGGCGACAGTGAGGATGCGCTCGCGGGTGAGGACGGGGGCGACGGACGATGAAGACATGGCGAGGTCATCGTCACCGTACGCGCGCACTTGATGCCGACCGACCGAAAAGATGCGTCCGGCACCCACTTTTTCCCGTACTCCCTTCAAGACCCTTCACCCTTGTGCCGATGAAACCGACAAACCGTTTCCCCCATGCCCTTCCACGCCGCTCCGCCTCCCCCTCCCGCACCGCACCATTCGACCTTCGTCGTGCCCCGTCACGATGTGCAGTGGGCCCGCCCGATCTTTCGCGCCCCGAGTCTGCCCACGCACCCGCAGCTCTACCGCGAGATTCCCTTCACCGTGCTGCGCCTGAGGCAGTCGGCGTCCGCGGCGCGCTGAGCGCCGGTCCGCAAGTTTCGACTTTCGTCGGCCGCCGGGCCGCGACACGGTGAACGCAACCGTGATCGCACCGACCAACCTGCAGCTCATCGGAAACGAAGTGGCCATCGCCTGGAGCGACGGCCGCGAGACCTTTATCGAGGCGGAACGCTTGCGCGCCGCCTCGCCCAGCGCGGAGAACCAGGGCGAACGCGACATCTTCGGCAACCAATACGGCGGCCAAGGCCCGAAAACCTTCCCCGGCGTCCAGGTGACCGGCTGGGAACAAGTCGGCAACTACGCCATTCGCTTCGACTTCAGCGACGGACACCGGACGGGATTGTACAGCTACGAGTATCTGCGGGGGTTGTAGCAGCGCCCGTGTCGGGCGCTCCGTAAGACTCCCAAGACGACACTTACAACCGAATCGGCACCACCTCTCCCTGCCAAGGCCACTCTTCCGCCTGGGCGCAAAGTCCCGCACGCACCGGATTCATTCGAACATACTCCCATTTCTCCGAGTAGCTTTCGTGGTTGCGTATAACGTGATCGAAGAGTGCGTCATGCACCCCTGAATTGGCCAGGAATGCTAGCCGACTGTGAGTCGTGATGGTCAAAAAGTAGAAAGGGCGTGTGTCCGCAAAGAGAACAATGCGAGGTGGTCGCTTGGGGAATCGATGGCTGCCTTGCATGCCAACACGCTTAAGCAGACTCAATTTAATGCAATCTGACATCCTTTTCGAATGTCGCGCCCTCCTCCCGCGGGCGGCACGCCCGCGGCTACACCTTGCCAGCCGCCCTCCCCGTCGTCTTTCCTCCGCCTTTGACCATGTCCTTTCCCGAACGCACCACCACGGCCGAAATCGAACTCGGCGACACCCTGCGGCCAAAATTCGACGCCGACGGCCTCATTCCCTGCATCACGCAGGACGCCACCAGCGGCGAGGTGCTCATGTTCGCCTTCATGAATGCGGAGTCCCTCCAGCACACGCTGCGGACGGGCAAGGCCACCTACTGGAGTCGCTCCCGCCGAAAGCTCTGGGTCAAAGGCGAGGAATCGGGCAACATCCAGGTCGTGCGCGAACTGCGCACCGATTGCGACCAGGACGTCCTCCTGCTCAAGGTCGAGCAGTCCGGACCGGCCAACGCGTCCTGCCATAACGGATACAAGTCCTGCTTTTACCGCCGCCTCGTCTCCCGGGATGACCCGGCCTTCCGGCTCGAATTCACGAGCCAGCCGCTTTTCGACCCCGCCAAGGTCTACAAGAAGAAGTGACCGCGCGGGCACGGCGCGCTTGCCGGCGCCGCGTCCGTGTCCATAGAGAACTTCCGCCGCATGTCCTCGCTCACCTTTACCATCGCCAACCAGAAGGGCGGCGTCGGCAAGACGACCACCGCCGTCAACCTCGCCGCCGCCCTCGCCGACAAGAAGATCCACACGCTGCTCATCGACCTCGATCCTCAGGCCAACGCGACCAGCGCCGTCGGTGTGGAGAAGCAGGAGGGCCGCAGCCTCTACGGTCCATTGCGCGGCGAAGGCACGGCCCTCGAGATGATCGTCCCTACCTCGATCGAGCACCTCGCCCTCATCCCGAGCGAGGAGGACCTCGCCGCCGCCGAGATCGAGATCGCCCAGTCCGAGAACTACCTCGCAAAGCTGCGCGCCGTGCTCGAGCCCGTGAAGGCCGCCAACGGCTACCGCGTCATCATCATCGACTGCCCGCCGTCCATGGGCATGCTCTCGATGAACAGCCTCGCCGCCGCCGACTACCTGCTCATCGCCCTCCAGTGCGAGTACATGGCCCTCGAGGGCCTCGGCCAGATCCTGCGCAACGTCGAACGCATCAAGGGCGCCGGCCTCAACAACGCCCTCGAGCTGGGCGGCGTGGTCATGACCATGTTCGACATCCGCACCAACCTCTCACGCCAGGTCGTCGAAGAGGTGAAGCAGCACCTGCCCGACAAGATCTTCAACACCGTCATCCCGCGCACCGTCCGCCTCAGCGAGGCCCCGAGCTTCGGCAAGACCATCTTCGCCTACGACCCGGTCTCCCCGGGCGCCACGGCCTACAAGAACCTCGCCAAGGAAGTCATCGCCCGCTTCGGCCTCAAGGGCGACGGCAAGGCCTGAGCCGCGCCTCCCGCAGACCGAGCCGCTGCCACCGCGCCGCACCCGTGACCGACCGATGATCCCCGGGGTCGCCAAGTACCGCCACGCCTTCCTGATCGGGTTGCAAAGCAACCTGGTCTATCGGTGGACGTTCGGCATCCGCGCCTTCTTTTCGCTCTTCCACCTCGTCTTCGTCTTCATCCTCTGGGGCGCCGCCTACCGGGGCCAGACGGAGATCGGCGGCTTCGCGCTGGGCGAGACGCTGACCTACTTCGTCGTGCTGATGATCATGCAGTTCTTCATCGGCGCCTTCAACGAGGACTACCAGATCAGCGAGGAGATCCGCAACGGGCTCATCAACCAGTTCCTGCTCAAGCCCATCAACTACTTCGGCTACCGCTTCAGCATCTTCGGAGCCGCCCGTCTCGTCTCCGGCTCGCTTGCCCTCCTGCCGCTGCTCGTCGCCCTTCCACTGCTGCACGACTACCTCGTCTTCCCTTCCGACCCGTGGCGCCTCGCCCTCGGCATCCCCGCCGCGGCCCTTGCCGCGCTCATCCAGTTCACCATCGCGTACTGCTTCGGGCTGCTGACCTTCTGGTTTCTCGAGATCCAGTCGTTCGTCATCCTCTCCCTCGCCGTGGAGACGGTGCTGGGCGGGCAGATGTTTCCGCTAGACCTGATGCCGGCCTGGCTCTTCCGCATTTCCCAGTTCCTGCCCTACTACTATCAAATGTACTTCCCGGCCGCGATCTTCACGGGCCGCCTCGACCAGGCGCAGGCGATGGAAGGCCTGGTCATTCAGGTCATCTGGGCCGTGCTGCTGCTCGGGATCGGCCGCCTGCTCTGGACGCGGGGACTGCGCCGTCACACCGCGGTCGGAGGCTGATCGATGAAACTGCTCGCCTACCTCCGCATCTGGGTCGCCTGCGCGCGCTACTCCGTCGTGCGCACCATGATGTTCCGATTCGACTTCATCATGTGGTCGCTCGTCGAGTTTTTCTGGATGGCGGTCAACATCCTGCTCGTGGCGGTGATTTACGCGCACACCGATACCATTGCCGGCTGGAATCAGTACGAGATGCTCCTGCTCGTCGGCACGTCCATGCTCGTGCAGCGCTTCATCATGGGCTTCTTCTGGAGCAACCTTTTCGAGATGGCGCGCAACATCCGCACCGGACACTTCGACTTCTTCCTCGCCCAACCCGGGCACCCGCTGTTCATGGTCTCGACGCGCAAGCTCGACCTCGACGGTCTCGCCAACGCCGTCGTCGCCCTCGCCGTCATCGGCTTCGCCGTGCGCCAGCTCGGGCTCGAACCGTCCCTCGGCGACGTCGCCGCCTACGGCCTGCTGATCTTCTGCGGCATCCTCATCCACTACGGTGCGCTCCTGATCATCGTCTCCCTCACCTTCTGGCTGGGCGCGAGCCAGGGCATCGAGGGGAGCTATTTCACGCTGATGGAATTCTCCCGCCTGCCGCGCGAGGCCTTCCGCGGCGTGACCAGCGTCCTCTTCGTCTGGATCTTGCCCGCCGTAGTCGTAAGCAACGTGCCCGCCCGCGCCCTCATCCACGGCTTCGAGCCCGTTCACGCACTCTGGCTGCTGGCCGCAACGCTGGTGTGGCTCGGCCTGGGCATCCTCATCTTCAATCGCGGCCTGCGCCGCTACGCGAGCGCCTCGTCCTGAGCGCCGCTCCCGCGCCATGTCCGACGACCTCTCCGTCCTCGAAACCCGCCTCGGCCACGTTTTCCGCGACCGAACCTTGCTGGAGTGCGCCCTGACGCATCCTTCCTATCTTCAGGCCAACCCGGGCGCCGGCGAGAGCAACCAGCGCCTCGAGTTCCTCGGCGATGCCGTGCTCCAACTCATTCTCACTTCCGAGCTCTTCGCGCGCTACCCCGCGGAGCGCGAGGGCGCCCTGAGCAAGCGCCGCGCCGCCATCACCAAGGGCGGTTTTCTCTCCCGCCTCGCCCGCGAGATCGGACTTGATGCCTGCCTCCGGCTGAGTCCGAGCGAGGAGCAGACGGGCGGACGCGACCGCGCCTCCGCCCTCGAGGACGCGTTCGAGGCCCTCGTGGGCGCACTGTTCCTCGACAGCGACCTCAAGACCGCCCACCGCATTGTCCTCGGTCTGTACGGTCCGCTCGAAGCCCGCCTCGACGAGGTCGTCGACGCCGAAAACCCCAAGGGACGCTTGCAGGAACGCGTTCAACCCGAACATGGCAACACAGCGCTGCGCTACGACACCGTGCACGTCAGCGGCGAAGACCACGCCCGCGAATACGAGTCCCGCCTCTACCTGCTCGACGCGTTGATCGGCACCGGACGCGGCCCCTCGAAAAAAACCGCCGAGGAGGCCGCCGCCCGCGCCGCCCTGGAGGCACGCCGCGATCTCTGAATCCGGAACGGGTTCCCCCCGCCTAGAGTCCGCCCATGTCGGCGAACTGCTCGGTCTGCGGGCGCTCGCTGCCGTCGGGCCAGAGGATCATGCCGGCGCCAACGGTGGCGTTGGTGAACTCGTCGATCAGGATGAAGCTGCCCGTGGTGCGGTTGCGCTTGTACGGGTCGATCATGAGCGGCACGGCCGTGCGCAGATGGATGCGGCCGATGTCGTTCATGCCGATGTCCAGGTCGTCGTCCTTCTTGTGCAGCGTGTTGATGTCGACCTTGTAGCGGACGGCCTTCACGGCCGCCTTCGTCTCGCGCGTGGTGTGGCGCAGCATGTATTTGCCGGACGGATTCAGAGCCTTGGCGCTGAACCAGCAGACCATCGCCTCGACGTCCTGCGTCACGATGGGCTGGTTGTGGGGCTTCGCGAAGAGGTCGCCGCGGGAGCTGTCGATCTCGCGGTCGAGCGTCATCGTGACGGACATCGGCGCGAAGGCCTCGGCGACCTCGCCCTCCGGGCCATGGATCGACTTGATGCGCGCCGGCAGGCCGGAGGGGAGGCTGACGATCTCGTCGCCGGGCTTGAAGACGCCGCCGGCCACGCGGCCCGCGAAGCCCCGGAAGTCGTGGTGTTCGTCGCGGTTGGGACGGATGACGGTCTGGATCGGGAAGCGGGCGTCGACGTGGTTGAGGTCGCTGCCGATGTAAACGGTCTCGAGGGTGTAGAGCAGCGAACCGCCCTGGTACCACGGCGTGCGGGCGGACGTCTCGACGACGTTGTCGCCGTGCAGCGCGGAGATCGGGATGAACTTCACGTCCGCGATGTTGAGGCGGGAGGCGAACTGGGAGTACTGCGCGACGATCTCGTTGAAGCGGGCCGCGGAGAAGTCCACGAGGTCCATCTTGTTGACCGCGACGATTACGTGCGGGATGCCGAGCAGGGAGGCAATGAAGGAGTGGCGGCAGGTCTGTTCGATCACGCCCTTGCGCGCGTCGATGAGGATGATGGCGAGGTTGGCCGTGGAGGCGCCCGTCACCATGTTGCGCGTGTACTGGATGTGGCCAGGGGTGTCCGCGATGATGAACTTGCGGCGCGGCGTGGCGAAGTAGCGGTAGGCGACGTCGATCGTGATGCCCTGCTCGCGCTCGGCGCGCAGGCCGTCGGTCAGGAGCGAGAGATTGAGCGTCTCCTCGCCGCGCTGCTGCGTGACGCGTTCGAGGTTCTCGAGCGTGTCCTCGAAGATGGCCTTCGAATCGTAGAGCAGACGCCCGATCAGCGTGGACTTGCCGTCGTCGACGGACCCGGCGGTCGTGAACCGCAGGAGGTCCATGGAAAGGTAGTGCTCGTCGGAGTGCGGGCGTTGGGTGGAAACGGTGCTCATGGGAGAATGTCGAAGGTCGGAAGGTCTAAGGTCTAAAGTCGGGTGCGGCGCGGCGGGAGCCGCGCAGAGGTGGGATTACCTGGATTTCCGGAGGTAGGTCGCGAGGGTGGCGATTGCGCCGGAGAGGCGTTCGTATCCGTGGCGGAGTTCGCCAGAACGTGCAGGCGAGAGGTAAGTCTCGTCCTCCGCGACGTAGAGCATGCTGCGTACTTCGCCGGAGGAACCCTTGGCGATGTCGAGAAAGCGCGCGAAGTCGGCGTCGCTGTTTCGCTCGAATCCTTCGGCAATGTTGTTCATCGCCGAGAGCGCGGCGCCCCGAATCTGGTCGCGAAACACGAAGTCACGCAGTTCCCGAGTCTCAAAGTTGATCGCACGCACCAGCGCGCGGGCTTCCTGCCAGACACGCAGGTCCTCGAAACGCTCGGCGCGGCTCATTTTGGGGTGACTTTCGACATGTGACCTTCGGACCTGTGACTGAAGGCGGGTTAGAAATAACCCGCCTTCTTCCGATCTTCCATCGCGCTTTCGGAGCGTTTGTCGTCGGCGCGGGTGCCGCGCTCAGTCTGGCGGGCGCTGGCGACTTCCTGGATGACCTCGGCCAGCGTGCTCGCGCGCGACTCGACCGCGCCCGTGCAGGTGGCGTCGCCGACCGTGCGGAAGCGGACCACGCGGTCCTCGTAGCGCTCGCCGTCGAGCAGGGTGATGAAGGGCGACTCGGCCAGCAGCGTGCCGTTGCGGTTCACGACCTTGCGGTTGTGGCTGAAATAGATCGACGGGATGCGCAGATTCTCGCGGGCGATGTACTGCCACACGTCCATCTCCGTCCAATTCGAGAGCGGGAAGACCCGGAAGTGCTCGCCGAGGGCCTTGCGTCCGTTGAAGAGGTTCCAGAGCTCGGGGCGCTGGTTCTTCGGGTCCCACTGGCCGAACTCGTCACGATGGGAAAAAAAGCGCTCCTTCGCGCGGGCCTTCTCCTCGTCGCGGCGCGCGCCGCCGAGGCAGGCGTCGAATTTGAACTCCTCGATCGTGTCGAGCAGCGTGACCGTCTGGAGTCCGTTGCGCGAAGGATTGGGTCCCTTCTCCTCCTGGGCGCGTCCGGCCTTGATGGAGTCCTCCACGTAGCGCACCACGAGGCGCGCCCCGAGGTCGGCGGCGAACCAGTCGCGGTACTCGATCGCCTCGGAGAAGTTGTGCCCGGTGTCGATGTGCACGAGCGGGAAGGGAATCTTCGCCGGGGCGAAGGCCTTCTGGGCGAGGCGCGCCATCACGATCGAGTCCTTGCCGCCCGAGAAAAGGAGCGCCGGACGCTCGAACTGCGCCGCGACTTCGCGAAGCACGAAGATCGCCTCGTGCTCGAGCTGGGCCAGGTGGGTGAGGTTGTAGGAACTCATGTCGAAAAACGGAGGTGCGGAAGCACGTACGCGTGCAGGCGCGCGAGCGAGGCCTCGGGCGATTCGGACTCGGTGGCGATCTCCAGCCCGGCCTCGCCGGCGGGCGGCGGCTCGAACGAGGAATCCTGCCCCGTGAACTGCCCCACGCCGCCGGCCGCGGCCTTGGCGTAGAGCCCTTTGGGATCGCGTTGCGCGCACGCTTCGAAGGAGGCCGCAACGTAGACCTCGAGGAAATCGGCCGCGCCGACGATCCCGCGCGCCAGCGCCCGATGCTCGCGCCGCGGCGTGATGAAGGAACAGAGGGTGACCACGCCCGCCTGCACGAAGAGCTTGGCCACCTCGGCCACGCGCCGGAGGTTCTCGGCCCGGTCGGCGTCACTGAAACCGAGGCCCCGGTTGAGCCCGGTCCGCACGTTGTCGCCATCGAGCAGGTGGGTCGTGAAACCCTCCGCCGCCAGCCGCCGCTCGAGGGCGACCGCCAGGGTGCTCTTGCCCGCACCGGAGAGGCCGTACAGCCAGATCACCCGCGCCCGCTGCCGCAGCCGCGCCTCCTTTTCCTCCCGGGAAAGGACGCGGTCGAAGATCGGGTGCAGGTTATCGGCGGCGGACATTATCTTTAGTGAATTGATGAACTTTTATAAGTAATCATCGACGGGCAAGCCAAAAGTCCCGGAGCGGGACGCGATCTTAACTTAAGCACATTTTAATTAGCTGCTTGCGCAAGACGCTCCCAAGTCTCCAAACGGGCGGTCACCGCTTCAATCAAGATCGGGTCCACCGACTCTGGACGGGCGTTTCGCAGGTTTTCACGATGCCGGCGCAGGGTGGCGACCGCCTCGTTCCGCCGGCCTGCCTGCCACTGCAGGCCGGCAAGGATGCGTTCCGCATACGCCGGTGCGCTGGGCAAGTTAACGGCGCGTTCGTAGCAGAACGCGGCTTGGTCCAGATCGTGTCGCCGGTTGAGGTGAATGTTGCCCATCTCGATCCAGAGCAAGGCCTCCTCCGGGAGTTGGCGCGCCCCCGCCTGCAGAAAGCGCAGGGCCTTGCCGGCCTGCTCCGCATCGATGGAGCGCCGCCGGGACTCGACCTCGCCGGCCGGAAGTCCGGCTTCGCGCACCCGCACATCGGCGAAATCGTACGCGAGCATGCGGGCGCCGTTCAGCCAGAAACCGGACGCCGTCGGATCGATAGTCGTGGCCAGCTCGCTCCAGCGCCGCACGTCGGCCTCGTCCCCGCGCTCCCACGCAAGTTGAACCCGCAACCATACGAAGTCCGCGGCCAGTCCGCGGAAGCCGCCAAGGATCAGCGGAAGCGCCGTCCCGTAGCCGGCCTCGCGGCCGTCGCCACGTAGTTCATCTTCGAATACAAGAGGCGTCTTTCGTGCCTCGCGCCGTGCCGACGCCCCGGAGTCCCTCCGGATATCGGCGACCGTGCGCCCGGCGCCGGCGAGGACCGCCCCGAACAGGAGAACCGCCCCAAGAACGGCAGAGGTCGACCGCCTAGAGTTCACGCCGGGAAAAGACCGCGACCGCCACCGCCCAGGCGGCGAGGATGTATCCGGCTCCGTAAGACACGAGCCCGGCCGCGGCGCCCGGATCGAGCGGCCTGCCCGCGGCGAGCGCCGCCGTCGCCTCGAAGGCTTGGAAATCCGGCACGCAGGCGACGCCGGCTGTGGCCAGTCCGCGCACGATCGGGGCATCAATTTCCGCCGCCACCTCGGCCAGCACCGGCTGGAGCTGGCAGATCGCCCAGACGAGAAAGCCCAGGAGCACCGTCAGCAACGCCGTCCGGCAAATCGTCGCCAGCGCGAGCGTCATTGCCGCGAGCACGCCAAGCTTCACGGCCTGAAGAATCCCCGCGAGCGCGAGATCGAGCGGACGCACGCCGGCATCGCCCCGCCAAACCAAGAGCGCCAGAAGCGCGGTCGTCAGCAGGGCGCAGAAAATCCCGAGCACGACGACCACCCCGCACGCCTTGCCGGCGAGAAACGCCCCGCGGGTGACCGGACGGGCCAGCACCGTGTGTACCGTGCGCTGGTCGATCTCGTTGAAGAACAGCGTGGTCGTCAGGGCGATCGCCAGCAGGGCCCCGAGCAGGCCGATGGTGCCGAAGCCTAGATCGAGCACGAACCGCAGCTCGGTCGTGCCGAAGTTGAACGCGCGCAATCCCTGCACGCTGGCGACGAGTCCTGCCGCCGCCAGCCCGAGCCCGATCGCCAGCCGTTGCCGCAGGGCTTCGCGCACCGTGAGACCCGCGATCAGGCGGACGGCCGCGCCTTGCAGGAGAAGCTCCGCGGGAAGTCGGCTCATGCGCCGACCTCCTCGCGGTCGCCCTTCGTCGTCGCGCCGGACAACGTGCGCACGAACAATGCCTCGAGGTCCACGCGCCCTGGTCCGTCTTCCTCGATGCGCCCGCCGCGCACCTCCAGCCACGCCCGCAACTCGGCGAGCGCATCCACCCCGAGCCCGCCCACCCGCACGGCCGGGGAGCCTTCGCGCCCGGCTCCGGCCAGCGTCGCCACGTCACCCTCGAGCCTCAGGCGACCGCGGTGCAGGAGGGCCACGCGATCGCAAAGCGTTTCGACCGAGGAGAGCTGGTGCGTTGTGAGCAGGAGGGTCTTGCCGGCGGCCTTCAGGCGCGCGAGCAGCGCGGACAACTCCGCGAGCGCGAGGGGATCAACCCCGGCGGCCGGTTCGTCGAGGATCACCAGCTCCGGCTCGTGCACGAGCGCCTGGGCCAGGCCGATCCGTTGCAACATGCCCTTCGAATACGTGCCGATGCGCCGGTCGGCCGCGCCCTCCAGGCCGACCCAGGCGATCGCCTCGCGCACGCGCGCGGCGAGACCGCGACGGGGCAGTCCGCCGAGCTGCGCGTGAAAGGTCACGAGTTCCCTGCCTGTGACGAACCGGGGAAACTGGGGCGAATCCGGCAGGTAACCGAGGCGACGACGCGCCGCGAGCGAACCCGCGGGTTCTCCGAAGACGCGCACCGTCCCGGACGTCGGCGCAAGCAGACCGAGGATGAGTTTGAGCGTGGTGCTCTTGCCCCCGCCGTTGGGTCCAAGCAGGCCAAAGACGCACCCGGCCGGAATGCGCAGGCTGAGGTCCTCCACCGCGCGCACGCGCAAGCCGCGCAGGTTGACGGGAAACTCCTTCGAAACGCGGTTCAGCTCGACGGCGGCCTCCATGCGCAGACCCGTCACCGAATCGAAAAGCCCTGAAACTGCGGCGCGCGCCGGGCGCTGCGTCGCTCGGTTTTTCGGATGTAGCCGTGCAGGCGTTCCTCCACCGCCGCCACGAAAGCGGCGACCTCGTCGGGGCGTCCTTCGACCTCCAGCTGGACGCGACCGTCCGGAAGGTTCTGCACGTAGCCCGCGACTTCGAACTCCTTCGCGACCTGAAGCGTCTGGTAGCGAAAGCCCACGCCTTGCACACGACCTGCGAAAAACACCGTCTCAAGATGCACTTCGACCATAGGGGAAGGCGGCACGCTGCCGGGCACCCCGCGCGGTTTCAATCCGTAAAGCAATCCGACGCAACGCCCCCCGGCTTTTTCATTGCATTTTGGGTCTCCCGTTCCAAGGTGCAGAAAGGTCCTCCGACCTCCTCTTTTAAATGAGCAATTTCGATCCTAATGCCCCCTCCGACAACGAGTGGGAAGACCGCGGGGAACTGGCCTGGAACGAGTTCGACTGGGAAAACTACCTCCGCGAGCAGGACGAAGTGATTCATCGATACATCGGCTTCTACGAGAAGCTCAAGGGCCACCCCGAACGCATCGATGAGGTCGCGCATCGCATGGGGTGGGACGAGGACAACTGGAGTTCCGACGTCGACTTCGATGCGGGCACGACCGAGATCGCCGACAAGTCCTCCGAAAAGGAACCGCCGTCCGATTTCGACGCCGAGCCCTACACGCTGCACAAGAATCCCGTCTTCATCGCGACCAAGGCAATCTACCTCGGCCTCAAACGCGCCTGGGAGCGCCTCGCCGAGGACCCCGCCCGCGTCCCGCAGAGGCTGGCTCTCTCCTTCCACGCTTCGCTCTACCGCGGAGAGGAACAGGCCATGCTCGCCATTCAGGCCCTCGACTTCGGCGACTACGCGATGGCCATCAGCCTTTTCAAGCGCGCCCTGCGCGAGCTCAACCAGTCGTTCGCCCTCATCGGAGTCGAGAGTCCGGACGAAAGCCGCACCCTCAAGCACTACCGCGAAGACACGCTGCCGCGCCTCTTCGACCTGCGCGAAGTCTGGCTGCGCGTCATGAACGAGTGCCGCGCAGAGCTCGAACGTCCCGCCGAGAGCGACGACGAAGAATAAGCCGTCGCCACGTCAGGTCGGCGTCCGGTGGGAGCGGCTTTACGCCGCGATCCGAGAGCCACCACGCATTCGATCCGCGTCAATCGCGGCATAAAGCCGCTCCTACCCGCCCCCATGAACGCTTCCCACTCCCCCTCGGCGTTTTAATGCTTGCATTCAAACGCCCGTTTGAAACATATGTTTCACCATGCCTTCCGCCACCCGCTCTGCCCCCGTCGAGACCGCCGCCGTCGCCGACACGCGCGAGCGGATCCTCGACGCCGCCGAGCGGCTCTTCGCCGAGCAGGGTTTCAGCGGCGCCTCGCTCCGCACCTTGACCGACGAGGCCGGCGTCAATCTCGCCGCGGTCAACTACCACTTCGGTTCGAAGGAGGCGCTTTACGAGCAGGTCTTCGTGCGGCGCGTCGCCCCGATGAACGCCCGCCGACTGGCCGCGTTGAAGGAGGCTATCAAGGCCGCCGGAGACCGCCCCGTTCCCCTGCCCCGCCTGCTCGACCTCATGCTGCGGCCGATCGTCGAACTCGCCGCGTCGACGCGCCCCGAGCCGCATCCGTTCGCCCGCATCATGATGCGCACCTTCATCGAGCCCCAGCCGTTCATGCGCGCCGTGCTCGCCCGCGAATTCGGTCCCTTGTTCCTCAAGCTCGTCCCGGCGCTGCGCGCGGCCACGCCCTGGCTCGATCTCCCCACGCTGGGTTTCCGGCTGCGGCTCGTCATGACCGCCGCTGTCATCAACTACGCCACGGTCCCGTTCCTGCCGAGCAACCCGATGTTCGAGGCGGCCAAGCCGCTCTTCGCCCGCCCGCCGGAGGAACAACTCGCCCACCTGATCGCCTTCATCGAGGCGGGCCTGCGCGCCCCGCTGCCGCAAGAAGCTCCCGTGGTCTGACGTCCGCCGGAATCCTCCCCCGCCATGAACCGCCTCGCCCTCCGGATGTTGTTCGGCGATCACGCCAAATACCTCATGCTCGTGAGCGGCCTGACGTTCGCGACCATCCTCATGGCCCAGGGCATGGCCTTGTTCTCCGGCCTGATGGAGTCGATCTCCTCGACCTTGCGCAACGTCCGCGTGCCGATCTGGGTCGCGGATCCCACCGTTGAGCAGGTCAACGACCACAAGCCGATGCGCGACACCGCCGTCGACCTGGTGCGCTCCGTGCCCGGCGTGGCCTGGGCCGTCCCGTTCTATCACGGTATGACCCAGGTGCGCATGCGCGACGGCACGTCGCGCAGCGTTACCCTCGTCGGACTCGACCCGGACACGCTCATCGGCGCGCCCACCGTGTTCATCGCGGGCAGCCTCGAGGCCCTGCGCGCCCCCGACACCGTGATCGTCGACGAGTACGCCATCGAGCGCCTGAGCGAGACCGCCGACCGCCTCATCGGCATCGGCGACACCTTCGAATTGAACGACCGCACCGCCCGCATCGTTGGCATCTGCAAGGCCCACCGCTCCTTCATCGGCGGCCCGTACGTGTACACGACCTACGATCGCGCCGTGAACTTTGTCCCGAACCAACGCAAGCTGCTCACCTACGTGCTGGCCGCCCCGCTGCCGGGTTTCGCCGCCGACGAGATCGCCCGCCGGATCGCCGCCGACACCGGCCTCGGCGCCTTCACCGCCGACGCCTTCATGTGGTCGAGCATCTTGTGGTACGTGATGAACACCGGCATTCCCATCAACGTCGGCCTCATCGTCGGCATCGGTTTCATCATCGGCATCGCGGTCTCGGGCCAGACGTTCTACAGCTTCGTGCTCGAGAACCTGCGCAACCTCGGGGCGCTCAAGGCCATGGGCACCAGCACGTCGACGCTCTGCGGCATGCTGGTCCTGCAGGCCCTCGCCGTCGGCTTCATCGGCTACGGCATAGGCCTCGGCATCGTCTCCCTGCTCGGACGGGGCGCGCTCGCCATCGAGAAGGTGCCCTTCCTCCTGCTCTGGCACATCCCCGCCCTCGTCTTCGCGGCCGTGCTCTTCATCTGCTCGCTCGCGAGCGTGCTGGGCATCGTGAAAGTCGCCCGCCTCGAGCCCGCCATCGTGTTCCGCGCCTGAGCGCACCGCTTCCGTCATGGTCGCCCCCCTCCAAGCCAGTTCCTCCCCCGCTCCCGCCGTCGTCGTTCGCCTGACCGCGGTCGAGAAGGCCTTCGGCACGGGTGCGGCGCGCACGCCCGTGCTGCGCGGGACCTCCCTCGAGGCCCGGCGCGGCGAGTTGCTCATGCTCATCGGTCCGTCCGGCTGCGGAAAGACCACGCTGCTTTCGATCGCAGCCGGCACGCTTGCCGCCGACGCGGGCGAGATCGACGTGCTGGGGCATTCGCTCCACCGCCTTTCGCAATCCGAACTCACCCGCTTCCGCAGCCGGAACCTCGGCTTCATCTTTCAGAGCTTCAACCTGATCCCCACCCTCAGCGTCGCCGAGAACGTCGCCGTGCCCCTGCTCATCCAGGGCCGTTCCTGGCGCGAGGCACGCAAACGCGCAGAGGCCATGCTGCGGGCCGTCGGCCTGGCCGGACGCGAACACGAGCGTCCGGGCCGGCTCTCCGGCGGCCAGCAGCAGCGCGTCGCCATCGCCCGCGCCCTCGTGCACGAGCCTCCGCTCCTGATCTGCGACGAACCCACGAGCGCCCTCGACCGCGAGACGGGCCGGCAGATCATGGAGCTGATCGCCACCTTCGCCCGCGACCACGGGCGCACCGTCGTCATCGTGACCCACGATCCGCGCATCTACGGCCACGCCGACCGCATGGCCGAGATGGAGGACGGCCGCATCACGCGCGTCCTGCCCGACCGCACCGCCATCGCCGCCGCCCACCCGCCCGGCATCCTCTGACCCCTCGTATCCATGATTATCCTACGCAAGCTCACCTTCTGGCTCGCCCTCGCCGGCCTCGCTTCGGCCGCCGCACTCGTCCTGCAACTCCGCGCCGCCTACACCGCACCGGCGCCTCCTCCCCCGCAGCCACCCGCCGTCAACCCGTTCCCCGCCGGAGCCATTGGCGCCTCCGGCCTGGTCGAGGCCCGCCATGAGAACACCTCCGTGGGCGTCCCCGTCGCCGCCCTCGTCGCCGCCGTGCACGTCCGCCCCTGGGACCAGGTCGAGGCCGGCACTCCCCTGATCCAGCTCGACGACCGCGACCTCCGGGCGCTTCTGCCCGTGCAGGAGGCGCAAGTCGCGGTTGCCTCCGCCCAACTGTCCCGCCTCCAGACCCAGTTGGCGCGGCTTGAGGCCGTCGCGGACCCGCGCGCCGTGAGCGCGGACGAACTCGCAGTGCGCCGCGACGACGTCGCCGTCGCCTCCGCCCAACTCGCCGTGGCCCGCGCCGCCGTGGCCCAGACGCGCACCCTGCTCGAACGCTACACCGTGCGCGCACCGGTCGCCGGCACCGTGCTCCAGGTCAATGTGCGCCCGGGCGAGTTCGCCTCGCCGGGCGCCGCCCTCGCCCCCCTCGTGGTCGGCCCCATCGCCGAAGTGCAGGTGCGCGCCGACATCGACGAACAGCTCGCCCCGCGCATGCGCGCAGGCGCCGCCGCCGTCGGTTACGTCAAGGGCGACGCCACCCGCCCGATTGCGCTGCGCTTCGAACGCATCGAACCTTACGTCGTACCGAAACGTTCCCTCACCGGCGCCCCGACCGAACGCGTCGACACGCGCGTGCTCCAGGTCATCTACACCTTCGAGAATCCCACCGACCGTCCGGTTTACGTGGGACAGCAGATCGATCTCTTCATCGAGGGCTGAGTCATGAAAATCACGCTCATCCCCCTTGCATGCTACGTATTCAACCAACCGATACGTCGCATGTTCCCGGGCTCGTGTAGGAGCGGCTTTACGCCGCGAGGGACTGCGGACGGTGTACATCGCGGCGTAAAGCCGCTCCTACACCCAATCCTGCCTTTTCGGAGCATATGCGGGCTCGCGGCCTTCGCCGGGCTGTTTGCCGGCTGCCGGACCGTCGGACCGGACTTCACCGCGCCGACTACCGACACACCGGAGGTGTTCCAGCACGCTCCGCAGGCCGCCGTTGAACGGTACGCCGCCGTCGCGCCCGACGCCTGGTGGACCGTTTTCGCCGACCCTACCCTCGACTCCCTGCAGGCCTCCGCCCTGCGCCACAATCCCTCCCTCGCGGCCGCCGCCGCCCGCGTGGATGAGGCCCGCGCCGCCCGTCTGCTCGCGGGCGCCGACCGCTCCGCCAGCCTGTCGCTCGACGCCACGGCCCAGATCGCCGGCGAAAGCGCCGAGCGCATCACGCCCCTGCCATCCGGAGAGTTTCGCGCCCGCACCCGCGGCGACCATCATCGCATTCCCTTCCTTGCCGCCTACGAGATCGATCTCTGGGGCCGCGTCCGACGTCAGATCGAAAGCACCGACGCCTCCTTCGCCGCGACGCAGGCGGATGCCGCCGCCGTCCGCCTCGTGCTCACCACCGAGGTCGCCGCCACATGGTATCAGGCGCAGGCCTACGCCGCCGAGCGCGCCGTGCTCGCGCGCACGCGCGACCTGCAGCGCGACGAGATCGCCTTGCGCGAGGCGCGCACGCGGGCCGGCCTCACCAACGAATTCGACCTCGTCCGCAGCCGCCGCGAACTCGCGCAGACCGAGGCCGAACTCGCCGCGGTTTCCGCACAGCACGATCGCCTGCTCGCCGCCCTCGCCGCCCTTGTCGGCCGTCCGCTGGCCGCCGTCACAAAGGATGTGGCGGATGCCGACCGCGACGCATCCGCAGCGCCCTCCATCCCGGCCGGCCTGCCGGCGACGGTGCTCGCGCGCCGCCCCGATGTGGCTGCCGCCTCCGCCCGATTGCACGCCCGCACCGCCGAGATCGGCGTCGCCGAGGCCGCGTTTTATCCCAGTATCCGCCTGACCGGTGCCGCCGGCTTCGAGAGCGCCGAACTGGGCGCCCTGCTGGAGCGTCCGTCGCAGTTCTGGAACGTCGGCCCGACGCTCTCCCTGCCGTTGCTCGATGGAGGACGACGCGAAGCCCGGCTCGACGCCGCCCGGGCGCGCGCCGCGGCGGCGGACGCGGACTTCCGCGGGGTCGTGCTCACGGCACTACGCGAGGTCGAAGTGGCGTTGATCGACGTACGGCTCAGCCGCGAGCAGGCCGACGCCCGCCTCCGCGTGCTCGAGGCCGCCCGCGACAGCCTCGCGCTTGCCCACGCGCGCCACGACCAGGGCCTGACAAGCTACCTCGAAGTGATCGACGCGGAACGCGGTGCCCTCGCGGCGGAACGCGCCTGGTCGCGTCAATCCGCCGAAACGCGCCTCGCCCTCGCCCGCCTCGCCGGCGCCCTCGGCGGAGGCTGGAAGGCGGGCGACTGATGTCGGCTCAACCCGCAAGTTTCACCACATCAACAGCCAAGACCCGTTTCACAGCGCGGCGCCGCCGCAACCAAAACTCGACCAGCAGGATTTGGCCACAAAGAGGCGCAAAAGGCGCAAGAGTTCCGGAGATCCCGATCGCTTGTTTTTGCGCTTTTTGAGCCTCTTTGTGGCCCTTCATCGTCCGATTCAGACGCCGAGCACGGACCGCAACCGCGCGCAGATGGTCTCGTTGCCTGCGAGGTAGAAGATGCGTCCCATCTTGAGGTCGAACTCCCGCAACGGGAACTGTTCGCCGTTTAGGAACACGACCTTCCCTCCGCCGGCCCAGACCAGCGGCACGGCGGCGGCGATGTCCCAGACCTTCACGTTGTGGTCGACCGTCCCGTCGAGGATCCCGACGGCCACATAGGCGAGATGCAGCGTGCTGCTGCCGAGACCGCGGATCTTGAACTCGCGCACGAGGTTCTCCGCGTCGTGCGCCCGGGTCTTGTCCATGGGCGTGTGAAACCCAATCAAGGTCTGCGCCCCCGGCGGCTCGGTGCGCACGCCGACAGCCCGGTCGCCGTCGAACACCCCGAAGCCCGGACCGCCATGCATGAGCGTGCGACGGGCGAGGTCGTAGATTACGCCGTAGACGGGGACACCGTTCTCCAGCAGGGCCAACGCGATCGCGCAGTGGGCAATGCCCATGGCGTAGTTGTTCGTGCCGTCGATCGGATCGAGCACCCAGGCGAAACGCGCCGTCACCGTCACCGGTCCGTCGACGTCCGCCAGCTCCTCGCTGAAGAATTGATCGTCGGGAAACGCCGCGCGCAACGCCGCGACAATCCCCTCGGAAATCGCAAGATCGACCGCCGTGACCCGCGACCCGTCGCCCTTCCACTCGCTCTTGGCCCGGCCAAACTCGCGATGCAGCAGCGCAGTCTGGGCAGACACCGCCGTCTTGGCGGCCTCAATACGGGCAAGGAGTTCAGGACGATCGTTGGCGAGGCTCATGGATCGCCCATTTCAGTCGCCCCCGCCGGCGAAGTCCAACTTGAAGCGCCCGCGCTCCAAGGCTCCGCACCGCCCTCCCCGCAAACCGACACTGACCATGGTTCTCTTTGGACTGCGGCGACGCGACGCCGCAATCGACGCCGGGCCTCGGCCCGGCGCCTCGCAATGCGCCCCCGATCACCCGCCCACACCCGAAAATCAACAAACAACAGCCTGACCCCCTTGCAGTGGACCTCGAAAAAGGCATTCAGGTTAATGAGGCAGATTCTCCCGCAGAGGCGCGGAGGCGCAGAGGTTTGACAGCGTCAGGTCTTCTTCTCTGCGCCTCTGCGTCTCTGCGGGATTCCTTCTCCAGCGAAGGTGCGGGGGATTGACGGTTGGGTCTTCATTCCTCAGCGGGCATCTTCCAGTCCTTTCACGCAGCGGGTGATGCCGTCCTTGAGCACCGCCTCCCCGAAGTTGAGTAGGTAACCAAGTCTAAGGCCGGTGAGCCGGAGGTAGGTCTGCACCTGCTTCTTGTGGGCGGGCGTAACTCGCTCGACCGACTTCAACTCCAGCAAGACCTTGCCGTTCACGATGAGGTCGGCCCGGAAGCCCTCGTCGAAGTAGATGCCCTTGTAAACGATCGGCACCGGCACCTGCCGTTCGACGGTCAGGCCGCGTAAGGCCAGTTCCTTGGCAAGGACGACTTCGTAGACGGATTCAAGCAAGCCGGGACCAAGTTCGCGGTGCACTTCGATGGCTGCGTTAAGGACGAGGGTGCCGAATTGGTTTTCGTTCATGTTGAGATTCTCCCGCAGAGGCGCGGAGGCGCAGAGGATGGTTGGTTTGGGGGTTTCTTCTCAGCGTCTCTGCGTCTCTGCGGGATTCCCCTCTTCGTGGTCGGATTCAAGCAGGCCGGAACCGCGTTAGCGGTGCACTTCGATCGCTGCGTTGAGGACGCAGGTGCCGAGTGGGTTTTCATTCATGGTGAGATTCTCCCGCAGAGACGCGGAGGCGCAGAGGATGGTTGGTTTGTGTTTTGTCTTCGCAGCGTCTCTGCGCCTCTGCGGGAGAACGCTCTTGAAGGTCCATATTTCAGCTTCGCCCGCGTCTCGCCAAAGGCCTCCTTGTTCATGACCGATGTGACGCAGACGGAAGCGGAACCCACGGGAACATGGCGCCGAGCCTTATGCAACCATTTAGCATCAATCCATCGACACCGCCATCGTTCAGCGTCGCTTCCGCACGGCGATCGCCACGCCGTCTGCGACTTTGTCGCTCGGGTGGACGATGACTTCGTCGCCGAGCGCGAGGCCGCCGAGCAGTTCGGTTTCGCGGCCGTTGCTCTGCCCTACGTCGACCAGCGTAAGCCGGGCGCGGCCGTCGCGATACGCGAACACCGTCCACCGGCCGTCGCTGCGAAAGAGCGCCCCCACCGGCACCTTCAGCACGTTCTCCGCCTCCCACACCACGATCCGCGCCTCGACCCGGTACGCATCGCCGAGCGCGCTGCGTTCCTCCGGCGGCGTGGTGAAGTCGGCGATGATGTTGACCCGTTGTTCCTCCACGCCGAGCGCCGAGATCTTCAGGAAGCCCGCGGGCTCGACGATCCGCACGCGCCCCTCCAACGGCGTTCCCCCACCCCAGTGCTCGAACACCACGCGCGCGCCCGGCTTGATCCGGGCGGCGTCGGTGGACAACACGTCGATCTCCGCTTCCAACTCGGCGGGATCTCCGACTTCCACGAGCAGCGTCGCGGACACCACCACCCCGGCATCCTCGCGGAAGACGCGCAGCACGCGTCCGTCGATCGGGGCCGTGAGGGAGAGCTCCCACGCGCGCTCGCCTTCTCCGGGGTTCGCCGTCGAACGCGAGAGCGCCGCGCGGGCCTGCTCCAACTCGAAGCCGGCGATCTGGCGGCTGTAGTCGGCGGCGCGCAGGTCTTCGGCCGCGGCGCGTGCGGCCTCGCGGGCCCGGTCGAGTTCCTGGCGGGAAATCGCCTTTTGCTCGGACAGCGTCAGGGCGCGCGTGAGTTCGGCATCCGCGAGTTCACGGGCCGCGCGCATCCGCTCCACGCGTGGTCCGGCGAGCTGCACCTGCGCCTCCGCCGCACGCACGCGCGCCTCGAGGGCAGCCCGGGTTCGCGCATCGAGCAGTTCGGGCGCCACTGGCTCGATCGTCGCGATGACGGTTTGTCCCGCGATCACCGGATCCCCGGGATGCAGCTCGATCCGCCGCAGCTGGCCGGAGAGGGGCGCGGAGACCACGTACCGTTCCTTGATCCGCGTACGGCCATCCTCGTCCACCGTGACTTGCAGCGGTCCGCTCGTGACGCGCGCAAGCTCCACCTGGACCGGATCCGGTCGGAAGAAAAAGGCCAGGGCGCCGAGGAGAATCAGCGCAGCGGCGGCGAACATTCCTTGGCGTCGGGTGATCTTCATGGCTCAGGTGGAGGCTTTGAGAACGGCAAGCAGGTCGAGCCGGTCGAGCTGGCGGCGGACGACGAGGCTGGAGAGCAGCGCGGCGGCCAGCACCGTGACGACGGCAAACGCATAGGTCGGCGGATTCACCACGAGGGGAAACCGCTGCGATTCCGTCCCGAGTGCCACGACCGCGAGCGCGGCGAACATCCGGCCCAACACGACCCCCAGCGGCACCGCCAGCAGCGTGAGCACGGCGATCTCGCCAAGAAAGATCAGCGAGATCTCGTACCGGTCGAACCCGATCACGCGCAGCGTGGCAAGTTCGCGGCTGCGTTCGGCGAGCGAGATGCGCGCTGCGTTGTACACGACCCCGAAGGCAATGATGCTGGCGAAGGTCACGTTGATCACCCGCATCCGGAGAATGTTCTCGGCCATGAGCTGGCGAAAGGAGGTGAGCGTCGCGGCACGCGTGCCCACCACGGCTACGCGCGGGGCGGCCTTGACCGCGGCGAAGAACCGTTCCTCGGCATCGGCGTCCAGTCGCAGGAACGCGCCGGACACCACTTCCCCCTCGCCCATCAGGCGGTTGAGCACGGCTCGGTCGATGTAGGCGGAGGTGCCGGTCACGTCGTCCATCAGGTGCACCAGCGGCGCTTCGAAAACGGGCCGCTGCCCCTCGGTGACCTCCACGGTCACGACATCGCCGAGCCGCGCCTGCAGCAGCTCCGCGAGCGTGCGCGACACGACGAGTCCCGCGGGCGGCAGCGGCGCCTCGCGCCAGGAGGTGTCCACCAGCCGCATGAGCTCCGCGTCCGGCGGCAGGCCGAGCAGCGCGAGCTGGCGCGAGAGATGACCAAACTTCATCCGGATCGGCACGGCGCGAAACGGTTCCGCCGCCATGACCCCCGGCATGCGCCGGATCTCGTGCAAGGCGCCGCTCGCCGCCGGCTCAACGAGGGTGAGGCTCGCGTCGTGGCGTTGGGCTCCGAAGAACTGGAGGTCGATCACGAAGTCCACCAGGTCGCGCGAAAAGCTGCCGAGCACGACAATCGCCATGGCCATTGCGATGCCGAGGATGGAGAAACCCGAAGCGATGGGCTTCCGCTCGAGCTGACGCAGGATCATGCGCGGGATGCGACCCACCAGGCGCTTCAGACCCAGCCGCTCGATGATCAAGGGGCGATAGCGCGCCGGTTCCTCCGGACGCATGCTCTCGGCCGGAGGGAGCTTCGTCGCGCGGTGCACCGCACCGAAGGCGCCGAGGGTGGCCGCGCCGGCCGTGATCCCGACGGCGAGCAACACGCTCACCCGGTCGAGGCGAAACTCCATGTCCGGAAAACGGAAGTAGCGCCCGTAGAGGGCCGCGAGATCGCGCCCGAGCCAGTCGCCGGCGGCGATGCCCATGGCGATGCCGACGACGCCGAGGACGAGGACAAACTTGAAATAGTGCGCACCGACCTGCGTCTTCGTGTAACCGAAGGCCTTGAGGATCGCGATCTGCTCGCGCTGGGTCTGCACGAGCCGGGAGATGACAACGTTGAGCAGAAAGGCGGTCACGCCGAGGAAGATCGCGGACGGAATCGAGGCCATGCCCTGCAGTTGCGAGAGCTCGTCGGTCACGAGCCGATTCGACAACTGCTTCGTGCGCCCGTAGGCGCCCTGCCCCCCGTAGCGCGCCGTCAATGCATCAAGGCGCTCGATGACGTCCGGTTCGGCGCTGGCGTGCGTAAGGGTAAGTGCCACGTCGTTGAACGCGCCCTGCAGCCCGTAGGCCGAGGCGAGTTCGAAGCGGTCGAGCCAGAACACCCCGAAGCGCTTGTCGTCGGGGATGAATTCGCCGGGACGCATCTGATAGATGTACTCGGGCGAGATCGCGATGCCGACGATGAGCAGGGCCTGCATCCGACCGTTGATGATCGCGCGCACCCGGTCGCCCGGCTCCAGACGGTTGGCGTCGGCGAAGGCCTCGCTCACGAGCGCCTCGCCCCGCGCGAACGGCTCCGGGAAACGCCCGCGGCGGAGTTGCAGCAGGTTGAGCCCTTCGCGCGGATCCGCATCGAGCGAGATCAAGCGCCCGGACGCCGGCACGATCACGTCGGGCAGGTCGAGGGTCACGTCGACGACGATGCGCGTCTGCACCTGGGCCACGCCGGGCAGGGCACCGATCCGGGCCGCAAGGGCGTCCGGCGCACGCTTGAGGTGGGTGAACACGTGCGCGAAGCGGTGGCTGTCGTAGTAGTCCTGCTGGGCATCGCGCAGCGAAGTGACCGTGCTCAACATCATCACGAGCGTCGCCACGCCGCTGCCCATCACGAGGGCGATGGCAAACGCCTGCCCCTTGAGGCTCCAGAGCTCGCGCAGGAGTTTTCGGTCGAGGCGCTTCATGGTTCACCACTGGAGTTCGCTCGCCGCCACCTTGCGTTCATTGCGCCGCACCGAGGCGATGCGGCCGTCGGAGAGCGTGATCACGCGGTCGGCCATGCCGGCGATCACGGCGTTGTGCGTGATGACGACCGTCATCGTGCCCAGCTCGCGGTTCACGCGATGAATCGCCTCGAGCACGAGGATGCCGGTATGGACGTCGAGCGCTCCGGTCGGCTCGTCGCAAAGCAGCACGTCGGGACGCTTCGCGATGGCGCGGGCGATGGCCACGCGTTGCTGCTCCCCGCCCGACATCTGCGAAGGAAAATGATCCGCGCGCTCGGTCAGTCCCACGAGCCCCAGCGCCTCGTCGGCCGGCATGGGATTGACGGCGATGTCGGTGACCAGCTCGACGTTCTCCCGCGCGGTGAGGCTGGGCATCAGGTTGTAGAACTGGAACACGAAGCCCACATGCTCGCGCCGATAGCGCGTCAGCGAGGCGTCGTCGCTGGCGGTCAGATCGTGTTCACGGAAATGCACGGATCCGCTCGTCGGCACATCGAGGCCGCCGAGGATGTTGAGCAGTGTGGATTTGCCGCTGCCGGAGGGCCCGAGCAGGGTGACGAACTCCCCTTCATAAAGCTCGAGATCGATGCCGCGAAGCGCGTGCACCTGCGCCACGCCCACGCCGTAGACCTTCGTCAGTCCGCGGGCCTCGAACACGCTGCCGGCGGACACCGCGGCCGATCCGCCGGGCGAGGAGAGGCTGGCGGCTGGAAGGAAGTTCATGAGCGTGCGGGCGAGCCCCGTCGCGCGCGCTAACATTGCCGCGCGCCCGGAAACGATCGCGTCACGCCTGAAGCTTACTCTCCTGCCGCCGCCTTACTCCGCATTCCTTGGCCTTTGTTTCCCAACTCTTGGGCACCCGCGTCGGCCGCCCATCTTGGGAGCCTAACTTTTCAACCCAAGGAAAGCGGCGAGCGACCTTACTGCGGGCGCCAGGGTATGGCCCCGGGACACGCGGCGTCCGACGATCCGCAGTCGGCCGGTCTGGCGGTCGGCCTTGGGATCGACGTGGCCGACGAGACGCTCGCCCGCGAGCACGGGCAGCGCGTAGTAGCCGCGCACGCGTTTCGCCGGAGGAGTGTACACCTCCCAGGTGTACGCGAATGCCCACACTCTTCGCGTGAGCGCCCGGTCGTAGATCAGCGGGTCAAGCGGGGCGAGCAGGAGCGGCGGACCCTCCGATGCCCGCGACGCCGCAGCCTCAAGAAGCGGCAGGTCCTTCTTGAGCAGGTATACGAGCGGACCGTCGTCGATCCTCACCGGAACAACCGCGTCCGCAACGAGCGGCAGTTCGGTCCGCTTGAGCGCAACCAGACGGCGCTGACGCAGTTTCAGCAGGGTCTCCCAGCGAGCCGTCTCTTCGCGGGCGGGTTCCGGTGCGTTCAGTAGCGATGAAGCCAATACGCGTTCCGGCAGGTCGTAGCGCCGCCGGCCCTTGTCTCGGGCGGCAATCAGCAGTTCTCCATGGAAAAACAGCTTTTGCATGACGGCTTTCACCAAGGTGGCGCTACCCCAAAGACGGGTGGAGCGGCCCGGATCATCGAAGTCTTCCGAACTGAGCGGACCACGGGCGGCGATCTCGTCGAGAACCCGTTTGGCCATGGCCTTTTCCCGCGTCGAAAGGCGTCCGGACCACGGTCCGGCACGCCGCGACCGGGCGCGCATCGCGGCCTTGAGGTGCGGCCAAGCCTCGACCGTCAGCGCGACCAGGATGTGCGTCGAGGGCAGGTGGTGCTCGAAGGCGCTGCGTTCGGCGGGGCGGAGCAGTGCCTCCGCTCCGTGCAGATGACGGACGAGGTCGCCCTCGCGATAGCCTGCGACGCGGTTGCGCAGGATGAGGTCGTGCATGCGCCCGCACACGTTGATCGGGTCGATCTGCACGTAACCGTGGTGGGCAAGCGCCGCGCCAACGGAAACATGCGGTTCGTCCAGGCCCAACGCGCGGCGCTGGAACCGGCGCGCGACGGCAGCAGATACGTTTACCGGGCCATTCACGACGCCGAGTGCGTTGGGCAGACAGCCAGAACCTCGTATCGGTAAACGGGAACCGCGTGAATCAACCGCTCCCTGACCGCGCTCATTCGTAATCGTAAAGCTTAGGATCGCGTCGCGCGGGGCGACGGCGCAGGGCCTTGAAACGGGCGCGCTTCTCGCGCGGCGCCTTCTCCGCCTCGCTTCCGGGGGCGGCTCCGCCCTCGCCGAACGGATCGTCTTCCCCGCCGCCTTCGTCGCCGAAGGCGTCCTCGAGGGACTCCGGGTCGGCGCCTTCCTCGAGTTTGCGTACGACCTCCTCCATTTCGCCGTCGAGTTTCTCGCCCGTCATCTCGACCATGCGGCGCATCATGCGGCCCATGGCGCGCGGGTCGTTCTCGTCGACGTTGGCGAACTCCTTTTCCATGGCGTTCATCGCGGCCTCCATGCGCGCATCGTCGGCACCGCCCTCGCCCGCCTCCTCGGCAGGCGGCGTGTCGTCACCCTTGCCGCCGCGGGTCACGGCAAAGGACGAAACGCACTTCACCATGCGATACTTCGGATTGTCGGGGCACTTGGGCACCGTACGCCCCTGCGCGAGGGTCTTCGCGTAGAACTGGTAGACGGTGTGATTGTCCGGGCAGTAATACTCGTAGATGGGCATGGGAGGAGAAAGGTTGCCGCACCTTAGCAAACCACGCGGCCGCCTGTCCAGTGGGGCGGCGCAGGCCTCGACGATCAGCTCCGCTCGCGCGCGCCGGGCTCCCGGCGCGGGGGCGCGGGCTTCGGAGACGCCACCTGGTGGCCGTGGGTGACGACGGCCTGGCGGCCGCCTTCGTTGAGGCGGTCGAGCACGGCGGCGAGGCGGCGGCGCTTTTCGTCGGTCTCAGCGAAGAGGTCGAGTTGCGTGCCCGACTCCTCGACGCCGGAGAAGCGCACGCTGACCAGGCGCAGCGGCAGGCGCCGGCTCCAGGCCTTGCGCAGGAGCGGCTCGACCCAGGGATAGAACGGATGCTCGAGGTCCGTGCCCTCCTTCAAGGAGTGGGCATGCGTGGCCTGCGTGAAGTCGGGATAGCGCACCTTGACGGTGATCGTCCGCACGCGTTTGCCGTCCTCGCGGATCTTCGGCAGGAGTTCGTCGATCATGCGCTTCAACACCCGCTCGATCGTCGCAACGTCTCCGATGTTCTCCGCAAAGGTCTCCTGCTGCGAATAGCTCTTGGCATCTTCGCGCTCGCTCTCGACCGATCGATCGTCTTCGCCCCGCGCGGCGGCGAGCACCTCGCGCCAGCCGCTGCCGAAAAGCCGGCGCAGGTCGGCTTCCGACCTCGCCCGGACTTCGCCAATGAGGTGCAGGCCGGCCGCCTGCAACGCCGCCTCGGTCTTCGGTCCGATGCCGGGCAGGCGACCGATCTCCAGCGGAGCGAGAAAGGCCGCTTCTTCGCCGGAGGAAACGACCACGAAGCCGCGCGGCTTACGCAGTTTCGAGGCGATCTGCGCGACGAGCTTGTTGGTCGCGAGTCCGAAGGAAACGCCGATGCCAAGTTCGCGTGCGATGCGTTCCTGCAGTCCGCGGGCGGCGGCCGCGACCTCCGCTTCGGACGCGAACCCGCAGGGGCCGACATCCAGGTAACCTTCGTCGATGGAATTGCGCTGCACGTGGGGCGTGAGCGTCTCGCAAAGATCGAACATCTGACGCGAGACCTCGCCGTAGAGTCCGGCCGTGTGCGGGACGAGGATCAGGTCCGGGCACACCTGGAGGGCGCGTTTCGACGGCATCGGCGTGTACACTCCGCAGGCCCGCGCCTCGTAGCTGGCCGACGAGATGATCCCGCGTTCGCGACCGCCGACGGCGACTTTCTTGCCGCGCAGGGCGGGATTGCGCGCCTGCTCGACCGACACGAAGAACGCGTCGGCGTCGAGATGCCAGATGGTGGGCAGGTCGCGGGCCACGGCGGAAGTTTCGCCGTGGCCACGTTCAAGGCAACGTCCCTGATGCAAACGCGGCCGACCGCGTCCGCCGGCCTACTCCGCCCGCGCCAGCTGCGCACGCGGCCGCAGTTCGCGGACGAGCGGGAGCAGGGACTCCGGCGCCACGCGCGCAGAGACGATCACGACTTGATGGCGGGCGCGCACGGCCACGGCCACGTCGATGACCTCGTCCGTTGCCCCCGGCTCCTTGGTGTAGATCGCGACCACCTCGTCCGCGGTACGAACGGCGAGCAGGTGCGTCCAGCCGCGGGCGCCCTCGGGCACGTTCCAGCGGACCAGCGCGTCGGCGTCGGCCGGACCGACCTCGTACACGCCGATGCTCGCCCGCCTCACGGCCGCGAGGATCGCGCGCACCTCGGGTTCGACGGCATCGATGTGCGTCACGACCGCGCGGGCGAGTCCGAGCAGGACGGGACCGGCGCTGCCCTGGACCTTCGTCGACCACGAGGTTTGCTCCTCATTCTTCAAGGCCCGGCGCAGCCAGGCGGCATCGCCGGAGAGGGACAACGTCGAGACCGCGGCCAACGCGACCCCGGCGAAGAGAAGCCCCGCGGTCGCCAGCACCCAGCGGAGGCGACGTGTACGGGAGCGAAGGCGTGGCGCGATCATGGGAGCCAGGGTCGAAGATTGGCGGGGGGCCGGACGGCGCTCAGCGCTTCGCCGCGAGCTGCGTGCGCTTGAGCACGTCGATGTCGAAACGGCGACCGAGCTCGACGAGCTTGTCCGGATCGATGGTGCCGACAACGTTGACGAGCACGGCCTGCTTTTCGCCCTCGAGGACGGTGACCATCAGGCCTTCGAGTCCGCCCTCGGCGTTGACCCGGGCGTGGACGACGACGTCCTCGCCGGCCCTGGCCTTGGCGGTGACGACGCGCTCCCAACCCTGGCGGCCGAGGTCTTCGCGGATGCGCGCGATGCGGGCGGTGGTGTCGGCGCGGTTGCCCTCGTCGAGGGTCACGACATTTACCCGCACACGCCGGATCGCCTTGAGCAGCTCGGCTGCTTCGGGCTCTTCGCGCGCCGCCACGCGGGCGGCGAACGACAGCAGGGCGGGGTTCAAATCGACTTCGACAAACTCGCCCGACGCGGCGGGCGTGAAGGTGCCGAAGTCCACCTCGCCGGGCGAGACCGCGAGGGAGGAAAGAGGAAGCGCGGCCGCCAGGGACAGGCCGAGCAGGGAGGAGAAGACGAGACGTTTCATGGTAGGACGGGAAGGTTGAAGGTTGCGACCGGATGGCCGGCCTCCCGCAGTACCCAGGAGACCCGACGGAAGTTGCAGGGCGCCGGACGGGATCCGCGCTTACGCTTGTGCAGGCCCGATATCGGGCCGATAATGAGCTCATGAACGGGATAAGCCGGACAGGTCGACGCGCACGGGGACTGCTGTTCTCCATGGGTCTCGCCACCGCCGCGCTTCTCGCCGGTTGCGGCCACGCGCCGACGCCGCCCGCCGCGGAAGCGACCCCGCCGCGCCCGGGCCCGGCACCGTCGGACGCCGCCGCCGAAATCCGCCGGCACGCTGACGAGGCTCGCGACGCCGCGGCCGCCGTGACCTTCCCCGCCCAGCCTTGATCCGGACGCAGGCCGGAAGGCCGCGCTCACGGCGTAGCGACGGGATCCTTGGCATGTTTCACCCGTGCGGACCTTGCATTCCGCAAGGATTGCGTAGGAGCGGCTTTATGCCGCGAAGAACACCGTCAGCCTGACATCGCGGCGTAAAGCCGCTCCTACTTCCGAGCCTTTTATTTGGTGAATATGCGGGTTACAGCAAGCGCTCCCCGGAGGCTGCATCGAAAACCGTCGTCGAACGCGGCGGCAGTTCGGCGTCGATGACTGGACCGCCGGGCGGGCGCAAGGTGCGGCGGCCACCCGCGAGCGTGTGGACCACGAGCCAGCCGTCGCCGAGCAGCGTGGTCTCGTCGCAGTCGTTGACGATGCGGCAGCCGGCGCGCCGGCCGAGCTCGCGCCAGGCCGCCGGGCCGGCGGGCGGCAGGGCCCAGGCCCACCAGGTTGCACCGGGCTCCTCGCGCCGCACCGCGGCGGCCGTGCCGTCGCCCCAACGGCCGACCACGTCCGCACCGGCGTCCGCGAACGACGGCACTTCGAAGGCGAGCGGCAGCGTCTGAACCTCGGCCACCCCGCCGAGCGCGGACTCCTGGCGCGGTTTCGCTTGTATCCGACATTCTGTGACGAAGCCCGTGAGCTCGCCGCCGAGGCCGGGTCCGATCGCGCGACTGTCGCTCCAGCCGGCGTAGCCAAGCGCGACCACGTGGCGGCCGCCGGTCGCGACGCGCTGGCGCATCAGCTCCCGCTGTTCCGCGGCGAGCACAGGCGTCGTGGCAAGGATCACCAGGCGGTAGGGCGAAAGATCGAGCCGGGGCAGTTCGGAGAGCAGCGCCTCGTCGTGAATCAGACCCGACTTCTGCAGCGCCTCGACCAGGCCGTCGGTCAGCAGCGGGGAAACCGGATCGCATTCGGCCACGGGCATGACGCCGAAAACGGTTTTGGCCGGATCGTGGCGGCGGCTGGCCGTGTGCGCGAAAGACCACGGGTCGTGCAACACAAGCACGTCGGCGGCGCGGACGAAGGGCCGTCCCTCGCGCGAAGCGTAAAGAGTGCGCAGTCGGCCGATTTCCCGTTCCAGATCGGGATGGTCCCACCAGCCGATCGTCCCGATGCGCGCGAACTCGGGCGTACCCGCCACCATGCCGAAGTCGTAGCACCACGCACCGCCGCCGCGCGTGGCCGGCTGCAGAAGATTGCGGCGCAGCACCGCGACATCGTCGGGGATCGTGCTGGCGAACCCCTTGTCCCACGGGCAACCGTTGACCGAGGTGGCGCGGTCCATCTCGTCGAGCCACAGCTTGCCGGCGCGCCGCACCGCGTCGATCGCCCCGCGCGAGTTGCCCGTTCCGCCGATCGGCAGGGCCGTGGGCGTGTACGCCGGCGTGGCACAAATGCAATCGATGTCCGGCGAAGCGAGCAGCCGGTCGAGGCCAAGATGTCCGCCCGCCGCCTGGCGCCCGAACATGCAGTAGAAGTAACCGAAGAAGGTCGCCGTCACCACCGGACGCGGCCACGACGCCCGCACGGTGCGCGCCATCATCAGGACGGTTTCGGCGAGTTCCTCGTGAAGGAAGCGGAAGTAGTCGATGACGGATGCGCGTCGGCCCGGATCGCGCAACGTCGCGACGTCGGCCGCCTCGCGCTCCTCGGCAGAGGGCGCGCGGACCTCCGCAAGACGCAATCCCGGGCGCCCCCACGCAGCGCCGACCTTCTGCTCATCGCCGTGACGACGCACGAGCCAGCGACGAAACGCCGCCTCGGCCGCCGAGCCCGTGTCGGGTTCGTGACAGAAAAACCCGAACTGATGCCATTCGCCGTAAACCCCGTAGGCCACCTGCAGCGCAAACACCGCTCCGCCCTCCGGCGAAGCCCCGAGGTCGGCGCAAAACGCCGCGAGCTTGTCCGTGGCCCAGCGGCGCCACGCCTCCGAATAGAAGCTGGCCCGGACTGGCTGCTCGTTGTCCCGCGCGATCCAGCGTTCGAGTCCGCGCCGCACCTCCGGCTGCGCAGGACCATCCGCATAGCCGACGCATTCGCCCGGGTGCGCCTCGCACCAGTCCGGCGGCGGATTCAGGTGCACACGCAACATCACCCGGGCCTCCGGGCAGACGGCGAGCACGCCGGCCACCTGCCGGCGCGCGAGCGAAACGTCGAGCGTACCGTCCGGCCGCAGCAACATCTCGAGGGCGATGTCCGCCTGAAAAAGGCGAACGCCCTGCGCGGCGAATATCGCGAGGTTGCGCGCCGGGACCTCCTCCCACGTCCAACGTGCGCCCGGGCAGTCCGTGAGCGCATAGATCAGCGGCGCCACCGGCTGCTCGTCGATCAACAGGGTCGCGCGACCGGCGCGCAGCTCCACTCGGGCCTGAACGGGAAGTGACATTCTCGGGGCGGGGTTTGCGCGCGCAGCCAAAGCAACCGAAGGGCGCGCTTCCAACTGAATGTCTCTGAAAATTCTTTCGGACTGCCCGCTCTCGCTAAAGTAATTATTTGGCAACAATACCGTAGCCCGGTAGAGACGCCGCCTGACTTATGAAACTACTCCCTACGTCTCTGTTCACGCTCGCCCTTCTGGGCGCCGGTGCGTTTGCCGTCATCAAGACCCGCGAGGCCGGTCGCCTCGACACGGCCCGGGCCGCCGCGGAAGCGAAGGCGGCGGAGTTCGCCACGCAGGTCGCCGCGCATGAGCGTCGGACGTCAGAGGTGCGCGCCCGCCTGACCGAGGTGGACGGACACTTGACCGCCGCACGCGCGGCCCTGTCCGAAGCCGAAGCCCGGCTGGCGCAGTACGGCCGCGACCTCGCGGCACAACGCAACCGCGTCTCCCTCGCAGAAGAAGACGCGCGTCGTCACGAGGAGGCGGCGGAAGGGTTGAGGAAGGAACTTGCCCACGTGAAGCTGACCGCCCCGCCATTTACTTTCGCCGAGTTCGAGGCCCTTCAATCCCGCGCCGATGACGCGGAGGCGCGTCTCGCAGCACTCACGACGGCGGCCGGGCGCGAGGCGGTGCAGGCCACGGTGTTACGGGTGGGGCCCGCGGACGCCTTCGTCGTGCTCGATTACGGCGCCGAACGCGGCGGCCGCATCGATCAACAGTTGCAGGTGCGGCGCGGGGACGAGCCCGTGGCCACGGTGCGCATCTCCGAGGTGCACCCGCAAGTCTCGCTTGCGCTTGTCGAGCCGCGCTCCTTGCGTAGCGGCTTGCGAACGGGCGACACCGCCCTAATCTCTCCTCTACCATGACCTCGCTCAAGCGCCTCGTCCTCGCGGTCCTCGCCGCCAGCATCGCAGCCATTGTCACCGGCTGCTCCTCGCCGACCGATTCCTCCATTCCCTGGAGCCGCCCCGCCGGTTGGGAAGGTCAGGTCCCCGGCATGGGCTCGACGCCCGGCGCCGGCAACCGCTGAACCGCCGCCAACCCTCCGCACTGGCCATCCGGCGCCTCTCCGCGCCGGATTTTTTGTGCCCCTCGCTCGGCATGTCCTCCGAAAACGCTTCGCTCACGCCTCAGCCCGGCCACCTCTACGTGGTCGCCACGCCCATCGGCAACCTTGCCGACCTCACGGAACGGGCGCGCGCCCTGCTCGGCTCCGTCGATCTGGTGGCGTGCGAGGACACGCGGACCACGGGCGCCCTGCTGACCCGGCTCGGGCTGCGCCGCGAGCTGATTGCCTACCACGAACACAACGAAACCGAGGCCGCCGAACGTCTGGCCGACACCCTCGCTGCGGGCCGGTCGGTCGCGCTGGTCAGCGACGCCGGCACCCCCGCCCTGAGCGACCCGGGTTTCCGTCTCGTACGCGCGTGCCGCCGCCGCCGCCTGCCGGTCGTGCCGGTGCCCGGAGCCTGCGCGTTGACGGCGGTCCTCTCAACGGCCGGCCTGCCGACGAACGGGTTCCTCTTCGCGGGCTTCCTCCCGGCCAAGACCGCCGCCCGAACCGCCTTCCTCGAGAAGTATCGCGAGTTCGACTACACGCTCGCGCTCTACGAAAGCTGCCACCGCGTCGCGAAGTTCGCCGACGAGATCGTGGCCGTGCTCGGCCCCGACCGCACGGTCTGCATCGCCCGCGAGGTCACCAAGCTGCACGAGACCTTTCTCGTCGGCCCGGCCGGGGACGTCCGCGACCGGTTGCTCAAGGGCAGCCTGAAGGGCGAATTCGTGGTGCTGATCGCGCCCGCCGGCTTCGCGCTTTGAGGCAACCGCGGCCCGGTCCGGCATCGCTCGCCAACGCCGGCGCCAACTGCCGCCGGTTCACCATTTTGTCACTTGCCACCGGCGGGTCCGGCGAGAAGCCTCCGCGGCTGTCATGGTCATCAAACCCAAAGTCCGCGGATTCGTATGCGTGACCGCCCACCCGGCGGGCTGCGCCGCCCATGTGGAGGAGCAGATCAATTACGTGAAGGCCAAGGGACCGATCAAAGACGGCCCCAAGAAGGTCCTCGTGATTGGCGCCTCGACCGGGTACGGACTCTCCTCGCGCATCGCCGCCGCCTTCGGTTCGAACGCCGCAACCATGGGCGTGTTTTTCGAACGTCCCTCCGAAGAGGGCCGCCCCGCGACCCCCGGCTGGTATAACACCATCGCCTTCACGCGCGCCGCGCGCGCCGCCGGACTTTACGCCCGCAACTTCAACGGCGACGCCTTTTCGAACGACCTCAAACAGCAGGTCATCGCCGCCCTCAAGGCCGACCTCGGTCAGGTCGACCTTGTTGTCTACTCCCTCGCCTCCCCGCGCCGGACCCACCCGACCACCGGCGCCGTGCACAAGTCCGTGCTCAAGCCCGTCGGCGCCCCCTACACGAACAAGACGGTCGACACCGACAAGGGCATCGTGAGCGAGATCACCATCGAGCCAGCCAACGAGGCCGAGATCGCCGATACGACCGCCGTCATGGGCGGAGAAGACTGGGAAATGTGGATCGACGCGCTGGCCGCAGCCGGCGCGCTCGCCCCCGGCGCCACGTCGGTCGCCTACTCCTACATCGGACCCGAAGTCACCTGGCCGATTTACAAGAACGGCACCATCGGCCTCGCCAAGAACGACCTCGAGAAGTCGGCCCGCAAGATCGACGCCACCCTCAAGGCCCACGGCTACGGACGCGCCTTCATCTCCGTCAACAAGGCCCTCGTCACCCAGGCAAGTTCGGCCATCCCCGTCGTGCCGCTCTACATTTCGCTGCTCTATAAGATCATGAAGGCGAAGGGCACCCACGAGGGCTGCATCGAGCAGATCCAGCGTCTCTTCGCCACGCAGATGTACAACGGCAACGCCCTGACCTTCGACGAGGGTGGTCGCGTGCGCATCGACGACCTGGAAATGAAACCGGATATCCAGGCCGAAGTCGCCCGGATCTGGCCGGCCGTGACGACCGAGAACCTGGCCGAACTCACCGACATCGCCGGGTACAGGCAGGACTTCCTCAAGCTCTTCGGCTTCGGCCTCGCCGGCATCGACTACGAAGCCGATGTCGAACCGCACATGCTGCTGGACTGACCCCGCCAGACCTCCGCAGCCGCACACACACGGCTGCGACCGACGCCCGACGCCGTCGTCCTGTCGCCATCCGCTGTCCGGTTAATCGCTTGACGCTCCTTTTCGCCGGTCTTTACTCCTCCGCTTTTCGCGGCTCTCCAGAGGTCGGCGAAAATCCGGCACTCACTCTTTAAACCGCTCCCATCATGGCTAATCCGAAACGCAAGCAGTCCAAACGCCGCAGCGCCAACCGCCGCGCCGCCAACGCCTTCAAGGCTCCGCAGGTCGCGAAGGACCCGACGGATGGCAGCGCCTTCCGCCCCCACCGCGTCAATCCCAACAACGGAATGTACCGCGGCCGGCAGGTGCTCGACGTGAGCGTCTGATCTTCTCCACCGACCCCGCCATCCGCTTGCGATGGTTCCTCCCTCAGGCGTTTCCGGTAACATCGCGGTCGACGCGATGGGCGGCGATCTCGGTCCTCCGGAAGTCGTCGAGGCCGTAAAGCTCGCCTTCCAGGAATTCCCCGGACTCAACCCGGTCACCTTGGTGGGCGACCGGGAAATTCTGTTGCCGTTGGTCGCGCGTTGCGGCCTCGGCAACCATCCTTCCGTCGACATCTTCCACACGACGGAAGTCATCACGATGGAGGACAAACCCATGCAGGCGCTCCGCCGCAAGAAGGACGCCTCCATGGTCCGCGCCATCGAACGCGTCAAGGAGGGCCATGCCGGCGTGGTCGTCAGCTGCGGCAACACCGGCGCGCTCATGGCCGGCGGCACCATCAAGCTGCGCACCATGGAGGGCGTCGACCGCCCTGCCCTCGCCGCGGTGATTCCGCGGGACGGCGGCTATTTCGTCCTCATCGACGCGGGTGCCAATCCCGAGGCGAAGCCCGAACATCTCGTTCACAACGCCATCCTCGGCTCCCACTACGCCCGCATCGTCTTCGGCGCGAAACGTCCGCGCGTCGGCCTGCTCACCATCGGCACCGAAGAGGGCAAGGGCAACAACCTCGTCGCCGAGACCCACGAACTGCTCAAGCGCACAGGCGGACTCGTGAACTATGTCGGTCCCACCGAGGGGTTTCAGGTGTTCACGGATCACTGCGACGTCGCCGTGTGCGACGGTTTCACCGGCAACCTGCTGCTGAAGAGCTGGGAATCGCTGGCGCATTTCTTTTCCGGCATTCTCAAGAAAGAGCTGCGGGCCAATCCCCTGCGCGCGACCGGCGCCCTGCTCGCCGGCGGCGCCTTCAAGGCCCTCAAACAGCGCATCAACCCCGAACGCTACGGCGGCGCCCCCCTGCTCGGCCTGCGCGGCAACGTGCTCAAGGCCCACGGTTCGAGCAACCGGCACGCGATCAAGAACGCGATCCATATCGCGAGCGACATCGTGAAGGCCGACATGAACCACCTCATCGAAGCCGACGTGGCCCAGGCCAATCTCGCCATCCGTCCCGTCCCGGTCGACGCGGCCCCCGACGCCTGACCCGGCGTCCCTCCTTTTCATGGGTTCACCTGCCATCGCCCTGCTGGGCACCGGATCCTACGTCCCCGCACGGATCATGACCAACGACGACCTCTCCCATGTGGTGGAGACGTCGCACGAATGGATCTTCACCCGCACGGGCATCCGCGAACGCCGCATCGCCGCCGAGGGCGAGGCCACGTCCGATCTCGCCGCCGCCGCCGCCGAACGCGCCCTCGCCGACGCTGGAGTCGCCGCCGCGCAGATCGACCTCGTGATCGTCGCCACACTCACGCCCGACCTGCCCATGCCGGCCACCGCCTGCATCGTGCAGAAGAAGCTCGGCATCTCCACCCACGCCGCCTGCTTCGATCTCAACGCCGCCTGCTCCGGCTTCCTCTTCGCCCTCGACACCGCCTGGGCCATGCTGGGCTCCGGACGCTACCGCCACGCCCTCGTGATCGGTGCGGAGAAACTTTCGTCCGTCATCGACTGGAGCGACCGCACGACCTGCGTGCTCTTCGGCGACGCCGCCGGCGCCGTCGTCCTCGGCCCCTCCCGCACGCCCGACGCCGGCCTCGTCGGCACCAAGCTCTACACCGAAGGCGGACTGACCGACCTGCTCTGCATCCCCGGCGGCGGCAGCACCCCGCTCACGCCCGAACTGGCCGCCAAGCGCACGATCCAGATGAAGGGCCGCGAGATCTTCAAGATCGCCGTCCGCGAGATGGAGGATGCCGCCCGCGATATTCTGGAACAACACCACCTCAAGGCGGATCAAATTGCCTGCGTGATCCCGCATCAGGCGAACCTGCGCATCATCGATGCGATCGCCCAGTACCTGGAGCTACCTCTCGACCGCTTTTACGTCAACGTGGACCGCTACGGCAACACCTCCGCCGCCTCCATCCCGCTCGCGATCGACGAAGCGCGCCGCGAAGGGCGCATCCGCCCCGGCGACCTCACGCTCCTCGTCGCATTCGGGGCGGGCTTGACCTACGGGAGCGCGTTGGTTCGCTGGTAAATCCTTATGTTCTCCCCGCTCGCACGCGCCGTCCGACCGCTCCCTGTCGCCCTCTTCCTTCTGGTCGCCTTCGTCGCCCTCCCCGCGCGTGCCGATCTCGTCTGGACCCCCGGCTCCGGCTGGTCGGTCGAGGGCGGCGTGCTCTCGGGCCTGATCGGCGAGGAAGCCAACAATGCCCTCGAGCTCATGAACCGCGCCCGCGCCGCCGAGGAACGCGGCAACAACGGCACGGCCATGCGCGCCTACGACCGCGTCTCGAAGCGCTACGTCAATTCCATCTACGGTCCGGAAGCCGTCTATCGCCTCGCCCGCCTGCGCCTCGCGAACCGCCAATACTTCAAGGCCTTCGACGCCTTCCAGATCATCGTCAGCCGCTATCCGAACACGCCGCGCTTCAACGAGGTCATCGGCGAACAGTACCGCATTGCCAGCGCGCTCATGGACGGCGCCCGCAACCGCACGTGGGGCTGGCTGCCGGGATTCCGCAACCGCGACCAGGCCATCCGCTACTTCGAGCAGATCATCGTCAACGCACCCTACAGCGACTATGCTCCGCTCGCCCTGATGAACGTCGCCCGCGCCCACCAGCGGCTCGGCAACGACTTCGAGGCCATCGACGCACTGGACCGGATGATCAATTTCTACCCGCAGAACATCCTCGCCCCCGACGCCTACCTGAAGCTCGCCGAAACGCACGCCTCGCTCGTCGACGGCCCCGAGTACGACCAGGCTTCCACGCGCGAGGCCATCACCTACTTCGAGGATTTCATCATTCTCTTCCCCAGCGACACCAGTGTCGCTGCCGCCGAGCGCGGCCTGTCCTCGATGAAGGAGGTGCTCGCCGAGAGCAAGATGACGATCGCCGAGTTCTACTTCTACCGGCGCTCCAACTTCCGCGCGGCCCGCGTCTTCTACAACGAGGCCATCACGGCGTTCCCCGACTCCGCCGTCGCCGAACGCGCCCGCGCCGAACTGGCCAAGATCGACGCCGCCGAAGCCGCACGCGCCGCACGCGCCGAGGGCGCGGCCGGAACACGCCGCAAGTTCCTCGGCCTCTTTTGAGCGCCCTCCGTCCGCGCCCCACGCCACGGACCGCCCGACGCCAGACGATGCCGCGCCCGTACCTCCTCGCCGGCCTGCTCGTCTGCCTCACCGCTCTCCTTGCCGGCTGCGGCCACTACCGGCTGGGCACGGGCGCGAGCCTCTCCTTCAGGACCATTTACATCGCCCCCGTCGCCAACGACGCCGCCCTGCCCCAGGCCGCCGCCCTCGTCACGGCCCGCGTGCGCGAGGCCTTCCTGCGCGACGGCCGGCTCACCCTCGCTCCGGGACCCGAGACCGCCGACGCCGTTCTCACCCTCGTCCTCGACCGGCTCGAACGCGAAGTCGCCACCGTCCGGCCCGACGACACGGGACTCGCCCGCAAAGTCGACCTCGATCTCGCCGTCACCGCCACCCTGCGCGACGGGCGCACCGGCGCGATTCTCTTCGAGAACCGACCGCTGGCGGCGCGCCGCCAGGTCTTCACCGACAGCGGCCAGATCCAGGCCGAATACCAGACCCTCCCCCTGCTCGCCGACACGCTGGCGGCGGAGGCGGTGCGCGCTGTAGTGGATGTTTGGTGACACGAGGGCGGCAACGGACGGCGCCGCCTTTACTTCCGCCCGCGGCCCGTTCCATCATCACCCTGTGATCCACGCTCCGATCCTCGCCCCTTCGCTGCTCGCCGGCGACCACGCCCACCTCGCCGCCGGCACCGACCTCGCCGCGGGCCTCGGCCTCTCCTGGGTGCACATCGACATCATGGACGGCCACTTCGTGCCGAACCTCACCTTCGGCCCGCAGACGGTCGCCGCCCTCCGTCCCCGCTCGAAACTCTTCTTCGACACGCATCTGATGCTCGCCGAGCCCCACCGCTACGTCGAACCCTTCGCCAAGGCCGGGGCCAACCTCATCAGCATCCACATCGAGCCTGCCTACGACCACGCCGGCACGCTCGCCCGCATCCGCGAACTTGGCTGCCAGAACGGGATTGTGCTCAACCCCGGCACGCCTGCCGCCGCCGTCGAGCCTGTGCTCGCGTTCGTCGATCTCGTCCTCGTCATGACCGTGCAGCCGGGCTTCGGCGGCCAGGTTTTCCGCGAAGACATGCTGCCGAAGATCGCGCAGCTGCACCGCTGGCGCGCGGAGCGCGGACTTTCCTTCCGCCTCGAAGTCGACGGCGGCGTCGACCTCGATACCGGCAAGGCTTGCCGCGACGCGGGGGCCGACACCTTCGTCGCCGGCACCTCGTTCTTCAAGGCGGCCGACCAGGCCGCCTTCGCCCGCACCGTCGCCGGCTGGTAGGGCGGCTCGCCGCCCGACGGAGGTCACAGGTCGGAACGTCCCAGGTTGGCACCGACCCGCCGGAGCGGGCCATTCGAACGGAGATTCGCGCCGCGAAACGGAATCGTCGGCAACATTTGACCCGCGACCTCTGACGTACAGCGGGATTCTGACGCCTGTTTCTCGAGCACAGACGTCGCGTTCTGCAAGGATTGCGATTGGGTAGGCGGCGGGATAAAACCGCCGCCTCCCACCGAACCGGACAGGCGGAACTACCGCATCCGGCTCTCCCAA